>Ga0334884_1000511_pt1 | contig 70793 bp, 52 predicted proteins | sample GraSluR1_MG_7_FD_207215 | JGI IMG/M metagenome (GOLD analysis project Ga0334884, IMG submission 207215) | Sludge microbial communities from methane-producing bioreactor in Wageningen University, Netherlands - Granular Sludge_12_05 R1 | ecosystem: Engineered > Bioreactor > Anaerobic >... | reverse complement strand
AAATCACTCTCCCAATTATAGTTCGAGTTTGTCCATTAAGATTCAAGTTAAATAAAAGTACAGCTAAAATCAATATTGTAGTAATTTTCATTTTAGTAGTTTGTTGTCTTAATATGGTTGCCAACGGCTGGGGGTGTGACCAGTTTGGGGGTGCGGGGCTTGGGATTTATCCCCCGTTAAGAAGCTCCCTGCGTGCCGACCCGCTCGCCTAACCCATTCAGCCCAAATTGGTTACACCCCTTGTTGGCAGCTGCCCATTTTAGTCAGGCAAATTTATATAATCATCCATTCCAATTTCTTTCGTAACTGCTTTTAATCTCTGATATTTTTCGTATAATTCAGTTTCGACATTTTTTAACTCAAATTGCTTTTCTTCTATTGTCTTTGCCAATCTTCCAACATCATTCCAAAGATTTTCAGCCTCAGCAAGTTTGTCAGCATGTTTCATAAAATTGTCAAAAATTTCTTTGGGTGTCTCGCTATCAAAAACCAACTTTGCAAAATCCTCAAGTTTTACTCTACCATTTTTATCAGCCAAATCATAGAGTTTTTTTGCCATTTCAAATTTATCCATACATTCTATTTTTTAAAATACGCAATCGTAGCTGATGAAATGACAAGGGCGCAGAGTGGATTAATAAACATTACTGAATTTAAAGCAGTCATAAAGAGAAAATTTGCGTGACCATATAACAAAACTTGAATTGGTTCTGAATATGCTTGCAGAAGCAACCACAGCTGAAATCTCAAAAGAAAAGAAACCAATAAATTTCAAGAAAAATCAAAGGATTGCAAAGCAAGGTGGAGCTATTGCAGGGAACACAAGAAAAAAATTGAAGAGAAAACAGGAAAGAAAGTGATTACAAGCCAAAATGCTAGACAACTTATTGAACGAAAAGATAAAGAGCTGGAACAATTAAGGCCAGCATACAACAAGCCGTGTACTCGCAAACCAAATGTTTAGGCAAATATGCAAACATCTAAATACTAGCAAAGGAAGAATAACTAAACGACATTGTAATATTATTCCTAATTGAGTAAAGAAAAGAAATAAAACTTATTAATTTTGAGACTCGTTTACCATTTACATTTCTATTAAAGTTAATCTACAGGCATATGAAAAGCATACTTTTTTCAATTCTACTTGCATTTTGCTCAACACCACTTCTGGCACAAACCAACACTCCAGTGCCCCAATTCGAAAAAGCTGTTCATAACTATGGGGAGATACTTGAGAACAACGGCCCTGTAACAGCTGAGTTTAAAGTTAAGAATACTGGTGATGCTCCCCTAATCATTACTAGGGTGGCCACATCCTGTGGGTGCACTGCATCGAGCTGGACTAGGGAACCAATACTTCCTGAGGCAGAAGGAGTTGTAAGCATCACTTACGATCCCCGTGGACGCCCCGGCGCAATTAATCAGCGGATTACAGTATTCACCAATGCACCGGGCTCAGGTATCGTTCTGTCGCTCAGGGGTCAGGTTCTGCCTAGGGAGAAAACCAAGGAAGAGATATTCCGTCGAAGAATTGGCGATCTAGGCCTCACTAACTCTCACGCGTCATTGGGTATTGTATATGTTGATCAGCAAAAATCAGATACCCTTAAGATGTATAACTTTGGTAAGGAGAAAATTGAGGTTTCATTTGACAGGGTGCCAAAGCACATAACCATAACCCCAGAACCAAGCACTCTAGCACCTGAACAAGAGGGCAATATTATCGTTACTTTCAACGCCAAGGGAATTGACGACTGGGGCTACTCTGTAAATCGCGCAAGCGTTATGGTTAACAACCAAAGGATACAGGGCAATATCATAAACATCAGCGCTCGTATTGAGGAGGATTTTTCCAAGCTAACGAAGCAGGAGCTTGATAACGCTCCAAAAATTGAATTCTCGGAGATAACCAAAGATTTTGGTAACGTAGACGAAGGCGATGTAATTGAGCACGAATTCGTATTCACCAATGCTGGCAAAAGCGACCTTGTTATCCGCAAGATACAAGCAAGCTGCGGCTGCACCACTGTTGCCCCTAAGGTTACTGTTATTAAGCCCGGCGAGCAGAGCTCTCTTTCAGCATCGTTCCGCACACGCGGTTTCACTGGAAGACAAAGCAAAACCATTACCGTAATCACCAACGATCCCAAGAGTTCGAACGTGGTACTAAGGCTTACGGGAACAGTAAACAAAAAGTAATTGATAAGAAAAGGGGCTATTACAAGCCCCTTTTTCTTTGAAAACAAATTCAGCTTCTTACTCCTCGTCACCATTAACACCCCTCGCCTCCTGATTCTTTGAGTGGCCATAAATTTCCTCGAGTATCGACTCGTACCTGTCGTAAATTACTCTACGACGAAGCTTTAGAGTAGGCGATAGCTCTCCGGTTTGAGGAGTCCATTGTTCGGAAACCAAACGGATACGCTTAATCTTCTCATGGCTCCCCAGCTGATTGTTCAGGGTATTGATCTCCTTCTGGAATCGCGCAATCACCTCAGGAATTTTTATCAGCTCAATATTATTCTCGTAGTGTATTTTGTGGCGCGAGCACCAGTCGTGCACAAAGCTGAAATTGGGCGATATGATGGCGCTCACAAACTTCTCGTTCTCGCCCACCACCATGGCTTGCTCAACAAAAAACGACTCCTTAAGCTTGTTCTCAATCACCTGAGGGGCAATATACTTACCATTGCTGAGCTTAAACATCTCCTTCTTCCTGTCGGTAATAACCAGGAATTTGCCCTGCTCAAACTTACCAATATCGCCGGTATGGAACCACCCATCGGCATCGATAGCCTCGGCGGTTTGCTCGGGCGACTTGTAGTATCCTAACATTTGGCTTGGCCCCTTCATCAGAATTTCGCCATCATCGTCAATCTTAACCTCAATATTTTTTATTACCGGGCCAACCGATCCAAACATTATGCAGTCGGGATCAACTGGTTGGTTAGCCGCAATAACCGGAGATGTTTCGGTGAGCCCGTACCCTTCATAAATTGGGACTCCTGCCGCAAAGAACACGCGTGCCAAGCGAGGTTGTAGGGCTGCGCCTCCACTGATTATAAATTTTACCTTACCTCCGAGAGCGGCTTTCCACTTGCTAAAAATAAGCCTACGTGCCACCTTAAGCTGGAGGTTATAGAAAAACCCATTGCCCTGCTCCTTGTAACGATACCCAAGGTTTACAGCCCAGAAAAACAGTTGCTTCTTAATACCTGTCAAGTCCTTACCCTTGGCAATTATCTTATCGTAAGTTTTCTCAATAACCCTGGGCACTGCCACAAAAACGGTTGGGCTTAATTCCCTAAGGTTATCGGCAATGGTTCCCATACTCTCGGCGTAGTAAATGGATATCCCCTTAAACTGATAGTAGTAGCTTACCATCCGCTCGTACACGTGGCTTAGAGGAAGAAAACTTAATGAAACATCGCCTGGCCCTAAAGGAAATAGCTGCGAGCTTGCCTCCACGTTGCTTAGGAAATTCCTATGCGAAAGCATAACACCCTTGGAAAGCCCAGTTGTTCCTGATGTATATATTATCGACACTAAATCATCGGGCTGCACGTTAGGCTTTATTACGCTTAGCTTACTGGCCATACCCTCAGCGTTTTGTTTACCTTTGGTAACCACTTCCATCCAGCTTGGAATACCCTCAACATCATTGAATATGTATACACCTAAGATGGCGGGAATCTTATCGGCAATGGGCTTAATGCTCTCGTAGAGCTGCTTGTCGGACACAAAGACCACTTTCGATTCGGAATGATCCAGTATATGCGCATACTCCTCGTTGCTAATGGTTGGGTATATGGGCACGTGTACCATGCCAGCCTGACTAACCCCCATGTCAACAAAATTCCACTCAGGTCTGTTATTAGATATGGTGGCAACTTTATCGCCCTTGGTTAAACCCATGGCAAGAAGGCCAAAGCTCACATAATTTGCATTTTCGATGTAATCAGTAATGGTGTACTCAATCCACTTCCCATTCTGCTTGCAAGCAAGCGCAGGCCTATTGCCATAAATTGATTTGCCCTGCTCAAGCAAATCGAATAGACGGGTAATCTCCATGGTAACTAATTTAAATTTACACTAAGATTCAAATGATTATTAAATCAATATATTTAGCTTTACGTCGAACTTAAACGCGTTAAAAGTATGAAAAAGATAACTATTTTATTGGTCGTTTGTTCAATTTTCTCAATTTCAAAAGCGCAAACGCTTGATGCATACCGCATATTTACAGGGAAAGGTGAGCTAACTGATTTTGGCGCTATGGCCAACCAGGTGAGTAAGAACCAGGTAATACTATTCGGGGAACTGCATGATAACCCCATAGCCCACTGGTTGCAGCTGGAGCTGACCAAAAGACTATTTGACACAAAAGGGCATACCTTAATCCTTGGTGCCGAGATGTTCGAAACCGACAACCAGCTGATCTTGGACGAGTACCTTCAGGGATTAATATCGCAGGGCAGATTCGAGGCCGAGGCACGACTTTGGAACAATTACAAAACGGATTATAAACCCCTGGTTGAGTTCGCCAAAGCGAATAACCTTTTTTTTCTAGGGACAAATATCCCACGTCGGTACGCATCGATGGTTGCAACGGGTGGTTTTGATGCGCTTGAGAAGCTCACTGATGAAGCCAAAAGGTACATTTCACCCCTTCCCCCTCCTTATGACCCTGAACTACCTGGCTATAAAGCCATGCTCAGTATGATGGGGATGCCCGGCAAGGCTGGGTCGACCAACGAAAATTTCCCCAAGGCACAAGCCATAAAAGATGCCACTATGGGATGGGTAATTGCTGAACATCTAACTGAGCAAAACACCCTTTTGCACTACCACGGCACATACCACTCCAACAACTACGAGGGCATTGTGTGGTACCTAAATCAGTATAAGCCCAACGTCACAATCAGCACCATAGCTACAGTTCTGCAGAACGATTTGAGTAGTCTTAGCGAGGATAATTTAAATATTGCTGATTTTATAATTGTGGTACCCACGTCAATGACTAGGACATACTAAATTTGCAATTACGCAAATTGATTAATACAATGCATAAGCGCTTAATCCCATTAGCAGCTACTTTGCTCATTAGCCTCAATTCAAGCGCTAATTACGATGACACACCTCTGCCCGACTCAGCTAGCCGCAACAAATTGTATATAGTTGCTAGCGCTGGTGGGGGAATTTATGCTGGTGGGCTTTCGTTCCTTAGCTTCGTTTGGTACAAGGATCACGAGCGGGTTCCATTCCATTTTTACAACGATGGCAAGGGGTATCTGCAGATGGATAAGTTTGGCCATGCATACGCTGCCTACTGGGAGAGCTACGCAGCCTACCAGGCGCTTCGCTGGGCTGGCCTTAGCCATAACCAAGCGTTAATTTGGGGAGGGCCCGTGGGTTTTCTTTTTCAGCTACCCATCGAAATTTTTGATGGGCTTTACGAGGGCTGGGGTTTCTCATGGTGGGATGTAGGCGCCAACGCCTTTGGATCAGCACTTTTCTCGGCTCAACAAGCGCTGTGGGGCGAGCAAAAGATGGTGATGAAGTTCACGTACTCGCCCAGCGGATACCCAAAGTATCATCACATCCTTGGCGAAACCCCTTTGGAGAGTTTTTTCCTCGATTACAATGGGCATACCCACTGGCTTTCAATCAACCTAAAAGGAGTTACTGGGTTACAAGATTTACCACCATGGCTTAACGTTGCCTTGGGCTACAGCGCCAATGGGATGATTAAGGAGTTTGAGAACCCAACCTGGTACCGGGGTGAGCCCTTCCCGCATCTCGAACGATACAGGCAATTTCTATTTTCGCTAGATATTGATTTGACCAGAATTCCAGCCAAACAAAAATGGGTTCGCACCACTCTGCAAACCATCAATATGATCAAAATACCCTTTCCAACATTGGAGTACAACAGGGTTGATGGGATGAAATTCAGACCAATCTACTTCTAACCCAGCCGCTTCTCGAAAATAATTCTAACATATTCTTCGGAATCACTAGAAGCCACACCCATATTCATGAATCCTTTTTTCTCAAGAAGTTTACAGAGGGAGTCATCATCAATAGGGATAACACCTCGGAGCATCTTGAATCCCTGCTCACGCGAATACGCCTCGGCGAAATCAATCATCTCCTTGGCCAATCCTCTACCCTGATAATGAGGGAAAATGGCAAGCCGATCGAGGTACGAAACAGTTACATCTGAGGCATCGGGTTTAACGGTTATCGTTCCAACAGGAATTCTACCTAAAAAAACTAGATGTATATACCTCTTGCTAATATCGAGAGAAATCTGGGCGTAATCGTCATGGGTATTATGCCATGAGGGCAATCCCTTAGCAATTAGCTGCTCTGCACACTCACGAATAATGTATAGCACCTCCAGGAGCTGGTTCTCCTTGGCTGGCTGAATAGTTAAAGGTTTAGGTTCCATTGCAAATCTGTGTTATGGGATAGTGTAAACCAATTCGCCATTCACAAAGGTTTTCTCAACCTTAACGTTGGGCAATTTACTGTTGGGTGCGGTCATAATATCATCCTCAAGCACAACAAAGTCGGCAGCCTTACCTGGTTCAAGGCTACCCTTTACCTCCTCCTCAAAGGCAGCTTTGGCTGCCCAGATGGTCATAGCGCGAAGTGCCTGCTCACGTGTAAGGGCATTCTCCATTTGGAAGCCATCAGGGGGAAAACCATCCATGTTTTGACGGGCCACACCAGCATAGAACCCGTACAGCGGGTTGATATGCTCAATGGGGAAATCGCTGCCATTGGGCAGCCATCCGTTTTGCTTAAGCAAATCCAGGTAGGTGTATGCGTACTTTATTCTATCGCCTAGCCTGTCGGCAGCCCAAATCATATCGGAGGTGGCGTGGGTGGTTTGCACCGAGGGTACAATGGCCAGCTGGCCAAAGCGCGGCAAATCGTCGGGGTGAATGGTTTGGGCATGCTCAATGCGCCAGCGTAAATCGTTGCCGGGCTCTAAGAACTCCTCAAAAATATCGATCATTAACCTTGCTGCTGCATCACCAATACAATGTACAGCAACCTGATAGCCCGACTCGTGAGCCTTACGCGACACATCGGTTAGCTTTTCGGTGGTTTCGAGTTGCAATCCTATTGTGCCGGGCGCATCGGAATATGGCTCAAGCAGAAGTGCACCGCGCGAACCAAGTGCCCCATCGGCAAAAAGTTTAACGGTACGTACCGATAGGTTTGGCGTAACGTACACGCCCCTATCAAGAAAATGCTCGTAATTCTCCTTAGTGGGATTTAGCATCACGTTTATCTTCAGCTTCAGCTTGCCAGCCCTTTGCAGCTCATCGAAAAGAAGCGCATCGGCTAGGTCGGTTCCGGCATCGCTTACCGAGGTTAGCCCCACAGCAAAGCAGTTTTGCTGCGCATTAACGAGAGCCTGAACTTTATCGTCTTTTGATTCGGCAGGCACCAAATCGCGAACCAGATTAATGGCATTGTCAATTAGCACACCCGTAAGCACTCCATTAATCTTAATTACCTCACCTCCCGCAACCAGCGTATCGGCATTAAAACCTGCCAATTCCATAGCTTTAGAGTTGGCAATGGCAGCATGCCCATCGATACGAGTAAGCAGAACAGGCTTATCGGGGAAGGCTTTGTCGAGTAGTTCCTTGGTGGGGAACTCCTTCACGTCCCACTCGTTCTGGTTCCATCCGCGGCCAAGCACCCAGTCGGATGGGTACTCCTGCTGATGCTCCACCAGCCTATCAACCGCCTCGGGCCACGAGTTCACTCCGGCAAGCCAAGCATTCCTGAGCCCAAGCCCATACCCCAAGAAATGGCAGTGGGGATCGATTAAACCGGGGTAAACAGGTTTGCCCTCAAGGTCGATTATATTATCAGCTTTATACTTACTCTGAATGGTCTCGCTATCGCCCAATGCAACAATTTTGCCATTGACAACCGCCATGCTTTGGTATACGGTAAAATCGGCATCAACCGAGTAGATTGTGGCGTTCGTAACAATTAAATCCACATTATTTGAGGTACACGACATAACAAATGGTATTGTAAGGGAAAGTACAATTCCCCATAGTTTCAACTTGAATAACATAGGGTAACGGGTTTGGTTGCAATATACAAATATATTGATTTTGGGCGATAAACAAGTAATTACTATAGCCACTTCCTGTTCTAATAAGGAATCTTTAGGCAACAATATTTGCTATATTTGAAGGTTCTATTGATAAAAAGAGTCTTTCGACTAAAGGTTACTTAAATGAAAAGGGTTTTACCTCTCATTCTTACAATTATTGCCATTTGGTTCTCGGGCTGCTACAAGGAAACCATATCAACAGACCCTTCCATAAAGCTTAGCTTTAGCGCCGACACGGTTCTGTTCGATACGGTATTCACCACCATTGGCTCAGCCACGCGTTACCTTAAGGTGTACAACCCAAGCAAAAGCGATATCGAGATTGCTTCGGTTCGCCTTGCAGGGGGGCAAGCATCGCCCTACCGAATGAATGTGGATGGCGAGGCCACCCATCACGCTCAAAACATATTTATTAGGGGCAACGATAGCCTTTTTGTTTTTGTTGATGTAAATGTAAACCCCACCAACGAGAACGCCCCTCTGCTTATACCCGATTCCATCATCTTCGAAACCAATGGCAATATTCAGGATGTGAAGCTGGTAGCCTGGGGACAGGATGTTAATCTGCTGAACAAAAAAATCATCTCAGAACCAACCCGATTTACAGCCGAGAAACCATATCTCATTTACAACTACGTGTACGTTGAACCCAATATTGAGCTCACTATTGATGCCGGGGCAAAACTACATTTTCACAACCAAGCACAGCTGGTTGTTAGCGGCACGCTGAAGGTGAATGGCACCCTCGAAAATCCTGTAATACTCGAAGGCGATAGGCTTGAGCCATTTTACCGCGATAAGGCAGGGCAGTGGGGTGGCATTTGGCTTGCCGCTGGGAGCCATAGCAGCACCATTAATTGGGCCGAGATTAAAAATGCGATCAATGGAATTATTGTCGACACAGTTGGAATGCCTAATACTACAACCCTAGAAATTACCAACTCACGAGTTGAGAATATGAGCGCTACAGCACTTTGGGCCCGAGGCGCCACCGTTGAGGCTGGGAACTGCCTTTTTGCCAACACTGCCGACTACACCGTGGCTCTTACCTGGGGAGGCAGCTATAAGTTTTACCATTGCACCATTGCCAACTACTGGGGGCAATACATCAGCCGTAAAAATCCGGCCCTTTACCTTTGGAATTACTACATCGATGAAAATGGGAATATTCAACCCCGTGATATTGATATGGCGCATTTTGCCAACTGTATAATTTACGGTTCGCGCAGCAACGAGTTGCAAGTCAACAGTAGCTACCAAGGGCAAGTTGTAAATGCAGAGATGAATTTCCTTTTCGAGAACTCCATACTAAGAGTTGATAACGATTTTGATATCAGCAATCCGAATCGATTTATAAACATCATTACCGAAAGCCCAAAATTTACCGACCCATTTGCTCTAAACTTTGAGCTGGATACCCTTAGCCCAGCAAAGGATATTGGGCATATAGATATAGCTACTCTTTTCCCCATCGACCTGAAGGGGATAAGTAGGCTAACCGACAAGGGCCCCGACCTTGGAGCGTTCGAAAGGGTTGAGGATACTGACATCAAATAGTAACAACACACACCCCGCAGCCCTGCATAACCTAACAAAAACTTGCTAACTTTACCCCATGAAAATTTTTAAAAAACATAGCTTGCGATGAAACTTTTAAAACATACCATAAGGCTTTCACTTTTGGCCATTGCGCTATTTGTACTTTTTGCACAGGATGCATTATCGCAAGATAGATTCCGCATCATGTTTTACAACGTGGAGAACCTCTTCGATCCGTTTAACGACAGCCTTACAAACGATGATGAGTTTACACCCGATGGCCCAAGGTTTTGGACATGGCGCAGAATGAACGACAAGGTAAACAACGTGTATAAAGTTATCACCGCCGTAGGCGAATGGGATCCCCCTACAATGGTTGGTTTCTGCGAAATAGAGAACCGTTTTGTACTCGAACGCATCACCAAGCACACACCGCTATCAAAATTCAACTACCAGATCGTACATAAGGAGTCGCCCGACTTCAGAGGTATCGATGTGGGGCTAATCTATCGCCCCGATCAGTTCACCGTGCATGAGGAGAGGTTTTTCAGAGTTACCTACCCCGATAACCCCGACCGTGCCACCCGCGATATACTATATGCCCGTGGGGTGCTATCGAGCAACGACACGCTACACGTTTTCGTCAACCACTGGCCCTCGAAATTTGGAGGTGCGCTGGCCAGCGAACCCAGGCGTATTGCCGCTGGCAAAATTGTTCGCGAAAAGGTCGATTCCATTCGGGTCTTTTATCCCAATGCGCACATCATCGTTATGGGCGACTTTAACGATACACCCAAAAGCCGACCCCTGGTGGAAGGCCTAAGAGCCGAGCCTCCCGCCGAACCGCTTAGGCCCGATGGGCTATATAACTTACACTACGAGTACGAAACACGAGGCGAAGGAACCCTTAAATACCAAGGCGCATGGGAAGTGATAGACATGATGATAGTATCGAAAAGCTTGCTAAACCGAAAGCACGGAGTTTACACCACATTTGATGGCGGAAAAATATACCGAGGCGACTTCCTACTTGAGGAGGATGACAGCTTTGTGGGCGTAAGACCTTTTAGAACCTACATTGGGTTTAGGTATCACGGCGGCTATAGCGACCACTTACCAATCTATATGGATTTATTCCCCAACCGATAAACACTATCTTTGATTATTAAACGATGGATAACGCATTAATCATTGTATTTGTTGGTCTTATCGTTTTTGTTTCGCACCTGTTCACCGGAATTTTCGAGAGGAAAAGGATTCCAGATGTTCTGCTGCTAATGATAATTGGGCTAATCCTTGGCCCTGTGCTTGGGGTTGTGTCGCCAGAGGACTTTGGCATTGCTGGCCCAATGTTCACAACCATAACGCTTGTTATAATCCTATTTGAGGGTGGACTTGCTTTACGTTTCGATACCCTAAAGAAAGCTTTTAGGGGGACATCGGCCCTTACAACAACCAACTTTATAGCCACCGCGCTGGTAATTGGCGTACTCGGCTGGCTTGTTTTCGGGCTTCAGCCTGTGGCAGCATTCATGCTGGGTGCCATACTAGGGGGTACATCATCGGCAGTGGTTATACCCATGGTACAGCTGCTTCGCATAAACGAAGACACCAAAACAACCCTAGTGCTTGAATCGGCCATTAGCGATGTGCTGTGCATTGTGGTGGCATTGGCCCTACTCGAAACATTTCATGTAGATGAGGTACGCATTGGCTATGTAGTATGGAAAATAATCAGCTCATTCGTTTTTGCCGCCGCAATGGGTTGGCTAGGGGCAATGGTTTGGTCGATACTGCTCAACCACGTTCGAACCATAAGAAACACCATTTTTACTACCCCTGCATTTGTATTTATTCTATATGGCGTTGCCGAGATTTTTGGATTTAGCGGAGCAATATCGGCCTTAGCATTTGGCATAACCCTGGCCAATATCGAAATCTTTAACGTAAGCGTACTAAAAAGATTTGTAGCCAACAAACCCATTAGCCTAAACGAAACCGAGCGGGTTTTCTTTGGTGAGATTGTATTCCTCCTAAAAACATTCTTTTTTATCTACATTGGGCTATCCATTCAGCTACACAACATCTGGGCATTGATGTTCGGGTTGCTAACCACCATAATCATCTACTTCATCAGGATACCTGTGGTAAACATATCCATTCGTCGTCCGTTCCCCACAACCGACCTCACCATGATGAGCGTACTGGTTCCCAAGGGTCTTGCAGCTGCCGTGCTGGCCTCCATCCCAATGCAGCAGGGTATCGAGGGAGGCGAGTTCATCCGCGATATCACCTATGCCGTTATCCTAATTAGCATAGTTTTTAGCAGCGTGCTGGTTCCTCTGGTCGAAAAATCGGCATACGTCAGGAGTATTTACGGATTGATGATAAGAAAAGGTATTTTCTTCTGGCGAAAGCACAAGGACAGCCCAACCACCCCCGACAGAAAGGAGTAAACATCGCCATTTCAGCAACGATGATATACAACACCAGTACCCAACCTGCAATAATCTGCAAAACGCTTGGGAAATAGCCTAATTATTACCATTTTTGCCATTGTTAAATTTCAGATACAATGGTAACTCTCGATTTTGCTATATCAAAGGTTCTGGAGCACGCCAGAACCTCAATGCCAACGGAAACTGTACCGCTATGGAGTTCAATAGGGCGAGTGCTGGCCGTTGATATCTCCTCGGATATCAATATGCCCCCATTCAACAAGTCGGCAGTGGACGGTTACGCCTGCCGCAAGGACGATTTAGAGCAACCCCTTAGGGTGATAGAAGTAATCCCTGCAGGTCAAATGCCTCAACAAGAGGTGAAAAGTGGCACCTGCTCAAAAATTATGACGGGCGCACCCGTTCCCTCTGGAGCCGATTGTGTAATAATGGTGGAAGAGGTGGAAGAGGTGGACAACGATACCATTCGCTTTACAGGCAAGTACAAAAAAAATAACATAGCCAAATTTGCCGAGGATATTAAAATTGGCGATTTGGCGCTAAGTAAAGGAACACTGATTGAGCCACAGCACATCGCCATTTTGGCAACTGTTGGAGTTAACCAGGTGGTGGTTGCTCGGCAACCCAAGGTATCAATCCTTATCACTGGCGATGAGCTGGTTGAGGTTGACACAAAACCTATTGACAGCCAAATACGCAATAGCAATGGTCATCAGCTGTACGCGCAGGTTGTTCGTGCTGGAGCCATACCAACCTATGGCGGTATTGTTGACGACACCGAGGAGGCCACCCGCAGCGCCATTGCCAACGCGCTAATTGAATGCGATGTGGTTGTGCTAACCGGTGGGGTTTCCATGGGCGATTTCGATTTTGTACCCAACGTGCTAAAATCGTTGGATGTTGATATCAAGTTCCAAACCATTGCCGTGCAGCCCGGCAAACCCACCCTATTTGGCGTTAAAGGCAACAAATTTGTATTTGGGCTACCTGGCAACCCTATTTCGTCCCTTTTTCAATTCGACCTACTGGTGCGCTCAGCAATTCTGGCCATGATGGGCGCCAGCAAGCCAACAAAAAGTATTATGAAAATGACGCTGGCATCCAACTTCCGGAGGAAGCGCTCTCAACGATTATCTTTGGTTCCCGGCATAATTAACGACAAGGGCGAGGTCGATTTTATAGACTACCATGGATCGGCACATATTTTTTCAATGGCGCAAGCACAAGTTATGGTTATAATACCCACCGAAGTCGATTCCATAAATAAAGGAGAACAAGTTGATGTACGACCACTTTAACCGCCATATCACCTATCTGCGAATATCGGTAACCGACCGCTGCAACCTTCGTTGCGTTTACTGTATGCCCGAGGAAGGAGTAAAGCTCCTCAGCCATGAAGATATTTTAACTTTCGACGAGATTACCAACTTCACCCGTACCGCGGTAGAAATGGGCATTCATAAAGTTCGATTAACAGGTGGAGAACCCCTTGTTCGGAAAGGAATTGTAGATCTGGTGGGTATGCTCGCGAAGATAGATGGCATAAACGATTTAGCGATGACAACCAACGGCATTCTGCTTAAGGAACTTGCCAAACCGCTCCTCGAAGCCGGCTTGATGCGAGTTAACATCAGCCTTGACACACTAAACCCCGAAAAATTTAGGCAGATAACACGCTTAGGCAATATTAATGATGTGTTTGAGGGAATAGAAGCCGCTAAAACGGCTGGGTTAACACCCATAAAAATCAACTGTGTAGTAAATAAGAATTCCAACGAACCCAATGCTATTGAGGTAAAAAAGTTTGCTCAGGACAACGGGCTGCAGGTTCGTTTTATCCCACTAATGGATCTGGATAATGGGATCCACGGAGTGGTTGAGGGCGGCGAAGGCGGCGACTGTGCCCATTGCAACAGGCTTAGGCTCACTGCCAACGGTGATGTAAAGCCATGTCTCTTTAGCGACATTGGTTACAACGTAAGAGAACTGGGCAATCGACAAGCCATACTAGAGGCCGTAAACAACAAACCAGCCTGCGGTGGAATAAGCACCAAAAGTGAGTTTTACAATATAGGAGGATAATCAACCTGCCTGCTGGCAAGCAGGTTCAATCAATCACCAAACCAATCAATCAGTCAATCACCCAATCACCCAATCACCCAACCTGCCTGCCGACGTCAGTCAGGCAGGTCATCCAATCATCCAATATCACATGAAACCAACATTTTCGCATACCGATGAGCAGGGCAAGGCCAACATGGTAGATGTAGGTGGTAAGCCCAACCAGATACGCGAGGCTAAAGCATCAGGCCATATCAAGCTTAGTGCTGAAACCATACAGCTAATCCGCGAGAACAGCATGAAGAAGGGTGATGTGCTCACCATTGCAGAGGTAGCCGGAATACAAGCCGCCAAACGGGCTGCCGACCTAATCCCGCTTTGCCACACCCTGCTCCTAACCAAGGTTGATGTAAAAGCATCGCTAATGGACGCTGGCGTTGAGGTGAACAGCCGTGTGAAATGCATTGGGCAAACCGGGGTGGAGATGGAGGCACTAACCGCCGTATCGGTAGCACTGCTAACCATTTACGATATGTGCAAAGCAGTGGATAAGGAAATGGTAATTGGCGAAATCAAGCTGAACGAGAAAACAAAAACAAACGTAAAATAATATCTACAAAACAACATAACCATGCAAAAGGTAAAGGTACTTTCAGTAAATATATCAACCGAAAAGGGAACAGTTAAAAAGCCACAACCAACCATTGAGCTTAACGAAATGGGTGTGGCCAACGATGCACACGCAGGCGATTGGCACAGGCAGGTTAGCATGCTGGGCAAGGAGAGCTTCGACAGGTTTGCACAGCTTGCAGGCCGTGAGATTACCTTTGGCGAGTTTGCCGAGAATATCACCACCGAAGGGGTTGAGTTGGTAAACACCAAGCCCGGCGACAGGTTTGTGGGCAAGGATGTGGAACTGGAAGTTACCCAAATTGGCAAAAAATGCCATGGCGACAGCTGCGCCATCTACCGCGAGGTGGGCAACTGCGTTATGCCCAAGGAGGGAATTTTTGTTTGGGTTAAAAAATCGGGTACCCTTAAGCCCGGTGATGAGCTGGAGTTCATCCCCAAGGTATACAAGGTAATGGTTATCACGCTAAGCGATAGGGCTTACAAGGGAACCTACGACGACAAGAGTGGGCCGGCCGTTGTAGCCAAGGTCGACGAGTTCTTTGAGTCGATAAAATGGCAGCACACCGTTGATACGATGGTAATACCCGATGATGACAGAATGCTCCGAGGAAATTTACTTAAAGCAAAGGAAATGGGCTACGACCTTGTGATTACCACAGGTGGAACTGGTATTGGCGAGCGCGATATAACCCCCGATGTAGCCAAGGAGATGCTCGACAAGGAAATACCTGGCATTATGGAGATGATTAGGATGAAATATGGTGCCGAAAAGCCCAATGCCCTACTTAGCCGTGGAGTGGCGGGTATTATGGGCAACACCTTTGTTTACACTCTACCCGGTAGCGTTAAGGCTGTTAATGAGTATATGGCCGAGATAACCAAAACCCTGAAGCACCTATACCTTATGCGAATGGGGATTGACAGTCACTAAAAAATCAAAATACTTGTAACTGCACTTGCTGAGTTACCAAGGAACAACCCCAATAATCGCTGGTTTTGCTCGCCATAGCTTACCAGCGTTTATACATAATGCCTCAAAATATATTCGGCCATACCCTCTCTTTTTTCTGGTTTGGACTACCCCTACCCGTTAATATCTTTGTAAAATACCCTAAACTTTTTGTACACAACGCCACCCATCCGTTTCATCTAGGCTCGTACCTTTAGATTTGTCTCCATCTCAAGGTGACTTTCTACATGAGCTTATCCCTTTTGGCAAGTAAAATAACAGGTGTACTACTATGGAATGCTAGATTCTTTTTAGGATTGAATAAGATCCTCTTATCCATACAAATTGGAGGGACCCAATTAGCGTGATACTTATGAATTTTTGCAGGAGGTGAATGAATTTTGTGAGATCGTTTTTAGTAACAACCTCAACCACTCGAACTAAGTTTAAAGCCATGTGGAATATTTTGCACAACATTGAACATATGCTCCAAGAGTAGGGTAATCTAAATCATCTAAAATTTGCTTACTATACTTTAGCGATTCAATTACAATAGTTTACAACCTTTTAAAAGCATAAATTGTCATTGCTATTGGGTTGAAGAATGATTTGGCGTTTAAACCCTACAGGTCATATTGAATCAAAGCGATTAAATTTATCAGTATCTAAACTTTTTGCCTAAACAGTTGTCTTACATTAGCAAAACATAACATCAATATACCTTTTATGACAAAGAGAATCATATACTTAGCAGCATTCACCACGACATTAATGCTAATTGGAGCAAGCTGTGGAAATGGAGAGAAAGAAGGGAACACCAGAAGTGAAAGAGCACGATCGGGTCTACAGGTTAATGGCTACATTGTTGACCTTCAACCCTTAACACAAGGACTGTCGCTTTCGGGAACACTTATTGCTGGCGAGGAGGTTGAGCTTAGAGCAGAAACCACGGGTAAACTCGTAGAGTTTCATCTAGACGAGGGGAAACAAGTAAAGAAAGGGCAGCTCCTTGCCCGTGTAAATGATAGTGAGGTTAGGGCTAGGTTAGAAAAATTAAAATCGGACCTTCAGCTTGCCCTCGATAACCTTGAGCGTAACCAAAGGCTAAAGGATATAAACGCACTGAGCCAACAAGAACTTGATGTTGCCCTTAACCGAGTTGACGGGATTAGAGCAGAGATACGATTAGCCGAAGCGCAGATAGAAAAAGCAGAGATACGGGCACCTTTCGATGGTAAAATTGGGCTGCGCAATGTTAGTCCTGGCAGCTTCATTGGAGCCAACACGGTTCTTGCCACACTTATACAGGACAACCCCTTAAGACTTGAGTTCTCTGTACCCGAACGCTATGCCTACGGTGTGAAAGCAGGTAAGGAGGTAACTTTTACCCTAGGGCACTACCCCACGGAGTACAAAGCCACCATATATGCCACCGAGTCGGCAATCGACCAGCAAACAAGAGCCCTTAGGGTTAGAGCCATATGCCCTAATCCACATGGAGAGCTACTTCCTGGTTCGTTTGCAAGGGTCTCGTTTATCCTTAACGGCAGCCCCAAAACGATACTTATTCCTCCACAGGCATTGGTTCCTGTGTTAGGTGGTCAGAATGTTGTACTCGCCCGTAATGGTAGAGCTACATTTGCTCCTGTAGAAACGGGGATACGCACAGCAACCTCTGTTGAGGTGGTTTCTGGCATTGCTCCAGGCGATACGCTACTGCTTTCGGGTCTGCTGCAAGTTAGGGAGGGCACACCCATAAACACTACAATTGTAGATAGCTGGTAAGCTAAGCATTATGCCCAACCTACACCAAGCCGTGCTTGGGTAATGTTTCTGGCTTGCTAAAAGTAACCAGCCGATTATTGGATACACCAACAACGAAAACCCATGAATTTAACATCACTTAGTATAAATCGCCCGGTGCTGGCCTCAGTTATGTCCATCGTCATTGTGATATTTGGAATTGTAGGCTATACCTTCTTAGGAATTAGGGAATACCCCAGCGTAGACCCACCCGTTGTTTCAGTTTCCACATCATACGTGGGAGCCAACGCCGATGTGATAGAGGCGCAAATAACCGAACCCCTAGAAGCGGCTCTTAGCGGAATATCAGGCATTAAATCCATCACATCAACCAGTTCCGATGGCCGCAGTAGAATTTCTGTAGAGTTTGAGCTGGGTGTTGACATGGAGGCAGCAGCCAACGACGTTCGCGACAAGATGTCGCAGGTGGTAAGGCGTCTCCCCCCCGATATCGATGCCCCTGTGGTTTCCAAAGCCGATGCCGATGCCGAAACCATTATCGTACTAACAGCCCAAAGCGACACCCGCGATCTGTTAAGCCTATCCGATATTGGAAACAACCTAATTAAGGAGCGGCTGCAAACCATATCGGGGGTAAGTGAGGTAAGCATTTGGGGCGAGAAGAGGTACGCCATGAGGCTTCACCTAGATCCCCATAGGCTTGCTGCCTACGGGATGACTCCCAGCGACATAAGGGTGGCGCTTAACCGCGAGAACATTGAGCTCCCAACGGGAACCATCGAAGGGTACTACACCGACCTGTCGATCAGAACGTTGGGTAGGCTTGAGACAGAGGACGAATTCAACAACATGATTATTCGTGAGGTGGACGGAATCCCTGTAAAGGTTAAGGATGTTGGCCGCGCCGAATTAGCACCCGAAAATGAACTAACACTCTTTCGAGGAAACTACGGAACACCCCAAATTGGTATTGCCATCACCTCACAGCCTGGGGTAAACTACATCTCTATTGCCGATGAGGTATATCGACGTGTTGACCAGCTTAATAGGGAAATTCCTGAGGATATCCGTTTAGCAGTAGGTATCGACATTACCACCTCAATCCGCAAGGCTGTTAAAGAAGTACAGGACACCATACTTGTGGCATTCATGCTGGTAGTATTAGTAATCTTCATCTTCCTACGTAGATGGAGAACTACCATCATTCCCATGATTACAATGCCCATTGCCCTGATAGGCTCTTTCTTTATCATGTACATCATGGATTTCTCCATCAACGTGCTATCGCTGCTTGGTATAGTTCTGGCAACAGGGCTTGTGGTTGACGATGCCATTGTGGTGGTAGAAAATATCTTCTCGAAAATTGAGAAGGGGATGAATCCAATTCAAGCAGGGCATGAAGGAACAAAAGAGATTTTCTTTGCTATTATCTCAACCACCATAACCTTGGTGTCGGTATTTTTACCCATCGTTTTTCTACAGGGCATTACCGGTAGGCTATTCCGCGAGTTTGGGATTGTGATTTCGGGGGCGGTAATCATATCATCCTTCGTTGCGCTTACCCTTACCCCAATGCTAAGCGTTAGGGTATTGGCTGGCAAACACAAGGAGAGTCGCTTCTCAATTTTTATGGGTCGAGTATTCGACAACCTGTCGAATGCTTATCAACGAGGATTAACAGCCTTCATTAATAGACGCTGGATTGCGCTTATCATTGTCGTTGTGGCTGTATCTATAATTGGTATACTTGGGGTTAATATCCCATCAGAGTTAGCACCCCTTGAGGACAAAAGCCGTATTAACATTAACGCTACTGCCCCAGAGGGAACATCGTTTGAGCTAATGGACGAGTACATCATGAACGTTATTAGCTTTGTTGATACCATGCCGGAACGTAGGGCAATAACAGCGATGTCATCGCCGGGCGGGACAGGATCGAAGAATAGTGGGTTTGTTAGGCTGTTGCTTAGCGAGCCACACGAACGTTCCAAGTCGCAGCAGGAGCTGGCCGATGAGATACAGGCATACCTCAACACCCAAACATTTGCCCGCGCCTTTGTTACCCAGGATCAAACCATTAGGGCAGGCCGTGGAGGGGGACTCCCCGTACAATTTGTGGTACAGGCTCAGAACTTCGAGAAGCTAAAGGATGCCGTGCCTATATTCCTTCAACGCGCCCAGGACGATCCACGCTTTCAGGTGGTTGATGTGAACCTAAAGTTCAACAAGCCAGAGCTTAGAATTGAAATAGATAGAGATAAAGCCCGCGCTACAGGGGTTACCGTTAGGGATATTGCCGAAGCACTTCAGATGTACTTCTCGGGCTCGCGCTACGGATTCTTTATCCATAATGGGAAACAGTACCAGGTAATTGGACAAGCCGAGCGCCAGTTCCGTGACGAGCCATCGGACATCACCAGCATCATGGTACGTAACGACAAGGGCAACATGGTGGAGCTAGGAAACCTTATTACCATTACCGAGGAAAGCACTACCCCACAACGATATAGATACAATCGTTACGTATCGGCTACGTTTAGGGCATCAACGGCACCCGGGGTTACCCTAGGCCAAGGTATTGATGCCATGCGAGAGATATCCAACGAGGTACTTGACGAAACTTTCACCACAAGCCTAACAGGTATTTCGGAGCAGTTTGCCGAGAGCTCGGGTAGCATGTACTTTGCCTTTGTGTTCGCATTAATCCTGGTTTACCTTGTGCTGGCAGCACAGTTCGAGAGCTACCGCGACCCACTTATCATCATGTTTACTGTTCCGCTTGCCCTTGCGGGAGCATTCATATCGCTATACGTTATGGGGCAAACCATGAATATCTTTAGCCAAATCGGCATGATTGTACTGGTGGGAATTGTAACTAAGAACGGGATTCTTATTGTGGAGTTTGCAAATCAGAAAAAGCAGAAAGGCCTCGACAAAACAAAAGCAGTAATCGAAGCTGCGGGTCAACGTTTAAGGCCAATCCTTATGACCAGCCTTTCAACCATTTTTGGCTCGTTGCCCATAGCACTTGCGCTTGGAGCAGCCTCAACCAGCCGAATACCACTGGGGATAACTATCATTGGAGGACTACTTTTTGCACTTGGCCTAACGCTTTTCGTTGTGCCTGCAATGTATACCTACATATCAAAGAAAACAGCAAATATTATACATGATGAGGAGTAGTTTCATAATTTTATTGCTGAGCTTAGTACCCCTGTTCGGGGTTGCGCAGGAGGAGTTAACGCTTGAGGATGCCATAAGAATTGGGCTCGAGAATAGCTATTCAATTCAGATTGCCCAGAACAATGTTTCCATTGCAACCAACAACAACACCATGGGCAGCGCCGGTTACCTTCCAAGGCTCGACCTGAATATTAACCAAAGCAACAACTTTCAGAACAGGCACTACGAGTTTGATGATGAAAGCACGCTTACCCAAGAGGGTTTCCCAACTCACGCCCTATCGTCGGGTGTGCAGCTAAACTGGACCGTGTTCGATGGGTTTGCCATGTTTGTCCGCAAGGAGAAGCTCGATGTGTACAAGCAGCAAAGCGATCTATACCTAAGAATGGAAGTTGAGAACACCGTGGCCAACATCGCATACACGTTCTACAACATTGCCCTTAACGAGAAGCTACTTAAGAACTACGAGGAGCAGATGGACCTTTCGCGCCAACGCCTAAGGATAGCTCGTGAAAAATCGTTGATCGGTGTAGGTTATGGGCTACAGGAGTTGCAATCGGAGGTGGACTTTAGAGCCGATAGTGCGCAGTACATTCGACAGGGGAGCCACCTGGTGAACCTAAAGGCAGAACTTAACCGTTTGCTCAGTCGCGACCCCGATGTTGGATTCACAATAAACACTGCCATTCCAGTACCAAAAGCAGCATCAAACGACGATATATTTTTAAAGATTAAGGAGTTTAACCCCAGCCTACTAAATGCCAGGTTACAATCGCAAATAGGTGACCTTGAGCTGAGTGAAGCCATGGCTTCGCGCTACCCTACCGTTACGCTAGGTGGCGCCTACAACTTCTCGCATATTGGCACCCCCGAGGGATCGACAACCCTAAATGTAACCCACGGCCCAACCCTTGGGATTGGAGCATCTATCAGCATTTTCAATGGTTTTAACGCAACCCGCAGAGTGAATAACGCCAAGATACTGGCCGAAAACCAACGGTTGAACGAACAGGAGCTTTCACTTAGGCTAAAAAGCACAGCGTTTAAGCTTGTTAACAACCTTAACCAGGCCATTGAGCTGGTTAAGGTTGAGGAGTATTCGGTTGAGCTTGCTCAGCGCAATGCCGAGGCATCTTGGGAAAAGTACCGGCTGGGTGCCATTTCGGACCTGGAACTCCGCGAGAGCCAAAACAAGCTACTTGATGCTCAAACCAGGCTAATATCGGCCCAGCTTAACGCCCAAGCTGCTGAGATTGATATCCTTTCGCTTACAGGTGACTTAGGTGAATACATTGGACGATAGGTTACAACTTTACTCAAACATCATTAAAAACGGCCAAGAACAAAAGCTTGGCTGTTCTTGTATGGTGTAATTTTTTTAAAACCAATAAGCCTTAAACAATTTCACGGCAAGCCCAGCAGTTTACTTTGATATTTGTATATTAGTAATTAAAAACACACGCTATGCAACCACTACTTAAAGGGAAAACCATACTCGTTTCGGGCGGTAGCCAGGGATTGGGGTATGCCATTGCCGAGGCTTCGGCCAAAGAAGGAGCCAATGTGTTCATAGGCAGTCGCGATGAGGAGAAGCTGAAATACTCCTCGATGCGAATTGCCAAGGAGTGCGGCTCGAGCGCTGATTTTGGCGCGCTGGATGTTACCAACCCCAAATCGATTAAGGAATGGGTACAAGCAGGGCTAGCCAAGTATGGCCATATAGATGGTTTGATTGTTAATGCCGGTGGCCCCCCTGCAGGAAGGTTCGACAATTTTTCCGATGAGCACTGGCAGGCTGCATTTGAACTCAACCTATTGAGTGCTGTTCGCCTAATCAGAGAGGTGCTGCCCCATATGAAAAAGGCATCAAAAGGGAGCATTGTAACCATCACCTCGGTATCGGTGAAAGAACCCATCGATATGCTTCTGCTCTCCAATGTTTTTCGCTCGGGCGTAACGAGCCTTGCCAAAAGCCTATCGCGCGATTTGGCGCCATACAACATCCGCATCAACAATATCTTACCCGGCCGGCTCGATACCGAGAGGGTTAAGCAGCTCGATGGTATTATTGCAGAAAACGATGGGGTGAGCGTAAACGAAGTTAGGTCGAGATTTCATGAGCAGATTCCACTGGGTCGATATGGTAAGCCCGAGGAGCTTGGGAATTTGGCTGCATTTTTACTGTCGGACAAAGCTTCGTTTATTACAGGATCGACAATACCCGTAGATGGGGGAATGCTGAAAACGGTTTGGTAAACCTTTACTTAGCAACAAAGCAGCGAGGTCAAGATTATATACACTTGGCCTCGCTGCTTTTTTTTCTTCATGAAGGGAGGGTTTTACACAAGCTTCAAACAGGCGAAAATCAACACCAACGGATTAGCGCAGAACGATCTCTCCCTGGGGATGTTCAAGAATTGTCTCGTTGTATCTGTTAACAATAAACAGTGGGCTAAACAGTTGTATAGCCGATGCTTTTTCGATATTACCATTCAGAATTTTTCTGGTATGCGTGTTTACTATCAGGTACTCTGTTTCAACGCGCCCTTCCCCCATAGCAACAGGCATCCTTATAATGGTTGCCCACCGCTTATTCTCACTAATATCTATCACCTGAAAAACCGATTCGGGATCGCTTAGTATCTGAATACCCTTTTGTGTGGGAGTATCAATTAGAATCTGTCCCTCATTGGAATCATCAACATAAACATTTAGCACCTTGCTGTAGGGTTGGTTACGATAATCGGCAACATAGGTGTCGTTGAAGAACAGCTCGCTAATACAGGTATCGTCATACCTTGTACCCTTATACACCTCAACAATCTCGAGCTGTAGAAAGGTAGCTACCTGAAAAATTGCTTCATCAAAGTGATTGGCGTACTGCTCTTTTACCTTTTCTTTAAACTGAGCCACATCGGCTTGAGCAAAGGGAAAATTAAAAGACTGTATTTCATCCACATCCCTTAAATCAATAAAACTTTCGCTAGGGAACCGCATCATTTTAAAAAGCATGGTAACCTCCGACGCGTAACCTACTGGGCTTACGCCCACATAACAATGCACCTTTAACCTCTTGGCCCTATTGTTCTGCTGGTAAATCGAAGGGCTTTTCCCGTATCCAGCATGCAAGTTAATCGATCGGCAATTATGGGGTATCGAGATATAAACTGATTGGCCAACCCCATTCCCCGACTCACCCTCAACCCAAGCAGTGGTATAGTCACCATCCACTAGGTTGAGAACCCCGTACCGCTTATTAAACCACTTATCGCCCTGAGCTGGATCGTCAAGCTCAGATGTGGCCCTAAGGAAATAGCCGTTCGACTCGTACATGGCCAAATCGGTCCACTCTTGTGCCCAAAGGCATTGGGTAACTAGCGCTAAGGCTACAAATATTTCTCTCATAATGGTATGGGTTACTGTTCGTACTGGGGCAAGCTTTCCAATTTTCCTATTACAACATCCCTTGTGTGTAGCAGTCGGCTACGCTCATAGCCCTTCTTACTATCGACGAAACGGTTTATTCGCTTAATCAACCGGTCAATATCCTTGGAGGTCAAATCATTTGCCATTAGTTCGATTATGGCAAGCGTGTAATTGCGACTATTCTCAAAGGTCTCAATCTCGGCCAGCCGCTCACGCTTTGATTGTGGGTAAATTTCATCGAAATTGAGCCCCCACTCCAGCAGCGAAATATGCTCGGTTTCTTTGCCGATCAAGGTCAAGCTAACTTTTCTATTTGCTGAAGAGTCGATGGTAATTGGCTCTATCTCTACAACAGCATCTTGAGCAGATTTGTACAAAAACCAACGATTCAAACTGTTTTCAGCCATAGGGATGGGGGTCGTACTTGACATTTTCCTCTTTAGGTAAAACGTGCAAAGGTGAGAGGTTGAAGACCACATCGTTATTTATGAAAAAAGCCGTTGTATTCCACCTGCTTCTATTGCCATAGAACGGACCAAAATCGTAGACCCGATTTAGGCTGCTGTCCTCAAAGCTATATGTGAATAGGGAAATATTACGGTAGAGGCTTTTGCATATTCCACCATCGAGAAACCTTAACAAACCCTTAGGATGCCTGAAAATATGATGAAATTTGTAAAAAACTACTTGCGACTGGCATCTATGTTTAGTTTCCATTAAAGACCTTAAGCTTTAGAAAAAACACGGCATCGTTGATTTTGATAAACAGCTCCATATTGTTCTTAGTAAAAGTGCCCTTTCCGTCGCGTCTATCCTCCGAAAGGGTCCAACTCCCCTCCCATCCACCATCGGTGAGCACCTGTTGGTAATGCTTAACAATATCGCCACGCATCTTAGGGTTTATCTTCTCGATGTTATATGACTTGTATGACCTTTGCCCCTGGGCATCATCAATAATACCCTGCCCAATTCGAATATCTTTTGCTGACACACCCCCATGCAGCACTATTGATTGGGGAAAACCCTCGGGTAAATCGAAATCTTCTGAAACTGATTTCTCTGTAGAATCAACAGATTTTACTTTTTGATCTGCCTGCTTACAGGCATTAAGAGCTACGGCCACCAGCGCTAGGCTAAGGATATACTTTAGGTTCATGTGTTTAAGGTTATAGGGTTGATCAGTACAAAGCAAAGGTCATCCAAAAATGGGTACATGTCAAGAACTGTGCAGTTTTTTTGCTGATATAGAAAGCAACCCACCTCGAAAAAGGTGGTCATTCCAACGTTGTGTTGAAGTTACCCCTTAACGATTCCAGTTCTAAAGAACGGACGTTGGAATGGTAAGGGCGAAAGCGGGAAGAAAATATCGAATCGCTGTTTATGATGTATATAACTTACCAAACCCCTTAACAACAAAACTTGGAATCGTCCACCTGCCCTTTGGTGGTCATTCCAACGTTGTGTTATGAAATCCCTTAACGATACCAAGTCCTGACAAAAAAATATCGGGACACCTGCCTAGTGACAGGTAAATTGGAATGTTAAGGGAGTAAGGGGAAGACTTTGAACCCTCGGCTTTTGGAATGAGGCAATGTCCTTTAAAAAGCCAACTCGAGCATCATCTCAAAAATTCCAGTGTCTGGCAATGGATTACCATAATTATTATCGAGGTAATTGTAATCGACCACAACCTTGGTTCTGCCCTGAATGTGGTACGCCACACCCAAAATATAGCGGGTAGAAAAGGTGGGGTTGGCCGTATCGTAGGTTTCGCTATTATCGTACCGAGCAAAAATGCTTGCCTTTTTATTATTAAAGAGCTTGACCTCACCAAACAAACTTTGGCCACGGTTCTTAAGCGAGCTACCCGTGGGGTCAACAAGCCTTCCTGTATGATCGCCTAATGCCTGGTAAAGCTGGCCGGTAATCACAAAGTGCTCCTGCTCGTACGAAAGGAAACCGGCGTACAAATTCCAATCTGGGGCAGCAGGGGTATTGCCTTTTCCTAAAGCCCCAGTAAAGCTGGTTTGCAACCCTGGAATGTGGTTGGGCAAGGGCCTTAGCGTTAGGCGCCATTGAAAAGTTTTATTGTCATTCTTCTCCAACGCGTTGTAACCTCCACCATTGTATACCCCCAAGGCAATGGAGCCATACCTCCCAGCATGATTACTATTAACTCGCTTCTGATAACCATCATCCATTTTGCCTCCAATGAGGGAGGTTAGGGCTATCCCAAAATCGGCAGAGCTAACCTGACCAATCCTATCTAAATAATGAGCACCCTCAACCCGATATCTATTAATTTTCTCTTCATACTCAATAAACGGGGTGTATATTTGTCCAATCAAGATGGATGGTTCAGTAAAGAATCCTTTCCTTGCAGGATCCTTAAACTCCGCAAAGCAGTATTTAAGCCTCATTTCCACATCGCCCTCACCATCGCCTTCCTGATCGACAGTTATATCGGGAGTAATTCTTTCGCTTAAATAAGGAGTAATGTTCGTGCTATAGGTTATGTATCCTCGCTTAATGCCAAACTCATTATAGTTTTCGCCCACAGCGCTGTGATACCTGTAGCCCAGAAAAAGTTGGGCAGACACCTTGCTGTCGGCAAGCAGTTTAGCCATTTGTTTCTCCATAGCTGAGAGGGAATCTACCTCAACGTTGGCCTTGACAATTGTACAACCAAAAATAAGTACAGTTGCTACCAGCAGAACTCTATATAGATTTGTCATTTCATAAAAATTTAAGTTGGCAAAAATATAAAAATCGGGGTTAGAAAAAAATTAAAAATCGCCCCACCAAATTGTTACAACATACTATTAACCAACAATTAAGTTTAAATCTATTTGGTTTCATTTTTAATACAAGCTAAACGTTTAACCCACATCTCCATCTAAAATCATATTGATTACCTCAAGTTTTTCAAATCATTAGAAAGATCAACATTTAAAAAGCAATTAGCTATAATCATCACTAAAAATCATCCACAAAATGAAAAACTACCTACTACTAATCATCCTCACTATTTTTCTGACCCCAGCAAAGGGACAGGATGAGGCGCTATGGCTTCGTTACCCAGCCATTTCACCAAATGGCCAGGAGATTGTTTTTAGCTACAAAGGCGATTTGTACAAGGTTCCCGCAACCGGAGGAACCGCCACCCCCCTGACCCTGCATGAGGCTCATAGCTTTATGCCCGTTTGGAGTCCCGATGGCAGTAAAATTGCTTTTGCCAGCGATCGCTTTGGCAATTTTGATGTTTACATTATTCCATCAACAGGAGGTACTGCCCAAAGGCTAACCTACCATTCGGGCAACGACTATCCGTGGGATTTTACCCCCGATGGCAAGCACGTAATTTTCAGCTCACCCCGAAACGACCTAAATACCTCAGTAAGGTTTCCTAATCGCGGGCTCTTTGGTAAGCTTTACCAAGTTCCCGTTGATGGTGGCAGAAACCTACTGGTGTCCACCGCAGGGTTTCAGCACGCACGCTTCGACAGCAATGGAGAGCGGATCATTTTCCAAGACCGTAAGGGCTACGAGGACGAGTGGCGCAAGCACCACACCTCATCGGTTACTCGCGATATTTGGGTTTACGACATTAGTAGCGAGAAATACACCAAGATAAGCGATTTCGAAGGCGAGGACCGTGAACCCATATTTACAGCCGATGGACAATCGTTTTACTACCTGAGCGAAAAGAATGGACACCAGAATATTTTTAAGCGTTCGCTGGGCGCCACCCCAACCGAAGTGCAGCTCACCCATTTCGATAATCATCCCGTAAGGCATTTAACCCGTGCCAACGATAACACCCTTTGTTTTACCTGGAATGGGGAGATTTACACCCTTAACGAAGGCGGACAACCCACTAAAGTTACCGTACATGCTCCATTCGACTTTAGGGGTAAGGATGAGAAAATCCTATCGGTAAATAGCGGCGCAACCGAAATGGCGCTATCGCCCAACGGCAAAGAGGTAGCCTTTATATTCAGGGGCGAGGTGTTTGTAACATCTGCCGAGGGATATACCACCAAACGTATTACCAACACGCCAGAGCAGGAACGTATGCTTAGCTGGGCTCCCGATGGCCGCACCCTATACTACTCCACCGAGCGGGGCGAAAGTTGGGACATATACAAGGCAAGCATTGTGCGCAGCGAGGAACCCTACTTCTTTGCATCAACCTTAATACAAGAGGAGCCTGTAATTGCAACCGAAAAGGATGAGTTCCAGCCCAAGGTTTCGCCCGACGGCAAACACATTGCCTACCTCGAAGAGCGAAACGTGCTTAAGGTATATAGCATCGACAACAATTCATCCAACATCATAATCCCCGAAGGGAACAACTTTTCGTACAGCGATGGCGACCAGGACTACATCTGGAGTCCCGACAGCAAGTGGATTGTTGCAAGAAGTTCTATGGGATTCTACGGGGCATCGTACCTTGTAGCTTACGATATTGCCAACCCACAAATGGAGCACAAACTCACCAATAGCGGATTTTCCGATGGTAACCCAATTTGGGCAATGGACGGAAAGGCAATGCTATGGGTAAACGATAAAGATGGGAAAAAACCTTTGGCCTACCAGGGTGCACGCGAGGTAGATATTTTCGCCATGTTCTTCGACAAGGAGCAATACGATCGATTCATGCTGAGCAAAGAGGAATACGACCTGCTGAAAGAACGAGAGGATAAGGAGAAGAAGGAGAAAGATGGCCAGGAAAAAGACGACGATAAGAAGAAGAAAAAAGCGGATAAGAAGAAGGATGACACGCCAATATGGACTCCCGACTTTAAGAATGTTGAAGACAGGAGGGTGAAGCTAACCCCAGGCTCAGTTAATCTGGCTAGTTTCAACATCTCACCAAAAGGCGATAAGCTATACTTTATGGCTCGCTACGAGAAGAACTACGACATATGGGAAGTTGACACCCGCACCAAGGAGCTAAAATCGCTGGCCAAGCTAAACGCCCGCCGTGGCGGCCGTATGGAGATAAGCGAGGATGGGAAAACGCTATTCGTTCTTGCCAACGGCAGAATTCAAAAGGTAGATACCAACAACGGCAAGGTTAGCCCAGTATCAATTAGTACCGAGATGGTGCTTAATGCACCTGCAGAGCGCGAGTATATATTTCACCATGCTTGGCGCCAGGTACAGAAAAAATTCTACGACCCCAACCTGCACGGTATCGACTGGGATATGTATCGTGATGCTTACGCCCGATTCCTGTCACACATCAACAACAACTACGATTTTCAGGAGCTGCTAAGCGAGATACTAGGCGAGCTAAACGGATCGCATACCGGCGGTCGTTACTCGCCACGCCATGAGAATGGTGATGCTACCGCTTCGCTTGGGCTTTTTTACAACGAGCAGAAAGGTGGAAGCGGACTTGAGATTACTGAGGTAATTAAGGGTGGCCCCCTTGATAAAGCCGACAGCAGGGTTAAGGCTGGCCACATTATCGAGAAGATTGATGGCGAAACCATAACTGAAAGCATCGACTGGAATATGTTACTTAACCGCAAGGCCAATAAAAACGTGCTCCTTAGCCTTTACGACCCCAGCACAAAACAACGGTGGGACGAAACTGTAAAGCCAATATCATTGGGAGAAGAGAACGGATTGCTATACAACCGTTGGGTTGAAACCATGCGCGACATGACCGAGAAGCTAAGCAATGGCCGCGTGGGCTACGTGCATGTAAGGGGGATGAACGATGGAAGCTACAGAACCGTTTTCGACGAGGTGCTGGGTAAAAATGCCGATAAGGATGCGCTAATTGTCGACACCCGTTTCAACGGAGGGGGTTGGCTACACGAAGACCTGTCGAATTTCCTCGATGGCAAACCTTACGCCACATTCAGACCCTACGGCTACGTGGCAAAGGGTGGCGAGCCACGCGACAAGTGGGCCAAACCCAGCGCAGTGCTTATGAGCGAGAGCAACTACAGCGATGCCCATGCATTTCCCTACGCATACCGAGCCAAGCGAATTGGCAAGCTAATCGGCATGCCCGTTCCGGGCACCAGCACCGCGGTATGGTGGGAAACGCAGATTGATCCAACCATTGTATTTGGAATCCCAATGATTGCATTCTACGGCATTGAGGAGGACAGACCCCTTGAAAATCTTCAGCTGGAGCCAGATGTTAAGGTTTCCAATCCCTTTGAAAAAGTTCTTTACGGCGAGGACAAACAGCTCGAAAAAGCTGTGGAGGAATTGCTAAAAGAGATTTAAACCGATGGATTAACAACTCCAAGAAGGGCAGCCAGTTTTTTTGGCTGCCCTTTTTGTATTGTAATAATTATCTATCCTAAAACCCCACTACCATTCAGGTTCTCCAATAAAATTTTCAGGCCAAGTCCAAGTAATACAATCCCCCCAACAATTTCCATTCGCTTGCCAAACCGCAATCCGGCCTTCTTCCCAAAAAGCATCCCCAGCATACCAAACAGATAGGTGGCAAACCCAATAATTATCACTGCATGGAAAATATTTACATCAATAAAAGCGAATGAAAAACCAACAACCAAAGCATCGATACTGGTTGATATGGCCATCCCCACAATTACAATTAGCTTGAATGGATTTACTGGGTTTCGTTTCTCCTCGGGCTGAAGGCTTTCGAATATCATCTTTACCCCAATCCCCGAAAGAAGTGCAAACGCTAGGTAATGACCAAGCCCATTGGTGAAAGCAACCACCTGCTCGCCCAGCACCCATCCAGCCACAGGCATTACTCCTTGAAAAAATGCCAACACCAGGGATAACCAAGTGGCTTGCCAAAACCTGATTTGGCACTTCATAACACCTATCGACACCGAAACGGCGAAAGTATCGAAGCTTAAACCAATGGCCACAAGGACCAATGTGGGTATATTCATAAACATATGTGGTTGAGGGTTACAAATATACTAAAAACTATAGTCTTGCCAGAATCAGCATCATAGGTTTACCTTATCGTTTAAGTAAGTCCCAACAACAACCAGAGGGAAAATGGATGCTTCTTTTTCTTAAACCCACATGCAATGTAATCACCCTCCAACATTAGATTAGTTAACTTTCGCATATAAGTTATCCCTTTGACATCTAACCAAATATCTAATTTTTTGATTGTTTATATGCCTGATAATAAGATACCTACTTATTTTTCCAAATTTTTTCTGCCTGGCAGACAGGTGTATATTCTTTGTGCAATCCTTCGTGTCACTTTAATCTCGTTGAGCCAGTTTGCCGCGATTTTTACTGAGAGAATGCAGGCAAGCTCGCACAAAACGCTCGGTTGTAATATAACTTTTAATGATTATCCGCTAACATACCTAAAGGTTACAACTATAAAAACACGGCATTGCGAACCTGCCTTTGCCCTGCCTTTGCCCTGCCTTTGCCGGCAAGCAGGCGGCAGGCAGGCGGCAGGCAGGCGGCAGGCAGGCGGTAGGCAGGGAGTACTTTCCCCGAAGAAGCAATTTGTTGTAAATCAGAACTAAAGATTGCTTCTCCCGACAGACAACGTCGGGATTGCAATGACGCAAAAATAATAGAGGTACTAAAGCGGATAATCTTATTTTTTACTAATTTTGATGTAATGTATTAGTAAACAAATAATTCACCAACAATAATTTTGTATGTGGCAGGAATGGTTTAGCTACACAAAATCGCAACGATACGGAATCATCGCCCTTGCATCGCTGGTAATTATGGCCGCCCTATTCCCTTTTGTACATCAAACACTTTTCACAAAACCTAACCCACTAATCGACACCAACACCTTCTACAAGGTTGATAGCTTTTTGAACACCCTATCCTACTCTCCCCCACCTACAGATCGTTCCATCTCACTAGAAGACGAGGAAAGACCAAAATCAGACGAACCTGAACTATTCCACTTTGACCCTAACACGGTGAACTCATCCGATTTGGTTCGGTTAGGGCTTTCTCCACGCCAAGCAGCAACAATTGAGAACTACAGACAGAAAGGAGGGTTATTTAATAAACCAGAGGACTTTGCCAAGATGTATGTTATTGATAAGGATATGTTTGAGAGGCTAAAACCATACATCCAAATTGCGTCTGCACCAGAGCCAAGGCCTAAAGACTCAATTTCCACTCCACCTCAAGAACAATTTGCCAATGCAGAACCCAGAATTTACCTAGAGCTTAACTCGGTAGACACCTTAGAAATTACCAAGATAAAAGGAATTGGCCGCAGCTATGCCCGAAGAATCATCTCGTATAGGGAACGGCTAGGAGGGTTCTACAACACCAACCAGCTAGCCGAGGTTTATGGCTTCCCAAAGGATTTGCTACCTTCTATTCAAAATCAGGTATGGGTAGATACCATGGCTATATCGAAGATAAACATCAACCTGGTTGATTACCATGAGCTAAGGCGGCATCCTTACTTAACAGATTATCAGGCAAGAGCCATAATATACTACCGCGAAACGATGAGCAACTACGTCTCGCTTGATGAGCTAACGTTGCACAAGCTAATTGATAAGGACACATTCCTAAAGATTAAACCTTACCTCACCATAAACTAGCCATAGGTGGGTGTTACGCAAACTTTTGTGCTAGAGATAAAATCCAAAGCTATATCTTTGCACAAATCTTATAAGCCCATATGCAACAGCCCAAGTATTCAATAGTTGTTCCTGTTTATAACCGTCCTAGCGAAATTGATGAGCTACTCCAAAGCTTAACCAACCAAACCATTAAAGAGTTTGAGGTGATCATTGTGGAGGATGGTTCAAGCGAGCCATGCCAATCTGTTGTCAGTAAGTATTCAGGCTCCATATCAGTACAGTACCATGCTAAGGAGAATACAGGCCCAGGTACAACGCGCAACTTTGGAGCGGAAAGGTCGAGGGGCGAGTACATCATTTTTTTTGATTCCGACTGTATAATCCCCAGTAATTACCTCGAGGAGTTAGAGCATGAACTAAACGCAGAGCCAGTGGATGCGTTTGGTGGCCCCGACAGGGCGCACGAATCGTTCTCGCCCATACAGAAAGCCATAAACTACTCCATGACCTCCTTTTTCACAACAGGAGGAATTCGAGGGGGCAAAGAAAGGCTAGATAAGTTTTACCCTCGTAGCTTCAACATGGGGATATCGAGGCAAGTTTTTGAGGAAACCAAGGGGTTCTCTGCCCTACGGTTTGGCGAGGATATTGACTTCAGCCTACGCATCATCAAAGCAGGCTTTTCAACCAGGCTATTCCCGAAAGCCTGGGTTTACCATAAGCGCCGAACCGATTTCAGAAAGTTTTTTAGGCAGGTGTACAACTCGGGTATAGCTCGTATCAACCTAAATATACTTCACCCGGGCACACTTAAGCTAGTGCATCTTTTGCCTTCGGCATTCGTTGTGGCTATGCTAACATTTTGCCTGTGTGCTTTTGTATGCATATACTCACTACTAGTCCCTCTGGTATACTCATCTCTGGTATTCATCAACTCGCTGGCATTAACCAAAGAGATAAAAGTAGCATTCCTTAGCATTGGTGCAGCATGGGTACAACTTTTTGGATATGGGTTAGGCTTTCTGCATGCTGTTTGGCACAGGGTAATTTTAAAGGAACCCGGGTTCAACGCTTTTGAAAAGAACTTTTACAAATGAAATAACCAGCAAGCAATTGGACTAATATTTGTTAGTTTAAGCCTTGCGCAATGAACTATCGCTTTAATTTATTACCTTGCATAAAAATTGGGCAATATGAGAAACTTACTCTTACTCCTTGCAGCAGCAACCCTTTTGGCATGCGGCAGCAATACCAATACCAACGAGCTAACCCTAGCGTCGCATACCGATGATCTATCGCCTATGGCAAGAATGGCTGTCGATTCGTATGCCCCCTCGGAGAAAAGCATTGAACAGGCACCAGAGCAGAGCCAAACCGTTGGACAGCAAAAAATCATCCGAAATGCGCACGTCTCCATCGAGGTTGAGAACTATGAAGGGTCGCGTCCTAAGCTCGACTCTATAGTTAGCCTACATAAGGGTTGGATATCATCAGAAAGTTTGAACTACTATGAGTATCGAACTACAAACTACATTGTTATTAGGGTACCATCATCGTCACTGGACCCAATAATAAACGATCTACATAAAATAGCCAAAAGGATAGAAAGCCAGAGCATACAGAGTACTGATGTAACAGAGGAGTACATTGATATTGAGAGTAGACTGAAGAATCAGCGCGAGGTGGAGAAAAAGTTTATTGCCTTGCTTAAGCGCACCGATTCGATTGATGAAATCCTAAGGATAGAGAGTAAACTTGCTGAAATTCGTGGCCAAATCGAATCGATTGAGGGTAGGTTAAGGTACCTAAACAACAGGATTGATTTCAGCACGGTTAACCTAAATATTTACCAAAAAATTGATTTTAAATTTGTACCCGAACCCATGGAGAGCTTTTGGGAACGGCTCAAAACGTCTATTCACAAGGGATGGAAAGGATTTGTCGCATTTATTTTATTTCTCATTAGGCTATGGCCACTGCTTATTATGGCCGCTGTGGCAACATATTTATTCATAAGAATTAAGGCAACAAGGACAAAGGCAACGCGTTACAACAAGAAAAAGGCTAAGCAAAAAGATAAAAGCAACTCGAAACCCGCCAAGGAAAAGGAGACAAACTAGTACAAACCATAAGCAACACGAAGAATTTCATGAAGTTTTTTTCGATACTTACATTATTACTCTGCACCCTGGGTGCGTTTTCACAATCGAGCCAGGAGTTAATGCTTAAGGCCAACCTGATGCATGAGCAGGAGGATTATCAGGGTGCTATCAACACGCTAAACCAAGCCATACAGCTCGACCCAATGAATAAGCACGCCTTCATATTCCGAGGCGACTCAAAGGTTGAAATTGGCGAAATACAGGGTGCAATTGACGATTACAGCAAAGCCCTAGAAATTGACCATCGTTTTGCCATTGCCTACTACTACAGGGGTAACGCAAGGATGATGATACAAGATTTCGAAGGTGCCGTATCGGATTATAACGAGCTGGTTAAAATAGCCCCTCAGTTTGCCATGGCATACAATAACAGAGGCCTTGCAAAAGGTCACCTCAAGGACTACAAAGGGGCTATATCAGATTTTAATCGCGCCATCACCATTGATTCAAGATTTGTAATGGCCTATGTTAACAGGGGCAGAACACGGGTTGATGTTTATGACCTTCAGGGAGCTGTGGTAGACTTGAACCAGGCCATTGTGATTGACCCCACCAACTCGGAGGCATACTACTACCGTGGACTGTCAAAGATACTACAGGGATTGAAGAAGAACGGCTGTCTCGACCTGAACAAAGCCCTTGAGCTTGGCCGAGTTGAGACCCAGTTCCTTATTCGAGAATTCTGCAAGGAGAATGCCCCACCCCCTACACGACGAAGGTGAAAAGCATAAGAGTTTTACTTTACACGCTATTACTATCCATCACAGCTAATGCACAGTCAGTGGATCAGCTTTTTAGTAGTGGTTTGGATAAGCACAACAGCAATAACTTTGCTGGCGCAATTTCCGATTTTTCGATCGCCATATCGCTAAAGCCCGACTTTGCCGTTTTGTACTACTGCAGGGGTCAGTCGTATGCAGAGATTGAGAACTACCCAAAAGCCATTGCCGATTTCACCCGGGCTATAGAAATAAACCCCTTGAACACAAGCGCGTACCTTAAGCGAGCTGAGGTGTATTTTAAAACCAATAGTAGCCTGCAGGCTGTGAACGATTTAAATGAACTGCTGAAGATCGATCCGTTCGATGCTCGCGCTTACTTCTTGAGGGGAAAAGCTAGAAGCAAAATGTACGATTTTACCAGGGCTATAGCCGACTTCAACAGGGTGTTAGAGCTCGATAGCACCCAGCGAAAGGCTCTACTGCATAGAGCCTTGGCCAAGCTCGAACAATCCGATTTTGGAGGTGCTATTGTAGATATGGAGGTTCTTCTTGATGAAGAACCTAACAACTCTGAACTCCACTACTACCTTGGCATAGCAAACATTCGAGCGGGTAAGATTAATCAGGGGTGTTACCACCTAACTGCAGCAAAAAACCTTGGCGACAGCAGAGCTAATCTAATGATTCGCGATCGTTGTGCATTTTACGAGAGCGAAGATTAGTAACTATCGACGGTGCTTCTGCACTATGCCTGTCCTCCACCAAAATTCATTGGGAATGGTGGAATGCCAGAGTTAGCTTCCCCAACTTTTATCGGGCCATGGTTACTTTCAAACTTGTTGACATTGTCCTTTAATGCCATAAGCAAACGCTTTGCATGATCGGGGGTTAATATTACCCTTGTTTGCACCTTGGCTTTAGGAAGACCTGGCATAACCCTTACAAAGTCGAGAATAAACTCAGAGGCTGAATGGGTTATAATGGCCAAGTTGGCATAGTTTCCTTGGGCCACCTCTTCGGATAATTCAATATTAAGCGGGTTGTTCTTCTTCTCAGTCATATCAATTCAGATTAGTTAAATTAGATGGCTAAAGATAAAAAAAGCGAGGGCAATAACCCTCGCTTTTTTCAATTATATGGAAAAGATTGTCTATTCATCAACATCAGACCCCACCGACTGGTTAGCCTGAATCATTTCCTGCTCTTCCTTAGTGTACACCACAAGGTTATTGAAGTCGCGCAATCCTGTTCCTGCAGGAATTAGGTGACCACAGATTACGTTCTCCTTAAGCCCCTCTAGGGTATCAACCTTACCGTGGATAGCGGCCTCGTTAAGCACCTTAGTAGTTTCCTGGAACGAAGCTGCCGACATGAAGCTGCTGGTTTGCAATGCGGCTCGGGTTATCCCCTGCAACACCTGGTTCGAGGTGGCTGGAACCGCTTCGCGGGCGGTAATAAGCTTCATATCCTTTCGCTTGAGGATTGAATTCTCATCGCGGAGTTTACGAGCAGTAATAATCTGACCTGGACGTAAGGCGGAGTCTCCAGCATCTACCACTACCTTCTTGTCGTAAATCCAATCGTTCTCCTCCATGAACTCCCACTTGTCAACAATCTGCTTCTCAAGGAAACGAGTATCCCCTGGATCATCAATGTCTACCTTACGCATCATCTGCCTCACGATGATCTCGAAGTGTTTATCATTTATCTTTACACCCTGCATACGGTAAACCTCCTGCACCTCATTCACAATGTACTCCTGAACTTTGGTGGGCCCTTTAATTGCCAGGATATCCGAGGGCGTAATTGCTCCGTCGGACAATGGAATACCAGCCCTTACGTAGTCGTTCTCCTGAACAAGAATTTGCTTTGATAGCGGAACAAGATACTTCTTAACCTCCCCGGTCTTCGAGGTAATCATGATCTCCCTATTCCCACGCTTAACTTTACCGAACGAAACCTCACCATCAATTTCAGAAACAACCGCAGGGTTCGATGGGTTACGTGCTTCAAACAGCTCGGTTACCCTTGGCAGACCACCGGTGATATCACCAGACTTACCAACCGCACGAGGGATTTTAACAAGAATATCTCCAGCTTTAACTGCTTTTCCCTCATCAACCATAATATGGGAGGTAACGGGAAGGTTATACGACTTGAGAACATCCTTAGCCTTCATAATCTTGATGGCGGGGTTCTTTGTCCGGTCGCGCGATTCAACAATCACTTTCTCGCGGTAACCTGTTTGCTCATCAGACTCCTCCTTATAGGTAACATCCTTGATGACTGCATCAAAAGCAACAGTACCATCCAGCTCCGAGATGATAACGGCGTTCCAGGGATCCCAGTCACATAGCTCCTGGCCCTTAGCTACATCATCGCCATCGTTTATGTAAAGCTTTGAACCGTACGGAAGATTATGAGTCGAAAGGGTTATCCCTGTGTTCTTATCAACAATGCGCATCTCGGCCAAACGACCAATTATCACCTGGTAGGGTTGGCCAAACTCATCCTCTTTTGCAATACTCTTAAGCTCCTCTATCTCTACACGTCCATCAAACTTCGAAACAATTTTAGAATCGGCAATGATGTTCGACGCTGTACCCCCAACGTGGAATGTACGAAGTGTAAGCTGAGTACCGGGCTCACCAATTGATTGGGCCGCGATTACACCAACGGCTTCTCCCTTTTGGACCATACGGCCCGTTGCAAGGTTACGACCATAGCACTTAGCACAAACACCTTTACGTGACTCGCAGGTAAGTACCGAACGTATCTCAACCTGTTCGATTGGAGATTCAGCAATTTGAGTAGAGATCTCTTCGGTTAGCTCCTCTCCTGCTGAAACTATAAGTTCACCAGTTAGCGGATGATAAATATCATGCACTGTAGTTCTACCAAGAATTCTTTCGTAAAGTGTCTCAACAACCTCTTCGTTCTTCTTGATGGCAGTTGCCACCAGCCCACGTAGGGTGCCACAGTCCTCCTCGTGTATTATAACATCTTGCGACACATCAACCAAACGACGGGTAAGGTAACCCGCATCGGCGGTTTTAAGCGCCGTATCGGCAAGACCCTTACGGGCACCGTGGGTAGAGATAAAGTACTCAAGTACCGAAAGGCCCTCCTTAAAGTTTGCCAGGATGGGGTTCTCAATAATCTCGCTACCTGTAGAGCCCGATTTTTGTGGCTTGGCCATCAGTCCCCGCATACCGCAAAGCTGGCGAATCTGCTCTTTCGACCCCCTCGCACCTGAGTCAAGCATCATATATACAGAGTTGAACCCCTGGTTGTCTTCGGCTAGCTTCTTAAGTAGGGTTAGCGTAAGCTTCGCGTTGGTATGTGTCCAAATATCGATAATAGCGTTGTAACGCTCGTTATTGGTAATAAGCCCCATGTTGTAGTTGGCCATCACCTCATCAACCTGAGCGTATCCCTCCTGAACGTATGTAAGCTTCTCCTCGGGCACGGTAACATCGTCAAGGTTGAATGATAACCCGCCCTTAAATGCGAAGGAGTATCCCATATCCTTAATATCATCAAGAAACTGAGAGGTGCGTGCAATACCAACTGTTTTTAGCACTTTTCCAATAATGTCGCGAAGCGATTTCTTGGTAAGCAGCTCGTTGATAAAGCCCATCTCCTTGGGAACAAACTGATTGAAGATTATTCGACCAATAGTTGTCTCAAGCATCTGCGAAGACGAGGTGCCATCCTCATTCTCGGTTACAAGCCTAACTTGTACCTTGGCATGAAGATCGGCTACCCGCTCGTTGTAGGCAATAATTGCCTCTTCGGCTGAGTAAAACCTCAAGCCTTCGCCTTTGGCACCTGGGCGTGGCTTAGTGATGTAGTATAGCCCTAACACCATATCCTGCGAAGGTACGGTGATAGGTGCTCCGTTGGCTGGGTTTAGAATGTTGTGCGAACCCAGCATCAAGATTTGAGCTTCAAGAATGGCTTCATTCCCCAATGGAAGGTGAACGGCCATCTGGTCACCATCGAAGTCGGCGTTAAACGCAGTGCATGATAGCGGATGCAGCTGGATGGCCTTCCCCTCAATAAGCTTAGGCTGGAAAGCCTGTATACCAAGCCTGTGTAGGGTAGGTGCACGGTTTAGCATAACCGGATGCCCCCTAAGCACATTCTCTAGGATATCCCAAATAACGGGATCTTTCCTATCTACAATTTTCTTAGCTGATTTTACTGTTTTAACAATGCCCCTCTCAATTAGCTTGCGGATGATAAAGGGCTTGTATAGCTCAGCGGCCATATCCTTTGGCAAGCCACATTCGTGCATTTTAAGTTCTGGCCCTACCACAATAACTGAACGAGCAGAGTAATCGACACGCTTACCCAGCAGGTTTTGGCGGAAACGCCCCTGCTTACCCTTTAGGCTATCGCTTAGCGATTTCAACGGCCTATTGGCATCAGTTTTTACAGCATTGCTCTTCCGCGAGTTGTCAAACAGCGAGTCAACCGACTCCTGTAGCATACGCTTCTCGTTACGCAGAATTACCTCAGGAGCTTTTATTTCGATTAGCCTTTTCAGCCGATTATTTCTGATGATCACCCTACGATACAAATCGTTAAGATCCGAGGTTGCAAACCTACCACCATCAAGTGGCACCAAAGGGCGAAGCTCAGGTGGTATCACAGGGATAACCCTTAGGATCATCCACTCGGGCTTATTGATTTGAGCAGACTCACGGAACGCCTCAACAACCTGAAGGCGCTTGAGCGCCTCGTTTTTACGCTGCTGCGAGGTTTCGTTATTGGCCTTATGGCGTAAATCGTAGCTTAAGTCGTCGAGCTGTAGGCGTGAAAGAAGCATAAAAATTGCCTCTGCCCCCATGGCAGCAATGAACTTATTTGGATCATCATCGTCAAGATGCTGATTATCCTTAGGCAGGGTCTCGAGTATATCAAGGTACTCCTCCTCGGTGAGGAAATCCATATAGCTAACATTCTCAGCTATACCTGGGTTAATAACCACATACCTCTCGTAGTAGATAATCGTATCGAGTTTTTTGGTTGGCAATCCCAGCAGGTATCCAATTTTATTGGGCAACGACTTGAAGTACCAGATGTGAGCAACAGGCACCACCAGATTGATATGCCCCATACGCTCACGACGCACCTTCTTTTCGGTTACCTCAACACCACACCTATCGCAAACTATCCCCTTGTAACGAATTCGTTTATACTTACCGCAATGGCATTCGTAATCCTTCACTGGCCCAAAAATCCTCTCGCAGAATAATCCATCGCGTTCGGGCTTGTAGGTTCTATAGTTAATTGTCTCGGGTTTAAGCACCTCACCGCTTGAGCGTTCCAACACCTCCTCGGGTGATGACAAGCTAATTGTTATTTTAGTGAAGTCGCTTTTTGCCTTGTTTTCCCTTCTGAACGACATATTGTTATATGTTAAGTTGTTAAGTCTTGCATAAGGTACAGCTCAGGGCTATACGTATCTCGAAATGGCGATCGGTTAATCGAGCGCCACGTTAAGGCCTAAGCCGCGCAATTCATGCAGCAACACGTTGAGTGATTCAGGAATACCAGGTTGTGGCATTGCTTCACCCTTAACGATTGATTCGTATGCCTTGGCTCTACCCACCACATCGTCGGATTTGATGGTAAGGATTTCCTGAAGGATATGAGAGGCACCAAAAGCTTCCAGGGCCCAAACCTCCATTTCACCAAAACGCTGACCTCCAAACTGTGCCTTACCACCAAGTGGTTGCTGAGTGATGAGCGAGTATGGACCGATGGAGCGGGCGTGCATCTTATCATCAATCATATGCCCTAGCTTAAGCATGTAGATCACACCCACAGTTGCTGGCTGGTCGAAACGCTCACCAGTTCCACCATCATATAGATAGGTTTTGCCATAGCGAGGCAACCCAGCCTTGTCGGTAATCTCGTCAATCTCATCAAGCTTAGCACCATCGAAGATTGGCGTTGCAAACTTGAGCCCAAGCTTCTCGCCAGCCCAGCCCAAAACAGTTTCGTAAATCTGTCCAAGGTTCATACGCGAAGGTACACCCAGTGGGTTCAGCACAATGTCAACAGTTGTTCCATCGTCGAGGAATGGCATATCCTCATCGCGAACAATTTTTGCCACAATACCCTTGTTACCGTGCCTACCCGCCATCTTATCACCCACTTTAATCTTACGCTTCTTGGCGATGTAAACCTTGGCAAGCTGAACGATACCCGCTGGCATCTCATCGCCAATGGTAATGTTAAACTTCTTTCGCTTATGCTCAGCATCGAACTCCTTATACTTAAGGATGTAATTGTGAATCACCTGTTTGATTAGCTCATTCTTGTGCTTGTCGGTTGTCCATTTGCCTGCGTTCACATTCAGATAATCAATATCTGTGAGCATCTTTTGGGTGAACTTAACACCTCTTGGGATGATTTCTTGGCCAAACAGATCCACCACGCCTTGCGAAGTTTTCCCGTTCACCAGGTGGAAAATCTTATCAATAAGTTTCTCCTTGAGGTTGATCACGTTGTAGTTAAATTCCTCATCGATCTTAGCCACAAGGTTCTTCTCGCTATTCTTCCCTTTTTTGTTGTCCTTAACCGAACGGGTGAATAGCTTTTTCTCGATAACCACGCCGTAAAGAGAAGGGGGTGCTTTCATTGATGCATCCTTCACATCGCCAGCCTTATCACCAAAAATGGCACGAAGCAGCTTTTCTTCTGGGGTTGGGTCAGACTCGCCCTTGGGAGTAATTTTACCGATTAGAATATCGCCTGGAACAACGTTGGCGCCAATACGGATCATTCCATTCTCGTCCAGATCCTTTGTCGCCTCCTCGCTCACGTTGGGGATATCGGCAGTAAGCTCCTCGATACCCCTTTTGGTATCGCGAACTTCAAGCACATACTCATCAACGTGAACCGAAGTGAACACATCTTCGCGAACCAAGCGCTCACTAATCACAATAGCATCCTCAAAGTTGTAACCTTTCCAGGGCATGAATGCCACCTTCAGGTTACGGCCAAGCGCCAGCTCACCATTGCGGGTTGAGTATCCCTCGGTTAGTATTTCACCCTTCTTCACCTGCTGTCCCTTAACCACCATAGGGCGAAGGGTTACGCAAGTGTTCTGGTTGGTTTTCTTGTACTTTGGAAGTTTGTATCGCTTAATCTCTGGATCAAAACTCACAAATCGTTGCTCCTCCGATTGCAGGTACTTTACAACAATCTCATCAGAGTCAACGTATTCGATAATTCCATCCTCTTCGGCTACAACCTGAACGCGGCTATCGCGCACCACTACCTCCTCAAGGCCAGTACCTACAATAGGGGCTTCGGGGTTGAGAAGTGGTACTGCTTGACGCATCATGTTCGACCCCATGAGGGCACGGTTGGCATCATCGTTCTCAAGGAATGGAATAAGCGAAGCTGCAATTGATGCAATTTGGTTAGGCGCCACATCCATCATATCTACCTTCTCGCGCTCTACCAGTGGGAAGTCTGACTCAAGCCTTGACTTCACCTTGGGATTTGCAAATGAACCATCCTCGTTTAGGGGAGCATTGGCCTGTCCAATGATTTTAAACTCTTCCTCCTCGGCGCTTAGGTAAACCACTCCCTCATTGGTAAGATCCACCTTGCTGTTCTCTACCTTACGGTATGGTGTTTCGATGAAGCCAAGATCGTTGATTCGAGCATACACGCAAAGCGAAGAAATTAGACCAATGTTAGGCCCTTCTGGGGTTTCAATGGGGCACAACCTACCGTAGTGCGTATAGTGCACGTCGCGAACCTCGAAACCGGCTCTCTCACGCGACAGACCGCCTGGGCCCAGGGCTGACAGACGACGCTTGTGGGTCATCTCGGCCAATGGGTTGGTTTGGTCCATAAACTGCGACAGCTGGTTGGTTCCGAAGAAGGAATTGATTACCGAGGATAACGTTTTAGCATTGATTAGGTCAATGGGAGTAAACACCTCATTGTCCCTCACGTTCATCCGCTCGCGGATGGTGCGTGCCATCCGAGCAAGCCCTACGCTAAACTGGTTTCCTAGCTGTTCGCCAACCGTTCTAACACGTCTGTTACTTAGGTGGTCGATATCATCCACATCGGCTTTTGAGTTAATAAGCTCGATGAGATACTTGATGATCTCAATGATATCCTCCCTGGTAAGCACCTTAACATCGATATCGGTGGAAAGGTTAAGCTTTTTGTTTATCCTGTAACGACCTACTTCACCCAAATCGTATCGCTTATCGGAGAAGAACAGCTTATCGATTACATCGCGGGCAGTTGCCTCGTCGGGTGGCTCGGAATTACGGAGCTGACGGTAGATGTGAACCACAGCTTCTTTCTCGGAGTTACAGGGGTCTTTATGTAGTGTATTGTAGATTATGGCGTAGTCGGAGATATTGTGATCGTCCTTATGCAGGAGGATTGTTTTAGCTCCAGAGTCCACAATCTCATCAATATGCTCATTTTCTATAACTGTTTCGCGGTCGAGAACAATTTCGTTACGCTCAATAGATACCACCTCGCCGGTATCCTCGTCAACAAAATCTTCAACCCATGACTTAAGGACACGGGCCGCTAGCTTTCGGCCAACAAATTTCTTGAGGTTTGCCTTGGACACCTTAACCTCATCGGCAAGGCCAAAGATTTCCAAGATATCCTTATCGCTCTCAAAACCTATAGCCCTTAGCAGGGTGGTAACGGGCAATTTCTTCTTTCGATCGATGTACGCATACATCACATTGTTGATGTCCGTAGCAAATTCGATCCAAGATCCCTTGAAAGGTATAATCCTGGCTGAGTAAAGTTTGGTGCCGTTGGCATGCACGCTTTGTCCAAAGAAAACCCCAGGGGAACGGTGTAGCTGTGAAACCACAACACGCTCGGCACCATTTATCACAAAGGTGCCACGTGGGGTCATGTATGGGATTGCCCCCAAGTAAACATCCTGTACCACCGTGTCAAAATCTTCATGCTCGGGGTCGGTACAGTAAAGCTTAAGCTTGGCCTTTAAGGGCACGTTAAAAGTTAACCCGCGTTCAATGGTTTCCTCGATAGAATACCTAGGGGGGTCGACATAATAATCGATAAACTCGAGAACAAAGTTGTTACGGGTATCGGTAATGGGAAAATTCTCGGCGAATACTTTATACAGCCCCTCCTTCTTTCGCTCCTCTACTGAAGAGCCAAACTTGAAGAATTCACCAAATGATTTCAATTGAATATCTAGAAAATCAGGGTAATTGAACTGATTTTTCGTTTTAGCGAACGATATTCTTTTTTTTACTGTTTCTGAGGACATTGCGATAGGATTTGTTGAACCATTAATTTAAACAATAAAAAGGCTTAGAGTCTATTCGTTAGACTCTAAACCCTTAATACCTAATGCTATCAGGTTTTTCTTATTTAAGTTCAACTTCTGCTCCTGCCTCTTCGAGTTGTGTTTTAAGCGATTCGGCCTCTTCCTTAGAAGCACCTTCTTTAACTGCTTTAGGAGCAGCGTCAACTAGCTCTTTGGCCTCTTTCAAACCAAGTCCAGTAAGTTCTTTCACTAGCTTCACCACCTGAAGTTTTGCTCCACCAGCTGACTTAAGAACTACGTCAAAGGTGTTTTTTTCTTCAGCAGCAGCAACTTCGCCACCAGCGGCGGGGCCAGCAACAGCCACTGCAGCAGCAGCAGGCTCAATACCATACTCGTCCTTAAGGATCTGAGCAAGTTCGTTTACTTCTTTTACAGTAAGATTAACTAGTTCTTCTGCAAACTTTTTAAGATCTGCCATTTTTCCTAACGGTTTATTTATTAATTCTAAACAAAATAATAATTATCCTTCACGTTCGCTGAGGGTTTTAACCACTCCGGCGATAGTATTTGGCGCTGATTGTAGCTGAGAAACAACTTTCTTAGCTGGTGATTGCAGCAGGGCAATAACGTCGGCAATAAGCTCGGTTTTGCTCTTAAGGCTAACAAGAGCCTCAAGCTGGTTGTCACCAATATAGAATGATTCCTCAACGAAAGCAGCTTTAAGTACTGGTTTTTCGTGTTTCTTACGAAATTCCTTGATAAGCTTTGCTGGTACGTTACCCACCTCGGTAAACATTACTGAGGTAGAGCCCTTAAGCGTATCAAACAGGGGCGAAAAATCAGCCTTCCCGCACTTTTCCAGTGCTTTTTGCAGAAGGGTATTTTTCACAACCACAAGCTTCACCTCCTTCTCGAAACACTTACGGCGCAATGTGCTGGTGTCAGCGGCATTGAGGGTAGATGTGTCGGCAAGGTAAAAGTGGGGATACTGATTGATCTGCTCAGCAAGCGTATCAATGATTACATTCTTATCTTCCCTTCTCATGATAAATGGGTCTCTATTGCGTTATTATTACTTTTCCACGATTGATTTGGTATCAATCTGCAAACCAGGGCTCATTGTGCTGGAAAGGTATATACTTTTGATGTAAGTACCTTTAGCTGCAGCAGGCTTGAGCTTGTTAATAGTTTGAATAAACTCCTGGGCATTTGCTACCAATTTTTCGGGATCGAATGAAACCTTACCGATGGAAGTGTGAACGATACCAAATTTATCAACTTTAAAGTCGATTTTACCTGCCTTCACCTCATTCACGGCCTTATCCACATCCATGGTTACGGTTCCGCTCTTGGGGTTAGGCATAAGTCCACGTGGGCCTAGGATACGACCGAGGGCACCAATTTTTGGCATAACAGTTGGCATAGTGATGATTACATCCACATCAGTCCAACCGCCCTTAATCTTATCGATATACTCATCTAAGCCTACGTAGTCGGCACCTGCGGCTTTAGCAGCCTCCTCCTTATCGGGAGTACACAGCACTAATACACGAACAGCTTTTCCAGTTCCATGAGGAAGTGTTACCACACCCCGCACCATTTGGTTGGCCTTTCTGGGGTCAACGCCAAGGCGAATGTCGATGTCCACTGAGGCATCGAACTTGGTGTAAGTAATCTCCTTCAATAAACTGGCTGCCTCCGATAGTTTGTACTGCTTATCGGGTTCAATCTTCGACAACGCAAGTTTTTGGTTCTTGGTCAATTTTGTCATCTCGCTAAAAGAGGTTAAATGTTACTTACCTGGAAATTCTCCTGTAACGGTAATACCCATACTGCGGGCAGTACCAGCTACCATCGTCATAGCCGATTCCAAGGTAAAACAGTTCAGGTCGGGCATTTTATCCTGGGCTATTTCCCGTACTTGATCCCATGTAACCGAAGCAACTTTCTTTCGGTTTGGCTCAGGTGAACCGCTTTTCTGCTTTGATACCTCGAGCAGCTGTACAGCTACAGGTGGTGTCTTTACGATAAAATCGAAAGACTTATCAGAATATACGGTGATGATAACTGGGAGTACTTTCCCTGCCTGACTTTGGGTTCTGCTGTTGAATTGCTTGCAGAACTCCATGATGTTAACCCCCTTCGAGCCGAGTGCGGGACCAACGGGTGGCGATGGATTTGCTGCGCCTCCCTTAATCTGCAACTTGATTAATCCGGCAACTTCTTTAGCCATAATGCTTTAGCTCTTAACAGTTATTACTCTTTTTCGACTTGCATAAAGCTGAGCTCCAACGGAGTTTTGCGGCCAAATATTTTGACCATTACCTTCAGCTTCTTCTTCTCCTCGTTCACCTCTTCAATGATACCGGAGAATGAGTTGAATGGACCATCAATCACTTTCACGGTTTCACCTACGAAGAAAGGAACGTTTAATTCCTCATCGCTATCGGCTAGCTCATCGACTCTACCGAGGATACGATTGGCTTCCGACTGGCGCAATGGGATGGGTTCGCCTGTTTTGGGATCTCCCAAAAACCCAATCACATTGGGTATATCCTTCAAGATGTGGGGTATCTCGCCCACAAGGGTAGCCTCAATCAGAACATAACCGGGGTAGAAAATCCGTTCTTTGCTCACCTTCTTCCCGTTACGGATTTGGTAAACCTTCTCGGTTGGTATAAGCACTTGAGCAATGAAATCGTGCAGCTTCAACCGGTTGATCTCATTGTCGATGTACTCCTTAACCTTTTTTTCCTTCCCACCAATGGCACGCAACACGTACCATTTCTTAACGTTCTCATCCATTGACTATACTCCTCTCAGGGTTTAATACATCATTCTGTAAATAACATCCATCACATTCTCAAAGGTAATATCCATGATGAATATGACTAGTGCAATTAAAAGGGAAGCGATCATTACAATTAATGCACTGGATTGAAGATCTTTCCATGTTGGCCACGATACTTTGTGGATCAGCTCGGTGTAAACGTCCTGAAGGTATGCTTTAATTCTCATATAATTCAGTTATGTTGCACGGGAGGAGCGACTCGAACGCCCGACACCTGGTTTTGGAGACCAGTGCTCTACCAACTGAGCTACACCCGTGTGAAAAGAGGTTTACTTGCCTCGGCAAGTAAACCCTTTATTGTTTTTTTGACAATTAGTCAACGATTTCAATTACCTGACCAGCACCAACTGTGCGTCCACCTTCGCGGATAGCGAAACGAAGACCTTGGTTGATAGCCACAGGGTAGATTAGGTTTACGGTGATGGTTACGTTATCACCAGGCATTACCATCTCTACTCCTTCAGGAAGCTTAATCTCACCAGTTACGTCAAGAGTACGTAGGTAGAACTGAGGACGATAGTTGTTGTGGAAAGGAGTGTGACGACCACCCTCTTCTTTCTTCAACACGTACACCTCAGCTTTGAAAGTGGTGTGAGGCTTAATAGATCCTGGCTTGGCCAGTACCTGTCCACGCTTGATCTCTTTCTTATCAACACCACGAAGTAGAAGGCCAACGTTGTCACCCGCTTCACCACGGTCAAGAATTTTGCGAAACATCTCAACACCAGTACATACGGTTTTGCGCTTTTCAGCACCAAGACCAACGATTTCTAGCTCATCGCCAGTGTTAACAACTCCAGTTTCGATACGACCAGTAGCAACAGTACCGCGACCAGTGATTGAGAATACGTCCTCAACAGGAAGTAGGAAAGGCTTCTCGATATCACGAGGAGGAAGTGGAATGTACTCATCAACAGCGTCCATAAGCTCCATCACCTTGTCAACCCACTCAGCTTCGCCGTTTAGGGCACCTAGTGCAGAACCACGGATAACAGGAGCGTTATCGCCATCGAAGTTGTAGAAGCTAAGCAATTCGCGAACTTCCATTTCAACTAGCTCAAGCATCTCCTCGTCGTCAACCATATCGCACTTGTTAAGGAAAACAACCAGCTTAGGAACGTTTACCTGACGTGCAAGAAGGATGTGCTCGCGGGTTTGAGGCATAGGGCCATCAGTAGCAGCAACTACAATGATAGCACCGTCCATTTGAGCGGCACCAGTAACCATGTTCTTAACGTAGTCAGCGTGACCAGGACAGTCAACGTGCGCATAGTGACGGTTAGCGGTTTGGTACTCAACGTGAGCGGTGTTAATAGTGATACCCCTTTCTTTTTCTTCGGGTGCATTGTCGATAGAGTCGAACGAACGGAACTCAGAAAGACCTTTCTCAGCCAAAATTTTAGTAATGGCGGCGGTTAAGGTGGTCTTGCCATGGTCAACGTGACCAATGGTTCCGATGTTTACGTGAGGTTTCGACCTATCAAATTTTTCTTTTGCCATGACTCCAGTTTGTTAAATTATTAGATTTAAAAGATTGATTGTCGAGAAAATTGATAGTGCTTGAGCCAATGATGGGAATTGAACCCATGACCTCTTCCTTACCAAGGAAGCGCTCTACCCCTGAGCTACATCGGCTTAAAGAATAGAGCGGGAGACGAGACTCGAACCCGCGACCCTCAGCTTGGAAGGCTGATGCTCTACCAACTGAGCTACTCCCGCTTACTAAACCAATATAAAGTGTGGGGAGAGCAGGATTCGAACCTACGAAGGCATAAGCCAGCAGATTTACAGTCTGCCCCAGTTGGCCACTTTGGTATCTCCCCTTTCGCACTAACTTTAAAGAACATTTTCTGAGCCGATGGAGGGATTCGAACCCCCGGCCTGCTGATTACAAATCAGCTGCTCTGACCAACTGAGCTACATCGGCAAGACGCTTAGAACTTGGATTTTCGGTGCTTTAACCCTTCCAAAATCGGTTGGCAAATGTATAAATATTTTATTTACCCACCAAAAAAAAGATACTTTTTATAAAAAAAAACGCCCCCTTGTAATTACCATCCATAAATACAGGAGGTTTTGTATAAAGGGGGCGAAGAGCTTATGGCTTATCATTAAGCAGGATCGCTAAGGGTTTACGCACCTCTTTGCTTCTCCTTATGCCTGGTGACCTGTCGTTTCAGAACCTCTAAACACTCATCAACCCCTTCCTCGAAGGTTTTAGCTTGGCGCTGCACAAAAAGATCGTTGCCAGGGATTAGCAGCTTTACCTCAACTATCTTATTCTCCATGTCTTGAGAGTTTTCCAGCTTTAGAAACACCTCTGCTCCAATAATAGCATCGTAAAAGCGCTGTAGCTTACCCAGCTTGCCGTTGATGAAGTCAACGAGCTTCTTGTCGGCATCAAACTTAATTGATTGAATCTTAACGTCCATAGTATAATCCTCCATATTAGGTTGGTTATGTAATAATCAGGCTCTCGGATGGGCCTGATTGTATGCATTTCGTAACTTTTCGACACTTGTATGAGTGTATACCTGTGTAGCCGAAAGGCTGGCATGCCCCAGCAATTCCTTTATCGCGTTTATATCGGCACCCTGGTTCAGGAGGTGCGTTGCAAAAGTATGCCTGAGCACGTGCGGGCTTTTCTTCTCCAGCGAGGTAACCATCGACAAGTATCGGTTAACGATTCTGTACAGAAGCTGAGGATACGCTGCCCTTCCCGAATTAGAAACAACAAGGTTAGGCACTTGAGTTGTAGGGAAGAGCTCTTCCTTCAGCGCAAGGTATTGCTTTAGCAGCGGGATGAGCTCAGGATGAAGCGGCACGATGCGCTCCTTTGACCCCTTGCCAAGTATTTTTACCGAGCTGCCCGCCAGATTAAGATCGTACACTTTAAGGTTGGCCAATTCGGAAACCCTCATCCCCGTAAAATAAAAAAGCTCCATCACCAGCAGATCCCTAAGGCCAGGAAAGCCCTCGGGAAAAGTTATGCGATCGAGCATCTGATCGGTTTCGGCAGTGGTGAGGAAGTACGGCATTCGTTGGCTCATCTTGGGGGCTATCACCTTACTCATAGGGTTCTTTTGTACAACTCCCTTAAGTAGCAGGAATCTGTAAAAACTGCGGAGTGAGGATAGCTTCCGATTGACCGAGCGGGCCGAGTGCTTTGTGTTGAGCAGATGAGAAAGCCAAGCCCTTATGGTTCGGTGGCTAACCCGGGCAACTTCCTCCTTGGTTGGCTCAATCCCACAAAACGAAAAAAACTGTCGCAAATCGTCTCCATAAGCACGGATAGTTTGGACAGAATAATTTCGCTCTACCTGAAGATATTTTAGGAATCGTATAAGCATATTCTTTGGATGCAATATAATGTTTTTTTTGAGCGTTGCCAAAAAAAATCAGGCAAAACTGCCTGATGCATCCAGAGAATTTTTACTCCTCTTTTTGCTGAAGCTGCTGAATATAGATAGCCTTTTTAATCTCCTCCCTGCGCCTGATGGATGGCTTGCTAAACGCCTGTCGCGAGCGAAGCTCCTTCATGGTTCCAGTCTTCTCGAATTTACGCTTAAAGCGCTTTAAGGCTCTTTCAATATTCTCGCCTTCTTTAATGGGTATTATGATCATGCCTATAATTAATTGGTTTAATTTTTATTGAGCTGCAAAGCTATAACTTATCCGAGTTTTTTCCAAAAAAAAGAACTTTTTTATTCATCATTATTATACCAAACAGCACAAACACTTAACTATCTGTATCGTACGCTCTGTTTTACATCAATTCTATTGCTAAAACTTGGCAGTAACGCCCAAGTGTAGCTTAGCATTCTTGAAGCTAAGGTGCTCTCCCATGCCGTTACCTAGGGCATAGCTCATGCTAAAGAGACTCCCCATGGATGCAAGTTGAAACCCAAAACCTACTCCATAAGGCATTTGGACAGCCAAATTTGGCATACCATAGCCCGAGAGAATACCTTGGTCGTAAAAAAGGAAAGTATTGATAGTCCTATCAATTCTTAGCTGCAGCTCTACCTTGCTTATAGCATAGGCTGAAGTGATGATTGACTCCTGGTTAAAGCCACGGAGGGAGCCAAACCCGCCTATGCGATAAAGCTCATTCTCGAAAAACCCACTCGATGAGGCGTTCTGCATAATATGAGTTAACCATTGCCCATGAAGGGATGCCTTAAATACTAGATGCTCATGGTAAAGGGGGAAGTACCCCACAATTTCTCCGGAAAACTCTCCCACCACCGAGGATAAATCCTGTTCGTTTCCATCATTCTTTTCGCTACGCTGCCCAACACCAATGGCAGTTTTTACCCATAACGCTTTAACAGGGAAATCGATGTAAGCTTGACTACCAAGCGAAAGGGAGGAGGTGTATAGCATTGTGCTAGAGTTGCCCACTCCGCTGGCAGCAGCAAGCGCATTAGTGCTCCTGTAATCGAATCCCAAGCTGGCTGAACCCCGGCTAAAAGGGAAGGTTATATCAACCTTGGGGTTTAGATTTACATACGAAGTGTCTCGTCGGAAAAGGTTGAAATAAGTAGATATGCCAACACTCGAACCGAATATGTAGTGCCATCGCGATGCAATTTTTAACCGCTGCAAACCCTGATCTAATGCTTGCCATTGCAATGAGTTTGACTCGCCCCTGCCAAAAATATTTAGCAGCTGTAGGTTTAAATCGCCTGTAAAACGAATGCGAGGATTCTGGTCGGGCGTTGAAATAAACCCGAGTAGTCCGGAGAACTGGTTAGCCTGCTGGTTTGTAAGGTATGAATAAACCCTTGCTCTACCCGGAATAAACTCAACCTCAACGGGTCTAATTGCTTTGATGTAGGGCAACGACTGAAGCCTTGAATTGAATGCTGCCAGGTGCGACTCAGAGTATGGAGCATCCTTGCTAAACCCAAGATGCCTCTCGACAAAACGTTGTGAAATTTTTGCATCACCTAAGAGGTAAAGGGTATCGAGGCGAATTAAGGGCCCGGGATAAACCTTAAGCTCAGAATGAAGCTGGTTACCCTGAATTTCGGACTTTAATAGCTCTATGGATGCGAAGGGAAAACCATTATTCTCGAGGTATGCGGTGGCTTTATACATCAGCTCACTAACCGATTCTGGGCTGATGGGCTGATTTAGCAAATGCGAGGGGCGTAGGCCAGCACTCCTAAGCCATTGTTGGCTTACGCTATCGGCATCGATACTGGCCCAATGATAAATTTTGCCTAAATGGCCATAGGCCATTAGGTGTGTGGGTGTGATCGACAAGGAGTCAACACGCGCCTCAAGGTATCCCCGGCCATGCAAATTGGCTATGCATCGCGAAAAATGGGCGTATGCCGATAGCGTATCGACTCGAGATTTACTGCGATAGCACTCCTGCGTGAGGTCGGAATCGTTAAAAACCAACAGCCCAACCACCTGCGCATTTAGGGCAAAGGCTATAAGAAGGTGGACTAATGTAAAACCTACTCGAACTAGCATGGGGGTGAAATAGCAAATTACACTACCTGATGAAAATCTAAAGGTAATGTTTTACCCAAGCAATTCTTTTTGCTGAAGCAGAAAATATGCGTAATGATTTGCTAGGCGACCAAGCTTAATTGCCAGAGAATGCTTGCTACATCTCGTTATTCATAAACCCTTGGTCATGCAATACCTTTAGGAATACTTTGGAGAACGCCACGTTATCCTTTTTAGTATAACGATTGTCGGTAAAGATCTGCGCTAGGGTTTCCTTCTTATTCTCTTCGAGCAATTTTTTGGTAAGGGGTAACGCCTCCTTGGCAGCATATATCTGATCGATGTCGCCCTCGGAGTAATCCTGATACACCTCGCGATGCAGAATTGCAGGCACGGGAAGACGGTCGGTTAACCCGGGGGACTCATCGGGATAACCCAGAACAACTGTAGTAACGGGGACTACCCCTTTGGGTAGCTTTAGAACCTCGATAATTTTATCGGCAGTGTAGGTTGTTGTACCTAGATAGCATATACCAAGCCCCTCCTCTTCGGCGGCAATGCAAACATTCTGCGCAACCAAAAGCGCATCGATGGCAGCGGTAGTGAACGACAGAAAATTGTCGTAACCAGGCACGGCGTTGCGCTGATTGCACCACTTGTTAAACCGGTTAAAATCGGCACAAAAGGTTAACACCACAGGCGCCTGCTTAACCATAGGCTGATTAAAATGGCATGGGGCAAGCTGATCCTTTACGGCTTGATCTTGAGTTACAATAATGCTGTAAACCTGCATATTACCAGTGGTAGAGGCCCGGGTGCCTGCGTAAAGAATATCGTTAAGCAACGACTCCTCAATGGGGGTACTCTTGTACTTTCGGATTGATCGATGGTTCAGAATGGCGTTCATATAGATACAGCTTACAGGTTAACAAAAAGGCAATCACTGTACGCATCAAGAACAACTACGCTACAGCCCTTGCGCAAAAACGAATGAAAAATTCTTAACTAGGCAAAGGAACAAGATTTGACAATAAAATCAATCAATATTGTAGTGTTTTACAACATCCTGATGAAACATGGAGCGAGCTTTAGGTAACCCTCAGTAGGTTAACACCAGGGCACCTCTTTGCGCGATGGAGTATAGCTCAACGGTATGCGCTTTGGCATGCTCACTGATTGATGCAAACTGCCAGGACGGTACGGTTTCATCAACCACCACCAATTTTGGGCTTACAATGTTTAAAAGCGCCGGAAAGAGATGTGCAACGCCACGAGTAATGAGCATAAGATCGACATATAACCTATGCGCTGACATAGCCCTATTAACATCTGAAGGTTCGGGAATAAATATGAGCTTATCACTAAAATACAACCAGCTGCCCAGCTCATTTTTACTTAACGATACAACATCCCGAAGACCTCCATCGGTAACATCGGGGTGATTAATTGGAATAACCTGCAGATCGCTGCTTGCCCCTACCCTATTTAAATATCCTCCAAGGATAAAAGAATAGGCATTGGCAAATTGCCCCGTAGTTGTATCAACCGCACAAAGAGCTACGTTTGATCCCTCGCGGAAACTCAGAAGCGATTTCTGCCTATGTGCAAACATCACCAGTTCGGACTCACGGCTTGCAACCGTATAGCGATATGCATTCTCGACAAAGAAAAACAGAAGAGAGACCAGCATTAACCTTAGGTAAACCGGCTTTCGATTCTCAAGCAAAAAGGCGAGCATTAGAATTGCCAGAAGCAGACTAACTGCTTGCGTTTCACTTATTGAAATACCCGTAGTGGTAGAGTATGGTAAACCCTCGGTAAAGCGAACTAGGTAGTTCAGTAGCGACAATGACTCGTTTAAAAGCCAGCCCAGGGCATTGGCAAGAATTGGAATGGGTGAAAAAACTAGCAAACCGATAGCTAGGTAAAGTATTATAAAGGCCATTGGAATTGCGAATAGGTTTGTAAGAAGAAAATAGTTAGGGAACTGGTTGAAGTAGTATAGACCCAGCACGAATGTCCCCAGCTGTGCTGCCAGCGAAACCGCCACCAGACCCCAAACCTTGTCGACAGCCCTATTTTTGATATACAACAGGTTGTAGATATATGGATAGAAAAAAACGATGGAAATAACAGCCAGATACGAAAGCTGAAAACCTACCTCGGTAATTAGCATGGGGTTGGCCACTAACATTACAAATGCCGATGCGCAAAGGGTATTGTATATACTCGACTGGTGGCTAAAGGCGGTGCCCATAATTACGAAAGAAAACATAAGGGAAGCACGCATCACCGAGGGCGATAGCCCAGTGAATACCGCAAAGAACCAGAGGAATAGTATTAGCAACAAGGCCTTGTAAAGCTTGGCTCTTCTACCACTACCAAAAAAGAAGAGAAACGCCGATAGGGTTGCATAAAGTATTCCCACATGAAGGCCCGAAACGGCTAGAATATGCATTGCACCTGATGCTGAGAAAACACGCCGTGTTTCCTGGTCGAGTAAACTTTTATAGCCCATGGTGAGCGCCGACAGAACAGCCAAGTTTTCGCCTTCAATTCCAACACGCTGAAAGAGCGAAAGCAAACCAGCACGAAGCATACTGGTTGTGGAGTGCAACCAATGAGGCCTTGCACCAACCCTCATCCAATGGTCAGCTGGAACAAACGATACCCAATAAATGTTTCTCTTTGCAAGGTACTTGGCATAGTTGAACTGGTATGGGTTTTTAGCATCAGGTGGAGCAGTAAAGTTTGATTTCAAGACAAGGACATCGCCATACTTCAGCTCCGACACAAGGGAGTCGGAGGCAGAAAAGTAAAGCAACGATTTCTCGTTAACCGACTTCCACTCGTTGTTGCTGTGCACCATGGTGAGCGTTACATGAACTCTTGTGCTCGATAGGCGTACCTCGGGGGCATCAATCACCCTAGCAATGACGCCGTAATCCTGGCTCTGGTCAATTGCACTGCTTGACTGGGATAGCTGGGTAAGGGAAAACCCTGCAACAAAAAGGAAAAGGCTAACAACCACACCAAACACCCAACGGTAGGCCCAAGTGAACGGCATTGCGAAGGAAGCAATGAGCAACCCGAACAGCAACGACACAACAACAATAGTTTGCAGCGGGCTAACCTGAATGCCTACCACCAAAGCCAAAATAATACCGCCAGCAAAGGGAAGCAATAGCTTGAAGAATGGAACCTGAGCGCCCATATACCTTTTATTTGGAGTAAACCTAAGGTAAGTTACACCGATAAAATCAAAAAATCAATGGGCGTAAAAATTTGGCAATAAAAAAGGCCCCGAGTAACTCGGGGCCTTTCTATTTAGGGAATGGGTTACTTATCTTTTAATTACCCTGCGAACGGTACGCTCACCACCCTGTCCTTCGACAGAGATTAGGTAAACTCCGCTTGGTAGATTCTCGGTTGGGATAGAAACCCTGCTATCGCCATGCAGCTGCATATTCATAACCTGCTGGCCAATAAGGTTCACCACCACAACGCTACGAGCGTTCTGTACATTATCAATCCAAAGCGTTTGGCTAAATGGGTTGGGATATACATTGATGTTCTCCTCGGTAACCACACCAGCACTTGTTGCCAGCTCAATATCGCTAGCGTTACGTGGTGCTAACCTGTGCTCACTAAAAGCGAACAAACCAAACCCGGTGATGTTGTACTTCTTGCCAACCTCAATAGTTGCTGGGTCAAAAGCATATAATCCTGGATCAATTGAAAGAACACCACTGCCATCGTTCACCAAGAACCTTCCGTTATCCTGTGCATTATCGGTACACTCGGCATCCTCAACGCGAAGAAGCATACTCTGCCACTGGTAACCGGCGGGGTCGGCTGCAACCTCAGCAGTAGTAAGCACCTTAGGCGCTGGCACATCATTATCGCTACTTAGCACTTCAAACGTAGGATTAGTTATCTGAACTAAGTTGTAGAAATGGTCAACCTTACCAGTTACTTGCACCTCATCGCCAATGGCTGGGTTTCCGGTATCAGTATTTGTGTACACCAGAATACCATTCCATGCTGTTACACCATCCTGAATAAAGAAACCTCGCTCATTACCACTATAGAAGTATGCTCCAGTTACAATACCTTTGGTTGTAACCACTTCGCCTTGGTATGGGCTTAGGGCTGGATCCTCTGTGGTGTAACGCACCTCGTAGATGGTTAGAACAGAAACCTCGTCGATGGTAAAGGTTACAGAACGTGATACCTCGGGGTTTAACACATCGCCATTGTTATCAACCAGCCACATGGTTAGGGTGTACTCGCCTAATGCCAAACCAGTAAGTTCAAAATCATCGGTAGTTTTCAGCTCAACCTCGTCACCATCATTTAGCTTGTAAACAACGTATCCATCGTCGTCGCCACCAGAGTTATCGCCAACCTGGAAGTTGTACACAGCAAAGCTAACGGTTACCTTATCGTCATATATCGTGCTACCATCGGCTGGAGACGTAATGCTAAGCGTTGGTTCATTACCATGCCAACCAATGAATGACAACTCATCAGCAGGATAAACGATCCATTCGCTATCGTCGGCATTGGTACCGGCCGATGCTGCCCAGTTGGTATTGCCAATTGTAATATCGCTCTTGCGAACAAGCGTGTGGTCCTGAGTAGCATTTTCAACACCAGCAACTGCCCAGGCTGTATTCTCAGTTTCAACACCAATAACATCAATGAGAACAAGGTCTTCGCCGTCCTTCTTAAACAGGCCAATTGCATCGTTACCTGTGAATGAAACAAGTCGGCAACCATCGCAATCGCTACCATAACTTAATGAAAGGTCTCCAACTGAAGTAATCTCGTCGTCGGCTTGTGAATTGTATATAACATACACTTTACCAGCATCAAGCGTTCCAGTAAGAGGAAGAATATACTCTCTCATTTCATTTCCTTCACGAATTGCCCATCCACCACCATTGTATGCTGCCTTCACTACGTAGTTGGAAAGATCTAGCGTGCTGCTGGTTGGGTTATACAGCTCAATTGCACGGTTATTACCATTGGCTTTACCCTCAATGTACTCCGAAATAAACAGATCGCCAGCAGGCTCTCCTATGGTAGTAAAGGTCCATTCTGTTTTATCGTCTAGCGCTGGAGATACATTGCCAGAAAGATCCTTAACAACACCTGCATCGGCAAGGATATAGTACTCAGTTTCGAACGCCAGGCCAGTTACGCTAATGGTAAGCACATCGTAACTGATGGTGAAATCCGTTTCGGTAAAGCTCAACACCTCGCTATCGTCGGAAACCTTATTGATGGTGATTTTACCAGTACCAGCCTCAATATCCTCATCGAATTGGATGCTAAGGGTAAAGCTAACGGGCACATCAACATCGCCCCATGCGGGATAGAACACAACCCCATCAGGAGATACATCATCTACCACGGTAAGCACCTCGGTGGTTTCGGCAAAGAAGGTGTCGTCGGTTGCATCTTCGATGCGAACGGTATAGGTACCAAAATCGCCATTGACCACGGTGTAGGTATACGCACCAAGGGCTGCGTCAACTGGGGCATCCTCGTTAAGCAGAAAGGCCTCGCCTCCAACCTCTGTCTCCACCACATAGATATCTACATAATCGATATTGGTTGCTGTCCATGTAAATTCAATCTCATCCCCGGTACGGTACGTTGCAGGCAATGCAGGGCCGGTAATCTCCAGCACCCGGTTCTCACCAGTAATGGTAACCTTGTAGTAGGCAATGGTTCCATCCTCGGCGGTAACGGTGGCTACAACCACATCGCCATCGGCAAGCACCTGATCGGCATAGTCGAGCTCGGCCACTTCAGCGTCGTTTATCTTAACTAGCACGGTGGCAGCATCGTCGGTTGCGGCAATGACAATACCTTTAAAATCGGTAAAGTCATCTACAAACAATGTAGCGCCTTCGTCGGTATCGGGATCATCAACCAAAAGGCCTGCTCTATCCAATACATTAAGGCCACCAAGGGTAAAGGTTTGTAGGGTGGCGTCGGAACTGTAGGCATAAATGTCGCTTGCCATACGAGGAATTAGCTGAAGGGTACTTTGGTACTGAAGTACAACCCCAGCAACATCAGCAGTTGATTGTGGAATAGGCTTGCCTATTAGATCAATATCTTTAAAATCGGTGCGTACCACAAACTCGGTTATACCATCGGTCACAGTATAGTTCTTACTGTTCTCAAAAAGTTGACCTTCGGTTAGGGCTTTGAATGTAACTCCCTTTAATACTATTAGCTTAGCTTGATCGGCCGAAGCAACATTCGCTAGGGCGAACTCAACGGGTTCAACAGGTGTATTTTGAGTAGCAGCAGCAGTGTTCTCGATTGGGACAAACTGAACCATACTATTGAATATGCTAATACGACCGGTAACATTTGTAATCACGTCGTAAAGTTGGTACTCGGTAGTTATAATCCCGTTGTTGTCATCAATCATTATGGCAGCAGTTGCATCCTGCAAAAATTTGCGGTTACGGTTTCCGTCCATGGCAACAATTACAGCCTCACCGGTGTAACGGTAAGCTGTGCCATCGGCTGCCTTAGTACGAAGCTCTGCAAGGGTTTCAATATCGATAGGTGTATTATCGATAACGGTAACCCTGAACTTCAAATTCACTCCCACGTCAAACCCTAGGGTAAAGGTAATCTCATCACCCGCATTTACATTGGCAAAGTACTCCTTTAGGATAGTCAATGTATTCTCAACCAATTCGAAGTCTACATCTTTAGTAAGGGCTGTTCCATCAACCGAAACAGAAACCAACTCAGTAGCATCGTTCCATGTTATGGTAGTAGAAACATCAGCAGGTGCGAACACATCGAATTCTGCGGTAAGAGGATCGATGGACGCATGGTTATACTCCGTATCGATAACCGAAACGGTAACCGTAAGCTTATGCTCAGTATCGAAGGTCAAGTCAAACATGTACACATCGAGGTACTCGGCATTGGCAAAGAATGCTTGCTTAATGGTTAGCGTACTGCCATCGAGAGTGTAGAATTCGGTTGCCAAATCGGCTCCATCAACTTTAACGGAGGTAAGCTGCGTTGCATCGCCCCACTTGATAGTGATATCGATATCGGCAGGTACATAAAGGTCGAATTCTGCCGACTCGGGGGTAATGGTAGGTGCAATAATATCGAAGGCTTTGAACTGGCCAATATTAATTCGGCTGTCGTTGCTCCCGGTACCTCCCACAATCTGAATTACCAGCTTCTCAGCATCAAAGTTTTTAAGCTCACTAAAGGTGTGAATAAACTCTTGGTACACCTGGTACTCATCGAACCAAGCTTTATTAATGGTTGCCACCACTTCCCAGGTTGTTCCACCATCGAAGCTTACCTGAATATCTCTGTCTACACCTTCGGGATTATCAGTGGAATACATCCAGTCGCGAAGCTGAAAGCTAAATCCTTTCATTCCCTCAATTGGGGCAAGGTTTTTAACGGTAAATATGCCCCTGTCCCTAAAGCTGAATGATGACCCACCAAAGCTTTCGGAGGCATCGCCACGTACTGCGCTAGTAGTATGGAAATGCCATCCCTCGTCAATGTAGGTTTTCTCGTTGTAGCCAGTCCATGTTCCGCCAGCCCAAGCATCTGCATTCTCGAATTTAGTTGCAAATGGGAAGGTTATGGTAGTCTCCTCCTCAAGCACAACGATAATTTCCATATCCTCCAATACCTCGACCGTATTTTTGGTAACAGCTGTGTAGCCTTCGGCGGTAGCAGTATACTTGTAGGCAGCACCGGCTTCTACAATAAACGAATTAACTTCTGACATTTGGAAACCACCCTCTTCATCGATTAGCTCAAGGGTTGTTTGGGCTCCATCAATCACTGTGCCCTCGGTATCCATTACAACAAAGGTTAAATTAAAGACCTTAACCTTCATTACGATATCCATTTCGGCAGGTTGACCCACATCGAAAACCACACGTGTTAACTCGGTGGAGCCTGTATACTGATCGCCCTCTTTTGCACCAGCGCTTTTTGCGGGAGCATTGGCAAGGTAAATCTTGAGGGTAGCCGTTTCTCCATCGATATCAATTACCTCCCAGAATTTCTCTTCGTTAGTAACTGGAGGCAATATGGTCCACTGTTCAGTATCATCATCATAGAGCTGGAACTCAACAACCTTTGCTGCGCTATTCCATGTGATGGTAATCTCAACGGGTTCGTTGGGCCAGTTCTCGTAGAATTCAATCACCTCGGTATCGAGGGTTGCGCTCTTGATAATGCTCACGGCAAGCTTTGCATCGGCTCCTGCATTGAAAGCGATATCAAGGTTAACCTCATCGCCCTGGGCAATTGTGAGCCTCTCGAAGAACGCCTGCTGAATGGTGAGCGTTGAACCATCCAAAGTGTAGTCGGCTGGCGTTGCCAGAACGGAGGCATCGTAAGTAATTTGATCGATTGAAGCGGCATCGTTCCATGTTACCTCTACAGCTATATCCTGTGGATATAGTATATCGTAGGTAGCTGTAACCGGAACAATAGCTGCGCTCTCCAATACAGTTACTGTATATGTGGCCGCGTTGCCCAGGTCGAACGTAATGGTGAATACCAGCTCAGCGCCCTCGGCGGGATCGAGTCCGGCAAGGTATGCCTCCTTAAGGGTAAGCGTGGTTCCAACTAGGGTGTAGTCGGTATCGAGAACCAGCTCGGTGGCATCGAGCTCAATTTTATTGATAACCGTTGCATCGTTCCAAGTAATCTCGGTTACAAGATCGGTTGGGTTATGCTTATCAAAGGTAGCAGCAGCGGGTTCAATCTCAGCATTAACAATTGCTGATTCGGTGGCATTCACGGTAAAGGTTATGGCTTCGCCAGCATCGAAGGTAATCTCCAATGGTACACTTTGCCCCTCTGCGGTTAGCTTAGTAGCCAAGTACTCATTCTTAACGGTAAGCGTGTTGCTCACCAAGGTGTAATGATCGGTTACAGTTAGGTCTGCAGTACCATCGTTAATCTTCTCGATTGCCGATGCAGCATACCACGTAATGGTGGTGGTAACGTTGGCAGGGTTGGTAAGATCGTAATCACGGGCAGTTGGATTTATTGCCGCTCCGGCATTCGTATTGCCCCAGAGCTCGTTGATGGTTTTGGCCTCGCCGGCAACGATAACCGAACGCGATGCGGTAATAGCCTCGGCGCCATCAATATCGTTGGTATAGTACTTATACTCGTAGGTGCCATCGGGCAGATTAAGGGTTACTGTGTACCAAGCACCCGATTCGGTTAGCTCCTGAAGCCCCGTGTAGTAACCACCAAAATCGGCATCGCCTGCTATATAGGCCTTGGTGAAGTCACCAGCGGTCGACATATCCACATTAAAGGTGATAGGGAATGTGGGGATTGGCTCGAACTTAGCCCAAAGCTCAACATTGCCAATAGTAGAAATTTGATTTACAGCTTCTCCTGTAAACTCGTCGTTGTTGTACCATCCCTCGAAGGTATGACCCTCCTTGCTAGCATCTTTTAGAGTTAACGGTAGATCGTCAACAGTAAAAGTTGCAGGGTTATCTACATGGTTATCACCCTTATCTAGGTAATAGGTAATGGTGTAGTCAACAATTTTGAACTTGGCCCAAAGCTCCAAATTGCCAGCGGAAGATATTTGAGTTATGGGATCGCCAGTAAACTCAGCATTGTTGTACCATCCCTCAAAGGTATATCCCTCCTTGCTAGCATCACCCAGAGTGAATGTTAAATCCTCAACAGTAAACGTTGCAGGATTGTCAACATGGTTTTCGCCGCCATCTAGGTTATAGGTGATGGTGTAATTTATAATACTCCATATTGCATACAAATCTACATTAGCATTGGCCATACTGAAAGTTTCATCCTCCTGGTATGTTGTACCTTCGCCATCGGCCTGAGTATTCCATCCCCCAAATGTGTAGCCATTAAGCGCTAATGTTCCCTGACCCAATACGGTTACAATATCGTTGATACTGTAGTCCGTTGGATCAACAGGCACCTCCCCTGTGGCACTCTCACTATTGGCAAAATAGGTGACATTAAAAATAGGCTCAGTATCCAATGCCTCGAAACCACCAATACGCATTCTTGCCACATTATCAGCCTGCCCTTCAATAACAATAACTAACTGATCAGCTGCTAAGGATTGGGCACTAGTAAAATAGTATTCTAAGGGGAAGTAGTCAACATCATTCTCAAACCAAGAAGCATTTATGGTTTCAATAACATCATAATCAACACCACCATTGGTGGAAACCTTAACAATCCTATCTGCTGTTACAGACCAGTTGCGGATATGGATTCGGAAACCTGTCATACCGGTTACTGGGCCTTGATTCGTAATAGTAAAATCATCCCTATTCCTAAAAGTATAGCTTGAACCATCATAAGTATCGGATGCATCACGGATAGTGTTTAAGGCATGGAAATGCCAACCACTCTCTTCGTAGGCTTTTTCGCCGTATGTTCCAGCAGAGGTAACTAAATTCCAGTTTTCCTCTACAGTGAAATTGGTAGCAAATGGACATACTGAAATAAGCTCTAACACGGTTACAGTAGCTGTTACATCTGCAGGATCACCAGTCCAACCTGCAGGAAGAGTTAACACACCCGTTGCAGTATAATCATCAGGGATGTTGCCATCATAGCTAGCAAAAGTCCAGCTAATGGTTGCATCACCCTCTTCGGAACCTGTTCCATAAACCTTGACGGTGGAAGCCAGCTGGCTAATCGCATCAACCTCAGTGGTGCCATAAATTACACTAATGTCAAAGTTGATCACTTCGGTAGATGCATATATAGTAGCAGCTGGATTAACTGTAACTGTGGCTGTAACATTTGCAGGGCTACCAATCCAGCCTTCAGGAAGGGAGACAACACCTGTAGCAGTATAACCAGCAGGGGTGTTGCCATCGTAACTTTCAATGGTCCATGCGATGGTTGCTTCGCCCACTTCACCCTCTGAGCCATTAATTGCAACTGTGGAGGTTAGCTGGCTAATTGCATCAACCTCAGTGGTTCCAAAATCAACGCTAATATCGAAGTCAACGGCCTCGGTGGAGGCGTAAACTATTGCTTCGAAAACATTGATATTATCAACTCGCCATCCTGTTGGGCTGTCTGTTGAGTAATACTTAAACGCTAAATAAACATCGGTTCCAACAATCCCGGTAAGATCAATATCCCCTGATGGCGTTTCAACTACTGAACTACCAATAGAACCCTCTGCAGGTCGATCAAAGGTAAGTTCGGTCCAAGTATACACGGTTGGGTTCCCTATGCCCGGATAGTCGGCAGAATAGAATAGCTTAAGATAGTTGTTAGCGTTGAGGGTTCCATACTGAGCATAAGTAGTAAAGTTCATTACCTCATTGTCATAGCTATCAAAATTGATTGCTGGTAGGACTAACCAATGCTCTTCAGGGTTTTCACCACCATAACCATTGGCCATTGCCGAGGAGCTGCTATGAATCCAAGGCTTGGTTCCAGCAACTGAATATACGTAGCAATCGCCAAGGTCTACATCAAAGGTTTCTTCGTAGGGTAATGTTGCGCTTTTTGGCCCAACAACGGTATAACTCCGCTCGGTTGAAGTTGACGATTCGGAATCAGCATCCTCGGCGGTAATTATATAGTAAACAGTTGTGCCATCGGTCTGGGAAGGGATATCCGTAACGGTAGTATAGGTATCCCCAGCTCCCTTGCTCATGGCAATGGTTGTACCATAAACACCTGTTGCGGTTCCCCACTTTAGTTCAACAGTCTCAATGGCTGCATCACCAGCGGTAACATCAGCAGATATTGAAACCGCATCAAGTGTTGTTACTGCATTGGGTGTAGCTGTAGGGTCTTGAGTAATATTGCTGAATGAGGGAGGAACTGGTCCTGAGGATACACCATAAACCTCAACATCATCAATGTATACAGTACTAGCTGTTCTCCGAAATTGAATAAGCACATTTTCACTTGTCGAGTTAATTGTAGCAGTGAACTGATCAACTGAAGCACTTGTAAGTGAAAAGGGGGATTCACTCGCAGCATTCCATGTATCGCCACCATCTGTAGAATAATTAACTTGTACTGACCCTGAAGCAGTGCTACAACTGCCCCAGAAAGTTACTGTACTAACACCTCCTGATATACTTGGTGATATTATTTGTGCATCTGTTTGGCTTCTTAACTGAAGTGAGTATTCACCGCTTACTACTCCTACTGTTCCTCTAATTACTTGACTTGCTGTTCCTGTCCAAGTTCCAGAGCTCAACTCGTACGAAGTTTCTGTAGTATACGAAGTAGGCAAGCCTGTTTCAAAACCTTCAGTTAGTACCTGCCCCCAACCCACACCACTCCAGAGGAGCATGGTTGCGGCGATAAGCGTTGTTCTGAGTAAATGTTTTACTTTCATAGTTGTTAGGTTTAGTTAGTATTAAGTTAGGTATTACATTTTGTAACATACTGCAGGGCAACTGTATATACCCGGTAAATATGTAGCTGCTTTTTAAAAAACCTCCCCAAAAAATTTATGGAAAGGGAGGTCAAGTTAGTTGGAATATTTTTAATAATCAAGTTGAGGAGAGCTAAATTATTGTTACGAATTTTGGGTAGCGTGTGGAACGGTGGCGGGTTACGGGTTAGACAGTTGCGGGTTAGACGGTTACGGGTTGAAAGACCTGACAGCCCTGCCTGTCCGAATACAGAGTACGAAGTTCCCTGCCAATGCAGGCAGGCTGTCAGCGTCTCGTAAAGAAAGAATGAGTTGCGAGTTGGACGGTTACGGGGTGGAGGGTTACGGGTTAGAGGGTTGCGGGTTGAAAGACCTGACAGCCCTGCTTGTCCGAATACAGAGTACGAAGTTCCCTGCCAATGCAGGCAGGCTGTCAGCGTCTCGTAAAGAAAGAATGAGTTGCAGGTTGGACGGTTACGGGGTTGGATGATCTGCTAAGGCAGGCAGGCTATCAACATCGGGCCAAAAACAAGTTGGGAGAGGCGGTTTCTTAGAAAACAGGCAGGAAGTGTTTTTTATAACGTAGCAACCGAATCGTATCTTGCGAGTACGCCCCTGCCTGCGTGGTTCGCAATGACGATTGACCTTTTTGGTCAAGATGCGGATAAACACTATAAGTTGCTTTGACATTTCATTGAACTCATTGATATAAATCCTAAATTTGTGGGATAACACAAATCTTATGACAAAGGATACAGCAATAAAACTATTCAACGACAAGCAGATTAGAACAATTTGGGATGATGAGCAAGAAAAGTGGTATTTCTCAATTGTTGACGTCGTTGGAGTTTTAACCGAAAGTTCAAACCCAAATAACTACTGGAAGGTCTTAAAACACAGACTATCAAAAGAAGGAAGTGAGTTGGTTACAAATTGTAACCAACTGAAAATGCTTTCGTCTGATGGAAAATATTACAAAACGGATGTTGCTGATACAGAACAACTTTTCAGACTAATTCAATCAATTCCTTCACCCAAAGCAGAACCCTTTAAACTGTGGTTGGCAAAAATTGGTAGGGAAAGAATTGACGAGATTGAAGACCCTGAAATTGGAATTGACAGACTTATGGAAACCTACTTGCGTAAAACGACTTAAAAGCATTGAAGTTCGTAAAGAGCTTACAGATGAATGGGACAATAGGGGTGTAACAAAAGGACAGGAATACGCAATCTTAACCGATGATATAACAAAAGCTTGGAGTGGCTTAACAACGAAGGAATACAAGAACCTCAAGCAGTTAAAGAGAGAAAATTTGCGTGACCATATGACAAACCTTGAATTAGTACTGAATATGCTTGCAGAAGCGACCACAACTGAAATATCAAAAGAAAAGAAACCAAGAAATTTTAAAGAAAATCAAAAGATTGCAAAACAAGGTGGAACTATTGCAGGAAATACAAGAAAAGAAATTGAAGAGAAAACGGGGAAAAAAGTGGTTACAAGCCAAAATGCAAAAAAACTTATTGAACGAAAAAATAAAGAGCTGGAATAATTAAGGCTAGCATACAACATAGGGTGTAGCCAACCTCAGCACTCCTATCGTCGAGACAAGACACGGTGCTGACTGATACGGAACTTCGCAGCTTCATCGCCCGCTTGGAGCGATTTCGCAGAGGGAAAAGACCTGACAGCCCTGCCTGTCCACTGACATGGTGCGGAGCACCTGCCAATGCAGACAAGCTGTCAGCGTCTGGAAAGTAGAAAATGAGTTACGGGTTGGATGGTGGATGAGTGGATGAGTGGATGATTGAATGATTGAATGATTGGATGATTGGATGATTGAATGATTGATCTTACAAAGGCAGAGAAGTTGATTGAAGGCAAGGATTGCAGGTGGAACGCTAGTGAGTTGCGGGTTAGACGGTGGCGGGTTACGGGTTTGCCAGTTACGGGTTGGACGGTTACGGGTTGGACGGTGGTAGTAAAAATAATCGAGCCCTGCATTGAATGCAAGGCTCGCTTAGGGATAAAAACAAGATAATTTACCAGTAGTGTCCGACTAAGTATTTTGTAAAATGATAATAATGTAATAGATTTCTCGCTTCGCTCGAAATGACAGACTGTTACGCTGTTAGGGGGGGGTGAGGGGGGGGAGGGGGGGGAGGCCCCCTTCACCCCCTCACCCCCCTTAGACCTCTTGAAAGTACTGTCATTTCGAGCGAAGCGAGAAATCTAAATTTATTAGTCGGCCAGTAGTGATAATTTACGTAAGGGTTACCGCTTCACCATACGGCTAACTACGCGCTGACCGTTGCTATCCTCAAAGATAACTAGGTAAACACCACTCCTTAGGCTGCTGGTATTGATTTGGGTATCGCCATTTAGGTTTACGGCCATTACCTGCTTACCAATGATATCGGTGATAATTACCCGCGACACCGACTCGGCATTGGCAATACTTATCGTACTGGTAAATGGATTGGGGTAAACCCTTACGCCACCCAGCGCAAGCGAGGGCACGCTGGTTATCACCTCGAACTGCACGGTGACGGTGGTATTGGCCCCGAGGCCAGTAAGGGTATAGGTGTTATCGGTATAATCGGCAAGCGGATCGTCGTTTACGCTCCACTCCTTCACCCTGTACCCATCGCTGGGGCTGGCGGTAAAGATAATGGTGCTGCCCTCCTCCACCTGGTCGCCCGAAGCTATGCTAAGGGTATTAACCGTTGCGGCAAGGGTTCCGTTGGTATGGCCATCGACCTCAACCACGCTAAACGATACGGTGTACATCTCGGGAATCACCTCCTCGAACTCAACGGTTACGGTGGCATTCTCATCGAGACTTGGGATTGTGAACTCATTGCTGGTATTGCCAACCACAACTTCGTTATTGTGTACCCATTCCTTTACCCGATAATGTGGTGCCGGATCGGTGCTAAACACAACCGTGCTGCCCACTGCAACCTCTTGCCCCGATACAATATCGAGCCCGTTGGCCGAAACAACCAGATTGCCAAGGCCAGCCTTAACCGAGAATGTAACCGAATATCTTTCTTCCTCCTCCTCCACAAACTCTACAGTAACCACCACATCGTCTGACAGTCCATTGATGGTGTACGTATTATCGGTAAACTCGGACAAGGGATCGCCATTCACAACCCATACCTTTACCAGAAAGCCCTCGTTGGGAGTGGCAACAAATTCAACTGCGCTACCCTCCTCCACGCTATCGCCCGACGAGATATTGGAGGCATTAGCCGTTGCGGTAAGAGTTCCGTTGGTTTCACCATTGACCTCAACCACGCTAAACGTTACCGTGTAGATTTGAGGAATTACCTTCTCGAAGCTAACGGTTACAGACACATCGCCATCGAGGCTAACTATGGACAGCTCATTGGAGGTGTTATCGGTAACCACCTCACCGTTGATAGTCCACTCCTTAACCCGATGCTCGGCACTTGGCGAGGCAGTGAAAACCACTAGGCTCCCCTCCTCCACAGAGGCACCAGAAGTAATACCCTCACCATTTGCTGTGGCAGCAAGGCTGCCATTACTGCCCACAACGGAGAAGGTAACGGTATAGGTCTCGGGCACTATAGGTTCGAACTCAACGGTTACCACCACGTCGGCAGTAAGACTTGGTACGGTGTAGGTGTCGTCGGTGAACTCGGTTAACGGATCGCCATTTACAGTCCACCCCTTTATGGTGTAACCCACCTCGGGCGAGGCAGTAAACACGATGGTACTACCCGCCACAATATCGTCGCCCGACGATATGGGATTATCATCTGCTGTAGCCGTTAGGGTTCCATCGCTACCCACCACCGAGTACGTAACCTTGTAGGTATCGGGCTCAATGGGTTCGAACTCCACAGTAACCGTAACGTCAGCATCGATACTCGGCACAACCAGCGCGTTGGATGTATTGTCGGCAACCACCTGGCTATTAAGCGTCCACTGCTTCACTTGGTAACCATCGGCTGGGGTTGCGGTAAACACAATCTCACTGCCTATATCAACACTACTGCCAGATGTAATCTCAACATCATCTACCTTGGCGGTAATATCCCCCTCGCCGAGCTTGGAGAAGGTTACTTGGAAGGAAGATGGAGTTACTGTACCACTCAGCGAAACAACTTTATCGCTAGCATTTAGAGATGAAATTGTAATATCCTCGTTATAATCGCCCACGCTTAATCCAGCCTTTAGGCGAACATAGATATCTGTTTCAGCCACTTCACCATCAGTTTCTGAAAGGGTAATAGAACTGACAAAACCCGATCCTGAAACTTCTGAAATTTCGTAACTAACGGGGGCCACAATGGTTATATCACCCTCCAGGTTTGTTCCGCTAACAGTAAAAGTTTCATCTGGAGAGGGACCAGCTTCCTCGATGTAGGTTAAATTGGCTAAGGAGATTGGGGTAGCATAGATTTTGGGTGAACTCACATCCTCAAATTGATATATCATTATATCATGCACATAAAAAGCGGCACTTGGTGAAGCAAGCCGCAAAATTATGGGTTCATTAATATTTACTTCAAATGAATATATTGCTCCTGTCGTACCAACTCCAGTAAATGTTGTTAAATCATCCCATTCTGTTCCATTGAACTTTTGCAACTTAATACTTCTCCCTTCACCACCTGCTACAAAAGAAAAAACGGCTTCTGACACCGAGGCAACTTCGGGTAATTCAATAACACCAGTACTTCCTTGCATCTGCACTCTACCAACAGAACATTCACCATTTGCAGAAGCACTGCTTTGCACAATACATTGTGTCATAACAACATCTCCTGCATCAATAGTTTGAGTATATATCCCATAACTACTTTGATTTGTCCAATCTTGAATATTTTCATTGATAATGGCAACCTGCCCCCACCCCACGCTGCTCAAAAAAATAATGGTGCTTACCAAAAGGGTTGTTCTGAGTAAATATTTTGCTTTCATATCCATCGGTTTTATTGATAAAGCAAGCTATTATTCTAAAGGGTTAAATATAGCAAACCACTAGCGACTGACAAAAATTTAAATTTATAATTAGTAGTGTCCGGTAAACCTTTTAAAGATTTCTCCCTACGGTCGAAATGACAGGCTATTCATAATGTTTGGAGGGGGGGGGCTTGG
>Ga0334884_1000505_pt1 | contig 71396 bp, 55 predicted proteins | sample GraSluR1_MG_7_FD_207215 | JGI IMG/M metagenome (GOLD analysis project Ga0334884, IMG submission 207215) | Sludge microbial communities from methane-producing bioreactor in Wageningen University, Netherlands - Granular Sludge_12_05 R1 | ecosystem: Engineered > Bioreactor > Anaerobic >... | reverse complement strand
GGCCTGGGGGTGAGGTGGGGCCTGGGGGTGAGGTGCTGCCTGGGGGTGAGGTGGTACCCTGAGAGGTGGGGCACTGCTTCCCTGGCGGGGGGGTGCCGGGGGATGTGTTTGGTAGTGTGGGGGGAGTTTTTTAGATTTGTTATGATTTAATGGATACTTTTCATTAAATATTTTATGTGCTTTAATATTCTACTTTGAAGGAAAAAAGCGATATTGCACAGATAATTTATTTTGCCTTAACTTTTTATTTTGGGAGACAAGAGCGATAAGGATAAATGGCTGGCGGGACAGTTTGATAATGCGTTTAAGGAGCATTATCACAAGGTCCGGTATATTGCAGCACATTTCCTTAAGGAGCAAGAGCAGGCAGAGAATATTGCCCAAGATGTTTTCATGGGTTTGTGGGAGAAACGATATGATGTAGATTTTGCAAAATCTGTATTGCCTTGGTTGGTCACAATCACCCGCAACAAATGCCTGAACGTAATCAAGAATTACAAAGTTCAGCAAAAATATCAGGAAAGGAGTTATAATTTAATCATGGACCTGAGGGCAGATTTGGCAAAAAGCTCTTCGGAATCAATGCTTTTAAATAAAGAAGCAGAAGTATTGCTCAAGGAGGCAATGGAAAAGATGACTCCTTCCATGAAAGAAACTTTCCTGCTTTGCCGTTTTAAAGAGAAAAAGTATGAAGAGGCAGCAAAAATCCAGAATGTTTCGGTCAAGACCATAGAATACAGGATTATGTGTGCCCTCAAGATCCTTAGAAAAGAATTCAAGGATTTTTTAGGAATGTTTTTAGTGTAAATGCACATTTGGTTGTTAATTATATAGGAGAAGTATAGAAAATGAGAAAGCAACTGCTGTTAAAATACATCAAGGGAGAGGCAACGCGTAAAGAGGAGTTGCAAGTGGCTGAGTGGGCAAGACAGTCTCCCGATAACAAAAGGTACCTCACCAACCTCAACAATTTGTGGTTGGCCAATATTTTGTCTGCCGACGAAGTAACCTCGGATAGTTCCACCGCAACCGGATCCGGTAACGCCGCCAACAAGCAAGCAACCGATGCAGAGCTGGCTGCACACAAACAGCTGGCAGCTTTCCGCAGGAAATCTCTCCTTCGCAGCAAACTCTCTTATGCAGCCGCGGCATTGCTATTATTGTCGCTGGCAATGAATCTGTTCATGTACCACAGGAGCACCCGCACACCACAACAACAAAGGGTGGTACTTGCAGAAATGCCACAGGACCAAACAATTTCGGTATACACCAATAACGGAGTCAAGGGCAATATTGTGTTGCCAGACGGCTCTGTAGTTTGGCTTAACTCTGCAAGCCGTCTCACGTATCCCATAAATTTTGAGGGCGATACCCGGGAAGTGCAACTGATTGGAGAGGCATATTTTGAAGTGGTAAAAGATTCCCTGCATCCAATGATTGTCTCAACCGGGAAAAACTTTTATGTAGAAGTCTTAGGCACAAAATTCAACTTGAAAGCCTATTCCGACGACCAGGTCTCTCAGGCTACCCTTTACTCCGGCGAAATAAAAGTTCATACGGCAAACAAAGAGACCAACGAATCAAAGGAGCTATTGCTCAAACCAATGGAAACTATCTTGATTGGAGACAAGAACCTGGCTACTTTGGTGTCTGACTTGGAAGAGGAGAAAGAGACCAATGCAGAGTGGAAGGATGGGATACTTACATTCAATAACACACCGTTAAAAGAGGTTATTAAAAGCGTGCAGAGGTGGCATGGCACACAATTCACAATCAAGGACTCCTCAATACTCAACTACCGTATAACCGCCTCTTTCAATTCCGAGTCGGCAGTGCAGATCATGGATATGATCCGATACATCTCTCCTGTAGATTACAAAGCAAACGGCAACCAAATAACCCTCTCCAGAAGGTAACCCGGAATTTTTGCCCCACTCGTTTAGGGGTTTCTTCAATAAGGTTGTTTTAATATTATACAACCTAATTAAACTAATTATGAGATTTAACTTAATCACGAGTCATGCAAGGGGCAAAATGCTCCTGGTGCTGATTTGTCTTTTCTGTGCAAAAATATCTAATGCCCAGCAGATTAGTCTTGATTTTTCTAACAAGCCCCTTCAGGAGGTCTTGAAGTTTATCACAGACAAGACCGAGCTCAAGTTTGTCTATTCCGATATTCTGGAAGAGATAGACAAGCCGGTTACAATCAAAATGACAAATGCAAAAATTGGGGATGTTTTTGAAAACCTCTTCACACCAAGAGGCATCTCCTACAAATTTGTAGGAAAACAGGTACTACTTACCCCAAGAGATATGGTGCCCGGCCAAAACGCTATTAAAGAGCAAAGCCCTACCGTCCAGCAAAGACTTACAATCACCGGCAAGATTACCGACAACAACGGAGAACCTCTGCCGGGGGTGACTATTATGAACCTGAATACACGTAAGTTGGCAATTTCCAGCGAATATGGAGAATACTCCATTGAAGCAAATCAAGGACAAACATTGCGTTTTACCATGATTGGAATGGGAACCCAGGATATAGAGGTAGGTCTCAGAAGCATAATGGATATAGATATGGAGCCCAGTATCACTTACCTGGAAAACGTAGTTGTGACTGGATACCAGGATATCCCCAAAGAGAGGGTTACCGGGGCCATATCGTCTGTCTCTTCGCAAAAGATTGAGGAGCGTTATACGGCCAATATAATGAACAACCTGGAAGGGCGTGTTGCAGGTTTGAGTACCTACGGAGGCAAGACAGTGATCAGGGGAACAAGCTCACTGTATGCAGAGACAAATCCTCTGCTTGTAGTTGACGGAATGCCCATTGAGGGCAAGATCGAAGATTTGAACCCCTACGACATAGAGAGCGTCAATATCCTGAAGGATGCCGCCTCCACCGCAATTTACGGGGCCAGGGCATCCAATGGCATTATTGTAATAACCACCAAAAATGCCAAGAAAAAAGGCAAGATAGATATAGACTTCTCTGCCAACCTTTCCATCTTCGAAAAAAGGAACATGGATTATGCAAGCAATTTTTACATGAATGCAGAGCAACAGGTAAAGGCAGAGTCAGATTATTATGAATATTATTTTTTCAATAACGATGGGGAGGTGGCAAACCCGATACAATCCCAGGAGTCCTCTATAAATGGGGGATCTAGCGGTATTTCTCCAATCCAGTATGCCTATTTCCAGTTGGCAAAAGGGCAGATAACACGAGACCAGCTAAACGGTGTGTTGGACCGTCTAAAGAAAAACAATTTTGCACAAGAGTATGCCGATGCTGTTTACCAAAGGCAAGTCAGACAACAATACAACCTCTCCCTGCGCAGCAATTCGGACAAGTTCCAAAGCAACCTTACATTCAATTACAGGACAGACAATCGAGGTGTAATCAACACTGGCCAGGACCAATTGAATATAAGCTACAAAGGAGTTTATGATGTTGCCTCTTGGCTGGTAGCCACATTTGGGATCAACGGAATTTACAATACAGGAAAAGGGCCAGGTGAAGATTACAACTCCAACCATACAAATCCTTGGGCGCACCCCGCCTACGAAAGCCTTTACAATGAAGATGGGACAGACAAACCCTACTATTACTGGTATAACGGAAATGAGTACTGGAGCAGCAAAGGTGCAGAGGGTTTGCACGACCTTGGAGTCAACATAAGGGATGAGTTCTTCAACAATGTGCAGACAACCAGTCGCCAAAACACCCGTTACCATGGCAACTTATTGTTCAAATTGATGAAAGGACTGACTGCCAATGCCCAGTTTATATATGAAAACGAGCATACTACAAACAAATGGCATACCAACAACGAGAGCCATGTGACACGCTCCATCAGGAATGCCTATACCACTTTGGAAAATGGCAAGATAAATTACCTTACTCCTCGCTCAGGAGGTATGTTGCGTACGACCAATACAGATGGTGCATACTGGACAGCCCGTGGACAGATGGATTACTCCAACACTTTTGGTAAACATACTATCACAGCCCTTGCAGGTCTGGAGTTCCGCCAAACCAAATATAGCGGGACCAAATCTCTGGTATTGGGTTACGATGATCAGCTACAGAACAGCTCTACCCATACAATTGATTTTGGAGCCTTGAGCCTTATGCGGAGCAGCCCTTATTTCATGGCCTCGTCCGGAGGTTTCCCTGCAAACCAGTTTGTATTTACACCATATTTCCGTGATGGCATGGGAATTATTGTAGAGCAGTTTCACCGTTATGGGTCGGGGTATGCAAACCTTCAATACACTTATGACGAGAAATACAATGTGTTTGGTTCGTTCAGGAAAGACTACGCCGATGTTTACGGACTCAACGCCAAATTCCGTGGAACTCCGCTATGGTCTGTGGGGGCCGGATGGAACATCCACAACGAACCCTTTGTAAAGGATTACAAATGGATAAACTTCTTGAAGTTAAGGGTTAGCTACGGTGTGACAGGCAATATTTACCAGGGGGCCACCAGTTACATGACTGCCACTTCCACCGGGATGAACGAGTTCACCAACTTGCCTTACGGTCAAGTTGAAAGCCCTGCAAACCCCAACCTTAAATGGGAGCAGAGCATAACTACCAACTTTGGTATAGACTACTCATTGTTCCAAAACCGTTTGCGCGGTTCGGTAGATTTGTATAAAAAGTTAGGTAAAGATATTTTCTCCAACAAGACTCTTGACCCTTCTACTGGTTATACCTCCATGTTTGTGAACATGGCCAGTATGTACAACAAAGGTGTTGAAGTGGCGGCCACTTACGATTGGTTCCGCGGATTCAAACAAGGTAGCTTCAGCTGGACAACAGGAATAACCTTCTCTTATAACAAGAATGAGGTAACCGATGTCGAAAACCCTTCTACATTGGCAAACCAGCTGTTAAGCAATCCATTCAGGGTTGGTTACCCAACCAGTGCACTTTGGTCGTACAGGTTTGCCGGAATCAGCGATGAGGTAGGCCAAAAGGGCCAAACCTTGTGGTATATAGAGGATGGAGGTAAAACCCACAATGCTCAAAGCCGGGGTATAGACATCATGGAGTTCTCCGGCCAAACCGAACCAATAGTGGTTTCGGGAATTGAGAATCGTTTTGAATGGAGAGGCCTGAGCCTGAATATTATGATGGCTTATTACGGAGGACATAAGATCAGGGCGCTTACAGAGACCGAAACTTTTGGTGTGCCCTATTCTACAATTCAGAGTTACTTTATAAACGCCTGGACTCCCGAGAATCCGACAAACACACCCGGTATAGGACGTTATGCATCAACCTCTATTGGAAATGAACCCAGATACTCCGATATATCTGTTAGGGAAGGTGCCTTTTTGAAAGTGAGAAATATTGTGCTGGGTTATGATATGCCGGAAAGATGGTTCAAAGGAACCGGTATTGACAGGCTTAGCGTGCGGTTCCAGATTGACAATCCAAAACATCTTTGGATAAAGAACGATGTGGGTGTCGACCCCGAAACATTGGGTATACGTAATCCAAGTACGTACATATTCGGATTGAACATTAACTTATAAAACGGAGAGAATAATGAAAAAAGTTATATATAGTCTCCTGATAGGAGCTACCATATTGGCGGCATCTTGTTCTAAGTTCACAGATGTGCAGCCCAAAGGCAAGAATCTGCTGGCTACTACGGACCAGCTTGAAATGCTGCTAAATCAAGAATTTGATTTGGATGACAGTGATATGCGCCAAATGGCCGGAGATATAATCAGTGCGTTTGAAAACATCCAGACTATGCTAAGCAAACCTAATAAAACCAGGCAGGCAATCATTCTCTCTTGGGATGAGGCTAACATAGACAAGATGGCAGAGTTGACAATGTCGGATGGGACTTACTCCAAGGCTTACGGTGTCATTGGCAAGATTTCCAATGCAATCCTTTCAAAGATAGATGATGCTTCCGGCCCGGAATCTGTCAAAAACCAACTCAAATGCGAAGCCTTGGTGTTGCGTGCCTATTACCATTACATTCTGGTGAACAAATTTGCTAAGGCCTACAACCCTGCCACTGCTGCCGATGACCCTGCCATCCCTTATGTCACAGAAGAGTGGGATATTTCGGTTCCTACAGAGAAGGCTTCTGTGAAAGAGGTTTACGACAATATCCTTTCCGATCTGGACCAGGCCATACAGTTGGATGCACTTCCTGTTACTGCCGTGAACCGGATGCGAATGAACAAACCGAGTGCCTATGCGGTAAAAGCTTTGGCATTGGCCAATATGCAACAATTTGACGAGGCATCGGCTGCTGCAAAACAGGCGTTGGCACTGAACAATGTGGTAAACAATTACAACCAAATGCTTACAACCCTCACCGGAGCGATACTTGGTGGAACATACCCTGTTGTTCTGCGTCCACATTTGAAATGCGAAGAAGATATATTCTACACCTATGGCCTTGAATTTTTCAATGCAATACCCACCTCTGCCTGGAATGCTTTTGAAGAGGGTCATGCAAGCAGGGACAAAATGTCTACCGACCGTTTGATGTACGACAATATGATGGGTATGGGAATGTCCTACATTGGCCTGGATTATACTTTCACTTTTGATTTGGAATCTGGCTGGAATGCTTCGGGGGTGAAGACCTCCCAAATGTATTTAATAGTCGCAGAGGCAGAGATCCGCAAAGGGAATTTTGATGCTGCAATGGATGCACTGGATGCAATCAGGGTAAACAGGATAGATCCTTCGGTTTATGCTCCGCTCAAAGGTAATGTTGGCAACGTGGAAGATGCCATTTTCCACCTGAAGCAGACTGCCCATGGAGAGAATGCCTATACAATCCACAATTTTATCAACAAGAAGAGGTGGAACCTTTTCGATGGTTACAAAGAGACCCTTACCCGTACTATAGGAGACAAGGTGTACGAGCTGAGGCCCGACTCCAAATTATGGATTTTCCCTCTGCCTGCAAATGCAGTGAACATAAACCCAAATTTGCTTCCACAAAATTACTCCTTGTAAAGATTATTTGAATGAACAATGTATTTAAAAGCTTGGCTATCCTGTGTATATGCTCTTTTGCTTATGCACAGGCGGCCTTTGCCCAAAACAACAGGGGCAATAAAATTGATATGAATATCCTTTATGTAGGCGGATCGTCCGATTATGCGGCTGGTGTAGAGGGGATGTCCAAGGGTGAGAACACGGTTTCTGACCCGGAGATTGTAAAACAAAGGTCCGATGCGTTTATGGGGCTGCTACAGACCTATTTTACAAACGTAACTATGGTAGCTGGCAAGGATTACTCTCCGGAGCTGTCTGCCGGCTACGATGTTACTGTTTTTGACGGGACTATACCACGAAAGTCCGATGCAAGGTTCCTAAAGGACCAAAATGGAAGGAACCTGGATTATTTCAGGGCAGCTTTCCTGCCACAGGATTTTTCTTACCCCGCAATTTTGATTGCCGAGCTTGGGGAGGTGCTGGGACGTACCATTGGTACCAAAACCGATTGGTTTTGCCTGTGCCTGGCGGGGGATGCATATAACACAAACCTTGAACATGCTGTTTTCAACACTCCTTTCAAGGTAGTACCACAGATGGAACTCAAAGATACTCCTGAGGAAGCCTTTGGTTACCAGGGTTATTTTGACGAGCCTATTCCGCAAAAACATTTGATGTGGAAGGTGCAGACCAAGGATTATGTGAACGACCGAAAATTTAGGATAGGTATGGTGGCAAGACCGTGGGGTTTTGCAGATTCTCCTGATGCAGAGATCATTTCCGGAGGGGTTTCGGTAAAGTCTCCCGATGCTGTTGCAATTGCGCGCCATGGGAATTTCTTTTTCTGGGGATTCTCTGCCTCACCCCTTTATATGACGGACCAGGCCAAACTCGTGTTTGTCAATTCTGTGGTTTACACTTCCGGTCTCAAGGGTGAGCGGATTGTTGCGCGTAAATATGACGACAATGTTGGTACTCCTTCCAATGTTACTTTTGCCGTCAACCAGGCTTCACAGGAGGGATATGACTCATATGTGGCTTATTCCAGGAAAACCTACGAGAAATCTTTGGAAGCGATAAATAAAATCAAAGCCAGGCAAGAGAATGGTGAGGTGCTGAGTGAGGAGGAGAAGATGTATTTGACATATCCTTTGAGCGAAGATATCATGCCATATGAGCAGTACCTTAAGATGTACATGAGGGGCTTTGAGCAGAGGTTTGGTACAGATGCAGAGGCTTTCAGGAATTTCTTGACAGAAAATGAACCATTTATTTATTGCAAGAGCGGTGCCTATGAGGTGGACGAAGATGCAAAAAGCCTTGGAATGCCAATAGGGAGTATAGATTTGCTTGAGGCTGCAATTTCGTTGCTGGATTCGAACGATGGTGAAAAGATTGCCAAAGGTCGCAGGTTACTGGAGCGTTACTCGCTTTGCACGTTCCATACTTATGAGCAGTGGAGCAACTGGTACGAATCTGTTAAGGGAAGGGTTTTCTTTACCCATTCAGGAGGGTGGTACTATATGGTAAACAGCAATGACCTTGCAGAGCCCGCGAATGATTACGATGCAAAGGCTTTTCATGTGGCTTCGCGTGATATTGCTTTGGATGAGACTTCAAACCTGGAGCCTGTTGCTGTTGGGGCTGGTACTGTGGTTTTACCTGGTGGCAGGGAGTATCTTTTGATTAAAATGAAGGTTCATGATGGTTATTATATCTATGGGAATGTCTCTGCAAGCGACCCGTTTATTCCGACTTCCTTAAATATCGGGTTGCCGGATGGTTACTCTGCCGGGGAATTGGTAAAACCTGTTGCCAAGCTGTTGAATTCGGCCGGTACCACCAAATACAGTGGGGAGTTACTTTTCCTTGTGCCAATTAAGGGTTCGGGAAAGCAAACGTTGGTTGTACATTATGAGTACCAGTGTTGTGATCCTACTGTTTGTTACCCGCCTGTGGTTGGGCAGATAGAGGTTGTTTCTAAGTTTTAACAGTTATTAGATTTTAATTTATTATTCAGGATATGAAATTTTTTAATAAGTTTTTTTTATTTGCACTTCTTTATGCAGTTGGTTCTTTTGGAGCAGTGGGTTGTACCTCTGTTCCTTCGGACATGTATGAGATAGAAGGAGAGGTGATTGGTTTGGATGATGGGGTGATCTTCATTGGTTTTGTTAATTCGCAGACTATGCAGGTGAGCAGGGATAGTGCCCGGATTGAGGGAGGGAAGTTTTCTTTCTCGGGGCCGCTTCCTGCTCCTGAGCGGGTAGTCTTATCAGATTCCAATTTCAAGGATTGGTCAAATCCAAACACAGTTGACATGTTCATTGTTCCTGGCAAAATGAAGCTTACCCTGGAGTGGGGCAACTTTGCAAACTACACATTGGAGGGATCTTCGCTTAACGATGAGTACGTGGCTTTCAATGAGGGGATAAAGCCTTTGATGGATAAAGTCATGGAGCTTAATAAATCTTTGGAAACCATAGAAGATAAGGATATGAGGGATGAGGCTCGTAAGGAGATGGGCGAGCTTTATGCTCAGAATGAAAAATATACCGAGAAGTTCATGGTCGAGAATCCTGCCAGTGTTTTGTCTGCCTATTTGATGAGTTCCAGGATGAGCTTCTATGACCTTGAGCAATTAGAGGGTTTTTACAATCCTTTTACCAACGATGTCAAAGGGTCATCGTGGGGCCAACAGATAAAGGCAGAGATTGACCTGCTCAACTCTCTGAAACCGGGTAATCCTGCTCCTCTGTTTTCCTCTGCAGACATCAATGGCAATACTCTTTCCCTTGCCGACTTCAAAGGTAAGGTTGTTCTGGTGGATTTTTGGGCCAGCTGGTGTGTTCCGTGCCGTGCCGGGAACCCTCATCTAAAGGAGTTGTGGGATAAATACAATGCACGGGGTTTTGAAATCATATGCATTGCCGACAATGACTCCAGCCCTGATGACTGGAGGAAGGCTGTGCAGCATGACGGTATTGAGATGTTCCACCACATCTTGCGTGGATTGGTTATCAATCCCGACCATACATTTGACCGTACAAACGATATCTCCGAACTTTACGCAGTACATTCTCTGCCTACCAAATTCCTGATAGACAGGGAAGGTAATATCATTGGTAAAGTAAATAACGAAGAACTGGACCAAGAACTTTTGAAAATTTTTGGCCAATAGCAAAGCCTGCGTGCCGGGTAGCACCTCTCATCTTTTTTCACATGTTATTGGTTATGTGGTTGTTTGGTATGAGGTGTTTGCACTTTTGCTGAATTGCTGCTGTATCTTGCTGGTTTACCGGCGGGTTTCCGGTTGATATGTAATTAATTAAATAAAAAACTATTTGTATGAAAAAATTTTTTTTGACTTTCGTTGCACTGACTTGTGCGGTGATTGTATTTGGACAGGGTTACTCTTAAAATTGGAGATAAGGCGCCTGATCTTAAGGTAGTTTGGCTCAAAGGAGAGCCAGTTGAGGGGTTTGACAACGACATGTTGTACCTGGTGGAATTTTGGGCTACCTGGTGTGGCCCTTGTATCTCCTCTATGCCTCATTTGTCGGAAATTGCACGTAAATACGATGGCAAACTCAAGATTATTGGCGTAAATGTTTGGGAAAAGGGGTCTGATAAAAAATCCTACGACTCTTTCTTGCCTGTTGTCAAAGAGTTTGTGGATTCTATGGAGGATAAGATGGATTACTTGGTGGCTATGGATAACAATGATTTGCATATGGCCAAAAGCTGGATGGAGGCGGCTGGTCAAAATGGTATTCCTGCTTCGTTCCTGATCAAGGAGGGCTGTGTAATATGGATTGGTCATCCTCATGTTTTTGAAGATATTTTGAAACAGGTTTTGGAAGGGACTTACAATGCCCAAGCTGCTGCAAAAAAAATGGAGGAGTCGGCAATCGCCCAGCAAAAGCAATTGGCGCCATTTATGGATATGAACAAGGCAGTAACTGAGGCAATGGAGAACAAAGATTATGATGCAGCTCTTCTAGCTATTGATAAAGCGATGAATGTTATTGATCCCATGTTTATTAATGCGGTCAAAAGCACTAAATTCGGCGTCCTTTTGGAGAAGGACACTACTGAGGCAAAGGTTTTTGCCGATGATTGGGTTGCAAAGGAGCCTTATGCAAAAACTGCACTTACAATTACTATTGCAGAGAAAGAGGGATTGCCATCACATTTTTATGATTTTGCTATTGCAACCTTTAAAGAGATGCTTGAAAATGAGACTGCAGTTAAACCTATGATTTTGGATAAGATGGCAAAGCTATATTTTTTCAAAGGCGATAAATCGAAAGCCGTTTCAACAATAGAGGAGGCAATTACTGCGGCCCGCCAAGCCATTGCAACCGGGCAACACCAAGGAATGATCACCTCCGCAACCATCACTGCGATGGAAGAATCTTTGGCCAACTTTCGCAAGTAACATCCCGGGCCGCAGGTCTCATCTTTTTTCACATGTTGTTGGTTATGTGGCGTTTTGGAGTTAGGTGTTTGCACATAATAGTTAGTTTGAGTGAGGTTGGTGCAGAGGTGCGATGGTCAAGCACCATATTATTAGGTAATTATGAAAAAAGATGAGAGGTGGGGCCTTAAGAGGTGCTTCCTTAAACCAAACAGAGTTCACTAAGTTCGCTATAAGGGCTTTTTTCTATGAATTTTCATTAGTCCATACCATACAATTGTGAAACAGAACGCAACAGGCATTTTGCATTAAGCACGCTTATAGGGTGTTAGCTGCATAAAAAGTGAAACAGAACGCAACAGAAAATAAACCATTGTCAAAATTAAAAAAATCAAGTATGTTTGTTAAAATCAACTGTTGAATGAATTATGACAATTAACAAACAAGCTATTCCCCATTTTATTTACTAATTTTATTGTCAATGCCATGAAGAATAATCTACTTAAAACTGTTATTGTTTTTGCCTTTATAACAATATTGACGACTGTTATATATGCTTTCAACCGGCATGAAGCCACTTCAGAATCAGATGTTGCATACACAATTGTATTTGATGAATGTATTGGATGTGGAGTTTGTGAAGAGTATGGTACAACATTGATTACTATGCCTGGATACCCTAACGAAATTGCGGTATGGACAAGTACAGACACAAGAATGGAATATAATGCTCAAGATCACCTTTTAAAAACAGCACCTCAAACAGACCTAGACATGGCAAGAGAGGCAAAGGATCAATGTCCTGCTGGAGCTATTTATTAGAATATTAGATAAGATGAATTGATTGGTTATATTTCTTATATTCTAAACTATTTAATGATGAAGTATTTATATTTATTTGTTTTAATACTCATTTTTTTCTCATGTGACGGGAACCAGCGAGATGTAAAGGAGCCTAATCCTAAATACAGTGTAATTGATGTGGGAAGTAGTGTTGGTAAAGGAAGGGTTGTAAAGCTCTCAGAGGTCGCATCCGATATTAAATATATCCCACTGGAGACAGAAAATAATTCTCTGGTAGGTTCGTATCCATTAGCATTTTATGAAAACGATAGGATATATATTCGTTTCTCCAAAATCATTAAGGTATTTGACAAATCGGGGAAATTTCTCTTTGCTTTTGACAGGCACGGCGGAGGTCCGGAAGAATATCCGGCCTCCAGTTTGGTTGAAATAGAACATGGTTCGGGGAATTTTAGAGTTGAATATCAAAATGGGAGTAATACGATTGTCAAAACCTATTCCAGGGAAGGCGAGTTTATAAAGGATTATACTTTTCCGGGTATAACACGGATATCAAAAACAATTAAAATAAATCCAAATCTTTTCATGTCGCAATTTTCTCATATAGATAATGAGGAGCAAGAATATATTGGTTTCATGTATGATTCGCTTTGCAATATTGATGCATATATACCAACTCCGGTAGTTTTAAAGAATTATAAGACAGAAGGCGACCAGACAATAAAAATAGGCAACAGGAAAATCTATATGTCCGGTATCACAATACATTCCTATTTGCATTCATTTAAAAACACGCCGAGAATTTACACATTTTTGGCAGATTCCATCTATACATACAACAGAGATAATGGATTTGTGCCTGTGTATGCACTTGATTACGGAAAGTATATGAATGATAAGGTCTCTCTTATGGATGTTGGACCGATAACAGGAAAGTTTATAAATATTTCTCCATGGTTGTACATAGAAACCGAAAACTTCCTTTTGTTGAATTTTAATTTGAGAGATTTTGCCCATGAGCCATTTGTAGGGAAGACTATCCAAAACGTCGGGAAAATGCGGGAAAGGAGAGACTCATACGGGTTGTATAATAAGATAAGTGGTGAATTTACATTGCTTAACCATCCGATTATAGGGATGCCCGGCTTCAAGGACGATATACTAAAAGGACCACCTTTTATACCCCAGTATATGTCAGAAGACAACTACGCCGTTAATTTATTTCACCCTGATGAACTTATAGATTATGTGGCAAAAAACCATGTCTCTCCTGAATTAAGCAAAATTGCCTCTACCCTTAAGGAGTCGGATAACCCAGTTGTGGTATTGGTAAAACTAAAATAGACAGGATAATCAAAGATAACCCAAATTATGAATTAATCTTTTATTGCGACCAAATAGCTCCTGATGATACAACTGAATTTAAACAACTACTGGCTCGTTATAATTGTCGGTTTACTGTAATACTAGATTTTAATGATGATCTTTATAAGCTAAATAAAAGGATATTAAATCCAGTTAACAATGGAAGACTGTCAAAAATTTCCTTGATATGTGATCAAGATAACCGGGTTTTGGATTATGCCATAATCGGAACATCCATGAGCTTCTTTGACAAGGTTTTTGCTAAGTACAGATAGGTATCCCCCCTTTTACAGCAGCTAATAATAAAATTATGAAGAGATTATTTTATACTTTTTTACTGCTTCTGCTTTTTTCCTGCAGACAACCATCAGACACTACAGAGGTTGTCAAATTTTTAATGCCAACTCAGGAAGGATAGACAAACTTCTTGGATAAGGTCCGGTATATTAGACTGATACCCTTAAATGACAGCTCATTAACTTATTTTGGAAACGATCCGGATATATTCTATGATAAGCAGGAGTTTTATGTTGCAGATAAAAATGGCAATGGCAAGGTATACCGGATCAATGACAACGGTAATCTTATATCAATCATTGGAGAGAAAGGGAGAGGTCCAAATGAGTACTTGGATATAAAGAATATTCAGGTAGAAGGCGACACTGTGTATATATTTTCTTCTCCCAATATTACAATAAGTAAGTTTCTAACCGACGGATCATTCATCTCCAAAAATACCATTGATATAAATGCACAACAAGCAATTGTACAAGATACAAAATTAATCGCATATGCCGGATTCGGAATGGAGGTCCCTTACCGTTATATAATATTAAATAATCAAAAGATCAAATACTTATTAAAATCAAAAGAGAAAGTGATGAGCTTTTCTGAAAACACAAATGTATTTTACAAAAACAATAAGGATTTGTTTGCAAGGGAAGCATATAGTAACATCATATATAGTTATGCTGATGATTTTATCCCCTATTTGACGTTTGACTTTGGGAAGTATAATATACCTGATGATTTCTTTGCTTTTGGGGATAGTTTTGTAGCTTCGGAATTCTTGTTTAAAAGAGAATATGCCCTGACAAGGAAATATTTTGAAAGTGACTACATGAGAGTTCTTGAAACACTAGTCAGCACAAAGAATGGCCCAATGTTCACCTATGGATTTAATATGAAAAATGATGGCCACCAATGGATTTGGTTTTCGATGGGAGATGTGAGGAAATCTGCATTTGTAAATTCTTTAAAAGAGATATCTGAAAACCGATTGTATTTCCTGCTAGATCCTTCAGGTTTGGAATATTTGCCTAATGATGTATACAACAAGATATTGAATAAAGATGTTTTAAACAATACCGAGGAGAACAGTAATTATATTATTGCTGAATTTTTAATAAACTTGTAATATTCAGCTTCTTTCAATATAGTTAATTGATAACAGGAAAACGGGAGTGTAGGTTATAAAGGATTTAAAGTTCTATCCGGGATTAAATCCGATACTCTTTTAAAATACCTGGTTAAGAAGCACATGTGAAAAAAGATGAGAGGTGGGGCCTGGCACAACTCAATATTTTTACCTTTGTGGGCATGAACATACGTGAATTTATAGACGGGGTGGTGGTGAGGCTTGCTGGGGTTTATCCTGCGCAAGAGGCTAAGGCCATGGCAATTCGGTTGTTGCAGCATTATTGCGGGTATAGCAGCTACGAGCATATTGTGGAGCCGGACAGGGTAATTGATACTGTACAGGCTGTGCAACTTGAGGATGCTGTAAGGCAGCTGGAAATGTTTCGTCCGTTGCAGTATGTGATTGGTTGGCAGGAGTTCTGCGGGCTTAAGATGGAGGTGGAGGAGGGGGTTCTCATACCCCGTCCAGAGACTGAGGAGTTGGTGTTGTGGGCAGAGGAGTTCTATAAGGAACGAGCCTTGGTGAAGCAGCACGAGAGAAAGTTTACCACACAGGATGAAAAAATAAGGATCCTGGATGCTGCATGCGGTTCGGGGGCTATAGCTGCGGCAATTGCCAATAAGTTTCCCAAGGCAGAGGTTTATGCCTGCGACTTGTCGCGTAAGGCATTGGAATTATCAGCAAAAAACTTTAAAAACAACAATTGTCTTAATGCCAAAGCGTTTGAGTGTGATTTGTTAAGCGATAATGCGACCCAAATTATTTGCGATTTTATTGGCATGGATAATCGCATGAACGACGGAATCCTGGACATGATAATATCTAATCCGCCGTATGTGACCAACAAGGAACGTTCGCAAATGCGCCCGAACGTGCTGGGTTATGAACCGGCAGAGGCTTTGTTTGTGCCCGACCAGGACCCTCTGCTTTTTTACAAGGCACTTGAGCGGTTGGCAAGAGAACTTCTAGCCCCGGGAGGTGCCATTTTTATGGAGATAAACGAACAATTTGCAACCGAAACCTCCTCTCTTTTTCAGGAACCATATTTCACATTAAATGAGATTCGTAAGGATTTCAATGATAAACCCAGGATGGTAAAAGCAGTGAAAATCTAGTTAACCCGGGATAATTTTTTTTGAGAAAATTAATAATCGTAATCTTTTTTTTATAATTTTGTAGCGAAGAAAACAGATGAACACAATGCTTAACATACAAATGTGGTGGTGGCACAGGTCCGATGGATTTGTGAGCACACCGTTTGTATGGTAAGTATTCTTTTAGTTTTGTAAATATAATCTAATGATATACGAGGTCCGGTGCTCACGCACCGGGCCTTTTTTTGTGCCCACAGGCCAAAAAAGCAGCCAAACAGCCAAACAGCGAAACCTAAAATGAACAATAAATTTTAAAAACAAACAAAAATGGAAAAGACAAAAAAATTCATGCTCCAGGAGAGTGAAATTCCCAAGCAATGGTATAACGTAATGGCCGATATGCCAACGATGCCCAAGCCTCTGCTCAACCCGCAAACAAGGGAGGCGTTGAAACCCATTGAGATGGAGGGCCTTTTTGCAAAAGAGCTTGTAAAGCAGGAATTTTCTACCGAGAAATGGATAGATATCCCCGAGCAGGTGAGGGAGTTGTACAAGATGTACCGCCCCACTCCGTTGGTAAGGGCCTATGCTTTGGAAAAGGCTTTGGATACTCCCGCAAAGATCTTCTACAAGAATGAAAGTGTGAGTCCTGTGGGGTCGCACAAGCTCAACACGGCACTGGCCCAGGCATACTACAACAGCAAACAGGGCATTACACGGCTCACAACCGAAACAGGAGCAGGCCAGTGGGGTAGCGCAATGAGCATCGCCTGCAACTATTTTGGACTGGAACTGGATGTCTTTATGGTTAAGCAGAGTTACGAACAAAAGCCATACAGGAAGTTTGTGATTGGCAGTTACGGAGGTAAGGTACATGCATCCCCAAGCAGTCTGACAAATTACGGACGTAAAGTTTTGCAGGAAGATCCCGGCAACAGGGGCAGCCTGGGCATGGCAATATCGGAGGCGGTGGAGATGGCCGTGACCAAAGAGAACACCCGTTACACTCTGGGCAGTGTGCTCAACCATGTGCTTTTGCATCAAACCATAATAGGCCTTGAGGCAGAGAAACAGATGGAGATGGCAGGGGAGTTCCCCGACAAGGTGATTGCCTGTTTTGGAGGAGGTTCCAATTTTTCCGGTATAAGTTTCCCTTTCCTGCGCCACCAACTGGCAGGCAATAAAAAAGTTACCCTTATTGCTGCAGAGCCCTCTGCCTGCCCCAAACTAACAAAAGGCAAGCTCGAATACGATTTTGGCGACACTGCAGGGATGACTCCGCTCATACCCATGTACACTTTGGGTCACGATTTCCAACCCGAGCAGATACATGCAGCAGGGCTGAGGTACCACGGTGGCGGCCAGATAGTGAGCCAGTTGAAAAGCGACGGTTTTATAGAGTCATGCGCAATTGAGCAGGCAGAGACCTTCCGTGCCGGTTTGCTTTTTGCCAAAACCGAAGGGATTATACCCGCCCCGGAATCTACCCATGCAATTGCAGCAACCATCAGGGAGGCCCTAAAAGCGAGAGAGGCCGGCAAAAGTGAAGTGCTTTTGTTCAACCTCTCCGGACACGGGATGCTGGATATGGCCTCTTACGAGGAGTACATTTGAACCCGAAAAGAGTCGGGAGTTTTAGTGCCCCCGTTATTTAAAACAAAAAAAGCCAGGAATAATGTCGGCTTGGAACTGGTGTACCAGAGCTCCCTCTGCAGAGTAACGGTACACCACTCCTTTTTGTGTAAAGTCCAAAGCATCACTTACATAAACCTCAGAAGTTGACGGGTCAACTCCAAGCCCGTAAAAGAGCCTGCCCTCTTCGGGAATAATCAGCTCAACTTTTGGAGAACCGCTATCCAAACCGGACACTTTACAAATTCCACCCATGTTTACCGTTGCACCCCATGCTCCGTTTATGAAATACAGCACCTCTCCTTTTCCATCTGCCACAAGGCGGGTGGGAGAAGATTCGTCGGTAGGCAGAGTGTATGTATAATCAACTTCAAATGCAGAGCTGTTGATCCTGCAAAGTGCAGCCCTTTGCTGTCCTGCCGGTGAACCAGCATAACCCCCATCGCTCAAAACCCAGATATTACCGTGTTTGTCTGCCGTAATACTGTTAGGCTGCATTGTCACTTCCAACGAATCTGTAACGGTGTCGGTGCGGGTGTCAATCTTGTATACTTTATTGGAGAAAGACCACGAAGTTGTATAAATATAGTTGTCAACCTTTACCATCATTTCTGTTGAGCGGCCAACATTGATCTCTCCTTTTTTCAAAAAAGCATCAGGCTCCACAATGGTAATGAAAGAACTGTATAAATCTGTGATATAGTACTTATCGCTGGCAGCTTTTGTAATATAGCGAGGCGAGTTCAATCCGGTTATGGTAGAAATGTATTTGAACGAAGCAGTGTCGGCAACCTGAATCTTGCCGGAATTGTTCATTACAATAAAAGCCTTCCCGTCAATTATCTCCATGGATTGGCAAACATCTCCCAGAGGTACCTCATTGGCATTGAAGAATATTTGGTTTTCTTCACTCTTAGTTTCAATATCGTAGTAGCTGACAGAGGCATTCCCGTACATGAAGTTCCCTTCGTTGCATATGAACACACCGTTGGTTGTTATTACGGGATCGGTTTCCGGGATCGGTTCAGGATTTGGATCTTTGGTGCAATTGGCCAGTAGAAATATTGAAATTGCAAAAGAGAAAATAATTTTAAAATTAATAATATTTGATGTTTTCATTTTTATGGATTTAATATTAGTATGGTTCATTTTTAAATTTGTGTGGATTGGCCCCTATAGGTCTAAACGGGCTGTAAAGTAGTAGTTTCTGCCAGGCATTGCCCTCCATAAAATTGCTTGGTAGTTTGTATTGAATATGTTCTCGATTTCCAGCATGAATGTGACCACTCTTAATTTTTTTTGGAAAGAGATGTTATGCAGGGTATAACCAGGCAATTTGTGTCTGGTTGGCTGGTTACTGGAGGTGGTAAACCTTTCAGAGGTGTATGCGCAGTGCCATTGGAAACTGAAGCCATGGTAAGAAGATCTAAAAAACAGGTTACCCTTGTGTACTGGTATGTAAATGAGTTGCGCTTTTTTAATGGTCTTGATATTTTCAGTTTCGCTTGTAGCTAAAGGGTTTTGGTTTGTTGTACGGGTATAAGCCCAGTTGGCTCGTGGTTCTATCAACACTCCAATTTGCGTTAAATATGTAGCTTTAAGGTTTATCTCTGCACCTCTGGCCAGTACCTCCCTAAGGTTTTCGGCACTCCAATATCGGAACTCACCGGGTCTCCAGATAATCCAGTCATTTATATGTGAAATGTAGGCAGTAGTTGATGCACTCCACCATGAACCATCAGAAACAAACGAGATATCTGCTGTATAACCCCTTTCTGGCTTCAAATTTGGGTTGCCCCCGGGTAGCCAGTAAAGGTCGTTTAGTGTGGGCATATGGTAGTTGCGTGTTATGTTAATGCCAATTTTTGTTCCACTGCCATCTAGCAAAAGCTCTGCACCTGCCGAAGGCATTGGTGGTAACAATCTGCCGTCAGTAAATTCTTGGCGTAACAAAACAAAGCCTCCAAAAGCTCCTTTCCCACCATAATGAATTGAGACTGATCCTCCCAAATTTACTCTGCTTGCATTATACCCCTCTTCTGTCAAGTGGTTTAGGGTTTCTACTTTATAGAAATTGAGGTTGGCATCTGAAAACAGCTTGAATTTGCCCGACAATACCAACTGCATTTTGTAGCTGTTTTGGTAAGAAAAGGCTTTACTCCTGGAGTCGATATTGATTACAATCCCCATACCTGTTTTGTTTGCAAGAAGATAGCCCATTTTAGTAAAAGAAAAACCACTTGCCAAAGTGTGGCGGTACCTGCTTTGCACTCTTTGCCAGGCAGCACTATAGCGGGTGTCACTCTCTTTTTGGTACTCCTCCCGGCCAGGTCCTTCATATGACATTATAGCCGGTAAATTACGTGATGAACCCAAATGCCAGATGCTTTGCTCTATTTTGTCTTTGGCAGAGGCTTTAACAACAAAATCTGCAGAGATTCCCTTACGGTTGTACTCTGCATTTTTTTGTTGGTCGGGCCTATTGGGCAACACAGCTGTGTTGTTGAATTTAAAATTGTTACCGGCCTCCTCGTAAAAGCAGCGTACCACACTAGCAATTGTGGGGTTTCCGGCAGAGGCCGAAACCATCGTGGCAAGGTTGCCAAAGCTTGCAGTCCTTTGGATTATGGAAAATGTTGGTTTTTGAGGTTTTGCAGAGGCACGACTGTACAAATGCACACTGCCTCCAAGGGCTCCGCTCCCCTGAGCCAGGGAGCTTCCCCCATGTAAAACCTCTGCCTTGTCTATCATCCATACCGGGATTTGCGAAAAATCGACCTGTCCAAGCATTGGGTTATTGATATCCAGTCCATTCCATTTAACCTGCGTATGCGACGGAGATGTACCTCTGAAAGAAACCGTTGCCATTGACCCCATTCCGTAGCTTTTTACAAAAACCGGTGTTTCACGGGTTAGCAGACTTGCCATGGAACTGTTCACAGAGTGTGAAAGCATGGCAGAGTCCAGTTCTGTTTTTGTAATGGCTATGCTCTTTTCCTTTACTATGGCAGAAACAGTGGCGGCCTCTAGCTTCCTTTTGGTTGTGTCGGAATAGGCAGAGGTTGCCGAAAAGAGGCAGGTGTGGCAAAACATTATCAAGGGAACCGGTAACAATAATATTTTATGGGTTTTAAGCATTTATTGCGCTCTTAACGAAATTGCCCCGCATACCTCGGCAGATGTCTCTCCAAGCCATCCGGCTTGTTGGTTAACTGCGGTGTACACTTTTACAAAATCGATGGCAGGGAGTGATATGCTTTTGCCGTTTTTGTCTACAGCATTTGAAATATCAAATTTATTGGAGTTGCGTGTGTCGGGGTCGTCGTTTACAACAAGAGGGTATTTTTCAGAGTAGTTGTCGGCATAGCCCCACTCAAGGTCGCCAACTACCCAGTTGCCAGTCGAGGGATTTTGCACTGCTGTTGGAGGCAGAAGTGTGCCGCTGTATTCCAATTTGTCCGGAACCCCCTCTTCAAGAAACAAAGGATAGTAACACTGTTTGTGGAAGTTGGTTGCCTTGAGCAATCCCTCTGCGCCTGTATTGTCACTCCATTGAATATCTTCGGAAGTTTCGGTTTGGGATGGCTTGAAGTATGTGATGGTGTAGTTCCTGTTTGTACCCGGGGCACTGTGGGCACTGCCGGCAAGGTCGTACCACTCTTCCGGATCGGGACGGCCGTTACCATTGGCATCAAATGCTACTGCTACAATACCCGCTTCGGAATTGCCTTTGAATGCATTACCATGCACAACAAAGTCGTCACCATTACCGTTGATTACTGTGTGGTCAAAGTTGAATACTATGTAACCACCATAACCTCCTAGAGAAACCATCCCTTTTTTGCCTACTATTGTTTGTGAACTGGCAGGGTTCCCGGGAGATTTGTTGGTGTATTGTCCCGGAGCAGGCCGGAATTCTGTTATTTGTGATATCCATTTTGAGCAACCCTCTTTGGGTGTTTCAATGGAGTAGTATTTTAGGGAAATGCTATCTGTGCCGGCAGAGTTGCTTACATATAGTTTTATGTTGTACTCGCCTTTTTTGGATGTGGTGAGGCTGATTTGGGGCATATTGTTTGATAGCCATACATTGTTGACTTTCCATTCATACCTCAAATTATCCGGGCTATTTGTCTTGGCCTTAAGGATTATTGTAGACCCGGTTGGAATGGATGATAGGTTTTGGGGAGCTTCTATTTCCAGTATACTCGGGGGTATTGGGGAGTCTACGATATCCTTTTGGCAGGATGAAATAGTGAGGGCAATTAAGATGAGAATGTAAATTTGATGGATTGCCCTTGATTTGGGCAGAGTGAAATAGTGTGGAAAATTTTCCATTTTGCTGTAATTTAATTGGTTAATAATAAACAATCGAATTTTACAGCAGGCGGACACAATGTGCCATGGAAAACCGCCAAATTACCCGACCATTGCCCGTAGTCTGTAAAATCCGAGGCATGGGCAGGTCTTCTGACTCGTTCCTCTTTTGACGCCTTCCCACCGTAACCAAATCGGCAGTGACATTGTGTCTAAAGATATATGGAACTCACAGCAGCGGGAACTGTTGCCGATTTTCACGGCATTCCCTATTAAGCCCCTTAGGGCGCCAATGCAGCGGCGAAGTTATGTGAAAAAGTATGATTATCCAAAAGAGAAATTCAAAATCATATTCTTTTTAATCAATAATCAATTCGTAGCTTGTGCTTCGCCCGCCTTGCGCCTCTTTCTGCAGAATTCCTTTGCCCATAAGGTCTTGGATATCCCGCAAGGCTGTATCGGACGAAACTTTTGCAATCTTTCCCCATTTGGAAGAGGTAAGTTTGCCGTCAAAACCGTCCAACAGTTTATTTATGATCAACCGCTGGCGTTCGTTTAAATTAGTTTGCTTATGCCGCTCCCAAAACCTAGCTTTCACCAACACGGCATTCAGAATATCTTCACTATTCTGCAAAGCCCTTTCCAGGCAGGATAAAAACCACACCAACCATTCGGTTATATCGCTGTCGCTGCGTTGCGTTTTTTCGAGTATTTGGTAATATTTTTTGCGTTCGGTAAGTATTTGGTTCGACATACTGTAAAACCGTTGCGGACTACCGTCGCTGCGGGTTAGTTGCATGTCGGCAACAGCCCTGGCTATGCGCCCGTTGCCATCGTCGAACGGGTGTATGGTTACGAACCAAAAGTGAGCGATGGCGGCTTTCAACACAGGGTAGACCTGTGCGCCATTGTTGAACCATTGCAGGAATTTGGTCATTTCCATTTCTACCAACCCTCCTTTGGGAGCCTCGTAGTGGACTTTTTCCTTACCCATCGCTCCCGAAACAACTTGCATTTCTCCACTCCTAAATTTGGCCACTTCAATTTTATACATGCCGCTGTGGCCCGTAGGGAATAGTGCGGCGTGCCATCCGAACAGACGTCCTTCCGTCAACGGGAGGCTATAATGTTGTGTTGCATCCAACATCACTTCAACAATACCATCCACATTGCGTGACGAATCAACCAAGCCCGAAACTTCCAATCCCAAACGACGGGCAATGGAAGAACGCACCTGCTCTTTATTGAGTAGTTCGCCTTCAATTTCGGAAGTTTTCAGCACATCCAACGTAAGTGTGGTAAGCATTGCTTCTTCTTGCAATCGGAATCCTAAATTCCCCATTTTACCTATGAGCCTCCCCTGTAAGTGCCTGACATTACCAAGTAATGGCAATATCTGTTCGTGATCCCACTTGAAATCTGTCCAGTTATCTTTTTGATGTACATACATAATCACCGCATAATATGCGGTAAATATACATCTTTTTCGCCGCATAACAAATATTCGCCGCATAATATGCGGGAATTAGACCATTTATTCACCGCATGTTTTTACCTTGTTCATTTTCTTAAGTGCAGCAACAAACATGTGATATTGTGGTTACTGAGCAGTATCCAAAAATATTACTGTTTTAGTGGATTCAAATTTAAAAATATTGTAACTTTAAAGATTTTAGTGTAAACTTCTAATAAATCAATCACATGAAAAAATTATTTGTAATTGCCGTGATTTTGTTTGTTGCCTCTTGCAAAGGCGGCGAATCTGTTCCCGATGCCGAAGGTGTCAAAACTGTTTATGTGGAACCGTTAATTGGCAGTGAGCAGGTTGTGAAGCTTAGCGAAGTGGCCTCCAAGGTGCTCTATATTCCTTTGGAAACCAGCCAGGAATCGTTGGTTGGTGATGTGAGGCATGCCCACATCGAAAATAATGTGATTTACCTGCCCGACATGGGGGCGAAAAAACTAAGCCGTTTTTCACTGGAAGGTAAATACCTGGGCAGTGTTGGCAGGCAAGGCAGGGCGTTTGGGGAGTTCGCCACATTGACCGGGTTCTCTTTTGATTATGATTACGAAACAGGTGCAGAGTTGTTGTTCGATTTGGATAAACTCATAGAGTACCATAAAGATGGCTCTGTAAGTGTTGTGCAGTTGGACAGGTTTGAAGAGAAGACTTTTGAGGTTAATTTTATCAAAAAACTTGGCAATAAATATATTTGTGCAATTTCCAGGTTTGGCACAGATGTATGTGATCTGGTTTATTTGGACAGTACCGGCAAACTGATTGGAGAAATTCCGGATGATTACAAAAACAGTGAGTATAAAGAGCTAAAAGCACAAAATGTTAAACAGGGTGATATGATTTTTTCTGTAGTGGAAAGCAGAGCTTTTGCTTTCCCTTACAGGTTTGGCAGCCGGTTGATGATAACCAATCCTTCGAAGGATACAATTATGGCTTACAAGCCAGATGATACTATACCCAAACTTGCTTATGTAATTGATTACGGCCAGTATGCAGGCATGAAAGATGAATTTGGAGGCAATTTAATTAAACAAGTATCAACATTTACCCGCGAGTCCAAAAATCATCTGTTCCTTACATTCAATTTTGGAAAGTACAGGACCTCAAAAAGCAGCGAAATGCTCACCAGGGTACTTTTCGATAAATCCACCGGAGAGGCAAAGTCTTTGCTTGGGCGGTTGGAAAATGACATAGACGGAGGTCCTTCGTTTTGGCCTCTGCATGTGTCCCGCGACGGGCAAATGATAGCCATTATCCAGGCGATTGATTTCATAGAGGCGGCTAAAGAGTGTAACTCTGCAGAGATGAAGAGGATTGCCGCCACCCTGACCGACGAATCCAACCCCGTGATAATGCTGGTTACTGAGTAGAATCCAAAAATATTGCTGTTTTTGTGGATTCAAATCCAAAAATATTGTAGTTTTACTGGAAATAGATTAAATATGGTAAATCGCTTTCTGGAAAAAATCATTAAAGACAAGATAAATACCGGCAAAGCAATTGTTTTGATGGGGGCCAGGCAGGTAGGTAAGACTACTTTGTTAAAAGAACTTTTTGGATGGTCCGGGGACTCATTGTGGCTGAATGGAGACGAACTGGATGTCCAAAATCTTTTTGAGAACATTTCTTCTACCAGGCTTAAGTATATTTGTGCAGGTAAGAAATACCTGATAATAGACGAAGCTCAGAGGATTAAGGATATTGGTATAAAACTCAAGCTTGTAGTAGATCAACTCCCCGATATTCAGTTGATAGCCACGGGAAGCTCTTCATTTGACCTGGCCAATGAAATTAACGAACCCCTTACAGGTCGCAAGTGGGAATATAAAATGTATCCTCTCTCTTTTGGAGAGATGGTTGCTCACCATGGATTAATGGAAGAAAAAAGATTAATTCCTCACAGGCTGGTTTATGGATATTATCCCGATGTATCAAACAACCCCGGGAGGGAAAAGGAAATCCTGAAACAGCTGTCGGACAGCTATCTTTATAAAGATATATTGATGTGGGAGCAAATCAAGAAGCCTGAAAAGCTTATGAAGCTATTGCAAGCGATTGCATATCAGGTTGGCAATCAGGTGTCATATTCGGAGTTGGGTCAGATGTGTCAATTGGATTCAAAGACAGTAGAAAAGTATGTTATCCTTTTGGAGCAATGTTATGTGATTTTCCGTTTGGGATCCTTTAGCCGAAATCTAAGGAATGAACTGAAAACCAGTAAGAAAATCTATTTTTATGACAATGGGATACGCAATGCTGTCATAGCCGATTTCTCATTTGCAGAGAACAGAAGTGATATTGGTGCACTTTGGGAAAATTTTATTATATCCGAAAGGAAAAAGAGACTTGAATATGGTTTGCTATGGCGCAATAGCTGGTTTTGGCGCACTACAGATCAAAAAGAGATCGATTACATAGAGGAAGGAGATGGTGCAATAGATTCATTCGAATTCAAGTACAATCCTTTAGCCAAATACAAGAGTCCAAAACTTTTTTTGGACAATTATCCGGGTAGTTCCTTTACTTTGGTTACACCGGACAACATAGAGAATTTTTTGTTACAAAAAGAATAGTGCAACGCCGCCTACGCTGAGTATTGCCCCGGCAAGTTCTGTCCATGTGACTTTTTTCTTGTAAAAAAGCACGTAGGGGATAAGAATGATGATTGGGGTTGTGGCCATTATTGTAGAGGCAATTGCGGTGTTGGTGTGCTGTACAGCCATGAGCGAGAGTGATACGCCCAGGAACGGACCAAAGATTGCCCCTCCGAATATTGCCTTTAAAGCTTTGCTGTCGCGGAGACCCTCCATGAATATCTTGCCCCGTCCTGTAAGCAGGATTATGAGCGCGAAGCCTATTGCTCCGGTGATTATCCTAATTTGGGTGGCAGCAAATGGAATATACTGGGCAGCTTCGGTGCCGGCTGCAGACTCTGCATAAAAGTTCATCCCGTGTTTGGACAAAACAATTCCAAGACCTTGGCCCAGGGCACCTCCGATACCAAGCAACACCCCTTTGAGGGGAAGGTGAAGTGACACATTGGGTTTAAGTTTGTTTAGGAAACCGTTCTTTTTGTCTTTGTCGCAACAGGCGACAACTGTGAGGTTGCTGGTGCCTGCAATGAGTGTAGAGTCTTGGTTCTGTTGTGGTTGTGCAGAGTTTATGGTGTTGGTTTGCCCAGAGGATTTGCTGTTACGTTTGAGTATGGAAATTGCAATTCCTGTAAGGGTAACTGTCATTCCCAAAAAACCCATGGGAGACATTTTCTCTGCCAAAAGCATCCATCCGAAAAGTGCTGCAAAGGGTGGGGCAAGGGTCATCAAAAGTTGTGAAAACCTGGCGGTTATGATTATATAGGAGTAAAAGAGGCACATGTCTCCAAAGACAAACCCCACCAATCCGGAGAGGGACATCCATAACCATGTTTTGCCGTCGGCGGCAACGGGAAGCATTGAACCTGTTGTAAAGTAAAGCATTCCTCCCAATAGGAAAAAGGCAAAGAGCAGCCTCAGCAGGTTCACCGACAGCGAACCTATGCGTTTGCCTGCAAATTCAAAAAAGAGAGCGGTAAACATCCAGGATACCGCTACTGCTATTGATATTAGTTCTCCAAAGTATTGCATTGAATAAATCTTCTGCTGTTTGTTTTAAAAAATTTAGGTGCTTTTGCCAGGTGTTTATGCCGGCTATAAAGTTTAATCCTGATTGAAAAGGGCCCGAACAAGATGCGGGATATCATTTACCTCTACGATTTTGATTTTTTTTGACGATTTTGATATTGTGTTGCCAATGTTGCTGTATGCCGATATGAATATTTTTTGGAACCCCAGCTTTTCGGCCTCTGCTATCCTTCTCTCTATTTGAGCCACGGGGCGTATTTCACCGCTCAGCCCAACCTCTGCGGCAAAGCAGTATTTTTGGGAGATGGCGGTATCAAAGTTGGAGGAGAGGATTGCACATACCACTGCCATGTCGCAGGCGGGGTCTGTCACTTTGAGCCCTCCGGCCATGTTCAGGAACACATCCTTGGCAGCGAGCTTGAACCCGGCTCTTTTTTCCAACACTGCCAGCAGCATGTTGGTGCGCCTCACATCGAACCCGGTTGCCGACCTTTGGGGTGTGCCGTATGCGGCTGTGCTTACAAGTGCCTGGGTTTCTATGAGGAAGGGCCTTGTGCCGTCCAGCATGGCTGCGATTGCAATTCCCGAAAGGTGCTCGGAGTGCATGGGAATGAGCATTTCGGAGGGGTTGCTTACCTCCCTGAGTCCGGTGTTGATCATCTCGAAAATGGCCAGCTCTGCCGTAGAGCCAAAGCGGTTCTTGATGCTTCGCAATATGCGGTAGGAGTGGCGGGTATCACCTTCGAACTGGAGCACTACATCTACTATGTGTTCCAGTATCTTGGGCCCGGCTATTGAACCATCTTTGGTGATATGCCCTATGAGTATGACCGGGGTGTTTGTCTCTTTTGCATATTTTAACAGCATTGCTGCACTTTCCCTTACCTGTGATACCGATCCCGGGGAGCTTTCCAGGGTTTGGGAGTAGATGGTCTGGATAGAGTCTATGATAATTAGCTGGGGTTGGGTCTCTTTGGCGCGGTTGAGGATGTTCTCCAGCAGTGTTTCGCTCAGGATAAAGCAGTTGTCGTGTTCTCCGCCCAGTCTTTGGGCCCGCAGTTTGATTTGCCTGGGGCTCTCTTCTCCCGAAACATAGAGGGTTTTAAGGGTTGGGTTGTGGAGGGGGATCTGCAGGGAGAGGGTAGATTTGCCTATCCCGGGTTCTCCGCCCAGCAGTATCATGGATCCGGCTACCAATCCTCCGCCCAGTATGCGGTCCAGTTCTTGGTTTCCAAGGGAGATGCGTTCCTCTGCATTGAATGATATTTGGGAGAGGGGTTGTGGTTTTGGGTTGGTGGTTGGCAGAAAACTAACAGACCGGGAGCCGGTTGCATTGCTCTCTTTGCTCACGATCTCCTCTACCAGCGTGTTCCACTCACCGCAGGCGGGACATTGCCCCATCCACTTTGCACTCTCGTTGCCGCAGGAGGTGCAAAACCATGCTTTCTTAACTTTTGCCATGGTGCAAATATAGTAATTAGGTCCGCTTTTTTTATATTATCTTTGTTTTTTGACTTTGTTCAAAAGTGCTTTGAACATGCAATTTATAACTAAAAACGCAATATTATGAAAAAATTACCGGCGTTGTTTGTTTTGTCCTTACTGTTTTTTGTGGCACCTGCAGATGGCCAGGACAACCAAGCCATTGTTTCAAAAACAGTTGATTACCTCAAAGAGGTGCAGCAAACCTGGCAGATTCCCGGAATGGCCTTTGCCGTGGTGAAAGATGGTAAAATAATATATTCCAATGGTTTCGGGGTCAAGGAGAAGGGAAAGGACGATGCTGTCGATTCCAGGACTCTGTTCCAGATTGGATCTGTTTCAAAATCTTTCACGGCTGCCGTTATGGCTTCGTTGGTTGCTGAGGGTCGCCTTGACTGGGAAGATACAGTCAAGAACATTTTGCCGGATTTCCGTATGTACGACAGGTGGGTAGAGGAGAACCTGCAGGTCAAGGATATAATGACACACCATACAGGATTGCAGGGACAGCTTGGTACCTATATTCCCAACATGGGTTATGAGAGGGAGCATATTTACCGGATGCTGGGGTTATTGAAACCTAAATACAGTTTGCGTGGTTCTTATGAATATAACAATATTACCTTCATAATTGCTTCAAAGATAATTGAGAAAATTACCGGAAAGAGCTGGGAAGAGAATGTTCGTGAAAGGGTTTTTGAGCCTGTTGGCATGAATGACAGCCGTGTTACCGGAGAGGAGTTTGCTGCTTTTGCAAATGTAGCTACTCCTCATGAGTTTGTATACAAAAAGGGAGCTGCCTTGACCGACAGCACCTGGATAGATTCTGTGGCTGTAAATCCTCTGCATGGCGACGAACAGGCTCTGCATTGGTTGTCTGTCATAGGACCTGCCGGGTCCATCAGTTCTACAGCAGAGGATATGGCCAAGTACCTGCTGTTTCATTTGAACAAGGGGTTGGTTGACGGCAAACAGGTGATTGCCCGTGAGCAGATGGAGTATGTGCGCAAAGGGCATACCATCACTTCGCAGGACTCTGCAAGGGTGACCCTTTATGGTCATTGCTGGTTTGTAGAGCAGAACAGCCGTTACAGGCTCTATTTCCATACCGGTACCACATGGGGGTTCACCACTTTGGCTGCTTTTGTGCCGGAGCACGACCTTGGTTTTGTAATACTGGTCAACTCAGAGGCGCCTGCCTATCCGCGTTATGCCATAATGCGCAGGATGATAGATTTGTACAAAGGGTTCCCCGACAAGGATTACAATTCCATGTATTATAATGAGTGGCTGGAGTCTTCGCGCAAGGGTCAAAAATCAAAGGACAAGAAGCTTGCAGAGAGGGAGTTGAAACCTGCGCCACAACTTGCTTCAATTGTTGGTGAATACAACAAGGATGCCCTTTTCGGTGGAGCTGTTGTTGCTTTGGAAAAGGGTGTTCCATACATTACTATTGGTCCAAAGGGATGGAAGGCTTTGTTGGAACATGACAATGGAAATGTGTTTACATTCCGCATGGATGGTAATACTTTCGATGTGGAGTTTGTATTCGATGGTACAGAAGGGGATGCAATGTGCATAGGACTGGATGTAAATTTTGGTTATACAGAGAACTTTGGCTTATGGCCAAAAATCAAATAACAATTTAAAATTCAATCAAAACTATTTATTAACCATCTCAAATTGAGATTAATTTAAGACAAAATGACTAAAAAAAGCCGTTTTGCCCGAGTATTAGACACTATCGAAGTGGTCGGGAACAAGCTGCCTCACCCTGCCACTCTTTTTTTAATGATGGCAGTACTGGTGGCCCTTTTATCGTGGTGGGCCTCTGCTGTGGGTCTGCAGGCTGCACACCCTGCAACAGGAGAGATTATCAAAGTTAAGAATTTGCTGGATGCCGATGGAATCAGGTGGATTTACACAAATGTAGAGCATAATTTTGTGAAGTTCCCTCCTTTGGGGTTGGTGCTGGTGATTATGGTGGGTATAGGGGTTGCCGAGGGTTCGGGGCTCTTTACCGTGCTTGTGCGCCAACTTGTTTTGGGGGCTCCCAAGAGGTTGATTACTGCTGCCATTATTGTGGCAGGTATTTTTTCACACCTTGCATCCGAAATTGGTTACGTGATTTTGATACCGCTTGGTGCAATGATTTTCCACGCGCTTGGCCGGCATCCCATGGCTGGTTTTGCTGCTGCTTTTGCCGGTGTGAGTGCCGGTTTTGGATCTAACTTCTTGATTGGTTCTGTGGACCCTATCCTTGCGGGTCTCTCTACCTCTGCTGCGCAAATAATAGATCCTGAGATGAATATCAATCCCATGGTAAACTATTTCTTTATGGTTGCCAGTGCCATCATGATTACATTTGTGGGTACCTGGATAACAGAGAAAATTGTGGAGCCGAGGCTTGGCAAATATATGGGTACCGAGAAACCTTTGGAAATTGAGCAGATTACTCCATTGGAAAAGAAGGGGCTTCGTTGGGCCGGGATCGGTACTTTGGTATTCATTGCTTTGATGGCCTGGACCATTATTCCGGAAAATGGATTGCTTCGTGATCCGGAAACAGGCGGGGTGCTGCGCTCTCCTTTCTTCTCCGGGATAGTTGTGGGACTCCTGCTTTTATTCTTTGTGCCTGGTATAATTTACGGTATAATTGTGGGGAGTGTCAAGAGTGACAAGGATGTTGTGAAGCATATGACCCATTCAATGAAGGGTTTGGGTGGTTATATTGTGCTGGTTTTCTTTGCGGCGCAGTTCATCTACTGGTTCAATTACTCCAATTTGGGTTTGGTGGTTGCAATTGATGGTGCCCAGTTTTTGAGCCATATTGGTTTTACGGGAATTCCTTTGATCTTGGCTTTCCTTTTGTTGTCTGCCATTCTTAACATGTTCATGGGGAGTGCTTCTGCAAAGTGGGCTATCATGGCTCCTGTGTTTATTCCTATGTTCATGTTGTTGGGCTACCATCCCGGATTTACACAGGCTGCTTTCCGTATTGGTGACTCCGTTACCAATGTGATTACCCCAATGATGAGTTATTTTGCGTTGATTGTTACTTATGCTCAGCGATATGACGAGAAAAACGGGATCGGAACAATCATCTCTTTGATGATTCCTTATACTGTGGTTTTCTTGCTGGTATGGGCGGTAATGATGTCGCTGTGGATGTGGCTGGGCATACCGGTCGGTTTTGACGGCCCAATCCATCTGCCGGTAGCTCCTTAGGGAGGCACCTCTCATCTTTTTTCACATGTGCTTATTTTTAAGCGCGTTAAACAAGGCAACTTTGCCAAAACTAAATGGTTTTGGCAAAGTTGTCTTGCTTAACAGCCAATTGTTCAGCAACATGTGAAAAAAGATGAGAGGTGCTTCCCCGCTTGCTTCCCCGCTTTTGCGTGGAAACGTAGGAAATTTTGAGGTGAGATGTCTTATAGACAGAAAAAGGAACAAGAAACCAAAATTTAATAAATCAAAAATCAAAAATCATGAAAGCAAAATTATTTTTAGTAGGATTGGCAATGACTGCATTTGCAGCAACAGGAATGGCTCAGGAAAAAGTAAACGAGGTAAAGACAACTCAGGAGAAAAGGGCTTGTTTTGTAGATAAGGACAATAACGGTTTGTGCGATAATTTCGAAAATGGTACTTGCACAATTGGAAACGGAAAAGGCCTTAGGGATGGTTCCGGTAACAGGCAAGGCCTTAGGGATGGTTCCGGAGCAGGACGTCGCGATGGCAGTGGCCGAGTAGATGGATATGTTCGTGATGGTCGTGGCCGTGCAGCTGTCAGGGGTAACAGAGGTGGCAGAAGGTCCGGTGGTTATGGCCCGGCAGATGGTACCGGTAACAGAAGTTACAGGAAAGAAAGCAATGTTCGTCGTCCAATGGACGGAACAGGTCACGGAGCAAGGTACTTCAACAACCAAGACTCTGCCAAGGTAGTAAATCCGGTAAATTCAAAATAGTTGGATTGTTTAAGCAACAAAAGTTAAGTGTTGAGTGATGTGTTGCAGTGAAGGCCTGCCCCTTTTGGGGTGGGCTTTCTTTTTGCTGTAAACTTTTGCTATATTTGTTTGAAAAATTTTTTGATATGAAAAGGTTATCTACACTCGTTACTCTTTTGCTTGTAGCAATTTTGGCAATTGCCCAAAACAGCACCAAGCCTGTTATTGGTATCTCATCTAATTGGGGAGAGGGTACTTCTACATCTGTTTCACTAACTTATGTTCAGTCGGTAATACGTGCCGGTGGTGTGCCTATGGTAATCCCGCTTACCCAGGATCCTGAGCTTCTTGCGGCAATGCTGGAGAGGGTTGATGCTGTGATAATGACAGGCGGAGAGGATATCGATCCTTTGAAATGGTATGGCGAAGAGCCTCTGCCCGCAATGGGTTCAATTGTTCCCGACAGGGATGAGTTTGATATCCTTTTAATTAAAATGGCTGTAGAAAAGAATATGCCGGTTTTGGGTATTTGCCGGGGCCATCAACTTATGAATGTTGCTTTTGGAGGCACCTTGATACAGGATATTCCTTCTCAGGTAAAAGGTTCCAAGGTAAAACACAGCCAACGCGCCACAAGCTCATATGGTACACACACTATCAACATAGAGAAGGGGTCGTTGCTGAACAAACAAATTGGATTGGAAAAAGTGGCAGTGAACTCGTTCCACCACCAGGCAGTCAAAGATTTGGCCCCGGGATTCAAAGCAACTGCCTTTGCCGTGGACGGAGTTGTTGAGGCTATCGAAAAAATTGGAAGCAACCGTGTATTTGGAGTCCAGTTCCACCCGGAGGGATTTACTTCCAAAGGAATAGACACTTTTATCGGGATTTTCAGGCATTTGGTCAAGGAAGCAGGAGCTTACCGCGATACAAAAAAATAAGAAAAACTGACATCATCCGAAACGGAATGAATAACCTGGTTTGCCCAAAAGGTCGCCGGGTTTATTTGTTCTTTGCCAAGGAGAGAATGAGCCCCAATACAATTGAGAGTGATGCGGCAAAAATAACCTTGTATTGGTCGGGCAACAAAAAAGTAATTGTGTGTGCCGGAATCCAAAACAAAGGAATGGTCTTTCCTACCACGAATTTCACGAAGCCGGGCCAATCTATGGAAGATACCACCTGACCCAATGAAGGCATTTGATTTTCCGTTACTGTTTCTACACTCTTCCTTTTTTTTGCATTGACCCTGGAATCAATCCAAGTATCGGTAATGCGGTGGGCAGCCATGAAAACAGGACCAAAGGTAAGGTTCATGATTGCAGAGATATAAAATGCACGCAAGATCTTAATATCGGGATATCCCGTATAAAGCAAACCCGAGGCAGAGGCACTGTCTACACCGCCCGTGTATAGTGCAAACATGAGCACTATTGCAACTCCAAGCACTCCCCATACAAACATTTTTTGCAGCACTCCGCCAACCATTTGCCATTGTCCGGTGACTATACGTTTTGCCAGGAACTCTCCCATAATCGAGAGAATTGCAAATTTCACAAACCCCATTAGATATGGATGTGACGCTGTTGCCGATAAAAACATGTTTTTGGTGGCGGGCAAGAGCAAAAAGAGGGCAATGATAGCCAATGTCCCAATCCAGATAGGTGTTCCAAAAATGAATCTCTTTGTTTGTTTTGTATCTGCTGCCATTGTTTTTCCTTTTGATAAATGATAATTTGCTATATTGTAAATTGTAAATTGTCTTTTGGGAAGTTTGCAAAGATATGAAAATGGTGAATAAAACTTAAAATTAGTAATCTTCCAACTGCCGAGAGATGTAATCTCCCACATGGGAAGTGGTGCAGGTTCCCCCCAAATCTTCCGTCAAAATATTGTTCTCTATGGCGGTAATGCAACATTTTTTTAAAGCTGCAGCCTCCTTGTCCATCGAAAATGCATTTTGCAACATCATTGCAGCAGATAGTATTGTGGCCAACGGGTTTGCAATGTTTTTCCCGGCTGCCTGCGGAAATGACCCGTGTATGGGTTCAAACAATTGTACATTGGCCCCATAGGAGGCAGAGGGTAATAGCCCTATGGAACCTGTGAGCACACTTGCCTCATCGCTCAATATGTCCCCGAACATGTTTTCGGTAAGAATCACGTGGAAGTTGGCAGGAGCGGTTACAAGTTGCATGGCAGCATTATCCACAAACATGAATTCGAGTGTCACCTCTGGAAACTCCTCTTTATGTATACGGGTCACCACTTCTCTCCACAACCTGGAGGTTGCAAGAACATTCGCTTTGTCAACCAGGGTTACTTTGGGGTTTGCTGCCAGTCGTTCCCCAGTTGCAAAAGTGTCCAGGGCTATCTTGAATGCCACACGTGAAATCCGCTCGATCTCTGCAATGCTGTACAAACAAGTGTCAAATGCAACATTGCCCTTCTGGTTGCGCCCTCTAGGTTCGCCAAAATAAATACCACCTGTAAGTTCCCTTACCACCGTAAGGCTGACCCCTTTGATCCTCTCCGGTTTGAGAGGGGAACGGGCAGAGAGGGAGGGGAAAAGCTCTACTGGGCGGATATTTGCAAACAGGCCCAAATCTTGCCGCATCTTTAGAAGCCCTTGTTCTGGACGTACTTTGGCAGAGGGGTTGTTGTCATATTTGGGGTCGCCTATAGCCCCGAACAATACGGCATCTGACCTAAGGCACAATTGATGGGTTTCCAATGGATATGGTTCTCCGGTTTTTTCTATTGCGGCAGCACCAACCAACCCATATTCGAATTTGAATTGATGTTCGAATTTACCGGCAACAGCCTTTAGGCATTTCACCGCCTCTGCCGTGATTTCGGGCCCGATACCGTCACCAGGTAAAACAGCAATTTGTTTTTGCATATTTCTCTTTTTAGGTTTTTTAACGTTTCTTGAAAATTTTTTCCCATTTTGTTATCCGGAAGGATCCGGTCTAATATTCAGCAGACCTGCTCAATAAGCAGAAACCCTGTATTGCTCGTATTTTTCAATTGCATCCAGGTTGTCAAGCAGGTAGTCGATGTCGTCGAACCCCTTTATAAGGCACTCTTGTTTGTAGGAGTTAATCTGGAAACTCTCCTTTTCTTTGGTCGTGGTAATTTCAATCTCTTTTTTCATAAGGTCTATTTTTAATGTTGAGGTTTTGTCCAAAGAGCACTCTTTGAAAATCCTTTCCAGGAACTGCTCACTTACCTGGACAGGCAAAAGTCCGTTGTTCAATGCATTGTTGCGGAATATATCGGCAAAGAAGCTAGATACAATAGCAATGAATCCATAATCGCTCAAAGCCCAGGCAGCATGTTCCCGGCTGGATCCACATCCAAAGTTGTGCCCTGCCACCAGTATTTTGCCGTTACCCTCATGGGTGTTCAGCACAAATTCATTGTTTGGTTCTCCCGAAAAGTTGTACCGCAAATCGTGGAAAAGATTGGCACCAAAGCCTTCGCGGGAAGTGGTCTTTAAAAAACGGGCAGGGATTATCTGGTCGGTGTCAATGTTTTCTGCCGGCATCAGTACTGCGGCAGATTCAATTACTGTGATTTTTTTTGAACTCATTTTGTTTTACCTTTATTTGGTTACAGGAACTCTTTATAATTTGAAATATGTGCGTGGGTCTGTGATTTGTCCTGTGATTGCAGCTGCAGCGGCAACCAATGGCCCGGCCAGGATTGTTCGCGCCCCCGGTCCCTGCCTGCCCTCGAAATTGCGGTTTGAAGTAGAGAGGGAATATTTCCCTTCCGGAATCTTGTCTTGGTTCATCCCCAGGCATGCAGAGCATCCTGGTTGCCTTAGCTCAAACCCAGCTTGGTCAAGGATCGCAAAAATCCCCTCATCGTGGATTTGCCTTTCTACCTCTTTGGATCCGGGCACCAGCCAAGCAACCACATCGGGATGTTTATGCTTCCCTTTGACAGCATTGGCAAACAGACGGAAATCCTCTATCCTGCCATTTGTGCAGCTCCCCACAAAAACATAGTCAATTTTCAAATCACAAATTTTCTCACCCGCTTTAAAACCCATGTATGCCAGTGCTTTTTCCTCTCCTGCAACAGATGGGATTGTTTTGTTTACAGCAATTGCTGCCCCGGGATTGGTCCCGTATGTTACCATAGGCTCCACACAGGATGCATCAAAACTGTGCACAACATCGTAACTACAGCCTGCATCACTTTTGAGCAATCTCCAGGAAGAAACCGCATTATCCCATACTGAGCCTTTGGGGGAGTATTTCCTCCCATTCAGGTAGTCAAAGGTTTTTTGGTCCGGGGCTATCAACCCGCCACGGGCCCCCATCTCTATGCTCATATTGCAAATTGTCATGCGCTCTTCCATGCCAAGAGCTTCAATTGTGCTGCCTGCAAATTCCAGGAAATATCCGGTTCCTCCGGAACTTCCCAATGAAGCGATTATATGCAGAATCAAATCCTTGGAACACACACCTTTGCCAAGAGATCCGTTTACCTCTATCAGCATCTGTTTTGGTTTGGTTTGCATAAGTGTTTGGGTGGCAAGGACCATCTCTACCTCACTGGTGCCAATTCCAAAGGCAATGTTGCCGAATGCCCCGTGGGTAGAGGTGTGGCTGTCGCCACATACTATTGTCATGCCACATTGGGTGATTCCCTGCTCTGGTCCTATTATATGCACTATACCGTTCCCGGGATGGCCAAGCGGGAAATATTTGATCCCATGTGCCGTTGTGTTTTTGGCAAGTTGCTCCACCGGGATACGTGAGGAGGGGTCTTCAATGGGGAGGTGCTGGTTTTGGGTAGGCACGTTGTGGTCACATGTTGCAAAGGTTTGCAAAGGACGGAAAACTTTGAGGCCTCTTTTTTCCATCCCTGAAAAAGCTTGGGGGCTGGTTACCTCGTGGATAAAATGACGGTCTATGTAAAGGACCGAGGGTCCGTCGGGAATCTCTTTGACAACATGCCTCTCCCAAATTTTATCGAATATTGTTTTTGCCATTTGTGAATTTGGATTTTTTTTATGATTCTAAATTTTATTGCTCTAAACCGGTCAGATGATTTTTGAAATTGCATTTACAAGGGCTTCCACTGCAGCAGTCACAATATCTGTGTTAGCAGAGAACCCGTAATAGATGTTCCCCTTGTTTTCTATTTGTATATGTACCTTGCCCACATCGTCGCTTCCGCGGGTAATTGCCTGCACCAAAAACTCTTCCAAAGTAAACTTGCGGTGTACAAGAGTCTTTACTGCACTAAAGGCTGCGTCTATTGGTCCGTTCCCGCTGCTTGTGGCGCAACAAACTTCGCCGTCAATCACAAGTTTGAGTGTGGCCATGGGAACAGAACCCTTGCCACATACTACCTGCAGGAACTTAAGGCGTATCCGTTGATTTTGTTTGGAGCGGGTTACTCCGGCAATCACCATCAAATCTTCGTCGTTGATCTCTTTCTTCACATCTGCCAGTTTCAGGAACTTGTCATAAGCATCGTCCATCTCCTGAGCACTTAACTCCATCCCCAGCCGTTTGTAATGGTGGTTTAGTGCAGCCCTTCCGCTGCGGGCAGTAAGTGCAATCGTGCTTTCGTTAACTCCAACCTCTGAAGGATCCATTATCTCATAGCTCTCACGGTTCTTGAGTACCCCGTCTTGGTGTATCCCGGAGGAGTGGGCAAATGCGTTCCTGCCTACTATTGCTTTGTTTGGTTGCACAGGCATACGCATCAAAGTAGAGACAAGGCGGGATGTCTTTGCCAGCAGGGTGGTGTTGATATTTGTGAAAACAGGAATGTCTTTGCGGCATTTGGCCGCCATGACAACCTCTTCCAGGGCAGTGTTGCCTGCCCTTTCTCCTATTCCGTTTATGGTAACCTCTGCCTGCCTTGCTCCGTTCATTATTCCGGCAATTGTGTTGGCGGTTGCCATTCCCAGGTCGTTGTGGCAGTGGGTAGAGATTATGGCCTTGTCTATGTTTGGTACATTGTTGCGCAAAAATGCGGTTTTCTCTCCGTACTCAAAGGGTGTGCAATAGCCTGTGGTGTCGGGGATATTCACAACGGTTGCCCCTGCCGCAATTACTGCTTCTATTACCCTGGCCAGGTATTCGTTGTTGGTCCGTCCGGCATCTTCTGCATAAAACTCCACATCGTCGCAATACCTGCGGGCATATTTGACGCAATTGACAGCCCTTTGCAAAATATCATCCTGGTTGGAGCGGAATTTATGCAGGATATGGAAATCGGAAGTGCCTATTCCTGTATGTATCCTTTTCCTTTTTGCAAAATGGAGTGCATCTGCTGCAACATCAATGTCCTTGTCCACAGCCCTGGTAAGGGCGCATATAACGGAGTCGTTCACCACCTTTGAGATCTCTACTATCGAATTGAAATCTCCCGGGCTGGAGATGGGGAAGCCGCACTCAATAATATCTACACCCAGTTGTTCCAGGGCTTTTGCGAGTTCTATTTTTTCTATTGTATTTAGTTGGCAACCTGGGACTTGTTCGCCGTCCCTGAGCGTTGTGTCAAATACATGAAGTTTTTCCATTTTTGTTACGGTTTGTAAATAAAAAAAGGCCGCCTTTAAAGGGCAGCCTGCATATAATATTATTTCTCTGTTTCCTATACACAAACTACCCTGTCCGGTGCCATCAGACCCAGCAGGTTTAGTGATAATAGGAAATGTTGTCTTCTCATGATGGTGCGAAGTTATGAATTTTTTTAAATCTGCAAATATTTTTTTAAAAAAAGCTTAGAATCTATATAGGGTAAGGTTAATCCTTGGTTCTAAAATGTTATAAGGGGTGGGTGAAGCAGAATCGTGCGCCGTGTTTGTAATGAGGGTCAATCCATATTTCACCTCCAAGTTTGGTTACAATTTGTTTTGAGATTGCCAACCCTAGCCCGGCTCCCTGTTTAAAGTCGTCCAGTTTCCCGAACCGTTCGAACAACTTGCTGTGTTTCTCTTCGGGAATACCTTTGCCGGTGTCGGTTACCATAAACAGAAGCTCTTTGAATCCACGCTTTTCTGTAATCTTATATTCAATTTTGATGGATCCTTCCTCGGTATATTTGGCTGAATTTGTCACAAGGTTCAACAGCACCTGTGAAAGCCTGTGGGCATCGCTTCTGATGAAAAGACCAGGCTCTCCGTCTACCACCTCATATTTGACATCATTTTTTTTCATATGTGCAGAGGTTTTGATTACCTGGTTGCATAGTTCATTGACATTAACCTCTTTGTATATAAAATTGAGTTTGCCGGTTTCCAGCCTGGAAAAATCCAGGATATCTGTGATGAGAGTGAGTAAAAGTTCGGAATTCCTGGCAATTATGGAAGTGACGTTCTTTTTTTCCTCTTCGGGGAAATCGGGCTCGGCAAGAAGGTTGGAGAACCCTACTATTGCATTCAAAGGAGTCCTTATCTCATGGCTCATATTTGCAAGGAAAGCACTTTTGAGCCGGTTGCTCTCTTCTGCCATCTCTTTGGCTTCCAAAAGTTCTGTTGTGCTTTTTTGAAGGGAGTCCTTGAGCTTCTTGTTGTGGTAGAAAAGTATGAAAAGAGCCACAATGAATATTGTGAGCAATGCAACCACTGCAGAGACCACCAACAGGTAGCTGCGGTATTTTTGCACACGGGGGTCAGGTACATTTATAAGTTTGCTGTGTGAGGGAAGCTCTGCCGGGCTTATCCCGAATTTGATCAGTTGTTTGGAATCGAAATTGTACCAACCCCCTTCGTTTATGAACCTGAGCGAGTCAATTTCCCCCAGTTTGTAGTTGACAATTTGTTTTGCAATATTGTTTGCATTGTGGTTGTATTGTGGGATGTAACCGCCAATTGCCACGCTGCCTATGCCTGTGCCGGCAAGGGAAAAGACAGGTATGTCCGGCCTTGCAGAGAGTAGGTTTTGCAAGGAGTTTTTTGTGTAGTATTGACCGTCTTTGTTCACTTTCCAGGTGCCAATCAAAATTGCAGAATTTTGGGGTAGCGCCCTGATGCTGTCTTCTATTTGTGATACGTAGAGCTTGCGGCTGTCAAATATCCTGTAGTCCAGCTGGGCCATCATTGGTATCAGCTTTTTCATATAGGCCTTCAAAGATTGGCCGCCGTAGGTGTTGTCACAAATGAATGCAACGGTCCTTGTCTTTGGGAAAAGTGAAAGGATAATGTCCACATTCTTGTATGGGCTGTAAGAGACCAAAGTGCCCCCTGAGTATGATTTCCTGCGAGCTTTGCGTGAAGAGTTGATCCATTCAGGTTCCCATGTTTCGTCTATCTTGTGGTCGGGTAAATCTATTCCGTTGGAACTGATGAATGAGCCGAAAATAGGAATTTTGCCGGGAATGCTGTCCTGTGATGACAAAGCTGCCCAGGCTTCCTGGCCAATTGCAATTATTGCCTTGAGATTACGGTCTTTGTACCGGCTTATGAGCCTTCTGACCCGACCCTTCCACCAGTGTGAGTCCCCCGAAAAACTTTTTGCTGCAAGGTCTTCTATCAAGATCACATGTTTTGCAGGATAAGATTCCTGCAACGTTTGGCTTAATTCATTGATAAAACCCAGGGTTCTCTCTGTGTCGGGGTTGAAAGAAGATATCACAAGGAAAACTTCAAGTTCCTTGTCAAATTCATCTCCTTTGCATGGTTGGTGAAAAGAGGTAACAGCCAGTATGACAGCAATGGCCTTGGTCAGTAAGTTTTTCATAGTTGCAGCTCAATTGCAACAAATTTAATGAAAAAATGCAAAACTCTACTTAACAGTGCCTTTTTTGAAATAAAAAGAGATTAAGGACAGGGTCCCAAACAAAAGCATGGTGATAGCTTGTGACTCATGTGATATTGTGGCAAAGACAACACCGGTGGTCTGGTCAATGCCATATATGGATGCAAGTGCAAGCGAAATTATGAAATGGTATGCCCCTATACCTCCCTGCACCGGGATCACCCAACCAAAACCGCCAATCATCATCAGGAAAAGCGCGTCAGATGCACCTAACCCATTTACTGCCGGGAATGCAAGGATTGTAGTATAGCTCATGAGCCAGTAACAAAACCAAATGGCAACTGTGTATAACAAGAACATCCATTTCTGTGGCATACGGAAGCCGGAAACCACCCCGTTTATGACCCCTTTTGCAATATCTGCTATTTTCCTGAAGATTGGGTTAGTCTTGCGGAAATGGTATACAATGTAGAGGAAAACCCCTGCGGCAAACAGCACGGCAAATGCTATCCATGCAAAATTGACCGACATGCTTTTGCCCACTGCCTGCAAGATTTCACGGTTTACAAATGCACCGAATTTGTCCCATTGGAAAAACAACACAGAGATGGTCACAAGTGCAAGTGAGAGCAAATCTACACTCCTTTCCAGTACCACGGTGCCTGCTACCGTTTCGAATGGGAGGCCAGTCTTTTTTGTGATAACCCCGCAACGGGCAAATTCACCTGCACGGGGGACAGCAAAGTTGGTGATATAGCCAATGTTGATGCCGTCCCATGCATCCGATTTGCCAATCTTGTACCCCAGGGGCATCATCACCAGCCTCCAACGCATTGCCCTGAACCAGAATGCTGCAACACTGGCAAGCATGGATGCCCCAATCCAGTTGAAGTTGGCGCTCCTGAGACCCTCTTTGAAATCGTTCCAGTGTACTCCGCGGAAAGATGCCCACAACAAGATTACAGCAACAGATAAAAGCAGAATGTATTTGACGGCAGAATAAAGTTTTTTCATGAGGGAAAATCTCTATACCAGTTTGTTGGTGTTGGAGTCAGGAAATATTACCGAGGGTTTGAACCCCTCTGCCTCTTCCGGAGTCATCAAGGCATATGACATTATGATAACAAGGTGACCAACGGAAAATTTATGTGCCGCTGCACCGTTTATTCCTATTTTTCCACTACCTCTTTCGCCTTCAATCACATATGTCTCTATCCTCTCGCCGTTGTCTATGTTCACGATGGATACCTTTTCGTTTGGATACAATCCGGCAGCCTCTATAAGGTCTTGGTCTATAGTGACGCTTCCCACATAGTGAAGGTTGGCTTCTGTGACACGGGCCCGGTGTATCTTGGATTTCATTATCTCTAGCAACATCCCAATTACTTGATTTTTATATTGTCAATTAACCTTACAGGTTTTGCGTTTACAGCAACGCATAGCTGTAATTCTTTGTGCCCTTGCCAACTGGTGGCAGGTATAAGGCTGGAACCATCCAGTATTTGCGCATATTCGGTCTCCAGCAAAGGATTTGAATCAATCTGCTCAATAACCCATTTGCATAGTTCGTTTGGAGAACACAAATTTTGTGCCGCCATGGCAGAGGCTTCCAGGAGAGTCTTGTAAATAAGGGGAGCCGCCTCCCTTTGTCCTTTGGTGAGCAACATGTTCCTGGAGCTCATTGCCAGCCCGTCTTTTTCCCGGACTGTATTGCCTGCCACTATTTGTGTGTTGTAACCCAAGGATTGCACAAGATGCTTTATGATTGCAAGTTGTTGGAAATCTTTTTGGCCAAAAACGGCAAATGTGGGTTTAACTATATCAAATAAACGAGTCACAACCTGGGCGACTCCATTGAAATGGCCTGGTCTTGAAGGACCCTCTCCATATTTATCCAACCCTCCAAGGTCAAATTGTTTGCTGTGTGTGTCCGGGTATATTTCGTGGGTGCCGGGTGCAAAAACCAAATATGCTCCTGCCTGTTCAAGCTTGTTGCAGTCCTCTTCCAATGTCCTGGGGTATTTTTCCAGGTCCATGGGGTTGTTGAATTGTGTCGGGTTTACGAATATGCTCACTACCACATATTTTGTCCTTTCAAGAGCTTTCTTTACCAGGGAAACATGCCCATTGTGCAATGCACCCATTGTTGGGACAAAACCTATTTCGCAATCTTTTGGCAGCTGGTACATTGCGCGTTCAAAGTCAGCCAGCTTGCTGCAAATAATCATCTTGTAAATTTTTTGCAAACCTACAAAAAAATATGAACTTTGCAGGTGATGCACCCAATGGTTTTATGGAAGATAATAAATTCAGGACAATAGGCATTTTGGGAGGAATGGGGCCGGAAGCCACATTGTCTCTTTTTGCCCAAATAATAAAGGCCACCCCGGCCAAGAAAGACCAGGATCATATTCCGGTCATTATTTTTAACAATCCCTCTATTCCGGACAGGACAAGGCATATAGTTTATAATGAGGAGTCCCCTTTGCCCTATTTGGTTGCGGGAGCACATAAATTGGAGCAGTCGGGTGCAGACATGATTCTTATACCTTGCAACACTGCTCATTTTTATGTTTCCGAAATGGAAAAGAGTGTTGGTATTCCAATACTTAACATGCCCAGGCTCACTTGTGACCACATTGCACAAATTGCAAAGCTGCCTGGCGAATCCTTGCCAAAGAAAAGGATACCGGTGGGAATACTGGCAACTACCGGCACTATCCATACGGGATTGTACCAAGGGTTCATGGATAACAACTCTCTCTGCCCTCTCTTGCCAACAGAAGAAGAACAGGAGTCGCTTGTTATGGAAGCGGTGTATGGAAAGGAGGGAGTAAAAGCCGGGTATCACCAAAAGCCGGCAAATTTACTTGCAGAAGCGGCAGCAATCCTTGCATCCAGGGGTGCCGGTTACATTATTGCAGGTTGTACCGAGATTCCGCTGGTGCTGTCGCAGCAGATGGTAGGGGTCCCATTGGTCAATAGCATGGAGGTGCTGGCACGTAAAGCTGTGCATGTTGCCTCCAACGGACTTTACGGTTAAACTCTTTGTTATGTTTACTTTTTTGAAAAATTTTTACAAGTGAAATCAATATTAGGAATAGGCAATGCCTTGACAGATATACTTGCTGTTTTGGAAGATGATTCATTGCTGGAAACTTACCATTTGCCAAAAGGCAGCATGCAGCATGTGGACAGGGAGACCGGAGAAAAAATCTGGGAAACATTAAAGGGGATGGGAGTGCAGTATGTGGCAGGAGGTTCTGCCGCAAATACAATCACTGCAACAGCTGTGCTTGGGATGCCCTCTACATTTATAGGAAAGGTGGGAAACGACGAACTGGGTTCTTTGTTCAAGTCGGACCTTTCACGCAATGGTATAAAATCTACATTGTTCAAAGGCAAGGCGGCTTCCGGCAGGGCAATGGTGTTCATCACCGCCCCCAATGCAGAGCGGACTTTTGCAGTCTATCTGGGAGCTTCCATAGAGATGGGGCCGGAAGATTTGTCTCCGGAGCAGTTCCGGGGGCATGACTATTTCCATATAGAGGGCTATTTGGTGCAAAACCAGGCCCTCCTTAGGAAGGCACTTGAGCTGGCTCGCGCACAGGGTATGGTCATTTCCATTGATATGGCAAGCTACAATGTTGTAGAGAGCAATTATGCCTTTTTACACGATATAATAAAGAATTATGTGGATATAGTTTTTGCCAATGAAACGGAAGCTCAGGTTTTCACAAACAAAGAGCCACGTGAGGCATTGGACCAATTGGCAAAGATTTGTGATACGGCAATTGTCAAAATTGGCAAGGATGGCTCAATGGTCAAAAGGGGAGATGAGTACCACTACATTGAGGCTTGGCCCGCAGATACCATTGATGCTACCGGGGCAGGTGATACCTATGCTGCAGGATTTTTGTTTGCCCATGCCCACGGGTTGTCCCTGAAAGATTGCGGGGAGGTGGGTTCTATTGTTGCAGCAAAGGTTGTGGAGGTGATAGGCCCAAAAATTGACATACCGCGTTGGAAACTAGCCAAACAGCAAATCAGGGATCTTACCGGGTTGTTAAAATAGACGGTGTTCCTACTATTATATTAAAACAGGCCGTGCAGCTGGGCATCTATCCGGTCAATAACATGGCTCAGATGCTCCTGGTTGTCTTCGAACTTCACTTTGTCCACATCCACTATAAGCAGTTTGCCGTCGGAGTATTCAGAAATCCATTGTTCATAACGGTCGTTGAGCCCCGAAAGGTAATCTATCCTTATTCCGCTTTCGTATTCACGCCCTCTTTTGTGGATTTGGGATACCAGGTTGGGGATGGAAGAGCGGAGGTATATCAAAAGGTCGGGTGGTTTCACAAGTGAAAGCATGAGGTCAAAAAGGGAGTTGTAATTGTCAAAATCGCGGGAACTCATCAATCCCATACTATGCAGGTTGGGTGCGAAAATACGGGCATCTTCGTAGATGGTGCGGTCTTGGATCACGTGGTTTGCTTCCCGCTGGATATCTACTATCCCTTTGAAACGTTCTTTCAGGAAATAGATTTGCAGGTTGAAAGACCATCTTTCCATGTCGTTGTAAAAATCGGACAAATATGGATTGTGTTCTACGGATTCGTATTTTGCTTCCCAGTTGTAGTTTTTGGACAAAAGCCTGGTGAGTGTGGTTTTACCACTTCCGATGTTTCCTGCAACAGCTATATGCATAATAAAAAATTCAAGGTTAAGGTAGGTGTGGAGCCCTGCAAAATTAAGAAAATCTTTTAGTAATTTTGCCCCATGTTAGATAGTTTGCAACACAAAGGCCGGCGGAAGAAGATGCTGGCACAAATCTCACAAAAACACGAATTCCATGCAGGTGTGATAGAGGCAATGTTCAAAGTCCCAAGGCATATGTTTGTAGATTACGGGCTTGACCACTTGGCCTACCTGGACAAGCCATTGCCCATAGGGGCCAGGCAAACCATTTCACAACCCTACACAGTTGCAATGCAAACCCATTTGTTGCACCAGAAGGTGGGTAAATTTGAAAAAGTTCTTGAGATTGGCACAGGATGTGGTTACCAGACTGCTGTTTTGGCCCAAATGGGATTCAGGGTTTTCAGCATAGAAAGGCAGAGGTCTTTGTATATGCAGGCACAAAAGAACCTGGCAAGGCTGGAGTACCACTCTCCACTGCTCTATTATGGCGATGGTTTTGCAGGTTTGCCTAAATTTGCACCTTTCAAAGGGATCTTGATCACTTGCGGTGCTCCTGATATTCCCCAAGGGCTGTTGTTGCAGCTAGAGGTAGGGGGGAGGATGGTTGTCCCGGTTGGGGAGGGTACCCAAAAGATGGTGGTCATTGACAGGGTATCGGACAATGCTTTTGAAAGGAGTGAACATGGCGATTACAAATTTGTTCCTATGTTACAAGGAACAGAATAGATTATAGAAATGATACAAATCAAGACATTTTATTTTAACGATTTAAGGGAGTGTACATACATTCTTTGGGACCATACAGCTGATTGTGTGGTTATTGACCCGGGATGCCATAGCAGCAGCGAAAAGGAGAGGCTTGTCAGGTTCATAGAGGAAAACAATCTTAAACCTGTAAAGCTATTGAATACACATGGACATTTTGACCATATAATGGGTAATGCTTTTGTTGCAGGCAAATGGGGGCTCAAAACCTATATCCATCCACAAGACAAACCCCATTTGGAAAGGGCAGTGAAATACAGCGAAATGTTTGGCTACACAATAGAGCAGCCTCCTTTGGATATTGTGGAAATTGCAGAGGGTGATGTACTGGAGTTTGGCAACTCGTCGCTTACAGTTATGGAGACCCCTGGACATACGCGGGGCGGGGTATCTTTTTACAACAAAGAAGAAGGATTTGTGGTTACAGGTGATGCCCTTTTTGCAGGAAGCATTGGCAGGACAGATTTGCCGGGGGGCGATTATGACCAGCTTATGGACAGCCTTCTGAACAAACTTGTGAAGCTGGGAGACAACTACAAAGTTTACCCCGGCCACGGGCCTGTTACCACAATAGGGCAGGAATTGGCTTCAAACCCCTTTTTACGCTACGAATAGACCGCTTCTAAAAACCACAAACCAAACAAAGATGACCAATAACAAGCTAGCTCGTTTTATTTTTGCATTGATACCATTGTTGACATTTTGCTCCAGTGCCGATTCCATCGGGCCTGTTACCCGTTTTGACGGAGGGGAGGGATTTTCACAAGAGGTAAGGGTTCCTCCAATACCGGAGCAGGCCGATTTTTGCGGAGAAGAGGTTCCTTTGCACTATACAGATGTGCAGGAGTCTTTCAAACGTGAAATCACCAGCCTCAGTTATTTCCACGGCACCATGATATACACCATGCAGCTGGACAGCAGGTATGGAGCTACAATCAAAAGGATACTGGAAGAGGAGGGTGTTCCGCAGGACCTTTATTACATATGTATTGCAGAGAGTGGCATACAGCCCGTGGTTTCCCCTGCAAATGCAGCCGGATACTGGCAGTTCCTCTCTTCCACGGCAAGGGAGTACGGGCTGGTAGTGGATAGTGAGGTAGACGAAAGGTACAACATAGAGAAATCTACCCGGGCTGCCGCCGCCTATTTCAAAAAGGCTTATGAAGAGTTTGGTTCATGGACCATGGCTGCGGCATCCTACAACACGGGGTTTAGCAACGTACGGTACAGGATGGATATCCAATCACTTGACAATTATTACGACATGCAGTTCCTGGAAGAGACCGGCAGGTATGTTTTCAGGGCTTTGGCTTTCAAGACAATTTTGAACAACAGGGAAACTTACGGGTTTTACCTGGATCGGGAAGATTTATATAAGCCATTGGAATATAAAGAGGTGGAGATTACAGGTGCGGTTGCAAACTGGTCTGATTTTGCAAGGGAGCATGGTACCAACTTTAAGGTGCTCAAAATTTTCAACCAGTGGATAAGGGCCAACCAACTGGACAACAAGATGCGCCGCAGGTACATTGTACAGGTACCGCTTAAGGGTTTCCGGGAAGGAAAATAGTAAAATGAATATAGAGGTAACAGGAGCAAGGGTACATAACCTAAAGAACATAAGTGTAGATATTCCGCGCAACAAACTGGTTGTGCTCACAGGTTTGAGCGGGAGCGGAAAATCTTCGCTGGCTTTCGACACAATTTATGCAGAGGGGCAAAGACGTTACCTGGATACTCTCTCTGCCTACGCCAGGCAGTTCATGGGGGCGCTGGAACGTCCCGATGTGGACAGCATTACCGGATTGAGCCCGATTATTGCGATAGAGCAAAAGACCACCGGCCGCAATCCACGTTCTACTGTAGGTACAATAACCGAAATCTACGATTTCCTCAGGCTTTTGTATGCAAGGGCCTCTAAGGCATATTCCCCGGCTACAGGGCTGGAGATGGTAAAATATACCGACACACAAATAGTCTCTTTGATAATTGAAGAGTATTCCGGACAAAAGGGGTTGTTGCTTTCTCCTTTGGTAAAGGGTCGTAAAGGGCATTACCGGGACCTTTTCGAAAACCTTGTCAGGAAAGGGTTCCAGCAGGTGAGGGTAGACGGGCAGGTGCTTGACCTTGCCACAATTACTCCATTGGACAGGTACAAATCCCATTTCATAGAGTTGGTTGTGGACAAAATTGTTCCTGACAAAAAAAGCGAGAAAAGGTTGCAGGAGTCTGTTGCCTCTGCCTTGCATCACGGCAAGGGTTCGCTTGCCCTTTTGCTTGTGGATGGTGGTGAGGTGCGGCACTTTAGCAAGAACCTGATGTGTCCGCAGAGTGGGTTGTCTTTTTCGGAGCCTGCTCCGCACACCTTCTCTTTTAACTCTCCACAAGGAGCCTGCCCACATTGCAAAGGTCTGGGAATGATAAGCAGGGCAGATATTTCAAAGATTATCCCCGATATGAGCATCTCAATTGCCAAAGGAGGCATAAAACCAGTCGGGGATATGCGTAATACTTATGTCTTTAGGCAGTTGGAGGGTATTGCAAAAAAATATGATTTCTCTGTTCACGATCCTGTCAAGGATATCCCGGAAGAGGCTTTGAACCTTATACTTTATGGGTCCGATGAGTTGATAAGGGTTTCAGCGGCTTCTTCGGACAAAAACGGCTATTCATCTTCGCAAATGGTTTCATTCGGGGGGGTGATAGCAATGATTGAGAAGACTGAAGATGAGGGAGATGATTTGACCCAACGCAGGAGCCGTTTTGTAGAGGAGGTGGTTTGTCCTGTTTGCAATGGTTCCCGCTTGAAGGCAGAGTCCCTCAATTTCAAGATAGATAACCTGGATATTTCCCAGGTATCTGCCATGGAGATGGATGCATTGCACCAGTGGATCTGCAGCCTGGAGGGTAAACTTGCAAAAAGGGAGGCATTGATTGCAAGGGATGTGCTCAAGGAGCTTAAGGACAGGAGCTCTTTTTTGATTGAGGTTGGTCTTGAATACCTCTCTTTGGACAGGAGTACCCGTAGTTTGAGCGGTGGGGAAAGCCAGCGTATAAGGTTGGCTACACAAATCGGGTCCAAATTGGTGAATGTCCTTTATATTCTGGACGAACCAAGTATCGGACTGCATCAACGGGATAACATGAAGCTGATTGACTCCTTGAAAAAGCTCAGGGACGAGGGAAATTCTATTATGGTTGTGGAACATGACCAGGAGATGATCACCTCTGCAGACTGGCTTATAGATATGGGTCCCGGTGCCGGGGATAAGGGTGGGAAAGTGCTTTTTTCCGGGGAGCCTTCCAAAATAGCTGCAATGAGTGAAGCAGAGGCTGGTGCCATTGGTTCTTATACGCTGGATTATTTGAAAGGGATAAGATCTTTGGAGGTGCCGGCAGAAAAACGGAAAGGCAATGGTAAGTTCTTGGAATTGAAGGGTGCCAGTGGCAATAACCTAAAGCAGATTAATGTGAGGATTCCTCTGGGCTGTTTTGTGGGTGTGAGCGGGGTGAGTGGCAGTGGCAAGTCTTCTTTGATTAATGAAACCTTGATGCCTATACTCAGCAAACATTTTTACCGTTCCCTGCAAAATCCTCTGCCTTATGAATCCATTGAGGGTCTGGAAAATATAGATAAACTTATAGAGATAGACCAGTCACCCATCGGAAGGACACCAAGGAGCAACCCGGCTACCTACACAAATGTTTTTGCTGATATCAGGAAGCTTTTTGGTGAGACGCAGGATGCCAAGATACGTGGGTTCAAGCCGGGCAGGTTTTCGTTCAACATCAAGGGGGGGCGTTGCGAAGAGTGCAAAGGTGCGGGAGTGCAGGTTGTGGAGATGAATTTTTTGCCATCTGTAAATGTCACTTGCAAAACTTGCAATGGCAAACGGTATACACCAGATACCCTTGCTGTAAAATACAGGGGACATTCCATAAACGATGTGCTGGAGATGACAATCTCACAATCCATCCGGTTTTTTGAACATGTACCCACCATTGTCAACAAGCTTAAAGCCATGGAAGATGTGGGGCTGGGTTATGTGAAACTGGGTCAATCTTCCACTACCCTGAGCGGGGGGGAGAGCCAGCGGGTAAAGCTTGCTGCCGAATTTTCCAAAAGGGCTACCGGGAATTCCCTTTATATACTTGACGAACCTACCACCGGATTGCATTTCGAAGATGTGAGGGTGTTGCTGGGAGTTTTGCAAAAAATAGTTGACCAGGGTAATACGGTTATTGTTATAGAGCACAATACCGATGTTTTGCGAGCTGCCGATTATTTGATTGACATGGGACCCGAGGGGGGTATGAAGGGTGGCCGTATTGTTGCAACCGGTACTCCGGAGCAGCTCAGGCATAACAAGGATTCTGCAACAGGGGCATATCTTTGATTGTTTGGGTGTGCTGTTTTTAGTATCTTTACTTTACTAAAAACATTTTGTATGATAAAAGTTTATTGCCAAAACCTCGGGAAGACTTTGCATTGTGAACCTGGTACCACTTTGGGCCAGCTTGTCTCTGCAAACCAGCTTCCTTTAAAATGGCCCGTGTTGGCTGCAATTGTAGACAACCAGCTCAAGGAGCTCACTTTCCCTGTGTACATGCCACATAATATAGAATTCATAGATTATTCCCATCCCGATGGTGCCAGGACCTATATCAGGTCACTCAATTTCATTTTGCAAAAGGCTGCAGCCGAGCTGTATCCCGAGTACTCTCTGGTGATTGACTACAATCTCCAGAACGGGATGTATGCAGAGCTCCGTGAAAAGGAGAACGGCAACGATGGCACCCCTGCAGAGGTAACACTTACAGAGGAAGAGATGGGCACCCTAAAGAGAAGGATGCAGGGGATAATTGATGCCGACCTCCCCTTCTCCCGTCAAAAGATACGCACAGAGGAGGCGGTGAAGATGTTCAGGGCCAATGGCCGACCCGAAAAGGCTTTGCTGCATGAATTGAGGGGAAAGTTTTTTACTACTGTATATTTCCTGGACGGCTATGCAGACCATTACTACGGACCCTTGGTGCAATCTACAGGGGCAATTACCTCATGGGATATTGAGACATTCAGCAGGGGGATGATGTTGCGTTCCCCGTCCATTACAAAGCCTTATGAGATAGTCCGGACCCCCTACCAATACAAGTTGTTTGATGTTTTCAAAGAGTATTCGGACTGGTGCAGCATTCTTGATGTAAGGGGAGTAGGCTCTGTCAACAAAACCATTCTGGATGGCAAGGCAAATGACCTTATCCAGATTTCGGAGGCTTTGCATGAGCGCAAATACATACGTATAGCAGATGAAATCTTTAGCCGCAGGGACAAGGTACGGTTGGTGCTTATTGCCGGCCCTTCCAGTAGTGGAAAGACATCCACCTCCAAAAGGATCGCCTTGCAGGCCAAGGTGTTGGGGTTGAATCCTGTGATAATTGAGATGGACAACTATTTTGTGGACAGGGACAAGACTCCAAGGGATAGCGAGGGGAATTACGATTTTGAGGTGCTTGAGGCAATGGATGTGGAGTTTTTGAACCAACAACTCAACGATCTTTTCGATGGAAAGAGTGTGGAGATTCCAAAGTTCGATTTTGCCCAGGGAAAGCGTGTTTTCAATGGCAATGTGATTAAGCTTGAAGAGAAGGATATATTGATAATGGAGGGTATCCACGGGTTGAACCCGAGGCTCACTTCCCATGTTGCAGAGGATAAGATTTACCGTATTTATGCCTCTGCCCTTACCTCCCTGTCTCTGGACGAGAACAACAATATTTCCACTTCCGATTGCCGTTTGTTGCGAAGGATTGTCAGGGACGGGAGTTTCAGGGGGATGTCCCCGGAAAGCACCATTCTCAGGTGGCCGAGCGTGCGCAGGGGAGAGATAAACAATATTTTCCCTTTCCAGGAAAATGCAGATATAATGTTCAACTCTGCATTGCTCTATGAACTTCCTCTTTTGAAGTACTATGCAGAGCCTTTGCTCAGGCGGATCCCTGCCAATTCACCCGCTTCCATAGAGAGTATAAGGTTACTAAAGTTCCTCTCTTATGTGCAGGAGCTGCAACCATCGGAAATTGCTTTGATTCCCCCGACATCCATCATGAGGGAGTTCATAGGCGGGAGTAGTTTCCAATATTAGTTTTTGGAAATCCAATGTTCGGGATTCTGTTTGGAGGTCCCTTGCCATAACTGGAAATGAAGTACTGAGTTTCCCTCGCTCTCTGTGAGGATTCCCAGTACTTCTCCTGTTTTTACCTGGTCCCCTGCGCTAACCCTTACTTTTTCCATTTTTGTGTAGAAAGTGTAGTAGTTCCCGTGTTGTACAAGGACGCATTGGTTGTAACCGGGCATTACCAGAATCTGTTTCACCACACCGTCAAACACTACCATTACCTCTGAGTTTAGCGAAGTGGCAATGTTTACCCCGTTGTTGAAAGGAAGTTTTATATGTTTGAATACAGGGTGGTTGTGCTGTCCGAATTTTTCTATTATCACTCCCTCCTTTACCGGCCAAGGTAATTTGCCTTTGTTCTCTGCAAAAATCCCCGACAATACCCTTGCTTTGGCAATTTCCGTGGCTCCAGCATTGTCGTTGGCTTTGGCTGCCTCTGCAAGTATCCTCTCTATTTCCCTGTTAAGGCGCTCTACCTCCCTTCTTTTGGCAGTGATTTGGCTGCGGAATTCCCTCTCCCTTCTTGAAAGGGTGGTTATTATCTCTTTTGCTTTCTTCTCTTCTTGGGCAAGGGAGCGGTACTCTTTTTCCCTTTGGGTTTTCATGGAAACTGATTCTAATTTCATGTCGGCCAGTTTTTCCATCTCTTTTTGCAGCCCCTGTGTTTTGTCCCTTATGGTTTGGGCTGTGTTTTTCATGGTTTGTGAGTAGCTCCTGAGGTAGCTCCACCTTCTGTAGCCCTGTTCCACGTTTCTGCTTGCAAGCACATACAAGATCCAGGATGTTTTGTCCCTGTTTTTGTATGCATTGTATACCAGATGCTTGTATTTGTCCCTAAGGTTTTCCAGCTCTTTTTCCAGCTTTTTGACCTCTTGCTCCTTTTGCCTGGATTGGTGGTCTATGTACTGTATGTCTGCCTCAATTTGAGAGAGCAGACGCCTGCGGTTTGCTACCTTTTGTTGGATGAGGTTCAGTTCCCTGGTGCTTGTTTTTTGCTGGCTTTTTGTGGTTTGGAGCTGTTTGTCCAGCAGTTCCAACTCCCTCTCTATGGCTTCTCTTTTTTTTGTTTGTTGCTCAATGCTTTGTGCACTGCCTGTCGAAACCGTGGCAGTGACCAAAAGGAGTATGAGCAATATTCTTTTCATTGTTTTATTTGGGAAGGTTGGCTTTGAGTGTTTCGGCTTTCTGTGCAATTCCTTTGGATGGGTCCAGTTTGTCTGCCTGGCTCCAATACATGAATGCCAGGTCATACTCTTTGAGTTCGTAAAGGACATGGGCATAGTGGTCCATTATATCTGCGCTCTCTTTGCCCCCGTAAAGCATTGCGTGTTTGAAAACAGCTTTTGCCTCAATATTGTTTCCCATCAAGTGCAGAATCCATGCAAAAGTGTCCAGGTAGGTGGAGTTGTTTGGCTCTGCCTCAATTGTGATTTTGCTCATTTTGTATGCTTTCTTGAGGTTTTTGCCTTCAAGGGAAATGTAGTATGCATAATTGTTGAGTGCCGGCAGGTGGCGTGGCTCTTTGCGGATCACCTTTTGGTAATATTTGTATGCCTCCTTATGGTTGCCGGCCTGGTAGTTGAGGTCTCCTATGGTTGTGAGTGTGTTTACTATTGTGGTGCTGTCACCCTGTGCGTGTTTCAGGATCTGGTGGAAGGTGGCTATGGAGTTTTGCAGATTCCCGTTTTGGAGCTGCGCTATTGCCTTGAATTGTAAAAAATCGGGGTTGTCGGGGAATATCTCCAGTGTTTTGGAGCTGTTTTGGTGTAGACTGTCCCACATTTCCAGGTAGTAAAGCAGCGAAAGGTACTGCCGGTGTGCCTCTTTGGAGGTTGGGTAAAATTCCAGGTTTTGCTCCAGAACCTCTAGTGCTTGCGGGCTTTTGTCGCTTTGTACCAAAAAGAGGGAGTAACTGTATACAACAGAGCTGTCCCTGGGGTGTGCTTTGTACATGTTTTGCATCATGGTGTCCACTTGTGGCAGGAATGTCTGTACAAACCTGATGTTTCCCATTATCTGTTTCATGTAGCCTGTTTTCATGAACGGATCTACATTCGGGTCCTCCATAAACGGGTACATCCTGGCAAAATAGAGGTCGTATTTGCCCTGGATCCGGTATATCTCTGCCAACCCGAAACTGGCCGGTACATAGTCGGGAGCCATGTTAAGGGCTTTGATGTAGTATTGCAGGGCAGAGGCGTTGTTCTGGTTCTCGGCGTGGTAATCTCCAAGTATTGTGGCTGTCCTGGGTGTCCCGTAGTTTTTGTCAAACTCTTCCAGATATCTGTATGCCTCTTCCTGACTCCCTTCAAATATCAGCAGGTTGAACCTTGTAAGACCTGTTGCTTCGTTTATACCAACCGATTGTTCAATTTCATCCAGAATTTCCCTTGCCTTGCCATACTCTTTTTCCTGGATGTAAAGTTCTATGAGGCCGTCGTAGAATTCACTCCTTGTTGGTTCGCTTTCCCTTATCTGGTTATAGATTTCGATTGCTTTGTTGTTTTTTCCTGCAAAGGTGTAAAGGCTGGCCAGCAGTTGTTTGTACCAATTGTTGGAGGGGTCGGTCTCAAGGGCTTTGTTCACAGAGGTTATGGCTCCGTCAAGGTCCCTTTGTTTGAGTTGCAGGTTGGCCAGGTAGTAATAGGCGGCATCGTTGGATTTATCGTTGATTGTGATTTGTTTGAATAGCTTGTAGGCCTCTGCGTTGTTGCCGTTGTGGTAATGTTTCAGTGCTTCCAGGTACATTGGAAGGGAAGCGGAATTCTCAGTTTGTGAGTATGATTTGGTTGGAATTGAGAGTGTTGTAATAATTGCCAGAGTAAGTAAGATGATTGCCAATCTGTTGCTAATCAAGGTAGAGGACATTTTTTTTAAGGTTAGTTTACTACAAAGTTAATTAATTTATTACCTTTACAAATATCAATCCACTGTCTGTGGTAAGGGAAATCTTTTTATTTTTGATGCAACGAAACCATGCTTTTTTGCATCTTATTAATGCGGTGAATGATTACACACAAGGAATTTTCCGACGAAAAAGAGTTGTTGGAGGCTTGTGTCCGGCAGGACAGGCAAGCTCAACGATTACTTTATGAGATATATTCGCCAAAGATGTTCGCTGTGTGTATGAGGTATGCAGGGGAACGGGAGCGTGCCAGGGATATTCTTCAGGATGGATTCATCACTGTATTTGAAAAAATTGGAAGTTTTTCCGGGAACGGCTCTTTCGAGGGATGGCTAAGAAGGGTGTTTGTGAATACTGCTTTGATGTCGCTCAGGAAAGGGGATGTGCTCAGGTTTTCGGAAGAGATTTGTGATACTGCAAAAGAGTTTGCCGCAAGCTCGGATGTTTTGGAAGGTATCGGCTCCAGGGAGTTGATGAGGCTAGTCTCTTCAATGCCATCAGGGTTCAGGACTGTTTTCAACATGTATGTGTTGGAGGGGTTCAGCCACAACGAGATTGCTTTGAAACTGGGAATATCCGAGGGTAGTTCCAGATCACAACTGAGCAGGGCCAGGCAGTGGTTGCAGGAAAAGTTGACAAACAAGAATTATTAGTTTGAATAATTATATGGATAACAAGGAATTCGATAAAAAAATCCGGGAACTGATCGGGGAGTTTACAGAGACTCCCGGCATTGGTTCTTGGGATGCTATTGAATCTTCCTTGGACAAAAGGAATAAATTTGGTGTGGTGTTCATGCGCAGGGCAGTCTATTCTGCAATTGCCATTGCTGCATCTTTTGTGCTGTTCCTTGTTTTGGACAAGAGAGATGCCGGAAGGGATTTGCTTGTCCCCGAAAGTATTGTGGTAGTAGAGCGTACTCCGCAACAAGATGAGGTTGCAGACTCTCCCGAAAAACCGGTCTCAATTATTTTGGGAAACCGTCGTTTGTTGTCCGGATCTGCAGGTAAGCCAATAAATAATGAGTCTTGGACAGGGCCGGAACAAACCGTCCATATTTCCGGTTCACAAAACGGCAAAGTCACATCTTTGCCTGGCAAAGAGATTGCAGAAGAGCCTCGTCGGGAGATTAAAGAAGAGCCTGCTAAAAATGAAGAACCAACCGTAAAAGAGATATCTTCCCAAAGGCGTGGGGAGTACAATTTGTATTTGAGTCAGGAGGGGGACGGTCACAAAAGAAGGTCTCCGTCTTTTGCTTTGAGCACCAATATTTCCCCATCTACTTCCAGCCACTCGGTATCATTGATGGCTATGAGCCAGATGCAAAGCGGATATGCTCCAAGCAATGTTGTTTCTACCATACAAAAGGCATATGTTCCGCAGGAGGTTATCTCCAATACCAAGTTCCTGATGCCGGTTTCTGTTGGGTTGCAAATGCAGCTGCCTCTCTCTGACCGGATATCTGCTGCTACCGGTGTTGTTTACACAATGTTGTTTTCCCATTACGATGCAATTTCAAGGGATGCTACCCGTGAAACACAACAGACTTTGCATTACCTCGGATTTCCCCTGAACCTGTACTACTCCTTTTACAAGAATGATAACCTGAGGCTTTATGCATCGGGCGGAGTAATGGTAGAGAAAGGATTGTATGCGTTTTACAAGATCATGGAAAATGGTGTGCCTGATTCTTACGGCCAGATGATAGACGGTCTTCAATGGTCGCTCAATGGTGGTGTGGGGGCCGAATTTGTTGTCAACAACTCTTTGGGGTTGTATTTCGATCCTTCATTTGCCTACTATTTTGACAACAACCAACCTTTGAGCATAAGGACAGCCCAGCAACTGCAATTCAAATTTGAGGTTGGATTAAGGTTTCATCTGTAGTATTCTTTCATTATCTTTGCAAAAAACAGATTCGTGCCTTCAACTGCCATTGTAATACTTAATTGGAACGGTAAAAATTATCTGGAGAGATTCCTGGATATTTTGATAGAGAGAAGCTCCCTTCCCGGGGCTTTTGTTGTGGTTGCCGACAACGGCTCTACTGACGGTTCTGTGGAGTGGCTTAAAGAGAATTTCAATGAGAATGTAAGGGTGATTGAGATGGGTTACAACCATGGTTTCACCGGTGGTTATAATATTGCCCTGGCAATGGTAGAGGCAGATTACTATATCCTTCTCAATTCCGATGTGGAAGTGTGCGAGGGTTGGCTGCAGCCTCTTGTAAATTCCATGGAAAACAACAAGGAGGTTGGAATTTGCATGCCCAAAATAAAATCTGCTTTTGACAAGGAGAGTTTTGAATATGCTGGAGCATCGGGAGGATTCATTGACCTGTTGGGGTATCCCTTTTGCAGGGGCCGTATCCTTTCCAACATAGAGAGGGATTGTGCCCAGTATAATTCGGACCTTGAGATTTTCTGGGCATCTGGTGCTGCTTTCATGGTAAGGTCCTCTTTGTTCCATTCCCTTGGAGGGTTTGACAATAAGTTTTTTGCCCATATGGAAGAGATAGATTTGTGCTGGAGGGCAAAACTGCAGGGTTGGCAGGTGTGGGTTTATCCTGATTCCCAGGTATATCATGTAGGAGGGGGCACTTTACCCAATAATTCACCGGGCAAATTGTTCCTGAATTACCGGAACAATCTTTTGATGCTTTACAAGAACTTACCTTCCGGCACCTTGTGCCTGTTACTGCCGGTCAGGATTTTCCTGGACTGGGTTTCGGCCTTGCTCTATTTGCTGCAAGGGCAAAAACCTTTTTTTGACAGTGTTGTAAGGGCCCACAAAGAGTTCATGGTACTCCGCAAAGAGGTTGCCAGGAGTCCAAACAGGAAAAGTGCAAAGTTGTCGGGAATTTACAAAGGGAGTATTGTACTTACCTTTTTCCTCTCTTTCAAGAAATTGAAATTCATCAATATTGGCCAGAAAATCAGCTGAGGCTCTCAATTATCCTTTCCAGCCTGATGCCTCTTGACCCTTTTATCAGGTAAGTTACTCCTTTTGTTTTGTGGTTGTCCAGGTAATCTTTCAACTGTAAGGAGTTTTCGGTTATAAGGGCTCTCTTCTGGTAATAACTGTATCCTTGGGCTGCTTGTGCAAATTCTTTACCTACCAGGAATATATGCTCCATATTCATGTTTTCCAACATCCTTAATATTTCAAGGTGCTCTTTTGCAGAGTCTTTACCCAGTTCCAGCATATCTCCCAGCACTACTCCTTTGACAGGGGTTTTCATAGAACCGAAATTTTCAAGGGCGGCCTTCATGCTTGTGGGATTTGCATTGTAGGCGTCTACAACAAGGTTGTTGTTTTCTCCTTTTACCAGTTGTGAGCGATTGTTGGAGGGGATGTAAGATTCTATGGCTTTTATCGAGAGCAACCGGTCGCATTTGTAAAGCTCGCCAACCGCCAGTGCGGCAAGTATGTTGTCAATGTTGTATGAGCCAATGATTTTTGTATTCAGCGTCTCTCCGGTACCCATCATAACCCTTAGATAGGGCTCTTGTGGGGTTGTTTCCAGTATTCTTGACCCGGAGATGGATGCACCGTATGGAATAGCTGCGAGGTTGCCTCTGCTTGCAGCCATCTCTTTGGTTATTGGGTTGTCTGTGTTGTAGAGTGCTGTTCCTCCTGTTTGGGCAATATAATCGTAAAGCTCCCCTTTTGTTTTCCTGACACCTTCAAAAGATCCAAAACCAAGAAGGTGTGCCTTTCCCACATTGGTTACCAGCCCTGCAGTAGGCTGAGCAATTTTTGCAAGGGTCATTATCTCTCCGGGGGCACTGGCCCCCATCTCAATGACAGCTGCCTGGATAGTGTTGTCTATTTTCAATATTGTGAGTGGTACGCCAATATGGTTGTTCAGGTTGCCGGTTGTGGAAAGTACGTTGTATTTGACAGAAAGTACTTTGGTAATTAGTTCTTTTGTGGTTGTTTTGCCGTTTGACCCGGTGAGGGCGAAAACCGGGATATTGAATTGTTTCCTGTGGTACATTGCCAGTTGTTGCAAGGTATACAGCACATCTTTGACCAATATGTGGTTTTTTCCCTGCTGAACTTCGGGGTCATCCACAATGGCATATGCTGCCCCCGATTCCAAAGCTTTTGATGCAAATTTGTTCCCGTCAAAATTTTCTCCTTTAAGTGCAAAAAACAGGGAGCCGGGTACAATAGACCTGCTGTCGGTTGATATACCTGCAGATGAGAGGAACAGCCCGTATAGGTAGCTTATGTTTTCCATTTTTGATCTTTATGTCGCTTATTTGGTTCCGGTAGAGCCAAACCCGCCTTTGCCCCTTTGGCTCTGTTCCAGGGTTTCACACTCTTTCCATTCTGTCTTTTGATATTGGGCAACAACCATTTGGGCTATCCTTTCACCTGGTTGCAGCACAAAAGGCTGGTTGGATAGGTTGACCACAATAACCTTGATTTCTCCCCTGTAATCGGCATCTATTGTGCCCGGGCTGTTTACAAGTCCAATACCATGTTTTATGGCGAGCCCGCTCCTGGGCCTTATTTGAGCTTCGTATCCCTCCGGAAGCTCTATGAATATTCCTGTTGGAATCAACACCCTGTCCAATGGATTTATGGTCAAGGGTTCTTGGGTGTTTGCCCTTAAATCCATGCCTGCTGAGTGTTGGGTTGCGTATTCGGGTAGCCCGTAGTTGGATTTGTTTACAATTTTAACTTCCATATAGAAATTTTTTCTGTTTTCAAGTAGATGTATATGTATGCCAATACTAGTGCTGTCCGGACGGAATATTTAAGGATTGGTCCATCCTGTGGTAATAGAAGTGTGATTGCATAAAAGATGAGTCCGGTTGCCATGTATTGTATGACTCTTTTCCAGTTGTATGGTATGGGATAGTGTTTGTTTCCCAAGTATATGCTGACTGCCAGCATTGTAAGGTAGCTTAACAGATGACCCCAGGCAGCTGCGTGGTAAGAGAACAGGGGCATCAACAATATGTTTATTGCCAGTGTCACAGGCAGCCCGCATGCTGTGATTATAATTGCATAGTTGGTTTTGCCTGAGAGTTTGTACCACATGGAGACATTAAAGGAGATACCCAGGAGCAGGTAAGAAAAAAGCATCACAGGTACAATTGAGAGACCTTCTCTGAAATCTTTTCCAATGAGGTATTGCAATATATCAAGGTAAAACATTATACCCAGGAATATTAGCATCCCGAATGCGGTAAAATGTTCCATAACCTTGGCATATAGTTGTTTTGAGTCGTTTTTGCCCTCCCTGGAGAAGAAAAAAGGCTCTGCTGCAAAACGGAACATTTGTATGAAAAGCATCATTAGCATGGAAATCTTCACGCCGGCTTGGAATATTCCAAGGTTCGATTCCCAGCTCTGCCCCTGGGGAGTGAAAAACCTGAAAAGAGGGCGGTCAATGAAATCGTTTAGGATGCCTGGCAGTCCTGCTATCATTATAGGCAGGGAGTATTTCATCATCTCTTTCCATAGGGCAGGTGTGAACTTCAATTTGACTTTTACCATATCGGGTATGAAAACCACCAACGAAACTATCCCGCTTAGCAGGATTGCAAAGAGGATGTAAGTGAAATCGGGGGTTTCAGAAATAAATACAGTGACAAAGGAACCGGGATTTTCCAACAGGTAAGATGGCACCACAAAAAAGAGCAAAAGGTTGAATATTGTCTCGCCAAGTATCTTTATGCTTTTGAAAACCGTGAATTTTACGGGACGGTTAAGGAACCTTAGCCTGGCAAAGAGTATTGCCGTAACCGAATCTATCATCAATATAGCAGACACATATATGATAACCAGCCCATACTCTTCATAACCCAGCATTTGTGCAATGCTTTGGTTGTAAAGGATTGTAAACAGGAAAAACAACCCCGATGCTACTGCAGTAGTCAACAGTGCGTTGGAAAACACGGTTTGAGGGTTGCCGGTTTTATTGGCATAACGGAAACATCCGGTTTCCAGCCCCATTGTGAAGAGAACCTGCAGTATTGCAATATAGGCCAGGAATTCTGCGGCAACGCCGTAACTTTGTGTAGAGAGTGTATATGTGTATATGGGAACAAATACAAAATTTATGAAACGGGCAAAAATGGTGCTGAATCCATAGATTGCAGTTTCTCCGGCAAGTTTCCTTAGTGGATTTGTACTCTTCATTTGATAGTGCTTAATTGGCAAGGGCCTTTGGTTTGTAGATCTGGAAGCCGATGTTGAACTGGGGATACCATTTTACCTCTTCTTTGTCGTAATACGCAGTAGAGAGTGATATTGGACCAACCGGAGATTGCCAAACAAATGCAAAGTTGCCCATGAATGAGCCCAATGGGAATCTTTTTCCAAATTGGGGCAAACCTTCCGGGGTCTGCTCCAGTTTTTTATGTGGCTGGAAATAGGAGGCCTGGAAGTGTACAAAAAGCGAATTGGAAATCTTTATTATAGGTGAGAGCGAAACACCCAGGTACGAAGGTGCTTTGTATTGGCTTAGCAATAGTGTTTTGCTGTGGGGGTTTGGCTGGAATGCCGGCATGTACAGCAGGGTAGAGGTGTAATCTCCCAAATAGGTCCTGTTGGAGAGTGTAAGGTCTGCAGAGACCCCAAGTGTCAGGAAGTTTGCCAGGTTGAAATATTGTTTGAAGTATGCTTTCACAGAGATGGTGTTATGGCTGTTGTTGCTCTCTTCTGTCCTGGAGAGCGAAGTGCTTCCCGGGATGTGGTTTTCACGGAAATGAGTGTACCTGGCAGAGAGTTCCTGGACTATTCCCTCTGTGGGGTATTGTTTGTAATTGGTTGTGTTGCGCAGTATCCTGGCGGTTGGGGATATATATGAAAACCGTGTACGGTCGGGTGTGTCGTAGGTTGTGAAGTTGTCGTCCTGGTAGTATTCGTAGAAATTTTTCCCGATGTAAAGGCTGAATTTGGCCAACATGTTTTTTTCTATATTCACGGGAGTACCTGCGCTGATTGTGGTAAAGACTTCCGATTCCTGGATGTTGCTGGGAATCCTGTTGGCAAAGAACTCAGTTTGGCTTCCACCGAAATAATCGAAGCGGTGGACGGTGAAATTGGCTTCGTAAAACCATAGTGGATTGATACCCACATCTTGCCTGTATCCAATGTTCAGCCCTGAATAGTACCTGCCAAGATTGAAATCGCCGTTGATTCTCCATGGGTTTGCAGCAAACTGTTTGTACTGTAATCCAATGTAGCCCTGGTTGAGTGAAGATGAAGAGATATTGCCACCAATGGAAAGCTGGACGGGAGCTTTCTTGGTTACCCTCAGATGCAGGTTGAATGTGGAGTCCGGATTTATCACAGCTTGTGGGTACATTGTGTTAACCAAACCGGTAGCAACAACCCTGTAGAAACCTCGTTTTATTTGTTCGTGGTCGGATATCCCGGGCCGGTTGTTTTTAATGGTTCTCCTTATGAATTCCTCTTCTTTTTGGTCAAGCCCGTCCCCAACGAATTCTATATCCCGGAACCTGAGAGGCAATGTGTTTATCCGGAATCCCATCCTTTTTTCCGAAAGCTCTTTGGGTGTGACCAACCTAGGGACCTTCTCCTTTATTGCTTTTATATATTTTTGAGCAGTATTGTAGCCCACCTCTGCTATTTGGTCTAGTTTGTGGAAATCCATTATGGCAACGTCCTGGAATTTGACATCTATAAGTATTCCAAGATCTTCCGGGATGGAGTAGTCGGTCTCTACCATCAACATGTTCTCTATTTGACTGATAATATCTTCGGAATCTGGCTGGAGGCTATTGTTGGAACATTTGGAGCCGATAATGAAGTCGGGATCAAAATCCTCTACCATGACATCCCATGGGAAGTTGTTGTAGAAGCCTCCGTCAAACATAAGTATGGAGTCTATTATGATTGGTTTGAAAAGGAAAGGGTATGTCATGGAGGCTCTTACCGCAGAGCCAAGGTCCCCTTTCCTGAGAGTGTAAGGTTTTTTATTGGCAATATCTGCGGCAATGCAACGAAATGGAATCATCAAGTTGTCAAAGTCATAACCAGAGGCTGCCGAAGAAGATGCAAACAACTGCATTACAGCAAGGTCCATTGGATACGGAGCGATAAGGCTCACCGGGAGTTTGATTACGGGCCTGTCTTGTTCCCTGTTCACGGAAACTCCCACCATTTCGGCAGAGGTCTCCCTCCTGTAGATATAAGTTGCATATCCTTTTTCAAATTCCCCTTTGTACCACGATTCAAAATCTTTGGACCGGAACATTGCCATCATCTCGTCAGGAGTTACTCCGACGGAGTATAGCGCAGCGATTATGGCTCCCATGGATGTGCCTGCAATATAGTCTATTGGGATGTTGTTCTCTTCAAGTGCCCTTATTACTCCAATGTGCGAAAAACCCTTTGCGCCGCCGCCACTTAAAACCAAGCCAACGCTTTGAGCACTTGACGAATATGAAAACAGTGCCAGAATGATCAGGGTAATTACTTTTTTGATTTGCATTTCAAGGGCAATTGAGTAATTTTGTGATGAGTTACAAAGGTAAACAAAAAAAAACATTTCCTATATGAAACTTAATATTTTTAAATTATTATTAATCATGCCATTAGTGGTTGTATCCTGCAAGGGAAAGAGGGGAGAAGTCACTGAGGCCAATTTGACAAAATCTGAAGATTCAACTACCATGCAAACAAAATCCATTTTCAACCCGGCCGATTTGCCGGAAGAGCCTGTTTTTGACATTGTCACTAATTTGGGAACAATACGTGTCAAACTTTACAAGGAGACTCCCAAACACAGGGATAATTTTGTGAAGCTTGCTTCGGAAGATTTCTTTACAGGAATCCGTTTCCATCGTGTCATAAAGGGATTCATGATACAAACAGGAGACCCGCTCTCTAAGGATATGGCCAACGAGTCCCGTTTTGGCACAGGTGGTCCGGGATATACAATCCCGGCAGAGATCCTGCCTGAATTCAAGCATAAAAAAGGCGCACTTGCGGCTGCCAGGAGAGGTGATGCGGCAAACCCTCAAAAAGAGTCATCGGGGTCACAATTCTATATTGTGGAAGACCCAAATACTTGCGCCCAGCTGGATGGTAGTTATACAGTTTTTGGCGAAACCCTGGAAGGGTTCGATGTTATTGATGCTATTGCGGCAATTCCTACAAATCAAATGGACAGGCCCACAGAAGATGTGATTATCAAGTCGGTTACTCCTGTTTTGTAGTGTTATCCCGTTTTCAGGTGATTTTTTAAAAGTCAGGCATTCATGTATTGCTTGACTTTTTTTGCCATACCCGAGGCAAAAACAAACTCTTCCAGCTCTTTGCAATTGGAGGTAAGGATATTGTCTTTATTGCCCTCCCACAAAAGGTTGCCTTTGTAAATGAAGCCTACCTGGTCTCCTATCTCCATCACCGAGTTCATGTCATGGGTGTTTATCACGGTTGTGATGTTGTATTCCTGGGTTATCTCCAGGATAAGTTGGTCTATCAGGATGGATGTTTGCGGGTCAAGTCCGGAGTTGGGTTCGTCGCAAAACAGGTATTTTGGGTTCAGTGCAATTGCACGTGCAATTCCCACCCTTTTTTGCATTCCTCCACTGAGTTCGTTTGGATACAATTTATTTACATTTTTCAGGTTTACCCTGGCAAGGCAAAAGTTTACCCTGTCCATTTTTTGATCTTCGCTCCAGTCGGTGAAAAAATCCATGGGAAACCTTATGTTATCCTCTACGGTTGCAAAATCAAAAAGTGCACTACCCTGGAACAACATTCCAATCTCTTTCCTAAGGTGCTTTTTCTCTTTGAACGGGAGATTGTCAAATTGGGTCCCTTCGTACCAGATTTCTCCGGAATCGATATCGTGTAACCCAACCAAGGATTTTAGCAGTACTGTTTTTCCGGAACCGCTTGCCCCAATTATCAAAGAGCATATCCCGGGTTTGTACTCTATGGAAATATCTTTGAGCACATGCTGCTCTCCAAAATTCTTGTTTACATTTATTGCTTTGATCATATTGGTTCTTATCTGGCCTGGTAAAATATTTACCAGTTGAAAATATTTTACTGTAAAAAATTAATTGAGCATTAGCTGTGTTATAACCAGGTTGGCTATAAGGATTGTGACGCTGCTCACAACAATTGCTTTAGTGCCGGAACGCCCTACTCCCAATGCACCTCCACTGGAGTAGTATCCGTAGAAAGCAGATATGCTTGTTATTATAAAGCTGAATACTGCCATTTTGACCATGCTGTAAACTATGTAGTAGAACTGGAATGCGTATTGCAGCCCCTCTGTGTACTGGTTCATTGTGATGATCCCTGTGAACATAATTATCATTGCACCGCCAACAAGACCAAGTATGAAACTCATTAACATCAGTAGTGGATTGAAAATAGTTGCAGAGGCTATTTTTGGCAATATCAGATAGTTTGCAGAGTTTATACCCATCATTTCCATAGCATCTATCTGTTCCGAAATGCGCATGCTGCCAATTTCGGATGCAATATTGGATCCGACTTTTCCGGCCAGTATGAGTGCAACCATGGTGGAGCAAAACTCCAGGATAAGGCTTTCTCTGGCCATGTACCCAACATACATTTTGGGAATCAGCGGGCTTTCTATATTGCTGGCAGTCTGGATAACAATCACAGCTCCAATGAAAAGGGATATGACTGCAATTATTGGGATAGAGTCTATGACAAGTTTTTCGGTATCTGTGAAAAATTGTTTACGGAAAATCTTTGTTTTTTCTGGTTTGGAAAAAACTATTTTCATCAGTAAAAAATATTTCCCCACCAACCCGAGTGTTTGTTTCATTTTATTTGTTTAAATTTGGCGCTAAATGATTATATTTATACAAAATTAGTAAGATTTGGCAATTATTTATAATGGCTTGATGAGCCTCTACCTTTTTGCATCCAAGATATCAGGTAGTTTTTCGCCTAAGGCGCAAAAGTTTTACAAAAGTAGGAGAAACTTACTAAAACAGATAAAAGAAGAGACAAAAGATACTGCATCCGTTTCAAAAGGCAACAGGTATTGGTTCCATTGTGCCTCGGCGGGGGAGTTTGAACAAGCAAGGCCTTTGATTGAAAGTATAAAGGAGAATACCCCCTCTGCTTTTATTGTTGTTACTTTTTTTTCTCCCAGTGGTTATGAGCTAAGGAAAGATTATTCCCTGGCAAACCATGTGTTTTACCTGCCCATGGACAATTCGTCCAATGTCAGGCAGTTCCTTGATTGTATAAGGCCAGATCATGCAATCTTTATAAAATACGAATTCTGGTATAATTACCTTAAAAACCTTAATAAAAGGGGTATCCCCGTTTACCTTGTCTCTGCAAACTTTATGAAAACCCAGCCTTTTTTCAAATGGTGGGGATTCTTTTTTAGGCGGATGCTCAGATACTTCACCCATATTTTTGTCCAGGATGTGGGGTCAGAAGAGTTGTTGGCAGAGATAGGTATCAGTAATGTGTCTGTTGCGGGAGACACTCGTTTTGACAGGGTTTCAAAAGTGGCTCAGTCAAAGAGGGTGATTCCGGAACTGGAGGTATTTACACACAAGGTTGACGGAGCAGCCAAAAGTACGGACAATTCTTTTGTCGCTTGCTTGGTTGCAGGGAGTACATGGCCGGAGGATGAGGAAATGTTGCACCATTTTTTGGGAAGGTTTGGTGAAACCAGTCATGGCAAACTCAAAGTGGTTATAGCTCCTCATGAAACAGGCAAAGAGCATATAGACCGGTTGGAGTTGTTGTTCCAAAATTACAAGGTTGTGAAATTTTCTAAAGTAGAGGGGAAACATAATCAGGATGATCAAAAGAGGGAGATAGAAGATGCCGATCTTTTTATCATTGACAAGGTTGGTTTTCTTTCCTATGCATACCATTATGGCAATTTTGCCTATGTTGGTGGTGGTTTTGGTGCAGGTATACACAATACACTGGAGCCTGTTGCCAGTGGTCTTCCGGTGGTGTTCGGGCCTAGGCACCAAAAATTCATTGAGGCATACGGGCTGTTGTCTTGCGGTGCCGGATTTGCAATTTCCAACCTTAAGGGTTATATGCCCGGCAAGGTAGATATCATGAACATACTTGCTGTTAACGAGAAATTCAGGTCTGAAGCTTCTGAGTACGGGCTTTGGTATATTGGAAAAAATAAAGGAGCGACCAACAACATCCTTAAGAAGATCGCTCCTTGACAGGCACCTTTCTAAAAACTCATCCTTATACCTATTGAAGCATTTCTTGGGATGCCCCAATAACCGCTGAATGTATCAAGGTTGTGTCCTGTGCCGTCACGGCCTCTTTCTATGTATTTTTCGTTCAAGAGGTTGCCAATTGTGGCATGTATGGTGGTGCCCGATTTAATGTTCCTTATTTTTGGACTCCAGCTAACGGATGCATTCACAAGGGAATAGGAAGGAACTTTATATGGATTGGATTTGTCTGTTTGCTCTTGACGGTCAGTTGGATTGAAATCTGCATACATCCTGTCACTGAATGTCCAGTCCATTCCAATCTCCAGGTTTTTAAAGGGTTTTGCGGTAGCACTTAAGGAAATTTGGGTTTGGGGGGCATCTCCTACAGGTATCCCTTTGCTGTAAACGTTTATCTCCTGTACCGGTAATCCTGAGTATGGATCGTAGATTGAGGCAGAGACATCATTTTTCCATTTCCAGTTTCCAATTCCAATGAACCCTTCCAAGGAGATGAATCGTGCAGGATTGTAGAGGCCTGTCAACTCTACTCCGGTATGAAGGGCGTCGAGACCTCGTATCATGTACCTGTTGGTTGTTTCGTCTGGTTGTTTGTAGGGATTTGAGATCACGCTCTTGTTTTTCCAATATGCGTAATATGCCGTGATCTCTATGGAACCGCGTTGGAAAAGGTGTCGTAGCCCAACCTCTGCAAGTAAATTCTTCTCATTTTTCACATTCTGTGTTATGTTGTTGTTTCCGGAAGAGAAGAAAACATCGCTGTAAGGTACCCTGCTGTACACTCCTGCATTTGCATATATGGTTGTGGCCATCCCTGTTTTCCTGGATGCTCCTCCTTTGAAACTGTAGCCGGTTCCGTATGCATTGTGGCTGTATACATCATTTATGTAGTTGTACCTGTCCCACCTTTGGTTTGCACTTCCCATCAAAGATGCTCCCATGCGGATATCCCATTGTGGTGTTTTGTATTGGGCAGAGCTGTGGAGGGTAAGGTGGTTTATGATTTTTCCATTGTATGTCCTGACATAATCTCCCTCCCTTTTTACCGGATCCCTGCCTGCAAGTCCTGCCAAGGAGTTGTTTTGGTAATCTTCGTACCAGTACCATGCACCCAAAAGGTCGGTAATCTTCTCCTTTTCCCAGGTGGAGTAATACTGATAGTGTATGCCGGCATCATAAGTCCAGTTTCCGCTCTTTTTTGTGAGGTTGCTTTTTAAACCTGCCTGGGTGTGGCCGGCAAGGTAGTCGGTAAGGATATTTGTTGCAGCAGGGCCGGAAGTTCCGTTTGCCTGCACAATTGCCTCCCAGTCTACAAGACCATCTTTCCTGTACTCAATCAATCTTTTTCCTTTTGTCTCTGACCATTTTCCTCCTCCATGGCCCACCGAGAGGTAGAGTGAGTTTGTGAGTTCGGTGTTGTGTGATATTTGGAAAAAGTGGTGCAGTGTAAGATATGGTTTGTGGTAGAAGTTTTCACTAAGGTTTCGTGCTGTGCCATTGTACCATCCCCAATTTTTGTTGTATGCAAGGCCGTATTGCCCGGTTTCTTGCGCAGTGAGCCTGGCAGAACGTTGCTGGTGCCTTTCAGGAGAGCCCAAAAGGGTGAGGAGCAATGAGTGTCTGTTGTTTATCTGTTTGCTGATGTTTAGCATATAGGCCCATGAGTTGATATCCGTGGCATCGGGATACCCTTTGCCCCAGGCATAGGATGCCATGGCAGAAACTGCCCAGCCTTTGTTGCTTTGACCACTGTTCACAGAGACGAATCCTTTGTACTGGCCGTAGCTGGTAACAAAAAGTCCTGTGTTTGCACTGGGGGTGGTCTCTGTCGTTTTGGTTATTATGTTGATTGTTCCTCCAACGGAATTGTCGGAAAGCATTGATGCACCTATGCCTTTTTGAACTTGTATGGAGTGGGTGGCATCTGCAAGGCCAAGCCAGTTGTTCCAGAACATGTTGCCTGTAACCAATCCCGAAATGGGTATGCCGTTGAGCAATACAGAAATGTTCTCTTGTTTGAACCCCCTGATGTTTATCCTGGCATCTCCGTAACTGCCTGTTTCGCTTGTAGCGTACACTCCGGGAATGTTCTTGACAAGTTCGGGGTAAGTAAGGCCGATGGCTTTTTTGTCTATTGCCTTACGGTCTACTGTTGATACTCTCAATGGACTTTGCTTGTCCTTTACAAAGGATGCCTGCAAGACAATCTGGTCCAGGTTAAGATGCAGTGAGTCGGGTTTGTTTTTTGATTCTGAATGGGCAGATGTTGCCGCAATTGTGGCTGATTGGTAGCCGAAAAGCAGGAATGTACACAATAGGTACAACCTACCAGATAGGTAAATTTTTTTGTTTCTCATTTTAATCTCCTTCCTTCCAGACTTTAACTGTCGGTACCGTAGTTGCAACGGTTCTGCCTTGAATGGCTCGCGGACTTTACCGCCGATCGGGAATTACACCCTGCCCCGAAGATTTGTTAAATTGTTAATAAATTTTTTGGACGTGCAAATATAGATGAAAATTGCAAAATAAAAAAACCGGAATATCCTTCCGGTTTTTTTATTGTTATGTAAGGCGTGGTTAGTCGTTGAGTGAAAAGCGGTAGAATGCTGTCACTTTAACTTCGGGATCTACAGATTTCAAATATTGAGCTACAGAAATCTTGCCATCCTTAACAAATGTTTGGTCTTCCAAAGTGCTCTCTTTGAAGAATTTATTTAATTTACCCTGAGCAATTTGCTCTACCATGTTTTCTGGTTTTCCCTCTTCACGGATTTGGATGCGGTAAATTTCAAGTTCCTTTTCGATAATCTCTTTTGGACAGTTGTCACGGCTAACAGAAACCGGGTTCATGGCTGTGATTTGCATTGCAATCTCACGACCAACTTCATTGTTGATAGCTTTTGTGAAGCCTACAATTGTAGCTAGTTTGCCATTTGTATGTATGTAAGTTGCTATGTATGGAGCTTCAAGTTTCCCGTAGAAGGGGATAGCATGTTTTTCTCCGCTTTTGCCGGTTTGTTGGGTTACAGCCTCTTCAATCGTAAGGTTTCCTAGTTTCACGTTGCTGAGGGCAGCCAAATCTTCCGGAAAAGAGTCCAAAGCAACATCTGCAATACTGTTTGCAAGATCTTGGAATTCACTGTTTTTTGCTACAAAGTCAGTTTCGCAACCCAAGCATACCAAAATAGCTTTGGTATTGGAGTCGTTTGCTTTAGCAATTACTGCTCCTTCTGTGGTGTCGCGGTCTGCTCTTTTAGCTGCAACAAGTTTCCCTTTTTCACGAATGATGTCTTTTGCTTT
>Ga0334884_1000503_pt1 | contig 71450 bp, 68 predicted proteins | sample GraSluR1_MG_7_FD_207215 | JGI IMG/M metagenome (GOLD analysis project Ga0334884, IMG submission 207215) | Sludge microbial communities from methane-producing bioreactor in Wageningen University, Netherlands - Granular Sludge_12_05 R1 | ecosystem: Engineered > Bioreactor > Anaerobic >... | reverse complement strand
GCCTCCGCGTTTGTCGAATCGGGCATGGCCGACCATGTTCTTCTGGTAGGGGCGGAAGTCATATCCCACCTGCTCGATTGGTCTGACAGGAGCACGGCAGTTCTCTTCGGCGACGCGGCGGGTGCAGTGGTCGTCTCGGCCACTCACACTCCGGAACGTATTCTCGGCTTTGACTTGGGAAACGACGGCTCTGGTGCCGACCTGCTCAGCATTCCCGCCGGTGGCTCCCGTCTGCCGGCCAGCCACGAGACCGTCGATGAGCGGGCCCACTTCCTCAAGATGGAGGGGCGGGAAGTCTACCGCTTCGCCACCAGGGTGGTTCCCGACAGCGCTGGCAGGGTACTTGCGCGTGCAGGGCACGCTGTTGAAGACGTCGACCTTCTCGTTCCGCACCAGGCCAACCTTCGCATTATCGAGAGTGCGGCAAAGACACTTGGCATCCTCAGGGAACGCGTGTGGACCAACCTCGAACGGTATGGCAACACTTCGTGCGCGTCGATTCCGCTGTGTCTGCAGGAGGCCCGTTCTGCGGGGGTGCTCAACCCGGGGAATCTCGTGCTCCTCATGGGGTTCGGCGCCGGCCTCACGTGGGGTTCGTGCCTTCTCTCGTGGGCGGCGACGGACAGGGGCATCGCAGGCGGTCGGCCGAGTGACCGGGGAGGAGGCAAGGCGGAGATGTCGGAGTCGAGTGAGGGAGCCGGGCTGACATGAAGATACTCGGCATGTTTCCAGGACAGGGCAGCCAGGGTGTCGGTATGGGCCGACACCTGTGGGAAGGCTTCCCGGCGGCGGCCGCGGTGTACGAGGAGGCTTCCGAGGCGGTTGGCTACGATGTGCGTCGTTTGTGTTCCGAAGGCCCTCCTGAGGAACTCACACGCACCGATCGCGCGCAGGTCGCCGTGTTTGTGGCGAGCGTCGCTGCGTGGCGGGTGCTGCAGGCTGCATGCAGCACGGACGGGCCGGAGACGGCTGCGGCCTCGATCCGCTCATGGGTGGTCGTGGGGCACTCCCTGGGAGACTACTCCGGTCTGGTGGCCTGTGGTCATCTGACCTTCAGCGACGCGCTTGACGTCGTGGTTCGCCGCGGAGAGGCCATGCGCCGGTGTTCTCTCGAGAACCCGGGAGCGATGACGGCCGTTCTGGGTTTGGCGGACACCTTGGTGCAGGCCGCGTGTGAGAATGTGCCCGGGGTGTGGCCCGCCAACTTCAACAGTCCCGGACAGGTGGTGATCTCCGGCGCGCTATCCGCCTTGGAGGAGGCTGAGGCCGAGTGCACACGCCGAGGGGCCAAGAAGGTCGTCCGGCTTCAGGTGGCGGGAGCGTTTCACTCCCCGCTCATGGCCGAGGCCGCCAAGGAGGTGCAGCGTGCACTCAGGAAGGTGAAGCCGGCGGCGTCGGTGGACCCGTGCTTCTACTCTTCCACCGAGCTGTCGTTCCCCCGGGTGGACGAGATCGTTCCCATGCTGGTGCGCCAGGTCACCGCACCCGTACGTTTCGCTCAAGCCATCAGTCAACTCACCGGTGGTTCGATCGACATGTCTGCGGCGGAAGATGGTGGACCGGAAGGAGCCGTGAGCCCGCCACGGCGGGAGGGCACGACCGCCGCCCCTCCACAGTTCGCCGTCGAGATTGGGCCGGGCAGGGTACTGTCCGGTCTTGTCCGCAAGACGGTCAAAGGAATCCCGGTGGTCGATACTGAGTCAGACTCAGGGCTCGGCCGAGCAATTGAGCGCTGTGGAGGAAGGGCGGGATGACGATGGATGGTGGCATGGGCCTCGCCGGCCGCGTGGCTGTGGTGACCGGCTCGGCAGGGGGCATCGGGAAGGAGATTGTGGAGCACTTGGCTCGGAGAGGAGCCCTCGCGGTGGTGAGCGACCTTCCCGGTGCCGCCGAAAAGGGTGCTGCGGTGGCGCGGGGCATAGAGGAGGCTGGAGGGAGTGCGGTGTTCGTTCCGGCCGATGTCACCAGCGAGAGCGACGTGCAGAGTATCGTGGCGACGGCCGAATCGACCCTCGGCCCCGTCGACATCCTGGTCAACAACGCGGGCATCACGCGCGACGGTCTTCTCGTGCGTATGTCCGAAGCCGACTGGGAATCTGTGGTCGCCGTCAACCTCAAGGGAGCGTTTCTTGCGGCGAGAGCCGTTGCCAGAGGCATGATGAAGCGGCGGAGTGGGAGCATCATCAATGTGGCGAGCGTGGTGGGCCTTCGCGGCAACGCGGGCCAGGCCAACTACGCGGCGTCGAAGGCCGGTCTGGTCGGCCTCACGAAGAGCCTGGCCCGGGAGCTGGGCCCTCGCAACGTGCGAGTGAACGCTGTTGCCCCCGGCTACATCCAGACGGAGATGACAGAGGCTCTTGCCGACGAGGCGAGACAGGCTATCCTTGCAGGGACACCGCTCGCCATGCTCGGTGCTCCGCGCGATGTGGCGTGGGCCGTTACCTTCCTAGCCTCCGATGCTGCGCGCTTCATCACCGGAGTGGTGCTGCCGGTGGATGGCGGGCTCGGTATGTAGTCGGTGCGCTGAGGAGTTGTGGAGGAGGACGAGTATCGTGAGACATTCGCCCGGGTGCGAGACAATGAAGCGCGTGGTGGTCACCGGCGTGGGAGTCGTGTCTCCGGTGGGAGTGGGCAAGGAGGCGTTCTTCAAGGCCCTCGTGGTGGGCCGGTCGGGGGTCAGGCACATCACCCGTTTTGACACTGAGGGGTACCCGGTGAGAATTGCCGCCGAGATCGAGGGATTCGAACCGACCGGCTTCATGGATCGCAGGTCCGCCCGCCGGATGGATCTCTATTCGCAATATGCGGTGGCAGCTGGGGTACTCGCCCTCGAGGACTCCGGCTATCCCGTGGAGGAGGATCCCACCGCGGTGGGAGCGCTCGTCGGCTCGGGCATAGGCGGTCTCGACACCTTCTATGAACAGACCAAGGTGCTCGTGGAGAGGGGCCCTACACGTGTCAGCCCGTTCTTCGTGCCCATGATGATCCCCAACATGGGCTCTGCCCACGTGTCGATGACCCTGGGTCTCAAAGGGCCTGTGTCGGCGACCTGCACCGCCTGTGCCGCCAGCACGCATGCCCTCGGCGATGCATTCGAGATTGTGCGCAGAGGTGATGCAACGGCGATGTGTGCCGGCGGTGCTGAGGCGCCGGTGGGCCCCATCGCCTTGAGCGCGTTTGCAGCCGCCAGAGCCCTCTCTGCCCGCAACGACGATCCGACCGGTGCCAGCCGGCCTTTCGAGAGGGACAGAGACGGCTTCGTGATAGGGGAGGGCGCCGCGGTGCTGGTACTGGAAGAGCGGGAGCATGCGCTCCGGCGCGGCGCCCCCGTCTACGCGGAGTTCCTGGGTTATGGCATGAGCGGTGATGCCCATCACCTCACCGAACCTGATCCTACCGGTGCGGCGGCGGCATGGGCCATGCGGCGCGCCCTCAGAGAAGCGGCTGTGGAACCGGAGGCGGTCGACTACATCAACGCCCACGGCACCTCCACCCCGCTCGGTGATGTCATGGAGACGCGGGCGGTCAAGCGGGCCCTCGGGGAGCAGGTGGCCAGCCGGGTGCTCATCTCCTCCACCAAGAGCATGATAGGCCACTGCTTGGGGGCGGCCGGCGCGCTCGAGGCCGCCGCCACCGTACTCACTCTGCAGCGCGGGGTGGTGCCGCCCACTATCAATCTCACCAATTCCGATCCGGAGTGTGATCTCGACTACGTGCCGAATACCGCTCGTGAGGCGGAGGTGAAGCTGGCCATGTCCAACAGTTTCGGATTCGGCGGCCACAACGCCTCCATCCTGTTGGGCGCGCACGAGGAATAGGGAGGATGGCCTGACCAGGTACATCACAGTGCACGTCCCGCCTGCGGCCGAGCCCAGTGCCCCGGCAGCCGGGGTGAGGGAGGACAAGGCCGCCGCGCCCGACGACGGGCAGCTCTGCCGGAACTGCACCAAACCTCTGTCTGAGAAGAAGCTTCGTGAGAACCTCCGGGTATGTCCCCAGTGCGGCCACCACTATCCACTTGGCTCGTGGGAGCGCATCGAGTCCCTGGTCGACGAGGACACGTTCTCGGCGCTCGATGCGCAGGTGTACGCGCTTGACGCGCTCGGCTTCTTCGACATCAAGCCATATGAGGAACGTCTGCGAGAGGCCCGGATGGAGACCGGCCTTGCCGATGCCCTGGTGGCCGGGACCTGTCGCATCGAAGGGATCCCGGTGGCTCTTGGGGTCATGGATTTCCGCTTTCTGGGCGGTTCCATGGGCGCGGCGGTGGGCGAGATGTTCGCTCGCCTGGTTATTCGTGCAGTTGAGGATTCACTGCCACTCGTGGTATGTACTGCGTCGGGTGGTGCCCGCATGCAGGAGGGCATTCTCTCCCTCTTGCAGATGGCGAAGACCACCGTGGCCCTCGAGATGCTCAGCGAGAGGCGGCTGCCCTTCGTGTGTGTGCTCACCGATCCCACCACGGGTGGGGTGCTGGCCAGTTTCGCTTCGCTTGCCGACGTCATCATCGCCGAGCCTGCGGCTCTTCTGTGTTTCGCCGGTCCCCGGGTAATAGAGCAGACGACCAAGGAGAAGCTAGCCGAGGGATTCGGTCTTGCCGAGTCGAACATGGAGCACGGCCAGCTCGACCTGATAGTGCCTCGCGGGGAGATTCGTCAGAGGGTCGCGCAGGTGCTCACGTTGCTTCGAGGAGGTGAATACCGTCATGAGGAACCCTCTCAGCCGGATGCGTCGCAGCTACCAGGCCGAGGCGGCCAAGCTCGTCGCGCGTTTGCGCGAGCTCGAGAGTCTGCCGTCACTGCCGGGCGTCGGCTATTCGGAAGAGATTCGTCGGGTGGAGGACCACCTGGAGGAGCTCAAGAATAGGCGTCCTTCCGAGCTGGCGTGGAAGACTGTGCAGCTGGCCCGTGACCAGCACAGGCCGCAGACGCTCGACTACACGGGTGCCCTCGACCCCCAGTTCATCGAGCTTCGTGGCGATCGTCTCTCCGCCGACGACAAGGCCGTGGTAGGGGGGCTGGCCTCACTGGAGGGTCGCACAGTCATGATAATTGGGCATCAGAAGGGTCACGATCTCAAGGAGCGGCAACTCAGGAACTTCGGCATGCCTCAGCCGTCAGGCTACCGGAAGGCCCAGCGTTTGGCCCTGCTTGCCTCTCGGTTCGGGATCCCGGTGCTCACTCTCATTGATACCCCGGGAGCTTTCCCCGGGGTGGAGGCCGAGCAAGGAGGCCAAGCCGCAGCCATCGCGGAGACCATGAGGGTGTTCGCCCGGCTGCACGTGCCCACTGTGGCCTTCGTGATAGGCGAGGGAGGTTCGGGTGGGGCTCTTGCGCTCGGTCTGTGCGACCGGGTGTACATGCTGGAGAACTCCGTCTACTCTGTGATCAGCCCCGAGGGGTGTGCGGCCATCCTGTGGCGGGATGCCACCGAGGCCCCACGGGCGGCCGAGGCCTTGCGGCTCACCGCAGCGGAGACGCTCGAACTCGGTGTGATTGACGGCGTCATCCCCGAACCCAGGAGGGGGGCGCGGAACTCCCGCCTCATGGCGAGGCGTCTGCTGAGGAGCTTTCAGGGGGCACTGCAGGAACTCGACGGCCTCGACTCCGCTGAACGTCGGAGGGCGCGTGTGGAGAAGTACCTGGGGATGGGAAGGTACAAGGTGGTAGGAGGGCACGCAGAGGTCTTGTGAGAGGCAGGGCTTCTCTCGTGCCCGTGAGATACCGGTGGGAGCAGCGGCGGCACGAAGACGGAGAGCAGAGGCCGCTTAGGCCTACGGGCCCCGGCCGCCGCCGGCCTCGTCAGCCTGCAGTGGCAGCGAAGCCCAGGTAGGGCGCCCAGCTGTCCGGCACCGTGCCGGCCGAAGGGACGAGCAACTCGGCGAGCGAGGGCGGGCGTGGCTTGCGGTGGAGGGCCATGCCGATCTCGCTGGTGAGGTGGGCGCCTTTTCGCACGTTGCAGGGGGCGCAGGAGGTCACCACGTTGTCCCAGGTGTTGGTGCCGCCCCGACTTGTCGGGACCACATGGTCGAGCGTGAGATGCTTCGCACTGCCGCAGTATTGGCAGCGGAAGCCGTCTCTGGTGAGCACCGCCCGCCGCGAGAGCCGACGGCGTTCGCCGGGGGGCACTCGCGCGTAGTTGAGGAGCCGCACCACCAGCGGCTGATGCAGGGAGGCCCTCTCGGACCTGATGAAGGAGTCGCCCGCCTCCAGTATCTCGGCCTTCTGCTTCATGAGAAGCACAATGGCCCTTCGCGTCGTACAGACGTTGATGGGTTCGTACGTTGAGTTGACCACCAAGACGCGCCGGGGCAAAGGCTTCTCCTTGATCCTGGAGCCACGGCGATTCTACCGGAGGCGGACGGCTACCTCAATAGTCCGGTGTGGCTCCGGCCGCTGTGCCTCACAGGGGGTTGGAGCCCGCCGCCGTTGCTAGAATACGCACATGGAGCCCGCAAATCTCTTCTCGGACCGGTTTGAGATGGCGGCGGAACGCTCCGCGCCTCTCGCTGCTCGCATGCGCCCGCGCGCGTTGTCCGAGGTGGTGGGGCAGGAGCACCTGCTGGGTCCCGAAGGGGCTTTGACTGAGCGACTCCGTTCTGGAGCTCTGCGGTCAATGATCCTCTTTGGCCCTCCTGGTTCGGGTAAGACCACAGTGGCCCGGCTCGTGGCTGAGGATGCCGGGCTTACCCTCGCGGAGATCTCCGCCGTCGACTCTGGGGTCGCCGATGTGCGTGAAGTACTGCGCCGGGCGCGATATCGGATGGAAGAGGAGGCGGGTGGCACCGCTCTCTTCATCGACGAGATACATCGGTTCTCGAAGGCCCAACAGGACGCCTTGTTGCACGCCGTCGAGGATGGACTCATCACCCTGGTGGGGGCCACCACGGAGAACCCCTATTTCGAGGTGATACCGGCTCTACTTTCCCGCTGTGACCTCTTCGTACTCAATCCGCTGTCGGCGGAAGAAATCGTCGGTCTGTTGCGAAAGGCGGCTGGCGATGAGGTGCGTGGTCTGGGTAAGGGCGGCGTCAAGGTGGGAGAAGCCCTGTTGCGGAGCATCGCCGACCTGGGCTCGGGTGACGCGAGAAGGAGCCTCAATCTTCTCGAGGCCGCAGTGCGGATGGCCGCAGCTCGTAGCGAGAGGGTCTTGACCGACAAGACGCTTGGCCTGGCGGCACAGCAGCGGACGGCCTCGTACGACAAGGGCGGTGATCGCCACTACGATTTCGTCTCGGCCCTCATCAAGAGCATGCGTGGTTCGGATCCTGACGCCGCCGTCTACTACCTCGCCGTCATGCTGGCCGGTGGTGAAGACCCCGGTTTTGTCGCCCGCAGACTGATAATCTTCGCATCGGAGGATGTGGGGAACGCTGATCCCGTGGCCCTCCAGATGGCGGTCGCCGCCTCACGGGTGGTGGAGTTCGTGGGTATGCCCGAGTGCCGGATCGGTCTCGCCCAAGCGGTCACGTATCTCAGTTGCGCGCCGAAGTCCAACGCATCCTATCGTGCTATCGATGAAGCCCTGAGAGAGGTCGAACGGCATGGCGTATTCGCTCCTCCCATGAGCATTCAGCAGGCGGGGTACGCGGGAGCCGAGCGGCTTGGAAAGGGACAGGGTTACGTCTATCCCCATAATCACGGTGGATACGTCGACGCCGACTATCTGCCCGAGGCCCTCCGTGGCCGGGTATTCTATCGACCAGGTGAACAAGGATTCGAGCGTGTTCAGAGGGAATTCCTAGCGGAGAGAGGCAGACCGAGAACAGTTGAGGTGGATGAGGGAGCATGAGTTCTTCGATTCTCATGGTGAGTTTGGCGTTCGTGCTGCTCTGTCTGGTGGCGTTCGTCGGGTACTATGGATATCGACTGATGAAGGCTTCCCGCCACGCGCAGGAGACCACATCCCGGTTTGAGGAGTTTGTGAGGCGGCAGGCGGTTCTCGAGGCCAAGACGGCTGCACCGGCCAGAGAGATGCCGGCCACAGACGTGCCGGCCACAGAGATACCGGAAGCACCGGCGCCCGCAAGTGACCTTTCCGGGAAGAGCATAGGGGTTTCGACCACAGTGCGGGTCCACGACCAGAAGCTACCCCTGAGGCAGCTGTCGCCGGAGGCGATCTTCATGCGGCGCGATTCCGGCGGCGAGGTGACCGTCCAGATCGCGGAGCGTCGTCCTCTGCCGCTCAAGTACGTGCTCGATCCCCGGGTAAATCACATCCTCTCGCAGGTTGCGATGAGGGCCACTGCCGACCTGGGAGCCATGTGGTCGATTCTTGCGGAGGAGGATGCGGAAGGGAGGCTCCAGATCACCCGGCTGTCTTGATGACTCTCCTGCGGCCCTGGACCAAGGTACATACCTGCGCCCTCGGGGCATGAGGTGGGTCGCCGGGTGGGTTCAGGGTTCGGGGCTCAGGTGCCGATAAAGAAACATACCTGCTACGGCGGAGTGTGAAGGAGAGGGTGAGTCATGAGCGGCTTCTGGAAGTTCTTGGTGGGCGGCATCGTGGGAGGTGTCGTGGGTTTCCTAGTCTCCCCGAGGCGTACACCCAGAGAGCCGGCCGCACTTCTCCGGCCGGGAGAGGGTGCGGGTGTGGAGTCCGCCGAACGGCCTCGGCTCGTTTCGGCCCCGCTTCTCGAAGAGGAGCCGTTTGGTCAACCGGCGTCAGAGCCCATGCAGGAGGTGGCACGAGAGCCATGGGACGCGCCGGCGGAAGCGCTTGTGGAGGCCCTCGAAATGCGCGAGGAAGAGGCGGGTTCTCCGGAGGTCGAGGAGGTTCTGGAGGAAGCCATCCTGCGGGCTGACGAATCGACTATGGCCCCGCCTGCCACCGAGCCGCCTGCCACGTGGTTCCTCTCGGGGGGTTCGTTGCCGCCGGCCACTGAGATCGCGGAGAGTCCCGGGAACGACAATTCCCTCGGCGGCAGAGGCGAGGGAATCATGCTCCACGAAGAGAGGGAACCCGAGCCGGTGGGAGTGGAATTCGCGGAGCCCGGAACCGGGGAAGGCGAGCTCGAACTCGAGGAGATCGAGGTTGAGGAAGAGTACGTCGTTCCCCTCTGGGCCGAGGAACCCCACGTGGCCGAGCCGGAAGGCGCAGAGGCTGCGGAGCCCGGGGAGCCTCTCCTGGAGTCTGGGCACACACCGCAGCCCGATGCCGCTACCGCGGAGACGCGTATCGAGGAGACCAAGCAGCGGCTGCGAGCGGCACACCAGGCGATGCTCGCCGCTCAAAGGCGGGCTGTCGAGACCGAAGACACCCAGACCGTTCCGCCGGTAGTCACTGGGGCGGTGTCGCAGCCCGAGGAACTCCAACCGGCTGCGGAGGGAGCAGGGTTGAGGCGACCCGCCGGTGAAGGGGAACCTGAGGCAACGCATATCTCCGCGGAGGCCAGAGAGACATTCGTCACGGAGATGCAGGCCTCACACGATGACCTGCGGGCGCGTATAGAGGAGACGAGAAGGCGCATCAAGCAGGAACTCGAGCAGTCATTCGAAATGGAGCCTTCAGACGAGGGGGAAGCGGACGGCGACGAGCGGGCGTCCGCTATCTCGGAGCCCGCGGTGCCCGAACGGGTGGAGCCCGAATCGACGGCACCGTCCGGGCGGTTGGTGGCGGAGTCCGGCGAGCAGGAGCTCGCTCAGGACGGCCCGTCGGTCACGGTGCCTCAAGAGACCTCCCTTGAATCGGCCTCCGACTTTGTTGCCGGAGAAATCGAGAAGTTGGGGGCGGACGTGGGCGCCGGGCCTGAGTTTGATTTCGAGGCCATGCGGCGGAAGATCGAGTCGACCCGAAACCGGCTCAAGTCGAAGGCTTTCGATGCGATGATGGCCGGCGAGACGGTGCTTCTCGAGCGAAGCGATGACGGCCAAGCGATATCGGCGCCTGCCCCGCCGCAGGTCGATAAAGAGGTCGAAGAGACAGTGGAGAGCACTCTTGTTGAGGAGGAGTACTAGCACCTCAGCGGGAAGCGCCGGCACCCCTGTCTTCGGGAAGCGCCGGCGCCCCATTGGCCCAGAGACGCCCCGGGGAGGCGTTGGTCAGCTGAGACTGCGGTCGTCTTCCGCGGGCGGCAGGAAGTCGGTCTCCTGATGGGCGGCCTTGGGGATATGGAGTGGTCTGCGGAAGAGGTTACGTAGATCGGTCCACTCTGCGTTTCGCGAGCCCTCTACTATCTCGAGGAAGCCCTTGGCTTTGGCGTCGAGATTGTCGACGTGGTGGAGGATGAGCGCCTCGATGGTCTTGGGCCTCTTGGGAGACCCCCACTCCAGCTCACCGTGGTGGCTCACGATGGCATGGAGAAGCTCCTGCTTCTTCTCCTCCGGGAAGTCGCCGAGAGCTTCGATGCGCTCGCTGATAAGGGTGACTCCGAGTATCACGTGCCCCAGGAAGCGCCCCTCGTCACTGTAGTCTATAGCCTTCGTATAGGTGAGCTCTCTTACCTTGCCCACGTCATGGAGGAGCGCGGCCGTGATGAGGAGATCACGGTTGACACGGCCATACTGCTGCGCCACGTGATCGGAGAGCCCTGCCACGGTGACGGTGTGTTCTAACAGACCGCCAAGATAGGCGTGGTGGAACTGCTTGGCTGCAGGGGCGAGGGAGAAGCTCTCTGAGAACTCGGGGTCTTCGAAGAGTGAACGGAGCAGACGAGAGTAGTCGGGGTCGTAGATGGATTCGATGTGGAAGGATAGGAAGCCCATGAGTTCCCCGGTGTCTCTGTACGTGGTGGGGAGGAAGTCCCTGGGATCCGCCTGCTCGTCAGAGCAGAGCTCAAGGTTCGACGCCTCGACTTGAATGCTGCCCTCGTACTCGGACACCCGTCCCTGAGCCACGACGAGGTCACCAACCGCGAATGTAGGCGCGAGAGTGGCCGCATTGTCCCAGACCACGCCCTCCACGCTTCCTGTGCGATCGGAAAGCTTGAGGCGGAGGAACGGTTTACCCGCTTTCGTGCTGCGTACCTCTTTGTGGGACACGAGAAACACCTGCCGGATGTGCATGCCGGGAGCGAGGTCGGCGACAGAGAGCCTTTCGTTGCAGCGTGCGGGGTAGTCGGTGGCGCCGGATCGGCGGGCGGTGCCACCACTCTCATCGAAGCCGAGTTGCTCTGGTGCCACGTCACTCCCCTTGTCTTCGTCGGTTGCACTGTGTGCCGGTCGTTTTGAGAACGATTCTACCAGGAGGTCCGGACACTTCTTGTGGGGCCGCGGCCTGGGTTTCGAGTCGGCGGGCTTCTGGTAGAATGCCGAGCAACGGGAAGTCCGAACGCACCCGGGAGTGGTTTCGTGGAGCGGGAAGGCCGGCAGACCAATTCGAACTACTGCTCCGGCGAGGACTACGTGCTGGAGTTTCGGAGCTTTCGCTACGGCTTCAACAGCGTCGACTTCAGCCAGAGAGCCGAGTTGGCCGCCGTACAGTTGGAGCTGGTCCGCCCCGGGGTCCTCGATGAAGACGGTTTGGCCGACCTTGTGTGCCTTGTCGCCGGGGGAGAAATCGCTGCGGCCGGCAGTTCGTTCGGGGAGTATGTGGTTGAACACGCCGACGCAGTCTTGCGCTGCGAGGGCGAGTGTCTCGTCTACTGGCTGCGTGAGCTGCTGTTCCGGGGGGCGTGGCTGGACCTGCGTGTGATCGAAGAGCAGGTCGATGCCGTGTTCGATGACAGCTCGGGGTCTTTTTCCTACTACCCGCGGGGCAATCGCTCCCGCAAGATAGGCCCTCCGCCGCATCCCTCGTGGGGGACAGTGGCCTTCCGCGGTTGACCCGTGCTTCGGAGACAAGGCGCCGGGCGCGGCTTCTCTTCAAGAAGGAGTTCACGCGCTACTACCGGGTGCTGTGCTCCGACTCGATTGCGGACCCTACCGACTCGTACTCGTCGCTCGAAGCCTTCCTCACCGCGTGGCAACAGGATGTGAGTGAGCCGCACTCTCCGGACAGGCTCAAGCAGGAACTGTCCGCCCTGCTGGGAGAAGTTGCCCAAGACCTGACCGGTGGCAGGTCGAGGACATCTTCGGGTGATTGGAGGCCGGAGTCTCTGGCAGAACGCTTCTGGGAGTGCGTGGAGGTGGTCGAGGAGCGCCTGTGGCGCCGGCTGGTCCCTTGAGGTATGGGGCATTTTGCCCATGCAACGCGGGAGTCATCGTGCCGATACAGGATGTATGGCACGTTCACCGAAACGAATCGGTGTTATGGTCGCCGGACTGGGCGGAGGGCTTCTCGCCGGGAGTATCGCGGCCGTCTACTTCGGCCGGCAAATGCCGCCTGTGGTCAAAGGAGCGGCGGCCGGAGGGAACGGGGGGCACCTCACCTCGGCGGCCGATTACGAGTACTGTGCCCGCGTCGTGTGGTCGGATGATCCCCGGCGGGGCAAGGGTAACCTTGAGGACACCGAGTCCATCGAAGCCTTCACGAACGGTGGCTGGGAGCTTGTAGATGTGATTGTACCCTTTGCGCAGACCAAGCTTCTCGACATCAGCTATCCGGGCAACACACGCAAACTCATCGCGTATTTCAGGCGTCCGCGGGGAGGAATCGAAAATGGAAGCAACGCTCAGTAAAGGCAACTCAGGGCGCGAATCGGCCACTATCTCTGCGCCCTCTGTTGCGCGGACGGTGGAACAGGGAGTGATCCCCGGCGATCTGTCCTATTCTCGTTGGGAGTTCCTCAGCGTGATCGTGTGGGACGACGATCCCAAGTCGGGAGTGACGAGCGATCTCGAGGACGTGGAGGTCATGAACACTCTCGGTTTCGAGGGCTGGGAGCTGGTGTGCGTGGTGCCGCTGGCCCGTACGCAGGTTCTGGAGATGGCCTATCCGGGCAACACGCGCAAGTTGCTCGCCTACTTCAAGCGCCCGATCCAGTAGACGACGGCAGCGTGCCCGCCTCTCGCCAGCGGTTCAGGACTGCAAATGCTTATCTTGAAGTAGCGATCTAAGGCAGATTTCGCGTCGCGGGCTAGAGCACCATCCCCAGGAACTTCTTGGTGCGCTCCTCCTTGGGGTTGGGAATCATCTCGCGAGGATCACCTTCTTCGACGATGATGCCTTCGTCCATGAAGACAAGTCGGGAGCCGACCTCGCGGGCGAAGCCCATCTCGTGGGTGACCACCACCATGGTCATGCCACTGTTGGCCAAGTCCTTCATGACGTTCAGCACTTCGGCGACCAGCTCGGGATCGAGGGCTGAGGTCACTTCATCGAAGAGCATCATGTCGGGCTTCATGGAGAGCGCGCGTGCAATGGCGACTCTCTGCTGCTGGCCCCCGGAGAGCTGATCGGGAAGGTTCTTGGCCTTGTCGGCCAGCCCTACCCGGGTGAGGTACTCCATGGCAATCTCTTGCGCCTCGCTCTTGTTTATCTTCAGCACCTTGATGGGAGCAAGGCTGACGTTGTCCAGCACGTTGCGATGGGGGAAGAGGTTGAAGCTCTGAAACACCATGCCGATCTTCTGGCGCACCTTGTTCACGTTGGTCTTGGGATCGGCGATGTCGATGCCTTCTATGTAGATGTGCCCCTTCTGGATGTGCTCGAGGCCGTTGATGCAGCGAAGCATGGTAGATTTGCCGCTGCCGGAAGGCCCGATCACCACGACCACTTCACCCTTGGTCACGTGCATGTCGATGCCGTTGAGTACATGCAGTTGGCCAAAGCTCTTGTGTACATCTACCAGCTTAATCACGTGGGTCTCCTCGCTGCCGGCCGTTCTATTGGCCCGCCCGTGCACTGCCCTTCTCTTGGCCCCTTCCCTTACCGCGTTCCAACCGGGCCGCTACTCTGATGAGGGGTAGGGTGAAGACAAGGTAGACGATAGCGGCTGCCGTGAGAGGTGTGGGGTTGGCCCGGACACCCATTATCTCACGGGCACGGAACAGGATCTCTGGGGTGGTGATGACAGAAGCGAGCGCAGTATCCTTGATCATGGCGATGAGTTCGTTGGTGAGAGGAGGCACGACTATTCTCACCGCCTGCGGCAGGATGATGTAGCGCATGGCCTGACCATAGGTCATGCCGAGAGAGCGGGCTGCTTCCAGCTGCCCGTGGTGAATGGATTCGATGCCGGCCCGGAAGATCTCGGCGGAGTACGCTGCATAGCAGAGAGTGAGTCCGAGGACGGCTGCAGGGATGGGATCGAGGATGAGGAAGCGCCAGCCGATCTGCGCACCCACCAGCCCGAGTCCGTAGTAGATGAAGGTGAGGAGGAGCAGTAGCGGGAGGCCGCGGAAGAAGTCGATGTAGATGGCTGCGAGCCAGCGCAGCACCCGCACGCGGGATATGCGCATGAGGGAGATGATGAGGCCGAGGATGAAGGCAAAGAGGAGCCCGAAGAAGAGCAACTCGATAACGACAACGACGGCCTTCAGGAGCTCCGGAATGGTGTCTCTGAGGATATCTAGGTTGAAGTAGTACTGCACCAATTGGCCCATGGTCGTCCCCTGTGGCTTGGGATGAAAGCGGGGGCCACGGCCCTAGGCCATGGCCCCCAAAGCACTCACGGAAGAGACGTGTGTCTCAACCTACTACTCACCGAACCACTTGACTCGGATCAGCTCGTATATGCCTTCGTCCTTGAGCTCCTTAAGCGCCTGGTTGATGGCGGCCAGAAGCTCTTCCTTCTCCTTCTTGATGCCGAAGCCATAGTCGTCATCGACCGGGATGATGCCGGTGTTGGCGAGGTTGGCCTTGTCCTTCACCTGGTAAGCGTTGGAGGGCTCGTCGTTCACCACCGCTTCCACCCTGCCTGCTTCGAGGTCCTGCAGGGCGGTGATGATGTTCTCGTACTTCTTGATCTCCTTGATGCCCTCGATCTCCTCGACCGCGAACTGGCCGGTGGTGTCAACCTGAACGCCCACTACCTTGCCTACCAGCCCCTCCGCGTTCTCGATGGGATTGTCGACCGGTGTGGTGATGGCCAGGTCGTTCCTGTAGTACGGGTCGGAGAAGTTGATCTGCTCGAGCCGTTCCTCGGTGATGCTCATAGCCGACATGATGACGTCGAAGCGCTCACTCACCAGAGCCGGGATGATGCCGTCCCATGCTGTGGGGACCACTTCGAGCTCCAGACCCATCTTCTTGCACACGGCCGTGAGGATGTCGATGTCGAAACCGATGTAGCCGCCCTTGCCGTCGGAGAACTCGAACGGTGGGAAGGCGGTGTCGGAGCCGCCCATGAGAGTGCCTTCCTTGATGGTGGGAGGAGTCTCGATATTGGGCGACTGGGTGATGGCCGCGATGGCCGCGTCGGCCGCGGCTGCCGGATCATCTTCGGCTGCCGCAGTGGTGGTAGTTGTGGTCTCACCACAGCCCGCTGCAAGAGGTAGGACTATGAATGCCAAGACGAGCAGTAAGACCAGAGGCAACAGACGTTTGTTCATGATTTCCCATCTCCCCTTCTCGTTGGGAACGTAGCCGACGGCCGTGTGCCTTCCGGGTCGGCTGTGTTCGACCCCTCCGTCGCACGCGAACCAGTAATAAATATCACGTTTGCATATTTGCTGTCCACATGAATGATTCGGCGCAGGGCTCGGGTGGAGACCACATCACAGGCGCGCGGCGCTGAAGTTTCGCTTCTGTATAATCGAGCGTCATGAAGAAGAAGCGTTGCCGCTCTCACCCGCAGAGCGGTGAGAATGCCGCCGCGGGTCCCACCTACGTGTATTGGGGTGGCCCCAATCTGTACCTGAACCTCACGAGCCGCTGCTCGGCCTCGTGCTCCTTCTGCCTGCGCAACTGGTCGTGGGAGGTGTACGGATACGATCTGTACTTGAACGAAGAGGAGGAGCCGGGGGTGGATCAGGTGGTTGCTGCACTCGAGGCCGAGTTGGGCCGATGCACACCCGTGGAGGTGGTGTTCACGGGGTTGGGCGAGCCCACTCTTCGACTCGACGTGGTTGTGGCCCTGATCGCGTGGCTCAGCGAGAGAGGTCTATCCACCCGGATCGACACCAACGGCCATGCCGCGCTTCTCAATCCCGGCCGGGATGTAGTGGGCGAACTCGTGCGCGCCGGGCTCGTGGCTACTTCGGTCAGTCTCAATGCTCCCGACGAGGCGGCTTATGACCACCTCTGCCGGCCCGCGGTGGCCGGGGCGTATTGTGCAGTCAAGGAGTTCATCCGCGATGCGGCAGCTGCGGGCATCAGAGTGACAGCCACAGCGATTCTCCTCCCAGGAATCGACGTGGAGCGCACCGCGCTCGTGGCCGCAGAGCTCGGTGTCCCCTTCCGGGTGCGTCCTTTCGTGGACTTTCGTGCCTCCACCGCCGGGGAGGATACGTAGAGTGGGCGGAGAGGTCCCGGTCCGTTACTCGAAGCGCGATGCGGCCGCCGAGGCGGTGATCGTGGAGCTTGCCGACGAGCTGGCCCTCCGCCTCCGCGAGATCGTGTTGCCCCACCTGGGCACGCAGGCGGCGCGGGGGCTCTCGGGGCGTGCGGCCGGAGGTGACACGACGTTCGCCATTGATGAACAGGCTGAGCGCTTCGTGGAGACCTTTCTCGCCGATGCGGGAGTACCCGTGGCCGTGTACTCGGAGGACCGGGGCCTGGTGGAGTGGGGCCGGGCTGCGTATGTGCTCATCATCGATCCTATCGACGGTACTCGCCCTGCTGTGGCCGGCTTGGAAGCGGCGTGCGTGAGTGTGGCGGTGGCCGCCCGCACAGAGACCCCTCGAATGGGTGACGTGGTGTACGGTGTGCTGAAAGAGATCAAGGAGGGTGGACTGTTCAGGGCCCATCGCGATCATGGGGCCGAGGCCTTCGGGGCGGACGGCGCCCCTCGTCCCCCTCGCCCCTCGTCGAATACGGACCTTTCCCGCCTGTTCTGGACCATCGGTTTCCGTGGCAGGCCGGCCCGTGAGCTCGTGGAGACCCTCGGCCATCTCATCGATCAGTCCTCTGTCGACGGTGGGGTATTCGATCTGGGTAGCGCCACCTACTCCATGAGCCGCCTGCTCACCGGGCAACTCGACGCCTACATCGACGTGGGCCCGCGCATGATCGAAGTGGCTCCATGGGTGGAGAAGCGCTTTCGCGACGTGGGCGGCGGACACGTGCTCAACAATTCACCGTATGACGTGGCGGCCTCCACCCTCATACTGGAGGAAGCCGGCTGTGTGGTGACCGACGCGGTCGGCCGCCCTCTCGGCGAGAGACCTCTCCTCGGGTCGGGTCTCGAGCACCAGATGTCGGTAGTGGCATCAACCGGTCCGGTGCTGCATGAGCGCATAATCGAGTCGGTGGAACACGGCATGGCGCGGCTGGCCGCCTCGCTCGGTGGTTGACCATGGGTGCCCCCCATCCCAGCGAAGAGCGCCACCTCGCTCTCTTTGCGGATGCAGCACCCGGTGGAAACATCCGTTGCCGGCTCTGTCCACATGGCTGCTCCTTGGAGGAGGGCCGTGACGGCCTTTGCAGGGTGCGCGGTGTTCGCGGTGGAGCCTTGGTCAGCCATGTCTACGGCCGCCCTGCCACGGTGATCTCCGACGAGATCGAGAAGAAGCCCCTTTACCACTTCCACCCGGGCACACGGGTGTTGTCTCTTGGCACGCTGGGGTGCAACGTGCTGTGCGCCGGATGCCAGAATTGGCAGATATCCCATGCGGGTGCGACAAAGGGGGAACTCAAGCGGCTCGGGTATGTCGCTCCCGCCGATGCCCTCGCTTTGGCCCACAGGCACAAGCTGGCCGGAGTGGCCTTCACCTACAACGACCCGGTGGTGTGGATCGAATATGTGCACGACGTGTGTGCGCTGTTCAAGGAGGCCGGCCTGTATACGGCCTTCATCACCGCCGGGTACCTGAACAGGGAGGCACTCGAGCATGTGGCCCCCGTACTCGACGCGTTCAAGTTCGATCTCAAGGCACCGGGCGCCGAGGGCTGGTCGCGGCTCAGCAAGGTGAAGGATCCGGCACCCTGCCTGGAGGCCGCGGTGGCGGCCAAATCGGCACATGGATGCCACGTCGAGGTCGTGTCGAATATCGTCCCGGGCCTGAACGACGATGACGAGGATCTCAGGACCATGGCCCTGTGGGTGAAGGAGGCCTTGGGCGCCGCCACCCCTTGGCACGTGACGCGCTTTCTGCCCGATTTCGAGTTGACGTACCTCCCCCCCACTCCCATCGCGGTGCTCGACAAGGCGGTGAAGATAGGCCGCCGGGAAGGTCTTCAGTTCGTGTACGTGAGCAACATCCCTGATCACGCCGCCCGGCACACCGTGTGCCCGGAGTGCCAGCGCACCGTGATCCAACGCGACTCGAACCGTGCGCGGGTTCTCTCGGTCCGTGACGGAAGATGTGCGCTTTGCGGGGCCGAATTGGGCGTGGTGGGCTGATGGCGGCGCGCAGGATCCTGACAGAGGCGGCTGCGTGGTTTAGTAGTGCCGGGGCGGGGGTAGGCATTGATAGCTGTGACAATCGGGACCACGAAGAGCGGGTATCGGTGAGAAGCCGCGAAGAGATCTCTGACCCGAACGTACGGGACATGACCGCGGGAGACACGGTTCTTCTGACTGTTCCCCTGAAGCCGGAGTACGTACAGCTCGTTCGTCTGGCCGTTGCCGGCTTGGGGGCCCACGCCGAACTCGGCAGGGAAGTGACCGACGACGTCAAGTTGGCGGTGTCGGAGGCGTGCGCTTGTCTTCTGCGAGTGGTGGAGAATCAACGAGACGGCGAGGCAGAGGCCGGCGAGGCAGAGGCCGGCACCACGCTCACCGTGCGCTTCGACTTGTGTGCGGACGGCTGGGAGATCAAGGTTTCGGCTGAGAGCCTGACCACCACGTGTGCCCTTGATACCTCCGAACTCTCGCCGTTGTCGGAAGAGGCCCTCCGGGTGAAAGTCATGCAGGCCCTCATGGACGAGGTCGAATCGATCGCCGAAGACAGGGGGGTTCGCTTCTTGCGGCTGAGGAAAGCCCTCTCCTAGGTACGGTGGCTGAGCCTCGAGGCCGGGCTGCTCGTGTGGCCGCCGGAATCCCACTCGGGGTGCCGGTTCTTCTTGTGGTGCTTCTTGTCTCCCTACTCATCGCCGCGGGGGGCCTGGGGTCGGCGTGGGCGGCCGACCCGTCCCTGGACGTCGAGCTCCGACCGTCACGCCCGCTCTTTGCCGGTGGCGAACCGGTGGCGCTCACTGTGAGGCTCACTGTCCGATCTGACCTTCGCGAGGTGGAGATCGGTTTCCTCCTCCTGGGACCGGGAAGGGTCACCGATGAGCCCGCGGAGTGGGAGACGGTCGCCTCGTGGCGGGAGACCGTCGCCGTGGATGCGGAGGGTACTCTGAGCGTTGAGACCTCACCTCCACCAGATGTGGCGGTCGAGCCCGGCGCCTACCGCGTTGAGGCGGAGGTGACCGCCTCGGGGGAGAGGGTCAAGGCGACTACCTGGATCGGGGTGGTTGACGCCCAGCAACAGCCCGTGGACCTGGCTCTGGTGTGGTTGGTCGCGCTCGGACCGCGCCGCGATGCCGATGGTGTGTTCGTGGATGAATCCGTCCAGGCTTCCGTCGGCGGAGGCTCCGCCGAGGCGGGCACTCTCAACGGGGTTCTCTCCCTGGCCAAGGAGTTTCCCGCCTGGCGTATGACGGTCGCCCTCGAGCCGCTCTACCTTCGCCAACTCACCGCCGTGGCCGATGGCTACCGCAAGATCGGTGAAGAAGGCAGTGTGGTCGAGGTCCCGCCGGGTGATGAGCGTTGCGGGAACGCGGCCTTGGCTCTTGAGGCGTTGCGCTCAGTTGCGGCACTGGAATCGATCCAATTCATCCCTACTCCGTATGCGACTCCCCACCTCGCGCTTCTCGCCACGAAGGGCTGGGACGATGGCGTCGATCAGATGCGGCTGGGGAGATCGGAATTCCAACGCCTGCTTCAGATACCCGCCCCTGATGGGGCGTATGCCCCCGGTCTCGAGATGGCCACAAACGTGATCGCCGACTTCAGCGGTGCGTCGGTGACCTACGTCCCGGTTATGAGTCACGTGCTGAAGGACCTGGCAGAGGAGCCGGACAGCTTTCTTCTGCCGGTACGCGTGATTGACGACTCCAACAACCGCCTCACCCTCTGTCCGGTGGTGAGCGGGTTGCGGGCTGCGCTTGCCGAACCGTGGGATGCATCACGCTTCTTTGCTGCGCTTGCTTCCGACGTGGCCGCCGGCAAAGAGGGGCCGTTCGTTGCCGTTCCCCTGGAAGAGTACGAGATTCCGCCCGCCCGCTTCCTGGAGGAGTTGGGCCGGGGGCTCGCGGAGACAGACGTGGTGCGCACCGTGACGCTGGCCGAGGTGGTGGAGCGGTATCCTGTGAGTACGCGACCTCGCTTCTTGTCCAGGTATGCGGGTCACGTGGACGGGGTAATAGGGCGGGCGCTGGTCGATGCCCTCGAGAGTGCCCGTTCCACGGTGGTCGATTTCGGTGGTGCCGTGGAGGGGGCGGGAGCGACGAGTGAGGCATTGAGCCGCGCCCGGATCCTTCTCTACGAGGCACAGAGCATGTACTTCTTCAGGCCTGGGGTGGACCCGGCCGAGGTGAACCGGGCCATCTCGCTTTCGCGGCGTGCCGGGGAGCTTGCGGGGGTGGAGTTGGCGAAAGTGGAGGTTGTGGCCGAGGCCGGCATCGAGCGTAGCGGTGGCCTGTTCGAAGCGGTGGTCCGGGTGGAGAGCGGAGTAGCTCACGCACTCGAGATAGCCGCTCTCGTGGAGGGAGGCGCAGCGGACGGGTCGGCGAGGGAGTCTGTTCCGATACGCATCGAGCCGGGTGTCAACGTCATCCGGGTGTCGCTCGGGGACCTCGAGAGTCGGGGAACCGTTGTGATCCGCCTGCTCGCGGGAGAAACGTTGCTCGGTCGGGCGAAGGCGGACCGGGGAGGGAGGGTATGGACCTGGGCTGCGCCCGTGGGGGCCTTGGTCGTATTGGCATGTGTGGCGCTGTTCTTTGTAGTGCGGCGATACCGGTGCAGGAGGCGACCGCCTTCTATGAGGCGCCGAGCAACACCTTCTTGATGCAGGTGTTCTCCACGAACGCGAGCCCCCCTCGTTCGGCGATTGCCCTGGCTTCGTTGCTTCGCACTCCCTCCTGAAGCCAGAGCGCCTTGGCGCCGCACTCAACCGCCTGCCGGGCCAGGTCACCCGCCGCTGAACTCTCCCGAAAGACGTTGACGATGTCTATGGGCTCGTCGATATCCTCCAGACCGGCCACGCAGGCACAGCCCAGTATCTCCTCGACTCCAGGCCGCACGGGAATCACCCTGTAGCCGCGCTCAAGGAGAAAGCGCATGACCGCATTGCTCGCGCGATGGGGCTGCGGCGATGCGCCCACGAGGGCGATGACGCGGGCCTCATCGGCGACGTCGGCGGGCCTCTTGCTCGAGCCATGCGATTTCACGAGCCCTCCTTCTTGGCGGATGCGTGCGGTGAATGGTTCCCCCTAGGCGTACACGCAAAACGCGAGTCTAACCGTCAAGTCTCCCGTCGAGCACCTTTAGCGCATACGGACTGCGTGGGAATACTACGTGCGGGGTGCGGCCGGCTTCTCTGGAATGTGGGGGCGGCTCTGGTAGACTAGTCGCAATGGACTCCGTTGAGCAGATAGCCGCTCTTCTTCGGGAAGCCCGTTTTCCGGTCGCTCTTACCGGCGCCGGCATCTCGACTGCTTCCGGCATCCCCGACTTCCGCACTCCGGGCACGGGTCTGTGGTCGAAGGTAGACCCTGCTGAGGTGGCAAGTATCGACGCCTTTATGACCGACGCGGTACGTTTCTGGTCGTTCTACCGGCACCGCATTGGATCTCTGACCGCGGTCGAGCCCAATCCGGCTCACTACGCGCTGGCACGCCTGGAGAAAGCCGGTTTCGTGAAGGCTCTGATCACCCAGAACATCGATCGCCTCCACAGGAAGGCCGGTAGCAGTGCCATGGTGGAGGTCCACGGTTCGATCGACTTCTGCGTGTGTCTCGATTGTGGGAACAGGTACGGGCACGACCGCATGGAGGACGCACTCGTGGATCCAGAGGGAATTCCCACGTGCGATTGCGGGCGGATACTGAAGCCCGGTGTGGTCTTCTTCGGCGAGATGCTCCCTGATGACGCCTACGGGCAAGCGGTGTCGTGGGCGCAGGCGGCTGATGTCATGTTGGTGGCCGGATCGTCGCTTCAAGTGTGGCCGGTGGCCGGTTTGCCGGATCTGACTTTGAGGGGTGGCGGCCGCCTGATCATCCTCACGGCTTCTGAGACTCCGTTCGACGACCGTGCGACCGTGGTGGAGCACGGTCCCCTCGAGGAGGTCCTCCCCCAGGTGGCCGATCTACTCGGAGCCTAGGCCCCTGTGGCCGTTTACGAACTCGCGGGCAATCGTCCTCGCATCCATCCCAGCGCGTTTGTGCACCCGCTCGCGTCTGTGGCGGGCATGGTGGAGGTGGGACAGGATTGCTATGTGGGACCGGGTGCCTCCGTCCGGGGCGATTGGGTGCGTATCCGCATCGGCGCAGGCTCCAATGTGCAGGATTGCTGCATCATCCACGGCGCGCCCGGCTTTGAACTGATACTGGGCGCCCGTGCCCACCTGGGCCACGGTTGCATCGTTCACAGCGCCACGCTGGAGGATGACGTGCTGGTGGGCATGAATGCCGTCATACTCGACGGTGCCGTCTTGCGCACTGGCTGCGTGGTGGGGTCGGGCTGTGTGGTGCCCGGCGGCATGGAGATCGAGGCGGGCAAGCTGTGCGTGGGTGTGCCCGGTCGCATCGTGGGCGACGTACGGGCCGATCTCCGGCGCTTCAAGACACTCGGCACTCGCTGGTATCAGCAACTCGCCGCCCGCTGTGTGCGGGACATGCACGAGGTGCCGCTCAAAGCGTGTACGGCCGGGTTGGAGACTGAGCCTCCCGAGTGGAGGGACTGGGTGGCGGAGCTCGAGAGCTACTCCGCGCGGTGAACCTTCGCCCTACCGGCCCAGGTGCCGCCGCGGCTCACTCAATTGCCGTAGGCGGCGGGTGAGAGTGAGGGGCTCGGCGTGGACGCCTCTGGCAGCACGTAGTGGTTCATGAAATCGACGCAGGTTTGGTAGGCTTCGTCGAGCTTGAAGCCTTTCTGGTCGAAGAACCATTGCAGGATGAGCCCTTCCATGAGGGCCATCAGCATGGAGGCGGTGCGGTGCGGGTCGACCTCGCGAAACTCACCGGAGGCTACTCCGTCGCTGATGACACGCTCCATGTAGACGCGGTAGGCGTCGTAGATGGCCTGAGTGTATTCCTGCACCGCCCTGGTGCGGATGGCTTGGGCCATGTAGTCGATAACCACCGTGTAGTACCGGCGGGCGCGTTTCTCGTTGCCGAACAGGTTGGAGAAGAACATGGTCATTCGTGCCGGCGCGGGGGCATCGGTTGTGCAGAAGCGCTCGAAGCGTGCCGTGATACGGGCGACGATGCGATCGAGCACCGCCAAGAACACGTCCTCTTTGCGGGGGAAGTAGTAGGAGATGAGACCTTTGCTCACCCCCACTTGGTCGGCGATGTGGGCGAGAGTGACGTTGTTGTAGCCTTCGCGGACAATCAGCTGGAGCGCGGCTCCAACAATCTCGTCTCGTCGCTCATCTTCTTTTGTCTTCGGTCGCGCCATGGCCGCCTCGTGTGCCGGTGAAGCTCGTGGGACCGAGCGGGAGCTTAGCCACCGAATTAACTGGTTGGCCAGACAGGGAGAATATCACGGACGAGGTTTCGCCGCGAGACCGCCGCCTTCGAGGGGGACGCTACGGCTTTCGCGGCCTTCCGACCACGGTCAGGTACAGGGAGCTCTCGGTCGCACCGTCAACTCCGAGAAGCTCGTTCAACTCGTCGTCGTAGAAGGCCGCGATGGGGCAGCTCTCCAAGCCGAGGGCCACGGCGGCCAGGGAAAGCTGGGCGGCGATATGGCCGGCGTCGAGATAGACATAGCGGTAGGCTCGTTCCCGGTACTTCCAGCAGGCTCGTTCGAATACCGCCGTCCACGTGAAGACAGCGGCCGCTTCGGCGGCGATTGTCTGATCGAGGGCGGCTTCGGCCACCTGTCTTCTCATGTCACCCCTGCGGAGTTGCTCGAGCGCGTGGCCGCCCTTTGGGGATAGGCGCTGCTCATCGTCCTGAGAGAGGTGGCGGTAGTGATAGGTGCCGGGCTGGAGTTCACTCACCCGGTGGGCCACGACGTAGGTCTCGATGGGGTAGAGGGCCCCGGCGGACGGACTCGCCCTGTAGAAGCTGTACCCGTCGGAGGCGGTGATGCCGGTGGAGGCCAAGAGCAGGAGGGATAGCTCCATGAGTGCGAGCGGCTCCTCACTGAAGTCCCGTCCGCTTCGCCGCGCTCGCGCTGCGTTGAACACATCCATCCGCTCTCTTGCGCCCGGTTGCGCAACCGCTGATGGCCCGGCCGTCAGGGGAGCTTCGGGTGTGGGCAGAGCGGTCAGAGGTGCTTCAGGGTAGAGCTTGTAGGTGGGTGGCTTGCCGGCCCAGTCCAGATAGTGGCCACCCATACGTCCCCGCACGTGCCTCGTCTCCTGCTGGAAACGTGTGCCGATGCCGTCTTCCATGGTGCACGGTGTCTACCCGGCGGCAGGCGGGGGGAAACCGGGTTGGGCCTGGGTGCTACGATAGACGCGATGGCCTCCCCCGCAGACGTTCACATAGTACCTGTCGATAGTGCACCCCGGCCTCTCCTCGTGGGGGTACTCTCCGACACCCACGGACGACTGTATGAAGACGTCGTCTACGGCCTCCACGGAGTGGACACCATTCTGCATGCTGGAGATGTGGGGTCCCCACCCGTGCTCCAGAGACTGGCCGCTGTGGCTCCCGTGAGGGCGGTGAGGGGCAACACAGACACCCAGGAGTGGGCGCGTGAACTGCCCTTGGAGCTCATCGTGGAGACAGGGTCAGTGTGCATAGGTGTTGCCCACCGCGAGGCCGACGCAGTGGCGGCTCTTCGTAAGGCGGGTCGGATGGATGTGCGCGAGGGAGTGGTCGTGGTGGTGTGCGGACACAGCCACCGGCCTCATGTCGAGTGGCGCGAGGGAGTCTTGTACCTGAATCCCGGCGCCGCCGGTCCGGCCCGTTTCGGTCTCGGTCGCTCGTTTGCCCTGCTCAGGATAGACGGGGGGAAGATCGTTCCCGAGATACGCGCCTTGGGGTAGGAGGTGGGTGACGGGAGAAGCGCCCGGTCCGGGATGTGGAGACGCGGGGAGGGGCGAGTGCGCCCCCCCCCCGCGTCTCCGATGCTATTCCGGACGGTATTCTTCGGCTCGGCCGTCAGACCTTGTCGGCGATGTACTCCGTGAGCTCACCCATGCGGTGGGTGTAGCTGCCGAGTTCATTGTCGTACCAGCCCATGATCTTCGCGTGGGCGACGGGAACCTTGGCCTTCTTCCCATCGACCTCCACGGAGAGATAGCAGAATGTGCTCTCGGTGAGCGTGGCCTCGATGATCGCAGCGGCATCCTCACCGATGATGTCGCAGGAGACGTTCTGCTCGTAGCTCACCCGGAGCAGACCTTTTGCGGGGCCGGCGGCTGCGGCCTCGTATGCCAGGTTGATGGATTCCGCCGTCACCAACGGGGCGCCGGACTCGTCGACCTCGGTCTGGATGGTGAGATAGAGTGCGATCAGGCTGCCCGTGGTGGTGGGGATACGAACGGAGTCGGCCATGAAGCCCACATCGGCCATTTCCGGCATCACGGGCTTGAGTGCGTTGGCCGCGTTGGTCGAGGTCAGAATGATGTTGTTGTAGACTGCGCGGCCCTTGCGCAGGTCTTTCTCGTCGGCCTTCGGGACCTTGTCGAGCACCATCTGGGAGGGAGTGGAGGCGTGGATGGTCGACATGCTGGCGCTCGCGATGTTCTTGGTGGCCTCGTTGTCCAGCAGCGGCTTCAGCATGTGAGCGAGCCCCGTCGTTGTGCACGAGGCAGCCGACACGATCGTGTGCTTGGCCGGGTCGTAGGTCTCGTGGTTGATGCCGTATATGATCATGGCGGCATCTTCGGGGAGTTCCTTCTCCTTGAAGGCCGAGCTGTTGATGACCACCTTGGCACCGGCGGCGAGGTGACCGCGGATGGAACCCTTGGGATCATCAGCAGGCACGGCTACATTTCTGAACTTGCCGCTGCATTCGACCACGATATCCACGCCGTGTGCGGACCAGTCAACGTCTTTGGGGTTGCGGGCTTCGCGCAGAATCCGCACCTCTTTGCCGTGGATGCGGAGGATGCCCTTCTCTTCGTCGATGACCTGCACATCGGGCCGCCCGCGGTGGCCGTCCAGCCAGCGGTAAAGGGGCCCGTAGGTGCTGTCCTTGGTGAGGTACTGGGCGATTGCATCCATTGATCGCCCGATGTGCCTCCCGGCGTTCATGACGAAGGAGTCGAAACGGTTACGGTCGAGGTGGTACCAGAGTGTGAGCTTCCCGATCCTGCCCATCGCGTTGATGCCTAGAACCCGGCTGCTCATGATGAATCCTCCTCTACGGTTGTATGGCTGACTTCGCCCCCCCGCGTGCTTTGCCCCCTGATGTGGCTTGACCTGGAACGATGGACGCGCAACTAGATTGGAGAGCACCTCCTGGGAGAGAAGCGACGTAGTCCACATGCATCATGATATCGCCCCCGAGCGGGGGACCGCCAGACCCGAGCGGGAGACAATTGTGAGTGCCATAGCGAGCGAGGCTGCTCGTGGGGGCGTTCCGACGGGGAGCGGGCCCGCGTAGGGGTGGCGCTCATTCCTGGAGGAGTTCCTCCACCTTGTTGATGAACTCGGCGGTCGAGAAGGGCTTTCCGAGGAAGCCATGGTGTCCGTTGAGGTCTGCATAATCGTCGATGACACCCTGGGTGTAGCCGGAGATGAACAGCACTCTCAGCTTTGGGTATCGGGCGCCCAACCTCTTTGCCAGCTCGACTCCGTTCATACCCGGCATCACAACGTCGGTCACCAGCAGGTCGATGCCACCGCGCTCGGCTTCGTCCCGGCGCAGAGCCTCCTGCCCATCGCCTGCTTCCAGTACCGCATAACCGTGCCGGGAGAGCACGCGAGTCGCCAGCCGGCGTACGGAAGTCTCGTCCTCTGCGATCAGTACCCGGATTGGAGAACGGCGATCCACAGTGAGGGCAAGTTGACGGTGGGAGTCGATCACGTCTCTGCCGGCTTGTATCAACGGCAGCCGTACCGTGAACGTGGTGCCGACACCGGGTGTGCTCGTGCAGACGATCTCTCCTGCCATCTGGGCGATGATGCCGTAGGCCGTCGATAGTCCAAGGCCTGTTCTCTCGTGTACCTTCTTCGTGGTGAAGAAGGGTTCGAAGATGTGAGCCACCACGTCGGGTTCCATACCCATCCCGTCGTCGGTGAGCCGTATCTCCACGTACCGGGCTGCCGTCTCTCCCTGATGGGCGGGGCAGGCGTCGGACTCCTCGCCTCTCTGTACGTGGAGTGAGAACGTACCTCCCCGCGGCATGGCGTCACGGGCGTTCGCTGCAACGCTGAGGATTGCCCGCTCGAGTTGGTGCGGATCGGCTTGGGCGAGGAGGGGCTGATGGGAGCGCACCACATTGAGTTCGAGTCTCACATCTTCTCCCATGAGGGCGAGGAGAAGCCCCTCCATGCCGGCAATGAACGCCGGTATATCGACAGCGGTTGTGCGAAGAACCTGGTGCCCGCTGAGGGCGAGCAGATGGCGCGTGAGAGACGCTGCCTGTTCAGCGGCCTGCTTGATCTCGCGTAGGTCGACTTCGCCGACGGGGTCGACGTGGCCGGAGGTGGACAGGAGGTCGCAGTAGCCACCGATGGCCGTGAGAAGGTTGTTGAAGTCATGCGCCATGCCCCCGGCCAAGCGGCCCACTGCGTCCATCTTCTGGGCTTCCCGCAGTTCCTGCTCCTTGCGCTGCAGTTCCTCCTGCTCCCTGCGGCGTTCTGAGATATCCTGACACAGGGCAACGACCAGAGGCCTCCCGGCGAGCGTTATCTGAGTGGCACTGAACTCGATGGGTATTGTGTTGCCGTGGGGATCGAGGTAGTCGACCCGGGCTTGGCGAAGTGGGCTCTTGTCCGCCAACGCCTCGAGATACCCGGCATTGCGCTCCCGGTCGTGGGGAGCGGTCCACTCGAGGAAGCTCCGGCCGATCACGTCCTCCGGCGACTGGAACCCCGCCATGCGGGCGTATTCGTCGTTGGCGTCGAGGACAAATCCCTCGGGGTCGGCTATCAGGTAGCCCGTAGCGGTGGTCTCGACCAAAGCCCTGTACTTCGCCTCGCTCTCGGCGAGTTCACGGACGAGCCTCACGCGGTCACTGATGTCCTGTGCCATGCAGATGAAGCCGTGAGGCGTTCTTTCGTCGCTCAAGAGGGGGGCCATCGCGATACTCACGTCGATAGTGCCACCCTCCCTGGTGAGACGAACGGCGTCGAAGATGACACTCTCAGGTGTGATGACCGGCTCGGGTGCATCGGGCCGATTGAAGGGTGGCTGTGCGAGCTGGCCGCCTACCTGGGGAGGCCAACACGCTTCGATCTCGTTGGTCTTCAGGGTCGGGAGCGGCTTTCCCCTCACCTCGTCGGCACTCCAACCGAACAAGTCCTGAGCGGTCGGGTTCCACGAGGTGACGCGTCCCTCCCTGTCCAAGCAGTAGACGGCGAGGGGCGCCCTATCGATGAGGGTGCTGAGGTCATCATGTGCGGGATTGCGCCGGTTGGATTCCAATCGAATCCCCCTCGAGAACCGCTGTAGGAGCCCCAACCGGTTGTCAACGATAGCACATTGCTGCAACACGGCAACTGGTCCTTGTGGAGTGAAGGCCGAAGGCCCGTGCTCCCTCAGCGGCCTTCTTCGCCTGTGGGTTCCAACGGTAGCGGAGAGAGGCGCACGCGTGCGATACGCATGCCGTCGACCTCCCAGATGCCGGCTCGGAAATTGCCCAAGGTCACCTCGTCTCCCACGCGGGGGCGCCGCTGCAACTGCTCGAATATCCTGCCCCCAAGTGTGGGGAAGCCCTCATCGGGCAACTCGATGCCCAGTTCCTCCCTCAGGAGATCTATACGGGCGGCGCCATCGACCGAGAAGGCGCCGCCCTCCAGGGGTTCGATCAAGGGGGCGTCGTGGTCGAATTCGTCCTGTACTTCTCCGATGAGTTCCTCTACCACATCTTGGAGGGTCACTATGCCGCTCGTGCCACCGTGCTCGTCGACCACCACGGCAAGTGGTGTGCGGGTACTCTGAAAACGCTGCAGCGCGGCGGCGATGCTCGCCGTCTCGGCGATGAAGCCGATGGGGCGGAGCACGCTCCTCACCGTCTTGTCAGGGTGGGTTCGATAGAGATCCTTCACATGCACGTAGCCTATGGCGTCGTCGAGATCCTCTTCGTACACGGGGTAGCGAGTGTGATTGCTCTCGGTGATCCGTTCCATCGCCGTCGAGACCGGCATGTCGGCAGCGAGGGCCGCCGTTTCAGGCCGGGGCACGACGATATCCCCCACCGCTCTGTCGCCCAGGGTGAGTGCGCGCTTCATGATGCCTTGCTCGATTTCGTCGATGTGACCCCCCTCGTGACTGGCCATGAGCATCATGCCGAGCTCCTCTTCCGATGGAGCCAGGTCGAGGGCCGAGGCCGGCTCTACGCGTAGCGCGTGGAGCATGAGGTTGGTGAGCTTGGTGAGAAGCCAGACCAGAGGCCACAGAAGCCAGAAGAACGCGCGCAACGGAAGGGCCAACGCCATGGTGGAACTCTCGGCCTTACGGATGGCGATAGACTTGGGAACGAGTTCCCCAAGCACGATTATGGCGATCGTAATGATGAGGAACGAGATGGTGCTGGCCAACCCGCTACTCGCTGTGGGGCTGGTGACTCCCATCCAGCGCAGAGGGTCCTCGACCAGCCTGGCCAGTGCCGGTTCTCCCGTCCAGCCAAGGCCGAGAGTAGCCATGGTCACGCCGACCTGAATGACGGGAAGATACGATTCGACGTTTTCCACGATAGGCTCTGCGATGCGAGCGAGTCGCCGTCCGTCGTTGGCGAGTTCTTTCATGCGAGCGGTCCGCGCCTTCACAATGGCGAACTCTGCGGCCACGAAGAGCGCGTTGACGCAGATGAGGACCAGTATGAGCAGGAGGCCGGCGACCGTGCTCATGATGTCTCACCCCGGCCCGCAAGGGTGCTCGGTGTGGAGTGGCTACTTGGAGGGTCTTCGAGTCTGTCCATATTCGACGTGAATGAGCATAGCAAATAAGGCGCGCTATTTGGCGGGTGCCTGGCTTCGAGGGCGGCGTACGTGAGCGGAGCGAAGCTGACTCTCAGTCCTCGACATACCGGGTGGTCCACGGGGGTCGAGGGGCGGCTCCAAGGCCATGCGAGTCTCTTCCGGGTTCCCCAAGTCGGCGAGAGCGTCTAGCCGGTTGTGACCAGCTGTATCGCCGGTGGCACCCACGACTTGTCCAACACCGCCTCCTGCGGCCAGTACAACCGCAGTGTCAGCGAGAAGTTCCCGCCAGCCGGTGCCGGAAGCCAGTTGGGTGTGCCTGATGGGCTGGGTGAATCGCGTTGTATGAATATGTCAATCGAGCCATCTGGATTGGCCACCAGAGGCGGATTACTCATTGAGCCCAGGTTGTATCTTCCTATGGTGTTGTCGGCGAACATCATCTTGTCGTTGTACATGGAAAGCGACCAGAAGCCGTTGACGGGCGGGATATCCTCCTTGTCGAAATGGAGCACGTAGCGATTGTCGCTGGACAGCCACGCCCCATCGCTGCTCCTGAACAACGAGGGGTAGAAGGCATCATCGTCCAGATTCGCGCCGAGCCCCTGATAGGCGATAATCGCTCTGAGGGTGTAGTCGGTGCCGTAGTCTCCTGCACCGTACACCATTCGCCATCCGTTCTTGTCCTCACCCGGGCTTGCCGTGGGAATCGCGGCGAGGGCAGATTGATGGCCGGCCTCTATCGCCGATCTGATGTCCTCGTGGAGCTCGGATGAGTAGGCGTGGTAATCGGCGCCGGGCTTGATGCCGATCTTGGCCAGCTCATCCAGCATCGGCATGTCGGCTCCATAGGAGGGATTGTCCGCCATGAGCCGGCAGACCTCGTTGAGGTAGGTAGGAGCATCCATAGCCAGCAATTGGTTCAATGGAGATGTCTCGCGGTTCACGCTGGGATCGACCGGGACAGCGGTCGGCGGTGCGTACTCAGTGCCCCACGCCGAGAGAGGCATCAGGATCAGCTGGTGCTGGAGTTCGTGGACATCGTCGTAGTCTGAAGGGCCGCTGCAGGCAAAGCGTCCGACGATCCACGCCCACCTGGTGGGAGACCTCGTCTCCGTGACGCCGTCGGGCAAATCACCGGTCCAGCCCGGACCGGTGATTGCATACTTGCCGGCGCCGGAGCCCGTGGTTCGTGGACCGAGCGAGGCGAACACGTTTGTCCAGTAGTCCAGCATCGAGATCATGTAGTAGCGGCTCTGTGAGTCCGGAACAGACAGGATGAAGGGTTCCTCGGCGGTGTCCACCCAGGCCGTCGAATAGAGCGTGTCGGCATTGGGTCTCACCACGGTGGTGAATGTTGCGTCAGGGAAGGTCTCCTTGTGGCTGAATTGTCCCACCGGCGCCCCATTCTCCGTGGGCGAGGGGACTGCGGTGAACGCCTGTCGCGTGAGGTCCATCTCGACCAGAGGGAAGCCGAAGACAGCGGCATCATAGGCGAGTTGTTGAGCCTCTTGGGGATCAAGGCCTTGTGGGGTGGGTTCTTCCTTGGGGGTGCATCCCACAGATGTGACAGTCACCAGCGTAAGCAGCAACAGAAGAAGTGCGAAGGAGTAACTATGCCTTGTCCTCACAGGTACACCGCTCCTCTCCCATGCCGTTTCTGAGTGCCCTCAGCAGTCGAAGACAACCTCATAATGCATCATACTCCGCGTGACTTGGACAGTCTCAAGCTGGGGTTGGAGTGTGAATGCCCATGCGCTGCACCGGCTTCCGCCCTCGGGCGGAAGCCGGTGCAGCGCATGGAACGAGAGACGGGAGCCTCTCCGCTTGGGCTTGGGGTCTGTGGTGCACGCCGACGAACGAAAGGGCTCCCGTCTCCGAGAAGGCTGCTGCGTTGGACAAGGTTGTCAGTGCTTCTCAGCGTAGTCGTAGAAACCCTTGCCACTCTTGCGGCCCAGATAGCCTGCCTGCACCATGTTTCGCATGAGGTCGGGCGGGTTGAAACGGGCCTCCTTGGAGTACTCGAAGAGCATGTTGCCGATGTGGTACACGATGTCGATGCCCACAAAATCGGCCAACTCCAGGGGACCCATGGGAAGATTGGCGCCTAGCTTCATGGCAGTATCGATGTCTTCGGCGGTTGCAACGCCGCTCTCATACACGCGGGCTGCGTCGATGATCATGGGGATGAGGATGCGGTTGACGATGAAGCTGGGCGTATCCTTGCAGGGAACCGGCACCTTGCCGAGCTTCTTGGTCAGCTCGATGGTGAGGTCCAAGGCGGCCGGGTCGGTCTGGAGGGCCGGAATGACCTCTACCAGCTTCATGACCGGGACGGGGTTGAAGAAGTGCATGCCCACGACTTTGTCGGGGCGGCCGCTCAAGGCCGCGAGCTGGGTCACCGAGATGGACGATGTGTTGGTGGCGAATACCACCTCCGGGCGGCACACCTTCTCGAGATTGTCGAAGAGCGTCTTCTTCGCTTCAACTTCCTCCAGGATGGCCTCGATGACGAAGTCGGAGTCGGCCAGTGAAGCTGGATCGGTGGACATGGAGATGCGACCCATGATCTCATCGTGCTCGGTCTGCGAGATCTTCTCCTTGGACAGCAGTCGGCCCAAGCTCTTGGACACGATGTTCATGCCCCGATCGAGGAAGGCCTGCTGCACGTCGATGACTTTGACGTCGAACCCGCTCTGGGCGGCCAGTTGCACGATGCCGGCGCCCATGGTACCTGCGCCGCACACCCCGATGGTCTTGATGTTTTCGGCGTTCATCCGATCAACCTCCGATTGCTTGCTGCTCACTTTCGCGTGTGGGTCGCCCCAGGGCTCTCGCGCTGACAGGCGACCTGCGTGCCGCATAGTGTATCTTCTGGGCGCATATGAAGGCTAGACGCCGTCGTTCGGCCGGGTTGAGTCAGGGTCTCAGCCCGCGTATGCGCTGGGCGAGGTCGATGGCTTCGGGATAGAGCCGTGACGCCGGCCGCACCGCCTCGCCGAACTCCATATAGGCGCCGTCGACGGTCTCGAAGAAAGGCCACACCGGCTCGCCGTCTCCATTCGGATCGCCGGTGGCTGCAAACCTGGTCCAATAGCCGATCAACAGCTCGGACAACTGCATGTCGTAACCTTCCTCGGTGGAGTGTGTGCCGAAGACGTAGGGTATTTCGGCTCCATGAAAGGCTCCCAGTGGATTCCTGAGCGGCACGTAGGTGAATTCGTAGAGGTGGGCGGGCACGCCCTGGGCCGCCACCGATTGGGCCACATACCAGGCCGACGAGGCAAAACCCACCTCGGTGAGCATCCGGCTGAGGGCGTTCTGCGCCTCGTCCGCGCGTGAGGCCGGATAGAGGTCGGTAAGCTCGTCGGCAAACCCCGCGTCGGCGATACCTTGGGTGATGTCGCCGTACTCTTGCAGGGAGAGTTCGAGGCCTTGCGTGAAGGTGGCGCCCTCATCACGGTTGGACCCGGCGAGTAGTGGTACCACATTGAAGTCGCCCTCTTCGAGGAGGGTGGTGGGTTCGTCGGGAATGAGCACGCCGTCGATGACCGGTGTGTAGGTGAGGCCCTCGGCGAAGAGTTCGATGGCAGGGGTGGCCTCGAGCAGATCCTCTGCGGGTACGAGCCGAAGCCTCTGTGCCATCTCTTCGGGGGAGAGACCGGAGAGGCCGAGTGCTTCGGCCATCCTCTCTCCGGCACGCAGCGCCGCCTCAAGGGGTTGGGTGGTCTTCACCTCGAAACCCCGGTCGAGCAGGGCACCACTCTGCGCGATGGCTTTGTGAAAGAGACCACGGGCGGCGGGGCTCACCATGAGGTGATACACGCTCATTGCGCCGGCCGACTCGCCAAAGACGGTGACATTCGCGGGGTCTCCTCCGAAAGCGGCGATGTTGTCTCTCACCCACTCGAGAGCGGCTATCTGATCCATGATGCCGTAGTTGCCGGAGATGTCCTCAGGGGATTCGCGGGAGAGCGCAGGGTGGGCCAAGAAGCCCAAGGGGCCGAGCCGGTAGTTGATTGTGACCGCGACCACGTCTCGTGCCGCCAGATGACGGCCGTTGTAGAAGGGGATGGCTCCCGACCCGGTGACATAGCTCCCCCCGTGTATCCACACCATGACGGGGAGGGGAGTTGAGGGGGAGTAGGTGGGGGTCCACACGTTGAGATACAGGCAATCTTCGTCCGTCTCACCTACGCCGAGTAGGCCCATCACCCCTCCGGTTGGCTGCGGGCAGGAGGGGCCGAAGCTGAGGCAGGGCCGTACGTCGGTCCAGGGTTCGACCGGCTGGGGCGGACGGAAGCGGAGGTCGCCGACAGGAGGCGCGGCATAGGGGATACCCTTGAAGGACAGTACCTGCCGCCCAGACGCGGCCTCCACGAACTCACCCTCGACGAGACCGCTGTTCGTGTCTACTTGGGTACTGGGCCGGGGGGATTCACCGCAGGCGGCCGCCGCGAAGACGAGAGAGAAGGCGAGCAAGACGATGAGGATGGCAAGGACGCCGAAGGAGGGGCGGCAGTGTGGAACGGGTGTCGCTCGCGTTGCCACGGGGGCAGTGTTGCCGGAGGGTGCTCGGCGTCGGTTCAAGACACAACCCTCATGGTGCGGAGGCGGAAGGGCAGATGTCGGCGAGCCCGCACTCTCCGCAACGGGGTTTCCTGGCGACACAGACTGCGCGGCCGTGCTCGATGAGGAGGTAGGTGAGCAGGTACCAGTCCTTCCGGGGGATGATCTTCAAGAGCTCACCCTCTGTCTTGTTGGCATCCTTGGTTGATGCCAGCCCCAATCGGTTGGAGAGGCGCTGCACGTGCGTGTCGACGGCGATGCCTGCATCAGGGTCGGCAGCGTAGGCGTCGGGATAGGCATTCCCCAGCACGATGTTCGCCGTCTTTCGGGCAACTCCCGGGAGGGTGAGGAGTTCAGCCATCGAGGTAGGCACCTGGCCTCCGAAATCGGCCAGAACCTTCTGGGCGGCGCCGATGATGTGCTTGGTCTTGTTGCGGAAGAAGCCGGTGCGATAGATGTGCTGCTCGAACTCGGCTGGATCGGCGGCGGCGTAGTCCTCAATCGTGCCGTATACGCGAAAGAGATCCGCTGTGACCTCGTTCACCACCTTGTCGGTGCATTGAGCGGAAAGAATGACGGCGACCAGTAGCTGCCACGGGTCGCTGAACTGAAGAACAATACCCGCATCGGGGTATTCGTCCCGCAGGCGGGATATCACTTCGGCGGCGTGCGCCGCCCGCTTCTTCAATGACGGAGGCATATGTCGCTCGTGGAAGTCTTTGCGGCCGGGGGGCCGGGGCCCGGCCCCCCGGCCGGCGTCTCTGTGGTCGCGGCCGCCCCGCTAAGAGGCCGTCGCGGCTTCTTTGCCCAAGGCAAACGCCTTCATGTTGGCATCAACCGTCTTGGGCGGTACCACTTCAGCGATTATTCTCTGGTAGGTGTCGTCCCTAAACGGCAGCCGTGCGGAGACGCTTCCCAGAAGAACCATGTTCGCCGCCCGCGCATTGCCCGCCTTTGTAGCGAGAGTTCCGGCATCCACCGGCAGCACGTTGTCCCACGCGGCAGCGATCTGGTCGAACACCGCGTCCGGGTAGGAGGAGAGGCCTGATGACACCGTGCTTGGGTTGATGCGTAGGGCGTTGTAGATGAGAACGCCGCCTGGCCGGAGCCAGTTCACGTAACGGAGGGCCTCCAGGGCTTCGAAGGAGAGGAGGATGTCCGCCGCTCCTTGGGTCACCAATGGAGACCACACCTTGCCGCCGAAGCGCAGATGCGAGAGTACACTGCCCCCACGTTGGCTCATGCCGTGTACCTCGCTCTGCTTGACGTCGAAACCCTCGGCGAGGGCGGCTTGGGCGAGCACGTAGCTTGCCAGGATGACCCCTTGGCCACCGACGCCGGTGAGCACGATGTTCGTGGTACGTTCGTTCATTGTCATTGCTCTTCTCCTCAGGCCTCGACGGGCACGGGGGCTTCGATGGCGTCGAACTTGCACATCTGCGCGCATACGCCGCAGCCGGCGCACTGCGTGGCGTCGATCTCGACGACCGTGTTACCGTCATCGGTCTCCACCAACCCCAAGGCGATGCAGCCCACGCGCAGGCAGCGCTTGCAGCCGGTGCACAATTCCACGTTGACCGTCCAGGGATCCTTGCGCACCTTGTACTGAAGAACGCAAGGCGCCTTGGCTATGATGACCGAGGCTTCGTCAGATGCGAGTTCGGAGCGAAGTACACTCTCGATCTCAGCCATGTCGTAGGGATCCACCACGGTGATACGGGGTATTCCCAGAGCCTCGCACAGCTTGACCAGGTTGACTTCTGCAGTGGATTCGCCGTCGAGGGTGCGCCCCGTGCCCGGGTTCTCCTGGCCTCCGGTCATGGCGGTGGTGCGGTTGTCCACAATGATGGTGACGGCGTTGCTCTTGTTCCACATCGAGTTGAGCAATGGCGTGATGCCGGAGTGGAAGAAGGTGGAGTCACCCAGCACGGCGACCGGCCTGTTCTTGGTCTCGGCGCCTGGAGCCAGAACCTTGGCCATGCCGTGTGCCATGCCTATGCTCGCACCCATGCAGACACAGGAGTGCATGGACGCGAGGGGAGGAAGCGCGCCCAGCGTGTAACAGCCGATGTCGCCGCTCACGAAGACCTTGAGCTTGTTGAGCACGGTGAATACACCACGGTGAGAGCAGCCGGGGCACATGGTGGGGGGCCGCACGGGAAGGTCGGCGCACCCGGGGCCGGGGATGCACAAGAGATCGGACTCCACGCCGGGTGCACCGTCCCCGGCGAGAGAAGTGGCTACGATTCCTGGATCGAGCTCGCCGAGAATGGACAGGATGTTCTTGCCTCCGTCCACCGTGATGCCCATGGCCTCGATCTGCTCCTCAAAGAAGGGATCGAGTTCTTCCACGATGTACATCTTCTCGACCTTGGAGCGGAATTCGCGGATGAGCTTCTCGGGCAGGGGGTAGCTCAGGCCCAGCTTGAGGAAGGAGGCGTGGGGGAGGGCTTCGCGGGCATACGTGTACGAGGCTCCAGAGGCGATGATGCCCACCGCCGGATCCCCCATCTCGATGCGGTTGAGGTCTATGGCGTCCGAGCGCTCCCGGAGGGCGATCATGCGCTCCTCCACGATCTTGTGACGACCCTTGGCGAAGTTGGGCAACATGGTGTACTTCGCCGGGAGCTTGTCTAGTTCGCGGATGGGCTCGAGCGTGTCGCGTTCACCCAGCTCGACAATGCTCTTCGAGTGGGATATGCGTGTCGTTGTGCGAAGCATGACCGGCGTGTCGAACTCCTCGGAGAGTTCGAAGCCGATGCGGGCGAAGTCCTTGGCCTCCTGGCTGTCAGACGGCTCCAGCAGTGGTATCTTCGCAAACTTGGCGTAGTTGCGATTGTCCTGCTCGTTCTGGGAGCTGTGCAGCGCCGGGTCGTCTGCCGACACGAGCACCAGACCGCCCTTGATGCCCACATAGGAGGCGGTGAAGAGAGGATCGGCGGCCACGTTGACCCCCACGTGCTTCATGGCGGCGAGTGCTCGGGCGCCGGCCATGGCCGCGCCCAGTGCTACCTCCAGGGCGACCTTCTCGTTGGGGCACCATTCTGAGTACACCTCGGGAAAGTCGCCGGCCAGGGTCTCGAGTATCTCGGTGCTCGGAGTGCCTGGGTATGCAGCCGCCAATCTGGCGCCCGCCTCCCACGCTCCCCGGGCGATGGCTTCATTGCCCGACAGGATCTCGCGCATGTAACAACTCCTCACTGGGATGGGATCGGCGTTCGAAGGTATCGAATTGTACTCACTTGGCGTGCGAGTGCGCAAATGCACCGCGTATTCGGCTTTGAGGCCCGCAGGGCTCCGCGGTATGCTTGCCCCATGAACTCGGACTCGGTCAACAGGCTCGTCGTAGGCATCTCCGGTGCCTCGGGCACCGTGTACGCGGTGAGGTTGTTGCAGGAACTCAGCCGCCCCTCCGGAGCCGGTCGGATCAAGGCCGGTTCTTCGATCGACGTCCATGTCATTGTGACACATGCCGCCCGTGAGGTCGCACGACACGAGACGGGAGCGGAGCTCGAGGGTCTGCTCCCTCCGGTGGCGGCACTCTACGACGATGATGACATCTCTGCGCCACCTGCCTCGGGGTCCTTCAAGACGATGGGCATGGTGGTGGTTCCATGTTCCATCGGCACCTTGTCGGCGGTCGCCACCTCGAGCGCCCAGGGTCTTCTCGCCCGGGCGGCCGACGTGGAGCTCAAGGAGAGGAGGCCGCTCGTGTTGGTGGTCCGCGAGACACCGTTACACCTCGGCCACCTGCGACTCATGCTGCAGGCCGCCGAGGCGGGAGCCATCATCCTGCCTCCGGTTCCGGCCTTCTATCACCGCCCGTCCGACATGGACGACCTCGTGGGCCACACTGTGGGCAAGATCCTTGACATGCTGGGGCTGCCACATCGCTTGTATGCACCATGGGAGGGGCCTCAGCCCGAAGCGGGTGGGCAAGGACACGCCGACAGTTGAGCGTGGCATCCCACAGCGAGGATGTGTGGGAGTATCTGCGTTCGCACCACGTGATGTGCCTTGCCACGGTGGGTTCGGCGACCACCGATGAGGGCGCCGGATCGCAGGTATCTGCCGCACCGGAGGCACCCGCCGTACCGCACGTGGCCTCTCTCTTCTACGCGACGGACGCCGAGGGGCGGCTCATCTTCTTGAGCATGGCCGCGAGCAGACACGGGCATGACCTGAAGTCGCAGTCTCGGGCCGCGGTGGCCGTCACCGAGCAGTACGAGGACTGGCGGGAGATCAAGGGCGTGCAGCTTCACGGAAGCGTGGAGGTTCTCCGGGGGGTGGAGCGATTGCGGGGGCTGGCCACATATCTGGCCCGCTTCCCGTTCGTACGAGAACTCGTGCGTCTTCCCGGCAAGGCCGGGCTGCTGGAGAGCGCGGAAGTGTTCCGCTTCGTTCCGAGCGATGCGGCGTTCACCGACAACTCCACCGGAGTGTTCGGAAGGGAGGAGTGGCATATTGGCTCTGCGTGAACAGCCGCCGGAGCCGGGCATGACCGACTCGCCTTCGGGGGCAGCCGACGGAGGTCGCGGGTACGGAGAGAACCGGGCCCAAGGCAGCGGGGAACCGGCTCGCGTCCGGACGGGGCGCCGGCGACGCCGCCGGCGGACCATCTTCCTGAAAGCGGCGTTGGTGGTGGGACTGTGTGTTGTGGCCGCACTGTCGGTCGCCTTTGCGTTCTCAGCCCTCCAGCGTGGTCAGGATGCGGGAGCAGCCACGGCTGCGCCATCCATCTCCGTTGCCACCGCTACGACGCAGACACCCTTTCCCACGTCAACAGGGTCCGCGGGCACACCATCCACGACGACCACCACGGAGCCGTCCCTCGAGCCTGGAGACGTCCGCATTCCCGGAACCCATTACGGGCCCATCAACACCGAGTACGTGGGAGTGGCCATGTTCCGAGGTAACGGTTCCCGCACGTACTACGGGGAGGGGCCTGTGCCCCAATCCCCCAGGATTCTATGGAAGTCCGAGTACATGGCCGGCCAGTCTACACATAAGGGGCAGCCAAAGGTGTGGACGGGCACCGGCTGGACCGGGCAGCCTGCGGTCTTCGAACGTGAAGGAGAGACCTGGGTCGGCTTCGGTTCGTATGACAAGTATGTGCACTTTCTCGACGCCGACACGGGCGAGAAGATCTACCCGAGCTTCAAGGGCGGCAACATCTTCAAGGGGTCTCTCACTGTCGACCCAGACGGCTATCCGCTCGTCTTCATGGGTTGTCGCGACCACGAGTGGAAGGTCATTGCCATCGACCGCGACCAGCCCACCCAGCTGTGGAGTATGAACGCCTACGACGTGCAGGTGGTGTGGAACAACGACTGGGACGGCAACGTGGTCATTCGCAACGATTACGCCTTCGTCCCTGGAGAGAACAGTCACTTCTTCATCGTGAAGCTGAATCGGAGCTATGGTGACGACGGCAAGGTGAGGGTGGATCCGAAGGTGGTCTTGGTGTTCCCGAGCTTCACCCCCGAGCTGTTTCGAGCCATCGGCGACCAGGAGACCTCCATCGAGAACTCACCCGCACTCGTCGGCGACCGCGTGTACTTCTGCAATTCCGGTGGGCTCCTGCACGGCCTCGACGTGAGCGCCACCCTGAGAGAGCTTGGGCCGGGGGAGGAGCCACCCCGGGGCCTCGACAGCTATCCGGTGGTGTTCAAGTTCTGGACGGGCGACGACACCGACGCGACCATTGTGGCAGATGACGAGGGCTTCCTCTACGTGTGTGTGGAGCTCCAGCGTTTTCTCTCCCGCGCGGAGGAGGTGGGCCAGATCATGAAGCTCGATCCGCGAAGGAACAGGGAGGGCGACGATCCGCTCGTGTGGTCGGTGGCGGTGACGAAGAGGGCGAGCGACGGGCTCTCGGGCGTCTGGGCCACACCGGCGCTCTACAAAGACATGCTGTATGTGCCCACGCACCCGGGTTCACTCCTCGGCATAGACCGCATGACGGGCGAGATCGTGTGGAAGAAGCCTCTGCCTGAGCACGCGTGGAGCAGTCCCGTCGTCATCGACGGTACCCTGATAGCCTGCGACGCGCAGGGGTACGTACGTGCATATGATGTGACCGACACGAGGGTCGACCCGCCGGAGATCTGGACACTAAGGCTTCCGAGCGGTGGAGCAATCGAGTCGACTCCGGTGGTGTGGAAGGGGCGTATCTACGTGGGCAGCCGTGACGGTTACTTCTACTGTATCGGCGATGAGTGAATCGGTGACGGAGAGACCGGTGACGGATAAGCCCGGTGTGCAGAGAGGGGGCGATCTTCTCACTCCGGAGCGGCTCTTGGCGCTCTCTGATGGCATATTCGCCTTCGCCGCCACGTTGCTTGTCGTGAACCTCGATGTACCCTCGATTCCCGCAGGTCAGGAGGCGAGCGCCCTGCCGGGGGCGCTCGCCTCCCTCTTCGACCAGCTCGAGGCTTTCGTGCTCAGCTTCTACCTGATTGCGGTATTCTGGACAATCCATCAACGGCAGTTTCGCTATCTTCGAATGCTCGACGACGGCCTGCTCTGGATCAACCTGCTGTCGCTTCTCCTGGTGGTACTGATCCCGTTCTCGACGGCGTTGGTGAGCAGATACGGAGACTACTTGATGGGAGCCGTGGTGTTCGAGCTCAACATGCTGCTGGCCGGCCTTGTCTTCACGGGCCAATTCTTCTACGCGGTGCGCCGGCCCCATTTCTTCTCGCACGCGTATAGCTCGTCTGAAGTCAGGCGTGCCCTCCGGAGAAACCTGCTCATCCCCGCGGCCTCGACCCTCGCCATCGGTGTCGCTTTCGTGAATCCGGGGCTCAGCACGTCCGCGTATTGGCTGATCCTGGTCTACGTCCTTGTCGAGCGGGCTGTGCTCAAGCGTCGCAGCGCGTCTGCCTCATGAGCACGAGAGTCCGGTGTGCGTATAGAGGGGGCGAACGGTGAGGGACGAGATACCCCGGGTGGCCCAGGTCGCCCTGCGCCGGCTTGCTCCTGATCTTCTCATCGAGAACGGCATGCTCATCGACGTGTACTCAGGCCGGTTGCTGCCGGCGCACACGGTGGCGGTGGCGGACGGGCTGGTCGCGTGGACGGGGCCGGCCGTAGAAGCGCCCGAGCCGGGAAGTAGCACTGTAGTGATCGAAGCGGGCGGCGCGTTTATCTCCCCAGGCTTTGTGGACGCCCACGGGCATGGGGAGTTTCTCGTCACTCCCACGGAACTGGCAGCGGCCATACTTCCGCTCGGCACCACGGCGATGCTCTCCGATACCCATGATCTGGTGTGCGCGCTGGGGGAGCTCGGTCTGGACATGTTTCTGAAGACGACTGCCTCCATTCCCTTTCGCTACTATCTGACCCTTCCCCTCCACTGTCCCCCGGAGCCCGAGATCGAGGGCAGAGATCTGCTTCCCTTGGAGCGAGTGGCCGCCTACGCGGGTCACCCTCGCGTGCTCTCCGTGAGTGAGATATTCGCGTGGCCCCGGCTGCTACAGGGGGATCCGGTGATGCTCGCCAAGCTCGATTCCGCCCGCCGGGCGGGACTGAGGGCGGAGGGCCACACACCGGGATGCTCGGCCGACCGGTTGGCCGCGCTGGCTGGTCTGGGATTGACCTCCTGCCACGAGAGCGTGACCGAGGACGATGTGCTCGAGAGGCTACGCTTCGGATACTGGACGATGCTCCGCTCCGGCTCCATTCGCTCCGACCTTCCGCAACTCGCGGGGGCGATCACGGGCAATCCGGGCTTGGATACCTCCCGCTTCATACTCACTCCCGACTGGGTGAGCCCCCAGGACGTGTTGCGGCGCGGCTATCTCGACCACGTGGTGGGTCTGGCTGTTGAGCGGGGCATCCCGGCGGTGACGGCCGTGCAGATGGCGACGCTCAATCCGGCAACCTATCTCGGTCTCGACGGCCGGCTCGGGGGCCTTGCCCCCGGCCGCGTGGCGGATGTGCTCATCATCGACGATCTGGCCCGGCCCCGTCCACGAGCGGTGATCTGCCGGGGTCGCTTGGTCGCCGAGCACGGACGTCTGCGCGAGCAGGAGAGAGAGTCTTCTGTCTCCATGGGCGCGGTACCCATCTCTTCGTGGCCCGCCGTGCGGGTGCCTGCGGACCCCGTTGAGCCCGGGCACTTCGTGCTCGAGGGGGGCCGGTCCTGCTCTGCCGCCGAGCTTCCGGTCATCTTCATGAAGAACAAGACCATTACCCGCCTCGAGTACCAGCGGGTCGCTCTCTCAAACGGCGTGATCCAGGATCGTCCGGACCTGCTGCTCGCCTCCATCTGGTCGGCTTCCACTGGGGGCTGGCTCACGGTCCCGCTCGGTGGTTTCGGCGCCGGGGTGGGCGGAGTGGTGCTTTCTGCGGTCCATGAGAACGGAGTACCGCTGGTTGTGGGGAACGACCCGGCGGACATGGCGGTGGCCGTACGGCGCATGAAGGAGATCGGGGGAGGGGTGATCATCGCGGATGGCGGGCGCGTGGTGTGTGAACTGCCTCTCGATGTGGGGGGAGTCATGTCCACGCTCCCGTTTGCCGAGGTGGCCGCCCTCATGGACGGAGTCAATCGCTATCTGCAGGAGCGGGGTTGTCCCTTTGACGATCCCTTCTTCGGCCTCAACTTCCTCTCCTTCACCGGGCTGCCCTACGCCCGACTCACGCCTGAAGGAGTGTACGAGACCGGTCGGGGGCTCGTGGGCTATCCTCTGGTCTGCTAGGCTGAGAAGGCTATGCGAGTGTTCGAGGAAGCCGAGCACGTATATCGTGTTCCCGTCTACAATCCGTTCGGCCCCCTCCCCACCAATGCCTACCTGCTCGACGGTGATCGCCTGGGACTCTTCGATGTGGGGCCGGACCACCCGCGGTCGTGGGAGGAGCTCAAAGAAGGTCTCGCTACGCTGGGCAAGAAGCCGGAGGAGATCGATGCCGTCATCTTGAGCCACGGCCACGCCGACCATGACGGCCTTGCCCACCGGTTCACCTGGGCGCAGGTTCTCATCGGCCGGCCCGACCTGCACAAGATCACCGACTACTCCGGCCATCTCGAGAGGTACGAGGCGGTTGTTCGTGCGGTCCTCCCCTCCTGGGGGCCACCCCCCCGCCTTGCAGACCGCATTCCCGCATTCTTCAGCCACCTCCGGCGCTCCGGGGGCTCGGTTCCCTGGGCCGAATCACTTGACGACGGTACTGTTGTCAGAGGCTTCGGCCCCACCCTCCGCGTGGTCGCGTGTCCCGGGCACTGCGAAGGCCTGATCTGTCTGTTTCGGGACGAGGACGGTGTGCTGCTGTCTGCCGACCAACTGCTCGAGCACGTCATTTCCAGCCCCAGCCTCAACATCCTGGAGAACCCTCTCGGCACCGGACTCGCGGACTACGCTGCATCTTGCCACAAGCTCCTCTCCCTGGATGCGACGAGAGCCCTGCCCGGGCACGGCCCAGGCTTCGCAGGCGTCAGGGCGAGGTTGGGCGAGGTCTTGGCCTATGAGGAGCGGCGGCAGCAGCAAGCGCTTGCAGCTGTCGGCGAAGGTGTCACCGTCTATGAGTTGAGCCGGGTGCTCTTTCCCAGCGCGGGTGGAGACAACCCGTACCTCTCCTTCGTTGTCTTGGTGGAATCCTTCAGCCGTGTAAACCTGCTTGTCGAGCAGGGTGCGGTCGAGTCAACGATGAGCGAGGGCCGTCTCATCTACCGGAGAATCTGATACACGCACAGGAGGATCTGAAATGGTGCTTCATGTTTAGGGTTCCCAAGGCTGAGCTGGAGCGAAGAATCGGCGAAGTGCAGGGCCGGCTGCGATCCGCCGGCGTGGACTTCGCCGTCATCGTCCAGAATACCGACCTCTACTATCTCACCGGCACGGTGCAGCAAGGGCATCTCGTACTTCCCGCTGAAGGCGAGCCCGTCTTCTTCGTGAGGCGGGACGTGGCGAGAGCGCAGTGCGAATCGGAACTGGACCGGGTGGTGGAGTTGACCAGCCTGCGGGCTCTGCCCGAGGTAGTCGGGCGCATGGGTCTTCCTGCCGACGGGACTGTGGGTATGGAGCTCGACGTCGTACCGGTGGCGATGTATCGGCGCTATGAGGCCATGTGGCCGGCTGCGCGCTTCGCCGACTGCTCGGACCCCATAAAGGAGGCCCGGTCGGTCAAGTCGGCATTCGAGCTCGAGCTCATCAGGGAGGCTTCCGCTCAGGCGGATCACATCCTGGAGACGGCAGCCGGCCTCCTGCACGAAGGCATGACCGAGATAGAGATGGCCGCGGAGCTTGAGGCCGTGGCCCGGAAGGCGGGCCACCAGGGCATCATCAGATTCCGGGCCTTCAACATGGAGCTGTATCACGGCCACCTCATCTCCGGCCCGGACGGCGCCATCGGCTCTCACGTCGACACGCCGCTTGCGGGCCGCGGCCTCACCCCGGCGGTGGCGCAAGGAGCGGGCTGGCGTACGATAGGGCGCAATGAGCCCATCGTCTTCGACCTGTCGGGCGCGGTGCATGGCTACATCGCCGACGAGACCCGCATCTTCTGCGTGGGCAGCCTTCCCGCGGACCTCGCCGACGCCTACGAGCGGGTGAGGGAGATGGAGCAGGCGATGGTCGCCTTGGTGCGTCCCGGCATCACCTGCGGCGAGCTCTATGCAACGGCACACAATATGGCCGCCGAGCAGGGCCTTGGGGCCTATTTCATGGGCGCTCACCCCACCCAGGTGAGTTTTGTCGGGCACGGAGTGGGTCTCGAGATCGATGAGCTGCCGTTTGTGGCCCGCGGTTCGTCGCGGGCGCTCGAGGAGGGCAACGTGATCGCACTCGAACCCAAGCTGGCTTTCCCGGAGCGCGGCGCCGTGGGGCTGGAGAATACCTGGCTGGTCACTGCAGACGAGGCGGAGCGTCTCACCAACTCCCCCACGGAGATCTGGGAGGTATAGGCCGACCCCGGAGGCGTGGAGGGTGAGCGGCCGGCTCAGCCGACGGAGTGCCTGTCAGTGGATACGAAGACGTTCCGGATCGACCGCCGGCAGCATACCTTGGTTGGCGGGATTCAGTATCTGCCGTACACTCCGTGCGAACCCTCCCCCGGGGCTCTTCTCCGCGAGGTTGTAGTGGACGCCGGTGTGTGATCCCTCGATCACCCGCACCACGGGTCGGTCGAGAGGTTCGGCCGGGAGCGGAGGCTGATGCACCACGCAGACTTCGTTGGTGTTGAGCCTGACCACGGTGCCGACGGGATAGGCCCCCATCATCTCTACGAAGAGCTTGAGCAACAACGGGTCGTAGTGGGTGCCTGCCCCCGAGATCATGTGATGCAGCGCTTCGGCCGGTGTGATGTTGTGTTCGCGATAGGGACGGGGGGTCGTCATGGCGTCGTAGCGATCGGCGATACTTACGATGCCGGCCTCCAAACCGACCCTGTCCACGCTTGTGTGAGGAGGGTAGCCGGTCAAGTCGTAGTTCAGGTGATGCTCGAAGGCGACGGTGACGGCAAGCATGATGGAAGGCGTGATCCCCTCCCTAGTGAGCAAGACATCGGCCGATAGCAGGGGGTGGCGTAGCATGATCTCCCATTCGTCGCCGGTGAGTGGGCCCTCTTTTCTCACGATGCTGGGGTCCACGCGAACCTTTCCGATGTCATGCAGAAAGGCAGCGAGGCAGAGTTCGCCCAGCCTGGCCTTGGCCAGGCCCAGGCGCTGCCCGAGAATGACGGAGAGGATGGCGACATTGGTCGAGTGGGCGAGGAGGTACGTGTCATATTCCTTGATGGTCGTGAGGGACACCATCGAGGCCGGATCACGCAGCACCCTGTCCACCACCGATTGAGTCACATGCCGTAGTCGGCGCAGACGAAGTGAGTCGCCCGCCCCGATAGCAGAAGATGTCTCTCTGGCGGCCTCCATACATGTGGCGTAGGCGGCTACTGCAAGGTCCGCTGCCTCGTCGTCTGTGACGTGATGATCACTCTCGGCAACCACGTGTATGTGTGTCACATCGTTCTCTGCCAACCGTTCCGCCAGAGTCACGGGATCGGGAGTGGGCTCGGCGGCGATGACATGGGCCGCACGGGCGAGTTCGCTCTCGTCCACTCCTGCGCAGAAGTCCAGCGCCCCTATGTGCCACTGGGCGAACACCTGCATGAGGTACGCGAGGCGATGGAAGTCGGAGGCCGTCATGCGAACGCGGACCGAATCCACGAAGAAGCAGCGGTTGTGTACCGAGATGGTGCTCTTTCCTTGCTCGGAGAGACGCGACGCCAGCAATTCGTGGACGTTGCCTACGGAGGACAGCATGGCTTGGTTGCCGGGCTCGTAGAGGAGAGAGGTGCGGAGCGAGGCCGCGAGCCCGGTGAGTAGGCGGCTCTCCTGACCTGAGGCTGAGGCCGCCCTGGATTGTTGACGGTCCTGCGTGGGCGTCTCAGTCACCGGCGGGCCTCTGTGCGACTCGTTGTTCGGCGAGACGCCGCTGCGCAGCTTTGGCCACAGCCTGCTCCTTGGCGCTCGCCGCTTGTGTGAGTGAGTTTCGGGCTGCATTCGACTGCACGCGGGCGAGGGCTCCGATGGCGGCCACCCGCAGATCGAGAGGCCTGTTGCGTGCGAACACCCGTTTTCTCCAGAGTGAGTCGAGCAGTGGTGTGGCGGCCTCGCCGCCGATATCGGCAAAGGCCTCGAGAAAGGCGGCTGTCTCGTCGGCAGAACGGCGGAGGAAGCCCTTGCTCCTGATGCTCTCTTCCAGACGGCTGAGGCATGACGCGCTTCTCCTGGTGCCCAATGCCCTCACCGCGAGGATGCGCACTGAGGCCGCTTCGTCATGGAGGAATCTCGCCAAGAGCTGCAGCGCCCGCTCGTTGGCGGAGGCGGAGAGGGTGCGGACCACCTCTCTCCTCACCCGCTCATCCGGATAGAAGGAGACGGTGGAGAGGAGGTCCAGCGTGTGCTCATCGTCGCAGGCCCCGGCGAGCAGGTAGACGCAGTTACGAATCACGAACCAGCGGGTGTCATGCAGACGCTCCGCTATGGTGGCGGACGGCAGGGGGCGAACGCTCGCAAGCACGGTGAGGAGGCCCTTCCGCGCGGCTGTGCCCTTCGTCTCGGCAAGGCAGTCGAGGAGTACAGGGAAAGCATGCGGAGAGATGCGCTCCAGGAAGAGTTGAGCTGTGGTGCGCTCTTCCATGTGCGGCGACTCTAGGAGAGCCACAGTTCCTTCCACATCGCCCGGGGTGATCGCGGATGAGATAGCCAGGGTCAGGAGGTGCTCTCGGGCAGGGTTGTTCTTCAGGGCGAAGGAGAGCTCATCGAGTGCGGCTTCCACGTCCGCCACGCCGCCCCGACGCAGGCCCGGTGCGAGCAGTGCCGCATAGGCCCGCGAAGCCTTCTCGGCGGTGCCGTCGGTCGACGCCGAGGCGGCTATGTCGAGCAGGACGCGGCGGAACTCCGAGGCCAGCTCCGGTTCCTGCCGGGCCAGGTGATCGAGCTCCTCCCGTTCGCTCTCGGTCAGTATGCAGTCCCTCAGTGCCCCGAGTCTCTCGACCTCTTCCGGGTCGGTTGCACTGATAGTGCCGAGGCTATCGGGGCTCAAGCCCAGAGTGTCTATTCTGTTGAGGACGAGGTCCGCCATGCTCTTGATGGTCTCGCCGCTCAGGTAGTCTCCCGGTGAGAAGGGGTCGGCCACGCTGTAATCGATGTGGGCCAGGTCTGCTTCCCAGAGGAGGGTGGCAAGATCGTGATCTTCACGGTCCAGTCCGTCGGCCTGGGCGAGACAGTCGACGAGCAACTCTATCTCCTCTCCGGTCGTTCCCGGGTTGAAGGCTAGGCGGCGGATGCCGTCGCCGAACATGAGGAAGGCGAGGTTCTCCTTGCCGGCCTCGTCGCCCCCGTGCACCTCATGCCCATTCCAGCGGAGCGAGGTCTCCTCCACCACGAGCGGCAGGCTCTCGTGGGCGGCGAGGTAGTCGTTGAGAGTGGTGGCGAAGGCAATGGTGCCTGCTCTGGCGGCGGGGTGGTCGGCAGGGTACATGCGCCGTTCCTTGTAGGCCCGGCGCAGGCCTGACACCAAGTCGCGAACAGTCTTGCGGTCTGAGTCGCTGCCGCCTGTGTGATCGGGCATGTCGCTCACCTGATGAGAGAGGTACTTGACGCCTCCGCCCTCGGGGCGATGGCCTCGCACTGGCCTGTTGGCTATCTGAAAACTATACTAACCGCTGAGGCGCTTCTCGGGGAGCGGCCCTCGAGATACAGGTGCCGGGCGAAACGGGCTGCGAGGAGGGGGTGTCATCATGCCGAGTTGGATAGGATGGCCGGAGATCGTGGTAGTGGTGGTGCTGGCGCTGGTCATCTTCGGTCCCAAGCGTCTTCCGGAGCTTGGGGCTTCGCTGGGCAAGGCGATAACGGGCTTCAAGAAAGGCCTGAGCGACACGGAGCGTGAGTTGCGTAAAGCGACCGCCGACGGAGAGGGGCCGGACGGAGAAGAACAAGCCGGTAGGTAGGAATACGCGAGAAGAAGAGGTTCTCCACACATGCACTCATCCACTCCGGGCGAAGAGGCCTACGCGAAGGGCAAGGAGCTGGCCGAAGGGGTCCGCGCAGGCAATCAGCGTGCCATCGCCCGGGCGATATCGCTGGTCGAGGATGGGGGTCCGCTCGGAGGTGTGGTTGTGGCGGAGCTGTTCCCACACACGGGGCGAGCGTGTCGTGTGGGCGTGACCGGTCCACCCGGTGTGGGCAAGTCGAGTCTCATCTCCCAGCTCGTGAAAGTGGTGCGGGAGCGTGGAAGGACGGTAGGTCTCATCTCGGTCGATCCCTCGAGCCCCTTCACTCAGGGCGCGCTTCTGGGCGACAGAATCCGTCTGGCCGATCACTTCTGTGACTCGGAGGTCTTCATCCGGTCGATGGGCACCCGCGGCCACCTGGGAGGATTGGCCTTGAACACCCTGCAGGCGGCCTTGGTGCTCGATGCGTCCGGCAAGGATGTCATCTTCTTCGAGACGGTTGGCGTGGGTCAGACCGAGATAGCGGTGTCGGGCATTGCCGACACGGTGGTACTTGCTCTGCAGCCGGGGTCGGGCGACTCCATCCAGGCGCTCAAAGCCGGCATCATGGAAATCCCTGACGTCATCGTGGTGAACAAGGCCGACCACCCCCAAGCTGAGACTATGCTCGATGAAGTCAAGGGAGCTTTGCACTACAGGAAGGCCCGCGGCGGCTGGGAACCCCCGGTGCTGGGCACCAATTCCCGTACTGGAGAAGGCGTGCCCGAACTCTGGGCGACCATCGAGCGGCACCTGGCCTATCTGCGCGAGGAGGGACTGCTCGAGGAGAGGCGCGCGCGCCAGCTCGAACAAGAGGTCTTGGACCTCGCCCTCCAGCATGTGCAGAGACGTTTGGCGGAGAAGGCGGCGAGCGATCCCCATCTGTCCGCCATCCTGGCGAGGGTCGCCCACAGGGAGATCGACCCCTTGTCCGCTGTGGCCCTCATTCTTGACAGCATTCTCGGCGCGGGAAATCCATAGAATCCCCATGACGTGGGCCGGTGCGCTCTTGGGCGCCGGTCCGCAGGCCGTGGCTGAGTGGTCTTCTGGGAGACCGCCGTCGCTCATTCAGGCACGTTCGGCTAATGTGGGATGCGGCTTCAGCCGATACCAAAGGCGAGCCCAGTCGTTCATATCAGCGAGAGGCATCTGCTTCCCATGGAGCCTTTTTCGATCATGGCCGTATGTCGCCACTGTGGAACAACGTTGTGTCTTGCCGAACACGGGCGGGCACGCGTGGACGAGGTGAATGCCACCCATGTTGAACAGGTGGCTCGTGCAGTATGCGGGTGCTACGTCTTCGCCATGCCGGACTACCGCCTCGGGTTGCTCATGGCTTCCGTAATCGCCGCCGATGAGTTCCGGCGTGACGTCAATGGAAGTCAGGTGTGCGCATCTGACTGTATCTGAGACAACATACCGTCTACAATCAGGGTCTGCTCTGTGGAGTGGGCCCTTTTTTGTGCAAAGAGGTGGGAAGGAGGTGGCCGTGTTCTCCGCACCCAGGGTTGTCCTAGCGAGCACGGGGCCGCTCAGCTCCGAGCAGACCGAGGTTGCCACAGTGGCAACCCTGCGGGACGATGGCGTGGAGGCCGTGTATGCCGGAATGGGGCAGTCTCCTGAGGCGATAGTCAGGGCGGTGCTTCAGGAAGACGCTGATGTGCTCGGGGTCTATCTCACGCGGCCGGAGGATGTACCGGTGGTCGAGGCGGTGCTCGCTCTCCTCGAAGAGCAGGGGGCGGAGGACGTCACAGTCGTCGTGGCCGGTGAGATGCCTGCCGCCCTCGAGAAGCGGCTCGAGGCGGTGGGTGTCGCCCGAGTGTTATGTGCAGATGGAGCGGCGGCGGGTGTAGCGAGTTACGTGAAGACCGTCGCACGAAGAAGGGAGGAGAGGTAAGCGATGGCACTTGTCGAGACTACCATCGACGGCCGGGTGGCGATTGTGGTCATCAACCGGCCCGAAGCCATGAATGCGTTCAATACTGAACTGCTTGCGGTTCTTCGGGATGAGGTGCTTGCCCTGGGAGTGCGGGAGGACGTGGGGGCTCTGGTTCTCACAGGCACCGGCAAGTCCTTCGGTGCAGGGGCCGACATCGCCGAGATGGTCGATTACACTCCTGAGCAGGCCCGCGCATTCTCCGAGCTGGGGCAGAGTGCCACCACGGCCATCGAGAGCATTCCCCAACCCGTCATTGCGGCGGTCAACGGATTCGCTTTGGGCGGAGGCTGTGAGATGGCCATGGCCTGCGACGTGCGGCTGTGCTCCGAAAGCGCTCGGTTCGGGCAGCTCGAGGTCAATCTGGGCATTATGCCGGGGTGGGGTGGCACGCAACGGCTGGCGCGCATCTGCGGCCCCAGCTTCGCCCTCGATCTGATGTTCACAGGCCGCATGGCTTCGGCCGACGAGGCACTCCGTTGCGGCTTGGTGAGCGGTGTGTACCCGAAGGAGGAGTTGCTCGGCAAAGCCCAAGAGATGGCCGCCACCATCTCTTCCAAGAGCCGCGTGGCGTTGCGGAACATCAAGCTGGCTGCGAAGAGGGCACTGGAACAAGACCTGGCCGGTGGTCTTCGTCTCGAGGCGGATCTTTTCGGTCTATGTTTCTCCTCGTTCGATCAGAAGGAGGGTATGGACGCATTCCTCAACAAGCGAACGCCGGAGTTCAAGCACCAGTGAGCGAGGCTTCAAGTTTCGCCGTCCCCTCTCCGGGTGGTCTCGGATATGCGTGAGGATGGAGCTGGGCCTTGGTTCACGTACCGTTTGACGGTCCGTTTCTTCGACACGGACGCACAGCGCATCGTGCATCATGCCAACTACCTCGTTTATCTGGAGGAGGCCCGCTCCGAGTTCGTTCGCTCGAGAGGCATACCCTACAGAGAGATAGATGCGCGCGGTATCGCCATCGTGCTGGCCAAGGCCGAGATGCGCTGCACCGCGCCGGCGACCTTTGACGATGAGCTGGTGGTGCGAATGAGGCCGGCCGTTGTGGGCAGCAGGCTCGCCACCTTCGAGTATCGCATCGAACACGCGGTCAGCGGCCGGCTGCTCGTGGAGGCCCGCACCACGCACGCGTTTGTGGACCGCATGATGAAGGCGGTTCGAGCACCTGATTGGCTGCGAGAAGCGCTCGAGCTCTGAAGGGCCGGGGGGGGGGGGGGGGGGGGGGGGGCCCCCCCCCCCCCCCCCCCCCGGGGCCGAATCGCCTGCAATCCCCCGCCTCTGAACAGGGTCTTCAGTACAGGGTGACGCGAAGCGAACTCACTCCGGTGCGGGCACGCAGCAGCACCGAGTCACCCCCACCGTCGTGGAGGAGAGTGCCATCAGGCTGCCGGCTGAAGGCCGAGTCGAGGTTGGTGGAAGTGAGCCCACTCTCGGCGTCGACCACCACGCGCAACTGCCGGGGCAGCTGGACTTCGTACGAGGCCACCCCGCCGGCGATGGAGATCTCAGCCCCGGCGACCACCTCGGTACCCACCTTGATCACCAACGAACTGGCGCCGGTGTCGGCGCGCAGGTTGGCCAGGACGACGTCGGTGAGGTCCACGTTCATGCGGGCGGCTCCGCCTCTCAAGTCAAGCTCCCAAGGGATCCGAGAGGAGAGGGTGAAGGCCAACCGTTCGCGGGTCTCCCCCACGAAGAACGGGAACACGAACCACGAGCCCCGTCCGAAACCGACGTCGATCTGGGCCACGCCGTTCTGCATGGTCTGTTCGACATTCAAGCTCTTGCGCGTACGTAGCTCCCCCTCGAACACGGTGCCGATGTCCCGGCCGGCCAGGTCGAGCTGAGTGCCTCCCACGTCGATTGACAGCCGTGCCGCAGTCGCGCCCTCAAGCGAGTGGCCGGTGATTCTCTTGACCGTGGGGGCGCCCCATTCGCTCGCCCACGACCCCCAGGCAAAAGCCACCCCGCCCAGCAGGATGACGGCCATGAGGACCGTGGCGACGGGAGGGTGTCGGCGGCCGAGAAGGTAATAGACGCCGAGGATGATCAGGATGAGCGGCCACAGGTGCGCGAGCGACAGCACGAATCCCCATTCGACCCACCCTTGTACCGCCGCAAGCAGGAGAAACCCCAGAATGACCAGGAACAGCCCCCAGATGATGCGCCCCGGCTTCACGAGTGCCTACTTCGCACGAGTATGAACAAACCGATGACGATGAGAATAAGCGGCCACCACTTCGCCCAGCTCCAGAAGTCACCGAAGAACTGCTGCGCCAGGAAGAAGAGGCCCAGAATGATGAGCACGATGCCTGCCACCCAGCGCCTGCGCTCGGAGACGTCGGTATCCGTGGTCTGTGGAAGCGAAGTGTGTTGAGACGGTGGCGGCTCCTGTGGGGGCGGCGCCTCGACGCTGGGACCTCCCGGTGCAGCAGCGGGTGTGGAGCTTTCGGTGCTGGGGCGTGCCGTGTCGGGAGACCCCTGCCCTTCCGTGTTCATCTCGTGATTGGGCTCACGCGGCGTGTCTTGCATGTGGTCCTCCTACCCGGGGAGAACAGAGTGTGCGCCTCCACCTCGCAGTCTACCTGACGGGGCTCGAACACGCACCCCTGAGGCGGTCGGCGACTCTCGCGCCGGCTTGGCGGCTACCCGACGGGCCGTCCCGACCCTCGGTTCCGGTAACGGTGCGAGGGGAGGAGCGGAAGCAGTTCCTCCAGTGGTAGGGTGTTCATCACATCACGAGCCTCGATCCATCCCCGTCTCGCCTCGTCCACCCCGTAGTCGAGCAGCGCGAACCCAGCGGCGTCGTGGGCATCGCTCGAGATGATGAAGCGGGCGCCCCGGTCCCGGGCCTCCCGGGCCATGGGGGCGGCCAGGTCCAGCCGTTCGTAGCTCGCATTGATCTCCAGGAAGGTTCCGGTACGGACGGCGGCGTCGGCCAGCGCTTCCAGGTTGATCTCATACGGAGCGCGCCGTCCGAGCAGCCTCCCCGTGGGGTGGCCGATTGCCGCTACCCGGGGATTCTCCATGGCTCCAAGCAGCCGGCGCATGATGCGGGTGCGATCCTGCCCCAAGCCTGAATGTATGCTTGCCACCACGAAGTCCAACGATCCGAGTATGTCATCGGGGAGATCGAGTGATCCGTCGGCAAGGATGTCGACCTCACAACCGGCGAGGACGGAGAGGTGGGGCACCTGCGCATCGATCTTCCTGATCTCGCGCACCTGGTCCTCTATGCGGTCGGAGGTGAGTCCTCGCGCCACGCCCAGGGAGCGGCTGTGATCGCAGATGGCTATGTATTCGAGCCCCACCGCCGCGGCTGCCTGCGCCATCTCCTCTATTGTGGCCCGACCATCAGACCAAGTGCTGTGTACGTGCAGGTCGCCACGAAGGTGGCCTCTCTCCACAAGCGCGGGCAGGCGATCCTCGGCCGCCGCTTCGATCTCGCCTTGGCCCTCCCGGAGCTCCGGCGGGATGTAGGAGAGGCCAAGAGCCGCGTAGACGTCCGCCTCCCGCTCGTGAGTGACTGTTCTTGAGGCAGCCTGCCCTTCGAGGCCGTGCTCGGAGAGGTGGAAGCCCTGCTCCTTGGCGAGACCGCGGAGGTCCACGTTGTGCTGTGCGCTCCCCGTGAAGTGCAGCAGGAGGTTTCCGTAGGCCTGGGGCGTGGCGATGCGAAGGTCTACGCTCACCCCGCCCTGAGTGCGACCGGTGAGTGCAGCGATACCGTGCAGCCCCACCTCTGCGAGTTCCGGCAGGGCGGCAAAGGCCGCCATCGTCTCCTCCGGGGCCGCAGATGCCGCTACGAGGTCGATGTCCTTGACCGTGGCCTTTCTCCGCCGGAGGCTTCCGGCCACGTCCGCCTGTCTCGTGCCGGGAAAGGAACGGAGCGCCAGAAGCAGGCGCCGGGCGGACGGGTCGACGTGGCCGAGCAGGAGGCGGTCGGCGCGGTCGGCGTGGTCGGCGCGCTCCACTTCACGGAGGATGCTTTCTTCGGTCTTCGCACCCATCCCGCGCAGCCCGCGCACTCTGTTCTCCACACAGGCGTCTCTCAGGCCGGCCAGGTCGTAGATGCCGAGGGAGCTCCACAGCGCTTTCGCCTTACGGGGTCCTATTCCGGGTAGGCGCATAATGTCGAGGAGCCCGGCCGGGTAGCGGTCTCTCAGTTCCTCCAGTATCGTGATCCTTCCCGTGTCGAGCAGCTCGAGCACCTTGGCCTCGATGTTGGCGCCCACGCCCGGAAGTTCACGAAGCGAGCCTTGCCGAGCGAGGGCAGCAATCGACACCGGGTGGTTCTGGAACACCTGCGCGGCGCGCTCGTAGGCGAGCCGGCGATAGGGCGCCCCACTCTCAAGAGACAGGTAGCCGGCGAGCTCGGCGAAGAGGTCGGCTAGGTGGCTGTTGGCGTAGGCGGAGCGCGGGCTCATGTGAGGATAGCCGGCTTCATCGATCATCGGTGGAGAGCTGTTGCGCAGAGACGGTGGAGCGAAAGACTCTGCGCTCTCTACGGCAGAGGAGTTGCACGACGTTCTTGCCCGACTGGATGTTTCCCGCTGCCTCCCCGCCCGGAGTGACCCACCGGCCGGCCATGAAGAACCCCGAGAGGCCGGGAAGGGTGTGAGGTATCCACGTACTCAGGGCCTCCGGAGTGGGGAGCCACCCTCCGGCCGAGCCCTGGTGGTTCGAGGTGTAGCGGTGGATGGTGTGGGGTGTGGATACATGTTTCAGCTCGACCAGGCTGCGAACGCCCTCGAAGTAGAAGTCCAAACGACTCAGACACTCCGCCGCCAAACGCTCTTTCTCCTCCTGGTAGCGGGCCGGGTCCTCAGACGCCAGGGTGTGCCAGTATCCCCAGTCGCTCGGGAAGCTCACCTGCACCACGCTGTGCCCCGCCGGAGCGAACGAGGGAGCATGCTCGAAGAGCTGCACGGAAATGAGGTCGACGGTGTGGTTGCCGATGAAGAACGGCCGTCGCAAGACCACGTTCCAGAGCGGCGGCAGGCCAGAGCATCGCCGGCGGATACCGAAAGTGGCCACGAAGGGGCCGGACCAGACCGGCCACGAGGCGGTTCGGCGGCGGGTGGCTTCGTCCGTATGGCGTGCGTCGAGCAGCTCGCACAGGGTGCGAGTGGCGTCGGCTGTCGAGATGACACGGCTTGCCTCGATGAACTCGCCGCGTGCCAGCTCGACTCCCGTCACCCTTCCACCTGCCGTTCTTATGCCGGCCACCTCACTACCGTAGCGCAGTTCGGCGCCCAGTTGCTCCGCCCGATCCGCGAGGGTGTGCACGAGGTTGGTCGACCCGTCAGGGGGAAAGCCCAGTCGCCCTTCAGCGATGCGGGCCAGCGTAAGGACAGCCATCCACAAAGGCGCGTCTGGATGGAACAGGTCGCAGACCAGCTTGGCGATGAAGGGGCTGTCCATCTCCCGTGCGTAGTCACGTGCAGGCCGGGAGAAGGGTTCGGTGAACAGCCTGAGGGCCCGCCTCATCTTCCACGTACGGAGCGCCTTGTCGCCGAAGGTCATGAGTTCGAGAGGTTTCGCGGGTGGGTCCAGGTCGGCTGCCTTGACGGACGTCGCCATACCGATCAGCTCGAGCGCCCGCCCGGAGTCGCTCTTCCTCAGCGTGCTGAGTTCGACGGCCAGGCGATTCAGGTCGCGGCCCACGTCCACCGACCGGTCACCGGCCTCATCGATGAAACGGAGGGCGGGATCAGGTACAAGAAAGGTTTCGGGCTGGATACCGAGTTCGGTGTAGGTACTGTGGAGGGGGTCTTTCGGCTCCGGCTTCAGGAGAAGGCCGGGCGTGAAGGGGACGGCGTACCGTTCGTTCGTCCAGGGCGCCGCGAGACCTCCCGGAAAAGCGTTCTGCTCGAGTACCAGGGGACGGTATCCGTTCAGAGCCGCATATGAGGCCGTCGAGAGCCCGGCAAGTCCTGCTCCCACGATGATCACAGTGTCACGGGTCATGGAGCAAGTGTAGTCCAGGCAGGCGGGGTATGTCAGATTGAGGAGCCGAGGGCCGTTTAGGTCGGCTCCGGCGTCGGGTAAACTAGAGACAAGTGTTGGTTCTTCCGTGCATCCGGCCGGAAGCATGGGGGAAAGAGCCGAAGGAGGGGACATGGCCGACAAGAAGGTCGAGCGCAATATCCGATCCTCAGATGAAGAGCGGCCCAGCACTCCGTCGCAGAAGCTTCAGGCCTCCATCTCGGACGGCGGGACGCTGAACATGGCGGAGAGGCCACACAACAAGGCGAAGGCCGCCCTGCTCGATCGCTTTCGTGAGAGGGAACAGCGTTTCCGTCGCGATCAGTCGGATCATGCACAGGCCGAAGCCGTACCTCCGACCCCCGGTCCTACCGAGAGGGAGGCGCAGCGAGAGTAGCCGCCCGAGCCGGTAGTGCGAAAACCCACCCTGCACTGCGACTCGTGAAGAGAGGGCGGCATGCTCGACAGGCAATATCTCAAGGACCTGGCCGGTTACCGAAATCCCCAGGGCCTCTTCATCAGTGTCTGCGTCTCCACGAGCAGGCTCGACGACTGGCGACAGAAGGCACCCACCTTCCTCAACAGCGAGTTCGGCCGCCTCGGCCGGGAAGGCGCATGGAACAAGGAAGAGCGCAGGCTACTCGAGGCCGAGCTGGCGAAGATCGCCGAAGTCCTCCAATACGACATCACCACACAGACCGAAGGTGTGGCTGTCTTCGCCGATGGCACCCAAGGCATGTTCGAGCGGGTGGAACTCCCCCTCCGGCTGAACAACCGCCTGTTGGTGGAGCCTTCTCCGTACATCCGTCCGCTCATACACGCTCTGGAGGTGCTCGAGCCCTTCCTCATCACCAGAGTGAGCAGGGATGACTCCAGCCTCTATGTGGTGGACTGGTGGAGAGTCGCACGTGAGGATGATCTGACCGGTCCCTACTTGCGCTCTACCGACCGCGAGACCGGCGAGGTGCCCGTGAAAGAGTACTACGCCGCCGCGCGCCAGGAGAACCTCGTAGAGCAGCACTTCAAGGAAGTGGCGCTGAACGTCGACCGGCTGCTGAAGGAGACCGGCGTGCGCCGCATTGTCATGTGCGGCCAGCACGAGATCATCACCAACGTCTCGAAATCGTTGAGCGCGGCTGCGTCTTCTCGCGTCAGCGCTTCGATTTCTTGGGATCCGGCAACCAGCGTCAACCAACTGGTCGTGTCCGCGCGCGCGGCCCTGGCCGATGCCCGCAGGCAGGAGATGAGCCGACTGATGGAGCGCATCGACAACGATCTTGGTCCTCAAGGCATGGGTGTGGCCGGTTTCGGCGATGTGACCGGCGCGTTGTTGCGCGGCCAGGTGCAGACTCTGCTCGTCGAGCGGGGAGTCCGTCCACCGGGATGGTCGTGTGTCAATGATGACTTCGTTCGCCCCGAAGAGGTTCATGTCTGTCCCCTGTGCGGCGGCCGGTCCGTGAGGGTGGACGACATGTTCGGGGAGGCCGTGCGCCATGCCGTCCTGCAGGGGGCTGAGGTCGAAGTGGTGGAGGGGGTGGAGAGGCTTCACGAACTCGGCGGCATAGCAGGTTTGCTGCGCTTCAGATAGGCTTTGCGGCAGCATATGCCTGCCGATGTGGACATGCGTACGCCGTGCCCGCAGTGTGGCGCACCTTTGGTGGCGCCGCACCGTGTAGATGTGTTCACGTGCCCGTGGTGCAAGGCGACTCTGCGTCCGGACGAAGGCGTTCCCATTCACTATCTGGCTGAGGCCGCCCGTCTCGACCAGGAGTCCGCCTTGGCGGCTGTGCGGGCGTGGGCGGCGGGTTCGGATCTGCCCGCAAAGATGGAACGGGAGGCCGACTTCCGCGCGGGTGGCCTCCTCTACTTCCCCTTCCTGAGAGTCCGGCGCACCGGTGAGGACTCGGTTGTTGCCTTGGCTCCGCTCCCCCAGCCCGAGGTGTATGAGCTGGGGGGAGTACCCGGGAACCTCTACCCACTCGAGGATCTCCCGGAAGAAATCCTCGTCGGCGCCCCCCGGCCGGATGACGAGGTCTTCAGGGACCAGATCAAGCGGGCTCTCGACGACGGGGGATTGATCGACCTCCTCGTGGAGTACCGTGCATACTACCCTGTGATGTACCGCTATCGCGAGGAACCCTTCTCTCTGGTGGTGGGGGCGGGCAGCGGGCGGGTGCACGTCAACCGCCGCCCCGCCCGTTTCAGTGTTGCCTGCGAAAACCTGATGCTGGCCGCCGCCGTGTGCCTGCTCCTCGCGGAGGCTCTCTTCTTGCCCGGTTTCTGGGTTAAGCTGATTGCGATAGCGCTGACTGCCGGTGCCCTGTTCCCGCTCCTGAGGTTGCTTATCGCACGCCATGGCTGAGAATCTGTTTGCCGACCCGGAACCCGCCGCCCACGACTCGGCACCAGGCGCGCAGGGGGCCGCCTTGCTCCGCCTGCGTCTGCGGTCGGTATCCTGCCCCGCCTGCGCCGGCGCTCTGCACGTAGCCGACGGAGAGCGGCTCTTGGAGTGTGATCGCTGTAGCAGCCGCTATCTCACTGCAGGTGGGAAGGACTTCTCCAGGCGCTACTTCTCCCCCAGGGTCGAGCGTCTTCGAGCGGTGGGCAAGGGCACCCGTTTTCTGCTGGATCACCCGGCTATGCCCAACGACATCAAGGAGTCGGCGTTCGTGGAGGCCCACCTCCTGTACGTGCCCATCTGGGAGGTGCGTGCCCACGTCGTCGGGTGGGAGTTCGGTACGAAGATGAGGTCTCGCCTCGCGCGACAGACGGGTAGAGACGAGGAGTACCCGGCGATGGAGATGGTCTCAGAAGGTATCCAAGAGGGGTATCTCGGTGAGCGGCGTTTCTACCGGGCGGCAGCCGATCTCGGCACGCTCGGTATCGGGCGTCCCCACATCACGGGACGGGACTGCTCACTGCCGTACGTTGCCGGAGAGCTCGAGCCGGGTGCAGCGGTTCTGGGCGCCGACCGGGACCACGCGGACGTCGTGGCTCAGGCCCGAAGGGCCTTTCTGCGTCCTCCGTCGGGGACGGGGAGCCGGGGTGCCCGTCTGTTCATCCTCAACGAGACGGTGACCCTGCTCTACTACCCGCTGTGGTCACTTCGCTATCGTTACCGGGGCAGGCAGTACGAGATGATGCTCGATGGTCGTAATGGGGTCGTGCATGCAGCGCGAGGCCCCGCCGACAACGACAGGCGGCTTGCCCTGCTCTTGGTAACCTACGCGGCACTTGCGGTCGCCCTTGCCCTCTTCGTCTCCAACCTTCAGGCGCATGAGATCGCCCGACAGGCTTCCTTCTACGCGCTCCTGGTGATGGGGGCGCTCACCGCCGGAGCGTTCTTTCGTCTCAGGCTTGTGAGGGAGGTGGAGTATCACGAACCATTCTCCTCTTGAGTTGATACCGCTGCGCTGTGCCCACTGCAGCGCGGAGTTGGAGGGTGGGGGTGGCGCGGCCGCTTTCATCTGCCGGGTGTGCGGAGTGGTGTTCGAGCCCGAACGGAAATCGTTGCGGGCGGTCACCCCGTTCAAGGTCGCTGTGACGACTGAGCTGTCTATACCGCTCGAGGTCCGTTATCTTGCCGTGTGGGCCCTTGCCGCCGATGTGGCGGTGACCGAGAAGGAGTCCCGCTCTTCATCCTCCCGGACGTCGGTATGGGAGAAGATAGGTAGTGTCGCCTCTCCTTCGCCCCCGCGTCTCTACGTACCCGCCTTCGCGCTCAAGCGCTCGGTGGTGCAACAGCTGGGAGTGGCGCTCACCGAAACGCAGCCCGTGCTTGATTTGGAGCCGGGACTGCCGCGCGAGGGGCTTCATGGTCCCCACCGGCTGGAAGTGGGGCCGGACCGGGACCTGTCTTCCTCGCAGGGGGAGGATGAGCCGGGTTTCGGTACCGTGTCGCCGATTCTCCTTTCTGAGGCCGATTGCCGCACAGTCGCCCATTTCGTGTACCTTGCCCTCGAGAACCGGTATACGCGTGATTTGAGGCACATCGATTACAATCTACAATTGGGTGCCGGGCAACTTCTGTTCTTTCCGGCGGTCTTCGACAGACGCCATGTGAGAGACTCCAATTGGCGTTTCCTTCTGAGAGAGTTCGACGGGCTGGTAGCGTGAGCAGACGAGTGAGGTGGGGGCCGTGAACGACATTGGATCGCGAATAGAGGACAGCAAGAGCTGGTTTGAGAAGGCTGCGGAATACGTACCCGGCTACAAGGGGTACAAGCGCAAGGAGCTGCGCCGGGAGGCCGACAAGTTGCAGCGTACCTACGTGGCGGAGCGCTTGGAGTCTGCCCGTAGAGTGCTCGAGGAGCTGGAATTGGCGCTGAGCCGTCAGGGCAACCTCCAACTCTTGGGCATCATGGACACGGCACAACGCAAGCTGCGCACGGTGAAGGACCGCTATCTGTTTGCCGACTACGGGTATGCGGGGTGGTTCGACGCGGTGAAGGTGAAGGAGAACCAGCTCGACCAGATGTACCAGCTGGACGTGGGTGCACAGGAACAGGCGCGGGCCATCGAGGAGTTCGTGCGCGCCATGAGTGCGGAGTCCCCCACGCTCAGGGTCGACATTTCCTTGTTGGAGCAGAGGGTTGGAGCTCTCGACGAGTACTTCCTGGAGAGGGAACACGCGATCACTGGTGTGGGGAGGTAGACCATGGCGCTCATGGACATCATTGAGTTCGTCGATCAGGCCGGCAACGAGATGGTTCATCGGATTCCGGAGAAGGGCTCCGGTGAGTTCCGCATCGGTTCGCAGCTGATCGTCCGCGAGAATCAGTGGGCCGTGTTCTTCCGTGACGGCAAGGCGCTTGATGTGTTCGGGGCGGGCCGCCACGCGCTCACCACTTTGAATATCCCCCTCCTCACCAGCCTGCTGACGACCCCGTTGTTCGGAGACACTCCGTTCCGGGCCGAAGTCTACTTCGTCAACCAGGTGGTCTTCACTGACCTCAAGTGGGGCACCATGGAGCCCATCTTGTTCCGCGACTCCGAGTTCAAGATGATAAGGCTGCGCGCTCACGGCATCTACAGCATCCAGATCAGCGATCCCAAGCTGTTCGTCATGAAGCTGGTGGGAACGCGGGCCATCTACAACAACGCCCAGATCGAAGACTTTCTCCGGGGCATCATCATCGGACGCCTGGCCGACCTATTGGGTGAGAACCTGGATTCGGTGCTCGACCTGCCCCGCTATTTCGATGAGCTGGGGGCCGGACTCAAGGTCCGGGCCAAGGATGACTTCTACCAGTACGGTCTGTCTCTGGTCGACTTCATCATCAACGCCATCACTCCGCCTGAGGATGTGCAGAAGCGCATCGATGAGCGTACGGGTATGGAGGCCATCGGCGGCATGGACCGCTACTTCCAGTACAAGGCGGCGCAGGCAATCGGCGATATCGCCCAGAGTGGCGGCGGCGCGGCGGCCGGCACCGGTGAGGGCATCGGGGGCGCGGCGGCCACCGGGCTCGGCCTGGGCGCCGGCGCCGGTCTCGGCTTCATGATTCCCGGCATGTTGCAGCAGGCCATGGCGGGAGGGGCCCATCCGAAGATCAGGTGCCCCAATTGCCATACGGATATCCCGCTGGAGAGCAAGTTCTGTCCGAGTTGCGGCACCAACCTCCAGGCCACCGTCAGCTGTCCGCAGTGTCAGGCGCCGTTGCCGGCGAGTTCCAAGTTCTGTCCCAGTTGCGGGCATCAGTTGGGGGCTCCGCCTGCAGCTGCGCCGGGGCAGACGGCTGCTGCTCCCGCACCGCCACCCGGCGAGGCGGCGGCAGGTACCGAACTGGACTCCTCTCCTGAGCAGGGCGAGGGCGGCGGCGGGCAGGCCAACTAGTGGGCGCCCGGGGCACGACAAGCGGGCACGGGAGAAGCCTACCGGTGCCCGCAGCCGTGGTGCTTGCCGTCACGTTTCTCGCGATCGCGGCACTGTTGTTGGCGCCTCCCGTGGAGGCGCAGGCTCGCTCGTGGACCATCGACAGTATGGACGTCGTTCTCGATGTGCAGAAAGACAGCGACATCCTTGTCACGGAAACCGTGACCTTCACCTTCGAGGGTACCTACAGCTACGTGGGGCGTGTCATCCCCACTCGTAACCTTGAGTATCTCAAGGACATCAAGGTGTTCCGGGACGGGGTGCAGTTGCCCCAGGGTTCGGGCCCCGGCACGTACGACGTGTTCAGCGAGGATGGCAACCGCATCATCCAGCTGAACTTCTCCCTCACCGACACGTCCGCAACCTGGACCATCGAGTACCGAGCGCAGGGCTCCGTCTTCTACTTCGAACAGGGTGATGAGCTGCGCTGGTACGTTCTCGACGCCGATACGCCGGTGCCTATAGGCCGGGTGCGGGCCACCGTCAAGCTTCCCGCCGACGTTTCCCCCGACCGGCTCTTTCCCGCGCTCCAGACGGGGCCCTCAGTGGAGACCGGCGTGGACACATCCGGGGGCGGCGTCGTGGTGTACGAAGGTGTCGGATTGCCGGCCTTCACCAAGTTCTGGACGGTGACGGGTTTCCCGAAAGGAGTGGTCGACTTCAAGTGGACCACCAAGAGGATAGTGGGATGGATCGTGCCCAAGGTAGGCTTTGCCCTTCCCATCGGCGCCTTCCTCTTCGTGCTGCTTCTATGGCGCAGGAGGGGCCGGGACGAGCCCGCGCTGGTTCACGCCACCTATGTCTCCGAGCCCCCCTCCGACCTGCCGCCGGGGGTGGCCGGGGCACTCATCGATGAGTCCGTGGACATAAGAGAGGTGACAGCCACCATCGTCGATTTGGCTCGGCGGGGCTACATCGATATGGTCGAGGACAAGGTGGGAGGCTTCGCCGGTGTGTTCGGGGCCAATGTGACCACCTTCCGCAAGCTCAAGCCCTTCGACGATCTCGAGGGTTTTGAGCGGAAGGTGGCCGATTCCCTGTTCGCGGGCCATGGTGATACGGTGACCTCCAAAGACTTGAAGAACAAGTTCTACGTGCACATGACGCCCATCGTCAACGAGATCTACAATTCGGTGACGCGCCGCAAACTCTTCGTCGACAATCCGCAGAAGGTCAGGGCGAGATGGGCCGGCTATGGGGTGCTGCTGACCATAGTGCTCGGAGTGCTCACCACCATCCTCATCATGACCGACATCGCCGGCTGGGGCTACTTCCTGTTCGGTTCCATCGTGACGGTGGTCATCGTGTTCGCCTTCGGGAGGGCCATGCCGCAGAGGACGGCGCTTGGCGCCCAAGAGCAGAAGAAGTGGGGGGCCTTCCGCAACTACCTGCGTGATCTGCGCAGGTTCGACGACATGGACACGGCTCGGGAGGCGTTCGAGAAGTACCTGCCCTACGCCATCGCCTTCGGTGTGGAGAAGGACTGGGTCAGACGGTTCAGAGACGTTCAAGTTCCTCCACCCACCTGGTACCATCCGGTGTTCGTTCCCGGCTACTCCACCTGGGCGAGCGGAGGAAGAACCGGGGTTCCGCCGGCTATGGCCGGGCCCGCAGGTGATTCGCCCAGGGGCGGTATGCCTGCCGGCGGTTTCAGCCTGGATAGCATCTCCAACAGTCTGTTCAGCAGCCTGAACAACATCTCGAGCACGCTGACCTCGTCGCCGAAGAGTTCGGGGTCGAGCAGCGGTGGAAGCGGTGGTGGGTTCGGCGGCGGATTCTCGGGCGGCGGAGGAGGAGGCGGCTTCCGGGCCGGCTAGCCGGCCCGGAAGCCCGCGAACCGCGAAGGAGGGCTCATGCAAAGCAGGATCGTGGGAATCGTACTCATCGTCGTCGGTGCGGGAATCGGTGTGTGGCTGGGCACAGGCATCGCGACCAAGAGCGTAGGTGTCACTGGGGGAGCTCTGGGCTTTGTGCTCTTCAGCCTGCCTTTTCTGGGAGTAGGGCTCTACTTCCTGCTGTCGTCGAGGGGCGAGATCAAAGAGCAGTCCAGAGCCGACAAGCAGAGGGCGGTGCTCAACGCCGTCGCCACCCGGGGAAGAGTGGGTGTGGCCGATCTTGCCATCGAGACAAACTCCTCACGAGAGGAGATACGCGACTACATATACGACCTCATCGGCAAGGACCTCTTCACCGGCTACGTGAATTGGGACAAGGGTGAACTGGTCTCCGCCGAGGCGGCGCAGATCACCGAAGGGCAGTGTCCCAACTGCGGCGGAGCCGTGGAGTTGGCTGGCAAGGGTCTGGTGAGATGCCCGTATTGCGGCACGGAGACGTACCTCTCGAGGAGCGCATGAGAGGACGAGCCACTCGACATCCGGTGGCTGGAGGCGGCGGCCGGGCGAAGCCCGCCCGCCGCGCCGTCTGCCTGCGTGGCATTGCACTGCTCGTCTCGTTTCTCGTATTCGGACTCCTAGCCGCTCTCTGTGCCGGGCCGGCCCAGGCCAAGGAGTGGCGCATCGAGCGCATGGACGTGCTTCTCGACGTGCAGGAGAACTCCGACGTGCTCGTGAGTGAGAGCGTCAGCTTCGCGTTCACGGGGCAGTTCAGTTTCGTGACCCGCTTCATCCCACTCGTGAACCTCGACGATCTCACCGATATCAGGGTGTCGAGAGACGGCGTCGAGCTACCCCGGGGCACCCAGCCCGGCACGTGGGACACTTTCCGCGAGCACGGCTACCAGGTGATACAACTGAACTTCTCGCTTGCCGACACCACGGCCGCTTGGACTATCGACTACCGGGCCGTCGGGGCGGTGCACTATCTGGAGGACGTGGACGAACTGCGCTGGTACGTGCTGGACGCAGAAACGCCGGTGCCTATCGGCGAGGTGCGCACTGAGGTGCGCCTTCCCGGTCAACTGTCTCGCGAGGAGCTCTCCGCTGCTGTGCGCACCGGGAGCGACACGGAATGGCGGGTCTTCGGCCCCTCCCCCTCCGTGGTCGTGTTCGAAGCGCGGGGCCTTGCGCCGTTCACGGAGTTCTGGACCGCCACCTCTTTTCCGCGGGGAGTGGTGGCGTATCGGTGGACAGTGGAGCGAGTCGTTGCCGCCGTTGTTCCTAGGCTGGGCTTCGTGCTGCCCTTGTTGGCCCTGCTTACCTCCTTGGTCATTCTCCTCCGCAGGCGAACCTCCGTAACGCGATTTCCCCACGCGAGCTATGTGACCGAGCCCCCCTCGGCACTCGCCCCCGCTTTGGCGGGAGTCCTCTTGGATCAGAGAGTCGAGCGGCGTGAAGCGGCCGCCACGCTTGTCGATCTTGCCCGGCGGGGCTATGTGTCGTTGAGGGAGTCACCCCTTGGCAGCGCCGCCGACCCTATTCCACCGAAATCAGATTCAGGCGAGGAGGCCGACGAAACGCCCAAGGCACTTCCAGGTCTGGTGGTGAGCAAGCTCAAGATGTTTGAAGACCTCTCCCCCTTCGAAAGGGCCCTTGCCCACGGAGTGGCGGAGTCGGTCTCCACCGGTGTGGGTGTCGAGTATGATCCGTCGCGGGTGCCGGGAGCCGTGGGCAGAGCCTTCTCCAGTTTCAGCAACCTCGTGTACGAGGAGGCCGTCGATTCCGGCTTCTTCGTCAGGAATCCCGAGACCGTCAAGAACCTGTGGTACGGCAGGGGAGGTGTGGTCGCCATAGTGGGTGTGGTGGCCGCGGTATTGGCCTGGGGTGCGGATGTACCCGGTACGGGCTACATGGCACTGGGCTCTGTAGCGGCGGGAGTCATTCTCATCGTGTTCGGCCGGTTCATGCCCGTCTACACTCACAAGGGTGCGTTGGAGCGGAGCAGGTGGCAGGCTTTCCGTGCGTTCCTTGAGGATCTGGGCCGGTTCGAGGGAGTCGAGAGGGCCGACCAGCTGTATCAGGAGTACCTGCCCTACGCCATCGCTTTCGGAGTAGAAAGACTGTGGGCGCAGAGGTTTTCCGGCTTGGCTGCGGTACCTGCGTGGTTCGCTCCCCGGCCGGAGGTGGAGGAGGAGCGCCGGCGTCGCGCACCCGGTGTCTTCCCGAGCCGGGACATCTCCGGCGCAAGACCACCTTCGGCAGCGCCGTGGGGAACCGGGGCTCCGGGCGGGACCTTCGTGCCGCCACGGGTCCGTAGTAATGCGCCGGTCCCAGGCGCGGTGTCTGGTCTGGACGACCTCTCCGACCGTCTGTTCAAGGGCCTCGAGAGTTTTTCGGTTGCTCTGACCAGTGCTCCCCGCCTCGCCGGAAGTCGCTCGAGCGACTCAGACAGCGTTCCCAGCCGGTCATCGTACTCCTCAGGGAGCGCTTCGTCCTCGTCGAGCGGCAGCAGTTTCAGCGGCGGGGGAGGCGGCGGGGGTTTTCGGGCCGGCTGATGCTGCCGCCCGGGATGGCTGCGCACTCGGGTGTCAGGTGCGGAAGGCCTCTGTCAAGAGTCGCTGCAGACCTTCGAGGGCCCGGAACTGCAGGGCTTTCACTGCGCCTTCCGACTTATCCATCACTCGGGCAGTCTCTTGGATGGAGAGCTCGAAGAAGAAGCGGCACTCGATCGCCTCGCGCTGTTCCGGAGTGATGACGGCGAGGGCCTCCCGCAAGGTCCGACGACGTTCGGCACGCAGCAATTCGCCTTCAGGGTCGGCCTCGTAGCTGGGGTCGACTGCCGTCTGCGGGTCGGCCTCACCATCGATGGGCAGCCGCCGCTTGCGGTAGTGATCGATGATGGAGTTCTTGGCGATGGTGTAGAGCCACGTGGAGAATTGAGCAGGCGTGGGTTGGTAACGGTCGATGGCGGCGAGGGCCTTCTCGAACACGAAGTGGGTGAGATCCTCCGCGTCTTCCCTGCTTGCCACGCGGAAGTTGACAAAGGTGAATACCTGGGGGAAGTACAGCCCGTACAGGCGCGAGAAGGCGGCGGCGTCGTTTGCCGATGCCCTCACCGCCATCTCCTTTATCTCCTCGGGGGAGATACCGGAAGGGCCGGTGGCCGCCGGAAGGAGCACGTCGATTTCCGCCGTCATACGAGGCCTCGTTCTGTCGTGGCACAGCTGTATGGTGATGTATCGGCGGAAAGCCGCGGGAGCTTGAGTCGCCCGGAGGAACTCCCGGCTCTAGGGCGAGGTGGTGGTCGTCGTCGGGGGCGCCGTCGTGGTCGTGGTGGTGGGTGACGGCGGTTTGGTGGTTGTGGTGGTGGGTGCGAGAGTGGTGGTGGTTGTGGGCTTCGTACCCTCCTGCACCACCCGGGAGAACATCGGATAGTTGCTGATGAACGTGTCTTTGTGGATGACCTTGCCGTCTTGTGTGACTGTGCGGACCACTCGTATCTCTTTACCGTCTTGCCCACCGTCTTTCACCCTGGTCTCGCCGACGAATATCTCGTCTGTCTTCTCCCGCTTCTCAGTGGCGAGCCGGATGTTATAGAAGTCGCTCGTCGTGTAGGTGACCTTACGGCCTTGCGAGGTGCCGTAGATGACGAAGGTGACGCTGTTGCGTGACGCGGAGGAACGAATGAGTATCCAGCCCGGCGTGTCGTTGCGGAAGCGAAGATTGGGAGCGGGCCAGCTCACGGTTGCGTCCCTACCTGCTGGGTAGCTGCTCAGATAGCGGCTGTGGTTCCAGCGCTCCGTGATCTCGACGCCGGCGAAGAAAGCCGCGTTGAACAACGTGGTGGAGACCTGGCAGATACCGCCGCCCAAGTCATCTTCCAGCCGGCCGCCTTCGACGATGACCGGGGCAGTCTTGAAGCCGCGGTCACTGGTGCGTCGGCCCACCACGTCGTTGAAGTTGAACTGCTCACCGGGGGCGATCAGCGTGTTATGGATGATCTGAGCCGCCAACTGGACGTTGTCGCGGCGATTCTCAGAACCCCCGAACTCGGTGGTGTAGCTGCCGAGAGCGGCTTTGATGCCCATCGCCTCGGCATCCTCGGTGGTGCGGTCGGGCTTGATCTCGCTCACGGCTATCTCGCCACGCCTGCCGGTGGACGACTTGGTGATCTCTGTAAGGATCTCCGCAGTCTTCTCCCTGTCCAGCTTCCGGCCCGCCACCGAGGGTATGATGGTGGCGTTCTTGCCGTCGGTGGACCATCCGGCGTTCTTCGGGTCGAGCTTGACGGCGTCGTTGATGCGGTCGAAGAGTGGCACTGCCTTCTCGGCCGAGATGAAGGGCACGAGCCGGGATCCGCCTTCCACAGTGAAGTCCATGAAGTCGGCGATGTTGGAGGTGGTCACGGGCCACTCGTTGTCACCGAGGAACAGGGTGGCGGAGGAGCCGATCATCGTGCGGGCTTCAGCGACGGCTGCCGCGGTATCGGTGGCCTGGATACGGGGGCTCTCCGTCTTCATGGGCACGGGAATCTCGGTGGAGTGGAAAGAGAAGAACACCTGCTCCAAGCGGCAGCGGAGTAGCTCGCGATCTACGACCAAGCCGTCTCTGCCCTCGATAACGGTCACGTCACCGCCTTCTATCCTGAGACCGGCATTCACCGCGGGGTCGTCGAGCTTCTCTGAGACCAGATCGAGAAAGCGTTCGGTGCGCTCGTCGTCCATCACCCCTTGGAGCTCTACGTCACGCGAAGAGAAGTAGAGAGAGATGCGGGTGCCCAGATCGACGAAGAAGTTGCGGTCGCGTGTGAGGTTGTAAGCATCGGCGACCGTGGCTTCGACATCGATGTCCACCCCCAAGTCATCGGCTCGAAGGGGCCAACGGTACTCATCTTTGGTCAGCACAACAACGCTGTTACCCGCCTCTTCGACCAACTCGGCGATCTTTGCTTCTGCCTGGGGGCGGGTGAGCCCACCGACCGTCTCGCCGGATACCGTAATACCCGGGTGGATCCGATTGAGGGTAACGAGAGAGTCGATGAGGACAAGGAAGAGAAAGAGGGCGAAGAGTATCGCGAAGGCCGCCAGCAGTCTGGCTTTCCAACTGCGCTTGAGCGCACGGCGCAATGAGTGCCCGGGCCGAGGACGGCGAGCACGCGTAGCCGGACGCCTGGGGGCTTGTGAAGAGCGTGACACTTGCCTGCTCACGGAGTGGTTTCCTTGGCGCGTACGTGCGATTCTCATACAAGATACCAGACCTCGGTGGGGCCTCACAGGTTCCCTCCCGCGTGTGTGACGTCGGTCTCCGGAAGGAGTCGCTGTGGACGTGAAAGCACTTGATGCCCGGCTTGGGCGGCTGCGCGAGGCCGGCCTCATTGACGGCGGCTCTGTTCAGCGCGCCCGGGTGGTGTCTCGGTTGAGAGGTGGAGGCATCGTCTCCGGAGAGCGGGTGGCAGAGGCACTCGGGGTCTCCCGCGCCGCGGTATCGAAGCACGCGCGCGCTATGATGGCGGCCGGCCTCGGCCTGACCGCCGTGCCCCGACTTGGCTATGCGCTCTCCGAGTGGGGCTGGGCGGACAGCTTGCTCCCGGAAGTGATGGTGCCGCGGCTTCTCGAAGAGCATCATCTACCGGATCCCGGATGCTCGCGAGGGGCGGAACCCAGGGTTTGTCTGGAGGAACCAGAGTCTTCCGTTCTTGGCATCCCGTACCTCTATCGGGCGGAGGTGGGCTCCACCAACGACGTGCTGAGGGCGGAGGCGGAGGCAGGGCTGCCCGGAGGAGCTTTGGCCGTGACCGAGGCCCAGCGCAAGGGCAGGGGGCGCTTGGGACGCTCGTGGGTGAGCCAACCGGGCAAGGACCTCGCGTTCTCCCTGCTCATACGGCCTGCTGTTCCGGCGGCGCTCATTCACTTTGCGGTGGTGGCGGCGGGATTGGCGGCAGCCCAGGCGGTGTGCCGTCTTGCGCCGGAGATCGGGACGGCGGTGGGGGTCAAATGGCCGAACGACGTGATGGTGGGTGGGCGCAAAGTGTGCGGCGTGCTCACGGAGGGATCGGTGGATATGGATGTCGTCCACTGGGTAGCCATGGGGGTGGGGTTGAACGTGAATGGAGATCCCTGCGCTTACGTCCTGGAAGGAGAGCGAGAGGATGCGCCCCTGCCGGCATCGCTGCAGGGGGAGACGGGAAGGGAGTTCCCACGCGGCGACGTGTTGCTTGCCTTCTTGTCTGAGCTCCGCCCTCGCCTCGCGCTGCTCGAGCAAAGAGTTACGACGGCTTTGCTCGAGGAGTTGCGTTCGCGCGACGTGCTGGTGGGTAGGCCGGTGACGGTGAGACGGGGAGTGGGGTCTCGGGTGGACGATGTTCGGGGAATAGCCGACGGGTTTCGCGAAGATGGGGCCCTCATGGTACGCACCGAGGACGGTGGCCGTATGGCTCTTGTCGGTGGTGAGGTCACGCTCCGGCCCTCTGCCGGCTAGCCCGAAGTTTTCGCCCCAACTGAAGCCCGATCCCGCATTGGCAGCGGGATCGGGCTCTTCTTTCGTGGTTGATTGTAGCCAAAGTATGGCTTGCGTGTTG
>Ga0334884_1000497_pt1 | contig 72158 bp, 69 predicted proteins | sample GraSluR1_MG_7_FD_207215 | JGI IMG/M metagenome (GOLD analysis project Ga0334884, IMG submission 207215) | Sludge microbial communities from methane-producing bioreactor in Wageningen University, Netherlands - Granular Sludge_12_05 R1 | ecosystem: Engineered > Bioreactor > Anaerobic >... | reverse complement strand
GTCACCAAATGAATTTTATACCCTTCATTTTGGAGAGAATCTAACTGGCATTGAAATAAGGGTCTAATTCTAAGAAAATCGAAGAATTTATTAGGTTTTGTCCAAAACCAAGGGGTTAATCCGATATGAACCATGTATGTCCACATATATCTAAGGCACGTAGTAAGTATAGGAATAGTAGGGATGATGCTAAGATATACAGTGATAGTAGATGGGATAAGGTAAGAGCAGAAGTAATAGATGAATGTAATAGTATATGTCTATGGTCGTTCTATGTTGATGGTATGATAAGGTCGGTTGATTGTGTACACCACATCTGTACAGTAATTGAGGATAAGGGACAAGCATATAACAAGGACAATCTTATTGGACTGAATAGTCAAGAACATAAGACAGTGCATAAACTTTATAAAACAGAATATAAAAATGATGTTATAAGATTATTACATAGTATTAAAGATTATTATAATATTAATGGATTACATATGGAAGATTTAGGAAAATATAAGAGTGTAGTGGATAATTGGACAGAATAAGTCCCCCCTATAAAAATATTTTTAATTTTAAAAGCCTTAAAGAAGCACAAGTCCTCTCACTTTCGCAATTTTTTCCCAAAATCAACATATGGTATCAACTAATAATGATTATTGATTAGAAATGGAGGTGGTTTCAATGGCAAGACCAACAAAAAATGTAGCAACAATGTCAAAACATTTTACAAAAGAAGAATTAGAAGCAAGAAAACAAGCAGAAGAAAAATTAAAAGGTGGAACGGATAAAATAAAACCACCTTCATATTTAAATTACGGTTCAAAAAAAATATTCAAATACATAGTTAAAGAATTGGAAAGCAGTGGTATACTTACAAATTTAGATATTTATGTTTTAGCATCTTGTGCAGTTGCATTAGATAGAATACAAGAAGCTGAAAAATTATTAAATGAAGATATACTTAATACAAATGCTCTTAGAATTAAAGATTCTTATATGAAAGAATTTTTCAGATGTTGTAATGAGTTAAGTTTAAGTCCACAAAGCCGAGCAAAACTTGGAAACTTAAATCTTCAAAATAAATCAAAAAAAGAAGACCCATTACTCAAAGTCCTAAAGGGTGATGTAAATGGATAACATTAAAGATAGTAAAGCTTATAAATATTGCCAGTGGTGTATTAAAAATGATAATGAATATGTGGGAATATATGTTAAGAAACAAGCACAACGATGGATTGATATTGTAAATGGTAAAGATACTGAAGCATATATAGATGTTGATATGTTTAATAAAGTTTGTGGAATACTTAAATTAATGGTTCATCCTGACCTTGGATGTAGTATATATGAAGGATTGGAAAAATATCAATGGCTTTTTATTATAGCAACTTTATGTACTATAAATGTGGCTGATAATAGCCGATATTATGAAACATCTTTACTAGAAATATCAAGAAAAAATTATAAAACGTTTGCAAGTGGAATAATATTTATAATTGGAATGTTATTAGAACCTAGATTTTCTAGGTTTTTTTCAGTTGCTCCAGATTATAAACTAAGTAGTGAATTAAAGTTAGCAGTTAGAAAAATAATAAAGTCAAGTCCATTACTTGAAAGTCGATTCAAAATTAAAAGAGATATGGTTGAATGCAAATTAACAGACAGTGAATATGTTCCTTTGGCATACTCAAATGATAACCTAGATGGTAAGCTTGCTAATATTTTCCTGGCTGATGAAGCAGGATTGTTAGACGATTACCCAGTTGAAGCAATGCGTTCTAGTCAGATTACACTAAGTAATAAGTTAGGTATAATAATTTCAACACAATATCCAAATGAAGCAAATGTTATGCTTACTGAAATAGATTATGCTAAAAGAGTATTAGATGGACTTATAGATAATAAAAGATATTTTAGTTTATTGTACGAGCCTAATGAGAATATTAGAAAGCAATGGGAAGATAATGATTTAGTAATATATCAATCTAATCCAGTGAGTGTTGAAAATGAAAAAGTATTTAAAGCCATAGTTGATAAAAGGACTATGGCTATTTTATATGAATCAAAAAGAGAAAATTATCTTTGTAAGCATAATAATATTATGTATAAAGGACTAGGAGCAGAAGGATATGTTAGTAGTGAACAAATTAAAACTTGCAAATCAGACGAAGAATGGGATTGGAATGGTAAAGATGTTTGGATTGGAGCAGATGGTGCAGAAACATTTGATAATTCTAGTATAGCAATGATTGGATATGATGAAGAATCAGGTATTGTACATAGTAAATCATGGTGTTTTATACAAGAAGATAATGTAGATTCTAAAAGTAAAACTGAAAAATTTGACTATAGGAAATCTATTAAGGATGGAAATACAATTCTCTGTGGTGAATCTGTACTTGATTACAATCAGTTTGAACAGTTTGTAGTTGATTTACAAGATGAATATGGAGTAAATATACTTGGAATTGGTTACGATATAAGAAATTTGCGAAATTCTGCACAAAGATGGGAACGAGATTTTGATTTAGCTACTATTGAGGTTAAACAACATAGTAGTGTGTTGCATCCAACAATTAAATGGCTTAAAGAATTAATATTAGAAAAGAAATTCTCTTATTATAATAATCGAGTATATGAAAATAACTTTACTAATTGTAGATGTACAGAGGACACAAATCTTAATCTCTACATTAATAAAAAAATATCTGTAAAAACAAAAGGTAAAGTCGATATGGTATTTGCAACAATTAATGCTTTATATTTGCTACAGCAAGAGTTATTAAATGGTAACAATTTTGTTGTACAAACTATATAGATATCTTTGCAGAGAGGAGGTAAACCTTTGGGACTAATACAAAAATTTAAAGAGTGGCGAGAATATAATAAAAGAGCACAGACATTGGAAGAAATTCTATTAAGCGTATCTACAAATACAGATAGTGTTACAAAAGATCAAGCATTAAATATACCTAGTGTTGCAGGTTGTGTTGATATTATTACAAATACAGTAGCTATGTTACCTATTAGACTTTATAAGGATAATAATGGTAAAAAAGAAACTGTACAGGGTGATATTAGAATAAATCTACTTAATAGTGACACATACGATAAACTCAATGCGTTTGAATTTAAGAAAGCATTAATAGAAGATTATTTATTAGAAGGTTCAGGATATTCTTATATAAATAAACAGAGAAATAATATAAAAAGTCTTAACTATGTAGAAAATCAACGTGTTACAGTTAGCAATAATGTTGACCCTATATTTAAAGACTATGATATTAATGTTAATGGTAAAACATATAGGGATTTTGAGTTTATAAAACTTAATAGAAAAACAAAAAATGGTAGTGAAGGTATTGGTATTATTGCTGAAAACAATGAGATGTTAACAGTAGCTTATCTAACATTAGAGTATGAAAAAGTTTTAATGAAAACTGGTGGAAATAAAAAGGGGTTTTTAAAAGCTCAAAATAAATTAGCACCAGATGAATTAACTGCACTTAAAACAGCATGGAATAATTTGTATAAAGATAATACAGAGAACGTTGTTGTATTGAATAAAGGAATGGAATTTCAAGAAGCGTCAAGTACATCTGTAGATTTACAAATGAACCAGAATAAAATAACTAATAGTAGTGAAATATGTAAGTTATTTAGCATGAGTTCAGATATGCTTAGTGGAAATATTACAGAGGAACAGTATAATAATTGGATAAAAATATGTATATTACCGATTTTAAAGGCTTTTGAGACAGCATTAAATAGAGATTTATTACTAGAATCCGAGAAGGGTTCTTTTTATTTTGCATTTGATACTAAAGAATTGATGAAAGCAGATATATTAAAGAGGTTTCAAGCATATCAAATTGCATTAAATAGTGGAATAATGCAGTGGGATGAGGTTAGATATTTGGAAGATTTAGAGCCTTATAACTTAGATTTCATTAAAATGGGACTTCAAGATGTTCTTTATAACTTGAAAACTAAAGAAATATACACTCCAAATACTAATAAACTTAGTAAAATGGGTGAATCTGCAACTCAAAATAACAATATGAACAATGCTGATATGCAAAATAATAATATTAATAATATTAACACCAATAATCCTAATAATCCTGCGAAGGAGGTGAACATTAATAATGAAAGTGGAAATACGCAACAATAGTGTACATATTGAAGGGTACGTGAATGTAGTTGAAAGAAATTCAAGAGTTTTACCTTCTCCACGTGGCAAATTTATTGAACAAGTTAAAGCTAAAACTTTTCAACGTGCTTTAGATAGGCAAGATAATGTAGATTTACTATTTAATCATAAATCTGATAGAAAACTTGGTTCAACTAAAGATGGTAGTTTGCAACTATGGGAAGATCAAATTGGTTTACGTGCCATGGCTGATATAACTGATGCTGAAGTAATACAAAAAGCTAAAGATAATCAGTTAACAGGCTGGTCTTTTGCATTTACAACTATAAAAGATAGTTGGCAAGATGGTCAAGATGGTATGCAACATAGAACTTTGGAGGATATAACACTTCCAGAGGTATCTATATTATCTGTTACACCTGCATATATAGCAACATCTATAGAATCCCGAGGTGAAGATACTGTAATAACAGAGCATAGAAATGTAGAAGAATCTGTAGAAACTGTAGATAATTCTACTGAAGAAAAGCCAAAAGAAGAAGTTAGAGAAAAGATTGATGAAAAACTAATTAATTATTCTTTAACTGAATTAGAAATTGAATTATTAAAACTAAAATCAAGGTACTAGAAATAGTGCTTTTTTTATTACAAAAAATTAATTAAAAATAATTATTAAAAAATAAAATTTATTTACGAAAGGAAGTATGATTATAATGATAAAAGGTTTAGTAGAAAAAAGAAATGCATTAGTTGACGAAATGGAGGGCTTATTAAACAAAGCAAAAGCAGAAACAAGAGCATTTAATGATGAAGAAACAGCTAGAGTTGAAGCTATAAAGAAAGAAATTACAGGAATAGACAACACTCTTAAAGCAGAAGATGAATTCAGAAGTTTTGATAAAAAAGAAGTTAAAGATGTTAAAGATGAAAAGGTTGAACAAAGAGCATTAGATGAAGCAAACTTTGTTAAATACATAAAAGGTGAGAAAAGAGCGTTAGATATTGCAGATAATGGTGGAATTATACCAACAAGTATTGCTAACAGAATAATTGAAACAGTTAAAGAATTATCACCTATTTATTCTATGGCTACAATATACAATATTGGTGGAGATCTAGTATTCCCAGTTTATGATGAATCAAGTTCTTCTATTGCAGCAGTATATGTTGATGATTTAACTACATTAACTGAAGGTACTGGTAAGTTTACTACTGTTAAATTACAGAATTTTATTGCAGGTGCATTAGCTAAAATATCAAAATCTTTAATGAATAGAACTGATTTTGATTTAGTTACATATGTTGTAAATAAAATAGCTACAGCAATAGCTAGATTCTTAGAAAAAGAATTAATTGTTGGTACAAGCGGTAAAATGTCAGGTGTATTATCTGCTACACAAAACGTAGAAAGTGCAACTGTTGGAGCAATAGGTTTAGACGACATTATAGATTTAATGGATGAAATTCCAGAAGTTTATCAACAAAATTGTTGTTTTATAATGAATAAAGCAACTAGAAAAGCATTAAGAAAAATAAAGAATACAACTACTGGAGATTATATGCTTCAGAAAGATGCAACAATGCCATTTGGATTCTCTATATTTGGTAAACCAGTTTACATTTCTGAAAATATGCCAACTGCTGATGCAGGTAATAAAGCTATAGTTTATGGAGACATGAGCGGACTTTATGTTAAATTAGCACAGAATGTAGAAATACAAATACTAAATGAATTATATGCTACTGCACATGCTGTAGGTGCTGTAGGATATATAGAAGCAGATTCTAAAATTGTAGAACCACAAAAAATTGCTACTTTAACTGTTAAATCAGCTTAGTCTAATTTATAGGGTTGGATTTATTCCAATCCTTTTTTAAAAGGATGTGATGATATGGTTATAAGTACAGTTACAATAACTGATATTAAAAATTATTTGCGTGTAGATTCTGATTTTATAGAAGATGATAGTCTTATAACTTCAATTTTAGCTAGTACAAAATCTTTTATTAAAGCATATACAGGTTTAGATGATGTAGGATTAGATTCTTATGAAGATATAACTATAGCATTATTTGTTTTGTGCAGTGAAATGTATAGTAATAGACAATTTATAGTACAAAATACAAACCTTAATCCTATAGTTGCTTCTATACTTGACATGCACTGTATTAATTTACTATAGAGGTGATTAATATGGATGTAAATATAGGAGAACTAAATAAAAGAATATCAATAGGTAAAATGGTAGCAACTACAAATGATAATGGGTATGAAGTAAAACAGTGGCAAGACTATTTAAGTTGTTGGAGTAAAATTTCAAATGTGAGTGGAACAGAAGTGTTTAAAAGTGGTCGTGATTTTAGCCAAACTATGACTAGATTCTTAATTAGATATAGAAGCGATAAGGTTATAGATACAACAATGCAAATTAAATTTGGCAAAAGAATTGTAGATGGTGTAGCAGTAGACGTATTTTACAATATTAAATACGTAAACAATTACAATTTCAGCAATGAATTTATAGAAATTCAAGCTTTGGAGGTGGTATAAATGAGTGCTGATATGGAACTTCAAGGCTTTGAAGATATCATGAAAAAGATTGAAGACATGGGTAGAAAAGGCAGTAAAGCAGAAAACAATGCTATAACTAAAGGTGCTGAACCAGTGCTTGAAGATGCAAAAAACACTACTGCTTTTAAAGATCGTACTGGTAAATTAAGAAAATCCTTAGATATTAGTAAGGTCAAAAATGGAAAAGAAGGTAAGTATGTATGGATTGGGGATATTGATAAACAAGCTAATTATAGTTGGTATGTTGAATATACTCATCCATTTTTACGTCCTGCCTTTGAGAAAAACAAGGATGAAGTCTTTAGAATTATTAAAGAAGAACTAGAAAAGGGGTTGAAGTAATATGATAAATAAATTTATTGTTGATACTTTAGCACCTTTATCTATTCCAGTTTCTTATATGAAATATAGTGGTACAGCATCTACATATATAACATTCTTTTATTACTATATTAGTAATCAGGATTTTTCTGATGATGAAGTTACAAGTAGAGCATTTAATGTACAGTTAAATCTATATTATAGTGGAGACATAGAAACTATAAAAGATCAAATAGAAGGTATATTTGTTCCTGAAAATGGATTTAAAAATTTTGATATGAGAGATATTGGAATTGATGATGCAACAGGAAAATATTGGACAGCAGTAAGCTTTCAATATATAAAAAATTTATTATAAATAAACGGGAGGTAATGTAATAATGGCAAGAAAACAAGGTTTAAAAGATTTATACATAGCTAAAGTAACAGTTAATGATGGTACTACATATACAGCAGATACACCAACAAAGGTGGCTAGAGCAATATCTGCGAAGGTAACACCAAAAAGTTCTAGTACACTAACATATAGTGATGATGAGGTAGAAGATATTATATCTAAAACAACTGAATATGATGTTGAATTTGAAGGTGATGAAATAAGTCCAGCAGCACAGGCACTAATGTTTGGACACATTTATGAAAATGGTTATTTAGTTAAAAGTATTGATGATAAACCAAATTTGGTGGCTTTTGGATATAGAAGCAAAAAGACTGATGGTAAATATCAATTCGTATGGCTTTATACAGGAAAGTTTGAACCTATTGAAGAGGATAATGCTACTGAAGAAGATAAAGTAGCAACTCAAACTGCAAAGGTTAAAGGAACATTCTGGGGAAGAAAGAAAGATGGCAGAGCTATTTGTGAAGTAGATGAAAGTTTCTTACTTGCAGGAGATACAAACGCACAAACAGCAATTACAGATTGGTTTGCACAGGTTCAAGAGAAATCAGCAGGTGTTTAAATAACTTGAAGGATAGATTAATTTCTATCCTTTTTTAATTTTATAAAAATATTGGAGGTAATGATAATAATGAAAATAAAAATAGGTAAAAAAACATATGAGCAAACAAAATTTAAGGGAAGATTAACAAGAAAAGCACTCGAGATGCAGGATTTATTGAATGGCGATAAATTTACAACAAAAGAATTTGATGCAATAATGACATTTTTATGTGATGCATTTGATAATAAATTTACGTCAGATGATTTACTTGATGAATTAGAAACAACAGAAATAATGGCAGATTTTGCTTATGTATGTGAAGAAGTTGGTAAACATATGGATAAAGCAACAAATGAATACGAAAAAAACTAGATGAGAGTCATTCTAACAAGGGTGGCTCTGCATTCGATGATTATGATAGAGAAAATGGATACCTTAGTGAACAAGAACTAAGAACATACTATACAGATTTTATTTATAACCTATATGACATTGGTATAAATAAACAAAGAATGAGTTTTAATGACATGGAAGAGTGTGATATCGAAGGATACATACATTTCTTAAATTATTTAACGTATAGAAAAGACGAATAGGAGGTGGTTAAATGGCTGATGAAATACAATCACTCACCGTCAAGGTTGGGATTACAGATGATCTTTTTACTAAAGGTGTAAGTTCGATTAATAAATCTATGAACTTATTGAAATCTGAATTCAAAGCTAGTTCTAGTGCTTTACAAAATTTTGGAAGTGATATGGATAAGCTTAAAAATAAGCAAGATTTTTTAACTAGAAGTATAGAATTGCAGGAAGGAAAAATTCAAGCCTTAAAAGATGCATATGACAAATCTAAATCTAGTACAGGAGAATTTTCCAATGCTACACAAACAGCAGGAACTAAATTAAATAATGCTATAGCATATATGAATAAAATGCAGGGCGAACTAAATGGTGTAAATGATGAACTAGAGAAAGCAAAAAAAGACCTTAATGATAGTGGTAGTATGTGGGATAAGTTTAAAGATAAGGTTAGTAATGCTACTAAAGGTATTGGAGAGTCTATCAAAAATGGTATAGGTCTTTCTATAGGACATGACCTTTGGAATGGTTTTAAAGAAGGCTCTATAAATGTATTAACATTTGGAAATAATGCACAAAAAGCTATGAATCAATTTCAGGCTTCAACTGGGGCTAGTAATGAAAGCATGGCAGGATTTAAAAACACTATGACTGAAATATATAATGATAATTTTGGTCAGAACTTTGAAGATATTGGAAACGCATTGGGGATAGTAAAACAACAATGGAATGGTAATGCTAGTGAAGTGAAAGGACTTACAGAAAATGCTTTATTGCTGCGTGATACTTTTGGATATGAAGTTAATGAAAGCTTCAGAAGTGCTAATTCTCTAGTTAAGAATTTTGGAATATCTGGTAAAGATGCATATAATCTCATTGCTCAAGGAGCACAGAGTGGACTCGATAAAAATGGTGATTTATTAGATACAATGAATGAATATCCAGTAGAGTTTAAATCTCTAGGTCTTAATGCTCAAGATATGTTTAATATGCTTCAAAATGGTGCTAAAGCAGGCGGTTTTAGTATTGATAAAATGGGCGATGCTGTAAAAGAATTCTCCATACGTGCAAAAGATGGAAGTACTACAACACAAGATGCTTTTAGTAAATTAGGATTAAATGTACAAGCTACAGAACAAAAATTTGCTAAAGGTGGAGATACTGCAAAACAAGCGTTTCAAGAAGTTAATACTAAATTATTAGGACTAAAAGACCCACTACTACAAAATCAACTTGGAGTAGAGTTGTGGGGAACGCAATGGGAAGATTTACAAAAAACTGGTGTATCAGCATTAACAAATTTGAATGGTTCAATTTCAACATCTAAAGATGCATTAAAAGATATGAATAATATTAAATATAATGACATAGGAAGTGCGGTAGAAGGATTAAAAAGACAATTTGAAACTGGTATATTAAATCCAATACAAGCACAAATACTTCCAAAACTTAATGATTTTAGTAACTGGTTTAAGCAACACATGCCAGAGATAAATCAAAAAATAAATGAAGTTATGGCTGTAGCTATACCAATAGTTCAGCAGGGCTTACAACTTATGGGACAAGCATTTATTTTTGTTCAACAACATGCAGACCAATTCAAATTAGCTTTGCAAATATTAGTACCTGCAATTGGTGGACTTGTAATAATAAATAAAATAGCAACAACTATAAATGGATTTGCTAATGCAATAACTGGAGCAAAAATGGCTATGGACAATATGAAGATAGCAGGAGAATTTTTATCTGGTGGATTTTCTAAGGTTATAGAAGGTGCAAAAAATGGGGCAACTGCTTTTAGTAATGTTGCATCTAGTATAGGAAGTGCAACTTTAGCACTTGCAAAAAATACTTTAGAATTAGGAAAACAAGGCATTGCATGGGTAGCAACTAAAATAAAATTAGCAGCTACTACTATAGCCACTGGAGCACAAACAACAGCACAATGGTTATTAAATGTAGCTATGGCAGCTAATCCAATAGGACTTGTTATAATTGCATTAACAGCATTGGGTGCGGGATTGGTTATAGCTTATAAGAAAAGTGAAACATTTAGAAATATAATAAACGGTGCGTTCAATTCAGTAAAAGAAACAGTAATGTGGGTAGTAAATGGTATTGTCCAAAAATGGAATGAATTTTGGGGATTTATAAGTAATTTAGGTAATAGTATTAAAACTTTTTTAGTTAACACATGGGATAACATAAAAACTACAGTAATTAATACAGTTACAAACTTAGTTACAACAATTGTAAATAAATGGAATGATGTTACTAATTTCTTTAGAAATTTACCTAGTACGATGGTTACATTAGGTCGTAATGCTTTTAATTCTTTAAAAGATGGAATATGGAGTGTTATATCTGGAATTGGTGGATGGATAAAAGATAAGTTTAGTGGTTTTGTAAACTTCTTTAAAAATTTACCAAGTGATTTGTTACATGTAGGACAAGACATGATAAATAGTCTTAAACAAGGTATTGCAAATAAAATAAATGATGTTGTTAATACTGCGAAGGATTTAGGTAAGAAAATTCTTGATGGAATTAAAAATATATTTGGGATACATTCTCCTTCAAGGGAAATGTTTAAAATAGGTGATTACTTTATCCAAGGATTTGTAAATGGTATTAAAAATAATGATATGGGAAGTATTATTAAAGGTGTTTTTGGAGATGTAACATCTATTGCAAAAGGAGCATTAGGAAAACCTTTAGGATTTATGTTAAAACCATTAATGGATTCAGGTGCTTTCCAAAAAATAGGCAGTATGATTAAAGGTGTAATGGATAAGGGTATGAGTTTCTTTAGTGGAAATAGTGGTGCTAGTGGAGATGTTACATCATGGCTTACAACTGCTATGGGAATAACTGGAACTGATATGAGTTATTTACCTGCGTTACAAAGTATTGCAATGCACGAAAGTGGTGGAGATCCTAACAGTATAAATTTATGGGATAGTAATGCAAAAGCAGGACATCCTTCTCAAGGATTGATGCAAATGATACCAGAAACTTTTAATACTTATGCTATGAAGGGAATGAATAACATATTAAATCCTATAGACAATGCTGTTTCTGCTATTAAATACATGATAGCTAGATATGGTTCAATTGCTAACGTTCCTGGAGTTAAAAATCTTGCAAGTGGAAAAGGATATATTGGTTATGCTACAGGTACAAATTATGCAAGTTCTGGTTGGCATTGGGTAGGAGAACGTGGAAAAGAACTTATGAGATTTAGAGGTGGAGAACAAGTTATTGACCATGATACTAGTATGAAACTTACACAATCAAATAACAATGGTGGTTATGTATTAAATATACAAAATTTAACACTACATGGATATGATGATGTTAAGAAATTTGCACGAGATTTAGATAATTATAGAAAAGACATTGAAAAAGGAAAGGGTGGTAAGTAATGAGAAAACAGCCTTATATTATATTTAATAATATTAATTCTTTAGATGTAAAGGGGATAGTTGTTTCAAAATTACCTACCCCCGATAGTCCTGAAAGAAGAGTAACAAAGACTCAAGTAGTAGGACGAAGTGGAGATTTAAGAATATTAGAAAATGATGAACATGGACAAGATGTATATAATTCATTAGAAAAACAAGTTCAAATTACATATTATGGGAATGATTATAATTTTATAAAAAATTGGTTAAAAGGTACGAGTTTTTTGACATTAAGCAATGAACCAGATCGTTATTTTAGGGCAAGTATAGATAATGTTATTCCGTTCGAAAAAATAATAAAAGCAATACATACAGCAACAATAACATTTAGTTGTTATCCATATGCTTTTTTATCACAAGGAGATAAAGCATTAGTATTCACTCCATCAAGTACAGATTGGTCTACGATAATAATAAACGAATACGATTTATCATTACCACATTTGAAAATTTATGGACAAGGTGATATTGCTATTAAAATAAATGGAATAGAGACAGATTTTTATTCTGTAGACCAGTACATAGAGTGTGATTCAGATTTGCAGCAATGTTATAAAAATAAACAAAACATGGGTATGAATATGTCGGGAAAATTTCCATTTTTATCTAGTGGTGAAAATGATATTGAATTTACGGGAAATATTAGTAGAGTAGAGTTAACTCCACGATGGAGAACTTTATAATTGGAGGGATTTTATGAATAGAGAAGATATTATAAGACTTTATAAAGCTATAGAAACTGAAAAAAGCAAAGGTAATATTAAATTTAAATATGCCATTTTAAAAAATAAAGGTGTAATTAAAGATGAAATTGATGCACTTTTAAAAGTAGAAGAAGATATTGAAAAAATTTTACAACCTTTTAATGAGGAAAGAAATAATCTGATAAAAGAAATAGGTACTTTAGATACTGAAAAAAATTCTTATTTAATTAAAACTGATGATACAGAAAAGGTAAGTGAATTTAATAAAAGAATAAAGGAATTAAAAGAAAAATACAAAGATGAAATTAACGAGCATAATAATAAGCTTACTGAATATAAAGACTTGCTGACTAAAAAGTTAGACAAGTCTTTTGTTTTTGAAGAAATAAACATAGAAAATTGTCCAGAGGATTTAGAAACAAATTCATTGGAAGTTTTTATGAAATTTAACATAATAAAATAGCGAAAGGAATGATAATTAATGGAAGATGGATTCTTTAAAATAAATTTAGATATAAACGGAACAATACCTACATTACCCGATGTTGTGAATACAGACCATAGTACAAGAGGACTTTCAATTACTAGAGTTAGTAATGCAGTTGTACAGAATACAGCCAATGAAACAATATGGTGTAATGCACAAACTCCAAGTGGTAAGAATGTAACTGCTCAAGCAGATTGTATAGATAGTAACATAGGATATTATGTGCTTAAATATCCAGATAGTATGCTACGTGAAACAGGAACAGTAAATTTACAATTAACAATATTTGACCCAACTGGAAATATATCTACCAAAGCTACAACACTTAATGTAACACAAGCAGTAGCAGATTACAGTGATATGATGGATGACCCAAACTATCCTGCTTTATTAAGTGCGATGAATACAATTCAAGACATGCAATCACAATTAGATACTATGCAAGCACAAGTTAACAATATTGAAGGTTTTCCGACTGGTTCGGTAGTATTTTCAGCTACAACTTTATCTGATAATTGGATACCATTAGATGGAAGAAGCACAGCTTCATATCCTACATTATCAGCAATATATGGAAGTTACCTTCCTGATTTTAGTGGTCGAGTGCCAGTGCAGATAGATTCCACACAAACAGAGTTTAATACATTAAATAAAACAGGTGGTGAAAAAACACATACATTAAACACAGACGAGATGCCAACCCATTATCATGGATTAAGAATGTATAAATCTATACAAGAGAATCATGGACATTACTCTTTACTGCCACAGGGACACAACGGATATGCTGGTTTTGCAGATCGTTGTATGGTTAATTATAATGGAATAGACCATTCATTGGATTATATAGAGAATGCTGGTTTATCTTATGCCCATAATAATTTACAACCGTATATAGTGTGTGGTAAGTTTTATGTCCATTTATAGAATTTAGAAAGTGGGGTGAATGAATGATAATCTTATACAACAAAAGCAAAACAGATTTTACTACGAATGATTTAGTTTTAAAAAATACAATAAAATGTGATGTTACATGGGAAAAGAACGGGCAATTCAAAATAAATTTAATTTACCCTATAGTAGATGGAGATGATACCTATAAATCTATTGTTAAGGGTGCAATAATTAAATGTGCAGTAGCATACCAACAAGACCAACTATTTAGATTACAAACTCCCACAAAGAAATTTGATCATGGATATTTTTATATAGAGGTTACTGGACTTCACATTACTTATGATTTATCAGATAACTTTTTGGAAGATGTAAGAACTATTAATAAAAGTGGTAAAGATGCAGGACAATATATATTAGATAATACACAATATAAGCATCCGTTTATTTTTGATTCTGATATTACTGATATTAATACTGCATATTACATAAGACAAAATCCTATTAATGCTCTTATTGGAACAGATGATAATAGTTTTATAAATAGATGGGGTGGAGAAATTGTAAGAGATAACTTTAATATAGGAATATACAAAAATGGTGGAGAAAATAGAGGTATAGTGATTAAATATTCTAAAAATTTAACTGGTTTAGAACAGAGTGCTGATGATAGTAATTTAGTTACCAGAGCATTTCCTACTGCACAATTAGATAATAGTACTGCTGATGGAGATGGAATTACACCAGTATTAACATTACCTGAAGGATATGTTAATAGTCCTTTAATTAATAATTATTCTCACCCTTATGTTAAGGAAGTACAAGTTACATTTACAGATGATCAAAAAAATTTACCTGATAATCAAAAATATCAAATCATGAGAGACTATGTGAATAATGATTTATTTAGTAAACAACATGTAGATGTTCCAGTATATTCATATACAATTAACTTCATAGATTTGAGCCAGACGGAAGAATATAAAGATTATGCAATATTAGAAGAAGTACATCCTTATGACCTTGTTACTGTTAAAGTATTAGATATTGATGTGATAGCAGAATTAGTTGGATATACTTTTAATGCTTTATCTAAAAAATATGAGGATATAACATTAGGTGATGTGCAGAATGATATTGTAAGAAGTAATAATAAATCACTATTTCAAATATCTAAAGATAATGCACAAAACATTAAAATATTACAATCTCAAATGGAAAGTATACCTAATATTATACAACAAGATGCACCTATTTCTGGTGGTAACAATCTATTCGACCATTCTGTATTGGAAGATAGATATATTGATGAATGGACTGCTACAGGTGCAAGTGTAGTTGAAGATGATACATTACATGACACTGATAAAGTTTGGGAATTACCTCCTTCTGCAACTATAAATAAAAATGCTATTATAAATAATCCTAACCAATATAAAGGACAACAATTAGTTTTCAGTTTACAAGCTAAATATAATGGAGCAAATGTGATAAGTAATGGTGATTATCAGCAATCTCAAACTAATATCCTTTTAGGTGCTTTAGACATGGTAGTAAAGAAATGTATAGTAGATGTTTATGGTACAACATGGTACATCAATAAGGATATGAGTGGAGTAATTACAGATTACATTGGAGTTAACGAAGGAACAGCTTTTACAGTTATTAATACTCAAACTTATTCTTATACTATACATGCTTATGATTTAGATAAAGTATTAATAACCGATTTTACTACTGGTAGTATTCCAATAGGAGCATATTATATAACCGTAGAAATAACTGGTGCTGATATTTTACCTACTAGTCTAATTGGATTTAGTATATTTGAAACAAATAATAGTACTATTATAGATATATCCAGTATATATGCAGATAAAACTGATTCAGATTGGATAACTCATGAACAACAATTTATTCTTAGTACAGAGCATCAAAGTGATATAATTCAATCTGTTAATTTTAGGTCTACAAATAATGATACTAGTGCTACAGCATATATTGGTGCATTTATGATAAATCGTGGTAATACTAGGAATGATTATAGTCAATCTAGTAACGATACTATTTATACATTAAGAGCACATCAAGTTATCGCAGATTATGTTAGTGCAAAACAGGCAGATATAGACCAATTGCATTCAACAATCGCAAGTGTAGATAACCTTAATGTTAAAGTTGGAAATGTAATTGATCTTACAGCAGGAACATTAAAAGCTAATACAGTAAATGCTGATAATATTGTCGCAGGTACTATAACTGTTGGTACAGATATAATAGAAAATGGTGCTATAACAAATGCGTTAATTGCAGATGCTACGATTACAGATGCAAAAATAAATGATGTAAGTGCTAATAAGTTAACAGCAGGTACTATAGATGCTAATGTAATTACTGTTATAAATTTAAATGCTTCAAACATTACTACAGGTACATTATCTGCAAGTAGAATATCTGGAGGAACATTTACATTAGGTGGGAATAATAATGGAAATGGTTCGGAGGTAATTTATAACGTAAGTAGCCAAGAAGTTTGTAAACTTGATTCAAACGGACTTACGTTAACATTACAAAAAGACCCACAAGGAAATCTTGTAAGTTCTTTTAATGTAAAAGATTGGGAAGATAATCCTATTCTATCTATTAATGGTGGAGATAGTATAGCAAGTATGGATTTTCATGGTACATGGTTTAACATTATAGACCCATTAAGTGCAGATAATGTAATTATTACACCTCAAGGATGGGAACAATATGATTCTGCATCGAATAAGACTTCACGGTATAACGCAACCGAATTTACATATAAAGGTAATAATGTATGGCATGAAGGTAATTATGGTATTGTTGGAATGGTTGCTTCATTTGCTATGAATGCTATACCGAATGGCTGGTTAAAATGTAATGGTCAAGCAGTTAGTAGGACAACATATTCTGCATTATTTTCTGCTATTGGCACAACTTATGGAGCAGGTGATGGAAGTACTACATTTAAATTACCTGACCTTAGAGGTGAATTTGTAAGAGGTTTTGATGATGGTCGTGGTGTTGATAGCCAAAATACAATAGGTAGATGGCAAGGGCAAACTATACAATCACATACTCACCATTACACTGTTGCTCTTTTAAATCATAAGGGTGGTGGACAAAACTATATACCTTATCAAAATAATTCGTATAATGATGGAGGTCTTGATACAGAAGCTACTGGTAGTGCAGAGACTAGACCACGAAATGTATCTTTATTATTTTGTATTAAATATTAAAAATTTTATATGTAATAAAAAAGGTAGAGAACACATCTAACCGTAATTCTCTACCTTATCCCTATTGGAATAAGATAATCTTACTCCAAAAAATTAAAAATGTCAATAAAAAATTTAATTGGAGGTGTGACATGGAAAACAATGATGTAATACAAGAAATATTAGAGAGAGTGGTTCGCATGGAAACTAAGTTAGATAATTATAATGCTCTTAAAGATAAGGCTGATGAAGCATATACGGAGAGTAAACAAAATTCTAAAGATATAGGTGAAATGAAAGATAATATTAAGTGGTTGTGGCGGACAGGGTTAGGAGCAGTAATTATTATTATTATAGGAGCAATAATTAAATTTAATTGAGGAGATGTTTTATAAATGAAATATGCAATAGACCCAGGACATGGTATTTATCCTGATACTGGAGCAGTAGGATTCTTAAATGAACAAAATTGTGCTTTAGACATAGCAAATAGGGTAATTACTAAGTTAAATGCATTAGGACATAATGCTTTTAATGTAAGACCAACTACAGCTTCAAGTGTTACAAATTCATTACAGAAAAGGTGTGACAGTGCTGCTAGTGCAGATTACTTAATTTCTATTCATTTGAATGCAGGAGGAGGTGTTGGAACAGAAATATTTGCAATGTCTAATTCGGGTAGGGATTTAGCAGGAAAAGTATTGAATGAATTAGTTAATTTAGGATTTAGAAACAGGGGAATTAAAGATGGTAGCAATTTATATGTAATTAGACATAGCAATCCAGTAGCAATATTAGTTGAAGTATGTTTCGTAGATACACAGGCTGATGCAGATAAATATAATTCTCTAGGTGCTGAGAAGATTGCTAATGCAATTGTAAAAGGATTGACTGGACAAGTTAGTAATTCTACATCTAATAACGGGACAAATGCACAACAACCACAAGTAAATATTAATAATAATGTAGATTTGGGGGTAGATAAAATGGTAATTAGACAAGGTGAGAAGTCAGCAAGAGTTAAGTTATTACAGGCTATTCTTAATATACTTTTAGGCTATAATCTTAAATTAGATGGGGACTTTGGACAGGCTACATACAATGCTGTTTGTAGATATCAGAAAATAATGAAAATTGATGTTGACGGTGTAGTAGGACACGATACTGCTGATACATTATTATCAGATATTAAACATGGATGGTTTAGAATATAAATAAAAAATTTGGGGGTAAAAATATGAATAAACAAATATTAATTAAAAATATCAAATCACGCACTTTTTGGATTTCTGTGGGAGCATTGATATTGCTATTACTTCATAATTTTGGAGTGAATGTAGTAGATGCACAGTACAATGAGATATTAAATTCTATATTAACAGTGTTGGCACTAGCAGGAATCTTAAATTCTCCACAGATTGAACAACCAAAAACAGAAGATACAGTAGTAAAATAATACATATAAGGGGGTATAGCCAGAAATGGTTATACCCTTTTTTTCTTTGGGGTATTTACATTGTATATACCTTTTATTTTTTAGAGTATTTATTTAATTAAATATTGTAAAAAGTAAAGAAAAATCTCAAAAAGTATTTACTTTTTGTTAATGATAGTGTTAGAATAAAAATATCAATAAATTACATTTTTAATGAGTATTAAATGAAAAACTGAATACCAATAAATATTAGGAAAATAGGGCGTGGAAGCCTTGATATAACTTTGGATATACCATACATAATGGAAAGGGAAAACCAACTAATTCAGAATTTATAGCAATGATTGCAGATAAACTTAGACTTAAAAATAAGGTTAAGAATGTGGCTCAGTAGGTGGGTTGAGAGTAGTTTTAGGGTATATCATCAGACCAACTAATGATTTTTGAGCCGACTAATATTTATTTAAAAATAAAAATAACTTTCAATATTCATTGGTGTGATTATTGGAGGTTATTTTTATGAATAAAAATGTAAAAAAACAAAGTTTGGAGTATAGAATTGATGACTTTATGATTTGATGTCAACAAAAAGATTTAAGAATAAAAAGTATCACATCTTATGAAGCTTGTCTCAGATTATTTGCTAGTTGAACAATATGCTACAACACACACATAGAAATAGTAGATAAAAAACAATTAATAATTAAATTAAAATAGGCAATTTAGGGTAAATTCTTAGATTGCCTATTTTTTTGTTTTTTATTATTACATCTAAATAAGAAAAATCTGCGTTAATCAAAACCAATGTTATGATAATTTTAATCAAACAGACAAATTGAAATTTATCAACATATAAATCGTATTATAAAAGCCAGTACAAATCTTCTCTTTTTATATTGGACATTGATAACGGACCTTGCCAACACTGTTTTTTCCATACTCAATGGCTTCTGTGGGACATTTACAGATACATGCCATGCAGTGAGTACATTCCTTGTCCCAGACAGGTTTGTTTTCTTTTAGATGGATATTGTTAAGGGGACATTCTTTCACACATATGCCACATCCTATACATTTATCATCTGCTGTAAATTTATTTGATTTGACAAAAAAATGGATAAAATACTGTGTTTACAACAGAACTGTTCAGGTAATCAACAAGGAAAGAAATTATATGAAAGATAGGAATAAAAGTATAGCTCAATCTATAAGTATGTTTGGTATCTTTTTCGGAAGATGGTTTTCTAGAAATTTTGGAGATAATACTTATTTTGGATTGAATGGCAACATATTAATAAGTATTATAGCTGGTATAATAATAGGAATTGCTTTAGTAATTTTGATTATAAAAAAGTTTTATTTTGCATCATTTATATTTTTAGTTTTATTTTCACCTATGATAATAACATATATAGGAATGTATTATGATAATACAACTTTAATGGATGTTGGTTTTATAACTTTTATCATTATATTAATAATATTTTTAATTCTTACAAAGCGGTATGTGAGAATTACTGATGATAGTTATGATAATATTAATTATGATAAATATAAAAATAAATATTAGTATAGAAATGTTATAGGGTATTTCCAAAAGTAGTAATACCCTATTTTTTCAGCTACAGTTTATATATTAAAGTACATTCTCGATCTTCCATAAGACTCATAGCATAAAACTTTTCTTGTTCCTCCGTAAATCTGCTTTTACTTATTTTTCTATTATAAAGTTCTGATTTATCCATAATAATCTTTATTTCTTTATCTTTAAAATTTCTTTTTCTATAGTATGGATCAAATACATATACATAATCATCATCAATAGAGGTAAGTAAAACATAATGATATATATTTGAATCAAAATATACTTTTACAGCAGCAACTCCATTGTTATTTAAGCATTTATAAACTTTACTGTTAGTTTTTAAATTTATTTCTTTATTTTTCAATGTTTCACATTTAATCTTTAAATTATGTGATTTAGAAAATTCATTTATACAATTACTTATTAATTCTACTGCAAAATATGATGTACCATTTCCACCTAACTTTCCATTTTTATTGTAAGTATCTAGACTATACATATAAATATTTTTTATGATTTCTGGGAAAATTTCATGTCTTTCAAATAAATATTTTAAAGCATTTATAAAAGTTGTTGGAACACAATCATATTCTGTACTTTGATATCCTAATGGTGTTTTCATTTTTACTATAACCTCGAATTATTTAAATTTTTAACTTATATTATTATATGAAAATTATACACTAAGTTCTTATATTGCGTGAAGTTGGAATTATACAAATAAAAGATTTTAAAATTTAACCTGACTAACTTGGCGTAAGTCTCCAACTTCTTGAAGTGGGAGTTCGACGCCAAGTAAGCCATGCATTTGCAGTTCTAAAATTCAAGATGGGGTAAAAGAATCCTCACCTGAATTAAGTACTTGCTTCAATAAAGTTTATTAATTAAGAGATTTTAATTTTACTATTTTCCCAAAAACCCAAAATCTATAGCCTAAAAAATTAACTATCTGAGCTAACAACATTGAAATAATTTTAGCAAAAAAAGAATTTAAAGAGCTATTATTCATTAATATACTTAACCCTATTAAACTTACACTTAATGAAGCTAAATTAACAACAATAAATTGAACAATTTCCATAATTGTTTTCTTATTATTTCTTGTATCATTAAAAGTCCAAAATCTATTGAAAAGGTAGCTATTTAAAGTACCACTAAAATATGATATTATCTGACTTATAATATAGTTAACACCCAATAAGATATTTAGCAAAGAAAATATTCCAAAGTCAAATATAGTATTTAAGCAACCTATGCATCCAAATTTTATGATATGTTTAAAATCGTTATTATTTATAAATTTATTATAAATATTTTTAATAGCAGTCATGTAATTCATACCTTTCCGATTTATCACTTTATTATGATTAAATTATAATAAGGGAATATGGCATAAATATAAAATAAATATGTTTATTTTGTGTGATTTTTAGTATTTATTAATTTAATTATTGAAGATTATCAATTATACTAAAAATAAACCCTATGTAGTTACTATTACTATCATAAGGTTTATTTTTAGTATAATTAAATATTAAGATAAGGGGGTATCTAATATTTGCTACGATTAAATATTAGCATTACAATACGGAAAAAATATAAAAGAATTGTGTTAAATTTATGTGATTAAATTTAAATTTCTTAAATATAATTATTTTATGGTTTTTTTTCGAAATTTATCAACTAATTTCATATCTTCTTTATCTTTTAATAATTCATATAAAATGCTGTATTTTTTGCTTAAATCATATAATTTATTCTTTTCTAATTTATTTAAATGTTTATAATTGGATAATAGCAGATTTATTGATAATTCTACTAAACTAAGTTTGTCTTCTAACTTGAGATTCTTTTCTAGATCGGTATCATTTATTTTTTGTATTTCCTCAGTATCACCTATTTTTACAGTAAATCCATCAATATATCTATTATTTGATAGTTCCGTATATTTTTTTACTATTTTAAGCTGAAGAATATAGTCTTTATGAATAATCCCATTTAAGTTTCCTGGATAGCCGTGAATGTAATAGTTGTCTCTAAATTTTACAACTAAAGTTGTTCTTCTAACAAAAGAGGTGTCCATAATAAAAACTACATCGCCTACATGGTAATCTACTCCCTCATAGGTAAAAGCATATTCTCCTATGTCTCCAAAATTTGTATTTTTTTTTGCTATATAGTTTTCTTTGATAATTTTACCTTTCATACATATTACCCCTTTCCAAATTTTCTTGTAAACGTTTATATAATTTTGAAGTTAAATCAATATCTCATAATTAAAATAAGTAAATTGATTTTAATTATTGGTATTTACAAATATTTTAATTATAAAAACTGAAATTAAAATAAATTATTTAAAAGATAATATAGTTATTGTAAATTTATAATTATGTAAGATAATATTCCCTTATATTTATATTTTATACAATTATTTTAACTTAGATACAAAATTTCTATATTTATGTAAATTTATCACAAATAACAAAAAATAATTATAATATAGTTAATGAATATATAAATTGACAATTTAATCCTATAATAAATTTTGTACTTTTTAGTAAATACTTAAATTTGACAATTGTATTTTTCGTAATTAGAATGAAATTATTGATTTTTATAAAGAAAATTTTAATTTTGGAGGATATTTTGATGAAATTAACGGAAGATACTGTCTGTGAGAAGAATTTATATAAAGGTAAAGTAATAGAATTATATTTACAAAAAGTTAGATTGAGTAATGGAAAATGTTCAGATAGAGAAATAGTAAAGCATCCTGGCGGAGTGGCTATTATAGCTTTTAAAGATAAGGAAACAATACTTATGGTAGAGCAGTACAGAAAGCCGCTGGAAAGGGTTTTAATTGAGCTGCCAGCAGGTAAAATTGAACTTGGAGAGAGGACTGAAGAATGTGGCAAAAGAGAACTTGAAGAGGAAACTGGGTATAAAGCAAGAGAATTTACCTATCTAGGTAAAATTGCTACATCACCAGGATTTTGTAATGAATATATTTATTTTTATAAGGCTGAAGATCTATATAAAGGTAAGTTGGATAGAGATGAAGATGAATTTATAAATATAAAAGAAGTAAAAATTAATGATATAAAAGAGATGATAATTAAAGGAATTATAATAGACGCAAAAACTATAAGTGCATTTATGTATTTGTAAAATTATCATATTATTCTATTGTGAATCATAAATATTATAAAAAGATGATTAACAATGGGAGGAATAATTAATGAAAGTGACATTTTTTAAAAATTTAATAGCAAGTCATTTACAAAATAACTTATGGTTATATGTCTTAAGTGCTATTTGTCTATGTACAGGTATTGTACTTGGAGTATACACAGTAAAGTATATGAGTGGATTTGAAAAAAGTGATCTTTTAAATTATTTATCATCATTTATGAAAAATTATAATTCTCAAACTATTAATTACAATCAATTATTTTTAGAAACGGCAAAAAATAATATACCTATATTGTTAATAGTTTGGTTTTTAGGATTAACCATGATAGGAATCCCTATAATATTGGTGTTAGACGTAATTAAAGGCTTTACCATGGGCTTTACTGTAACATTTTTTGTGAATGGTATGGGGTTTAAGGGGATCTGGATGGCACTTTTATCTGTTATTCCTCAAAATATTATATACATACCTTGTATAATAATTGGATCTGTAGTGGCTATGGAATTCTCATTAATGTTAATAAAAAGTAATGGTAAAAAACATTGGACAACCGGTATATCTTCTAGAATAATGTCTTATTCTATAGTATTTATTATAATAGCGGCATGTATGTTTGTTGGGTTATCCTTTGAAACCTATATAACGCCTAATATAATTAAGGCAATTGCTTAGGAGGGGATTGTGATAACTTTTGATAGAGAAAACAGAATTCATTGAATCTATTATTTTAGCTATGAAATGTTTTTTAATTCTAATTTTTTTAGGAATTATACTTCCAAAATTAGTGGATTATTCAATTTATTTTTTTATTACTAAGTCAGAGGTTCATAATAACAGCATTTTAGTATATAATGTACTTAAGATAGATAAACGAATTATTTATAATTTTATATATTTATTTAAATTAGCTACCAGCTAATCTATTTTTATAAATTTTGGGAGAATTTTTATGAGCGATTTAGTAAATGGTTATATTAATTATATTAGCAATAAAAAATTGAGTTCTAATACTCTTGATGCCTATACAAGAGATATAAAAAAATTTCACGAGTTTGTTATGAGTAAAAAGGAAAATATAGAAGAAGTAGATGTAGTAATTGTAATGGCTTATGTGCAGAATTTAAAGAAAGAAGGTAAAGCAAATTCATCTGTTATACGAAATATAGTTTCTATAAGAAATTTCTATAAGTATTTAATAAATATGGGTAAAATTGATGTGAACCCTGTAATACAATATCAATCTCCTAAAATAAAAAGAAGATTACCAGCAATTTTAACAGTTGAAGAAGTAGATAAACTTTTATCTATGCCGGATTGTGAAACCAATAAGGGAATTAGAGATAAGTGTATGCTTGAAATAATGTATGCTACAGGCATAAAGGTAACAGAGCTTTTGAATCTTACCATATATGATGTAGATACTAAACTTTCCTATATTAAATGCAAAGGATTAAAGGGAAAAGAGAGGATAATACCTATAGGGTCTTATGGAATAAAATGGATTGGGAAATATTTAAAAGTAAGGTCACAACTAAATTTAAATAATTTGGACTTTTTATATTTTAATCTTCAGGGAAATAAAATGACAAGACAGGGTTTTTGGAAGATAGTAAAGCAGTATGCAGAGGAAGCTCAAATTGACAAACCTATAAATTCTTATACTATAAGACATTCTTTTGCAGTGCATTTATTGCAAAATGGTGCGGATATAAAGACAATTCAAGAATTACTGGGACACAGTGATTTATCTACAACCCAAATTTATTCAGGTATATATAAAAAGAGTAAAATTGCAGAAATATATAAAAAAGCACATCCTAGAGCCTAGTATATAATAGTGATTTGCTTTTTATATTTTAGATAAAGATGATAGCTGATTTTTATATATTCTGTAGATAGGAGAGAAAATTTATGAATAGGGTTATATTGGTAGTACTTGATAGCGTTGGAATAGGAGAAATGCCGGATTCAAAGTTGTATGGAGATGATGGAAGTAATACTTTGGGTAATATAGGGAAAAGTATTGGGGGACTAAAACTTCCTAATATGGAAAAGCTTGGCCTTGGAAATATAAATTCTATTGAGGGAGTAAAAAGAATTCACGATCCTATTGGTAACTTTGGTAAATGTGCCGAACTGTCAAATGGAAAGGATACTGTTACAGGTCACTGGGAGATATCTGGAGTAGTACTAAAGAAACCTTTAAAGACTTATCCTGAAGGCTTTCCAATAGAAATTATTAGGGAATTTGAAAATAAAATAGGAAGAAAGATCCTTGGTAATAAAGTAGCTTCCGGTACGGAAATTATTAAAGAACTTGGGGAGGAACATGTGAAAACAGGTTATCCTATAATATATACTTCTGCAGACAGCGTGTTTCAAATTGCAGCTCATGAAGAGGTAATTCCTCTTTCAAAGTTATATGATATGTGTAAAATAGCAAGGAATATGTTTACAGGAGAAAATTTAGTGGGAAGAATAATAGCAAGACCTTTTTTGGGTATTAAAGGTAATTATACTAGAACCTCAAATAGACGAGATTTTGCACTAGATCCTTTTGATAAGACTATGTTAGATTACATAGAAGAAGATAAATTAAGTGTTATGGCAGTAGGAAAAATAGAGGATATATTTAATGGAAAGGGAATAACTGAAGCCGTTCACATAAAAAATAATAATGAAGGAGTAGACAAAACTATTGAGTATATGAAAAGTGAAAAAAACGGATTAATATTTACAAATTTAGTAGATTTTGATATGCTCTATGGTCATAGAAATGATATAAAAGGCTATGCTGATGCATTAATGAAATTTGATAAGAGGCTTCCTGAAATAATGGAGGTTATGAAAAAAGAAGATGTTTTAATTATAACTGCAGATCATGGCTGCGATCCTACAACTAGAAGTACAGATCACTCCCGGGAATATATACCACTACTTGTATATGGTAAATCTATAAAGAATTCTGTAAATATAGGTATGAGACAGTGCTTTTGTGATATAGGCAAAACTGTTTTAGATATATTGAAAATTGATAATAATTTATATGGAAAGAGTTTTAAAGAAAAGTTAATTTAGGAGAAAAGGTATATGGATAATAATACTATAATTAAAAGTGTAGAATATATAAGAGGAATTACTGATATAGTGCCTAAAATAGGCATAATACTTGGTTCTGGTCTTGGAGAAATAGCAGAAGATATCGAAAATAAGATTATAATAAAATACAGTGATATTCCCAATATGCCTATATCTACAGTAAAAGGGCATGCAGGTCAATTTGTAATAGGTGAATTTTCAGGAAAAAATGTTATAATTATGCAGGGGAGATTCCATTATTATGAAGGCAATTCCATGGAACTTTTGGCATTGCCTATTTACATTATGAAATATTTAGGGGTGGAAAATTTAATTGTAACCAATGCTGCCGGGGGAGTAAATACTAATTTTGTTCCTGGAGATTTAATGTTAATCAAGGATCATATAAATTTTGTATTTAATAACCCTCTTATAGGAAAAAATCATGAGAAAATAGGATCAAGATTTCCAGATATGTCCTGTGCCTATAGTGAAAAGTTAATAGATATAGCAAAAGAAGTTTCAAATAATTTAAATATAAATATTAAAGAGGGAGTCTATTTAATGATGATGGGTCCTTGCTATGAAACCCCTGCAGAAATTAGAATGATCAGAATATTAGGTGGAGATGCGGTTGGAATGTCTACAGTTCCAGAGGTAATTGCAGCTAATCATTGCAATCTAGAAGTACTGGGCATTTCCTGCATTACAAATATGGCGGCAGGAATATTAAATAAACCATTAGACCATGCGGAGGTAATGGAAACTTCCTATAAAGTCAAAGATAATTTTAAAAAGCTTATAAATGATATAGTAGGAGAAATATGATTTTATATTGTAGAGCTGAATATAGAAAATAAAATTAAAATAATTTATAGTAGGACTTTTAATATTATGTGAGGTGCGTTATATGGATATTTTACAGGAGATCAATAAGGCTAAGGAGTACATATTAAATTTATATAATAAAAAAATAGATGCTGCCATAATACTTGGTACAGGTTTAGGGAGTATAGTAGATGAGGTAGAGAATAAATTGGTAATAGCATATAAAGACATACCGGAATTCCCAGTATCTACGGTAGATGGTCATGCAGGAGAATTAATAATTGGAAAGATTAATAAAAAATCTGTGATTATAATGAACGGAAGATTTCACTACTATGAAGGTTATTCTATGGATACAGTAACTTTTGGAGTAAGAGTAATAAATGCACTTGGTATAAAAGATATAATTATAACAAATGCTGCAGGTGGCATGAATCCTCATTTTAAAGCGGGAGATTTAATGATTATAGAAGATCATATTAATTTTATGGGTACAAATCCTCTCATAGGTAAAAATTATGAAGAGCTGGGACCAAGATTTCCGGATATGTCTGAAGCTTATAATAGTGAACTTATTGTATTAACAGAAAAGAGTGCAAAAGAATTAGGATATGAAATTAAAAAGGGTGTTTATGCTGCTGTTACAGGTCCTAATTATGAAACACCGGCGGAACTTAGAATGCTTAGAACATTAGGAGGGGATGCCGTTGGAATGTCTACAGTTCCAGAAGTTATAGCAGCTAACCATATGTCTATGAGAGTTCTCGGAATATCTTGCATTACAGATATGGCCATAGCAGATAATTTAGAACCTTTAGATCATAGAAAGGTTTTAGAAACTGCAGCCAAAGCTCAAAATAAATTTGTTTCCATAGTAAAATCCGTAATAGAGAAAATGTAGTCAAAGGGGAAGCTAAAAATGAGAGTAGTGGATTTAATAAATAAGAAGAAAGATGGAAAAATTTTAAGTAAAGAAGAAATTCAATTTATAGTTTCAGGATATACTAATGGACATATACCAGATTATCAAATGGCGGCTTTTTTGATGGCAATATATTTTAAGGGAATGAACAGAGACGAAATATCAAATCTTACTCTTTCCTATATAGAGTCTGGAGATATTATTGATTTGTCTAGTATTGATGGTATAAAGGTAGATAAGCATTCTTCAGGAGGTGTAGGAGATAAAATTTCATTAATTGTTATTCCTTTAGTAGCTGCTCTAGGCATACCCGTTGCTAAAATGTCAGGCAGAGGACTTGGACATACAGGAGGCACTATAGATAAATTGGAGTCAATTGAAGGTTTTAATACAAATTTGGATATGAATACATTTATAGATAATGTAAATAAATATAAGATGGCCATTGCAGGTCAAACTGCTAATTTAACACCTGCGGATAAAAAGACTTATGCCTTAAGAGATGTAACAGGCAGTGTAGATAGCATACCTCTAATTGCAAGTTCTATAATGAGTAAAAAAATAGCTTCTGGGGCAGATGCCATTGTACTGGATGTAAAAGTAGGTGCGGGAGCTTTTATGAAATCTTTAGATAAGGCTAAAGAACTTGCAGAGACTATGGTAGATATAGGAAAATCTTTAAATAGAAAAACTATAGCTATAATAACTAATATGAATGAACCTCTTGGGCGTGAAGTTGGAAATGCAAATGAGGTAAGGGAGGCTATGGAGGTTTTAAAGGGAAATGGATCAGAAGATGAAACTACAGTAGCTTTAACTATAGCTTCTTACATGAGTATATTAGGTGGCGTTTTTGAGGATTTTGATTCTGCTTATATGAAACTGAAGCATATTATAAAGTCTGGAAAGGCTATAGAAAAATTTAGAGAATTCGTTAGAATTCAAGGTGGCAATACAGACATAATAGGCAATCCCGATATGCTTCCAAAGGCAAAAAATAATATTGAAATAAGAGCAAAGAAAGATGGGTATATAAAATTTATAAAAGCTGATAATATAGGTTTAGCAGCCATGTTATTAGGTGCAGGAAGAAAGAATAAAGAAGATACAATAGATTTTTCAGCAGGAATAACTGTTAATAAAAAATATGGTGAAAAAGTAAGTAAAGGGGATACAGTTTTTGTATTACATACGAATATTGAGAATTATACTGAAGCTGAAAATATAGTAAAAAATAGTTTTAGTATAAGTAAAGTAAAACCAGCAGCTATTAAATATGTATATGATATAATTAAATAAATGAATTTATGTAAGAATAATGCAGGTAATACTATTTTTTAGTGTTGCCTGCATTATTCTTATATATATGTTAAATATTAATAATAGCTTTCAGTCTGTTTTTTTACTATTATGTGATAATCTTTTTGAAGTTGGTAAAAATAATATTGTTAAAATAATTTAAGAAAGGGTGGTATATTATGATAAAAAGAAGCAGACTTATCTCTAGTGCCTTATGTGCGGCTATAATGTCTACTACACTTCTTTTTACTCCTGTATGGACAGAAGCAGAAGTATTAGAATTAGAACCGTCAGATAATAAAAATCAAAATTCTTCTAGTATAGATGTAGATGCAAAATCAGCATTATTGATAGAACCATCTACTGGTAAAGTAATTTATGAAAAAAATTCTCATGAAAAATTTGCACCTGCATCAGTAACAAAAATAATGACTATGTTAATTACCATGGAAAATGTAGATAGTGGTAAAATTAAACTTAATGACAAAGTTACAGTAAGTGAAAATGCAAAAAAAATGGGCGGAAGTTCTATGATATTGGATACAGGGGAAGTAAGAACCGTTGAAGAATTATTAAAAGGTATAGCTATAGCTTCGGGAAATGATGCTGCAGTTGCTATGGCAGAATACCTAGGTGGAAGTGAAGATGGTTTTGTAAAAAAAATGAATGAAGAAGCACAGAAGTTGGGTATGAAGGATACTCACTTTGAGAATTGTACTGGACTTAGTGCACAGGGACATCTAACAACAGCTTATGATATAGCATTGATGTCAAAAGAGTTATTAAAACATCCTCAAATACTAAAATATTCAGGAACTTATATGGAAACTATTAGTGAGGGTAGGAAGTCTCCTATAGAACTTGTTAATCACAATAAATTAGTAAGATTCTATAAAGGCTGTGATGGATTAAAGACAGGTTTTACTGATGAGGCAAAATATTGTATATCAGCTACAGCAACTAAAGATGGAGTTAGAATGCTGGCAGTTATAATGGGTGCTCCTACATACAAAGTTAGAAATAGAGATGCATCAATGCTTATGACTTATGGTTTTTCTAAATTTGAAAGCAAAAAAATTGTCAAGAAAGACAGTATTGTTGAAAAAGTTAATTTAAATAAAAAGGGTGATAAATTTTTCCTAGCTAAAGCTGGTGAAGATTTGGATTTAGTTGTTCCTAGAGATAATAATATAAAAATAGATCATAAATGTGTATACAATGAGAATGCTAAGGGATTTAAAAAAGGCGATGAAGTTGGATACTGTGAGTTTTATCAAGATGGTAATGTATGTGGCAAAGTAAAATTATACTGTGATAGAGATGTGAAAAAGGGTGGAATTCTAAGTCACTTTAAATATAATTTAGGAAGGGTATTTGATAATGCTATTTAAAGATTAAGTATTGAAATTATTTCTCATAACATTAATATTTAAATATTAATTTATATATCTATAAATACCAAAAATATTTTTAGTTATATCTTTCTAATATTATAATAATGCAGATTCAAATATATTGATACTTATATTAGGGTCTGCATTATTTATATATCTATAGAGTTGAATACTGTTTAGAGTGGAAAATTAGTTGTAGAACAAATAAGGATAAATTTTATCTTTATAGTATCCATTTGTTTTTGTATAATTATATATGTATCTATATTATTGATGAAGTTTATTTTATAATCTCAAAATATAAATATCTATTAATAATAAAAGGGAAAAGGTTATAGTAAAAATCTATTTTAGAATTATATATAATCTATTTAAGTGTATAATAAATATAAGTTTAAAATCAGGAGAAACTCTATGTCAATAAATATAAAATTAAACAATTTTGAAGGTCCTTTTGACCTTTTACTACACCTTATAAAAAGAAATAAAATGGATATATATGATATAAAAATATATGATATAACCTCACAGTATTTAAGTTATATAAAGACAATGAAGGAGATGGATTTGGAGATAACCTCTGAATTTATTGTAATTGCTGCAAATTTGCTTGAAATTAAATCAAAATTATTATTACCTAAAAATAAAGTTGAAGAATTAGAAGAAGAGGGAAAAGACCCTAGAATGGATTTGGTTTCAAAACTTGTTGAGTATAAAAAGTACAAGCTTGCTGCTGACTTTTTTAAAGAAAGGGAAGATATCAAGGGAGAAGTATTTACAAAAAAACCTGAAATTATAGAGGATATGGATAAAAAATCTAGTTCTACAGAGGAATTATTAAAAAATATAAGTATGTTAGATTTATTTAATTTATATGATAATCTCATTAATACATATTTAAGTAAAATTAATAAAGAAAATGTTATTTCAAAAGAAATTCCCATTGATAAGTTTAGAATAGAAGATAAAATAGAAGAATTAATGTCAACCTTTAAAGATAAAAAAAGAATATTCTTTTCAGATGTGAAAAAAGAGTGTAATAGTAAAATGGAAATAGTAGTTACATTTTTAGCCCTTTTAGAATTAATAAAATTAAGAAGTGTAAGGGTAATACAGCAAGCTAACTTTAATGAAATTTATATTGAAAGGATTTTTGATGGTGAAGAATTATAATATAGAGCAATTGGAAATAGAGGGAGTTTTAAATAAAGAAAAGTATTTTTCAATAATTGAATCACTTTTATTTGTCAGTGGTGAACCCATGAAAGTAAAAAATATATCTGAAATAATTGAATGTGATTTACACTATACTAAAAAATTGTTAAAAGAAATGATTTATAATTATGAAAATAATGTAAGGGGAATAAAACTCATTTCTATAAATGATAACTATCAATTGGTTACAAAACCTGACAATAGTTCCTATATTCAAAAACTTTTAAAGACCAATACAAGACAATCTCTATCTCAAGCATCTCTAGAAGCATTGGCTATTATTGCTTATAAACAACCAGTAACAAGAATAGATATAGATGAAATTAGAGGAGTAAAGTCAGATAGAGCTATCAGTAGTTTACAGGAAAAAAATTTAATTAAAGAATGTGGAAGATTAGATGCACCAGGAAGACCTATATTATATGGAACTACTGAAGAATTCTTAAGATATTTTGAATTGTCAAATCTACAGGAACTTCCTAAAATAGAAGAGTTTGTTGAAAGCTTTAAAGATATTATGGAAGAGGATGAAGATTAAATAAAAAGGTATATCCAATCTTATATTGATAAAAGATAATATTCAATTTAGTAATTAAATATTAATAAGCATAGATAAGAGAGATACGCTGACATAAAAATATTAAATTTATTTAAAGTTTAATATTTATAAAATGAGATGAATTATATATTTTTTAATCTAGCAAGTAATTCATAGATATATTGTTAGGTAATAATATTTTGCTTTATATATAATTATAAATGCTGTATAGAATTACTTGCTATATTTTTATTTAGTGTCAGTTTCATCTTTTTCTATAGAATTATTTTTAGATTTCAACGCTTCATTTTTATTCTCTTTATGCTTCCCTATATTGTCTTTTATCAGATCAATTATTTGAGGTATAGTATCTACCATCTTATCATAAGTATTTTGAGAATCTAAGGATAAGAGTCTTACCGTATTTTCTTTAAGAACCAGAAATGCTACAGGTTTTACAGATACACCAGCACCAGAACCTCCTCCAAAGGGAAATTTATCTGAAGGGCTATCTTTAGTAATATTATCAGAAAATTCAGTACCGCCTGAGGCGAAGCCAAAGGAAACTTTAGATATAGGTAATATTAAAGTTCCATCTTTGGCTTCTACAGGGTCACCCACAATTGTATTAACATCAATCATATCTCTTAAATTTTCCATAGTATTTGTCATTAAATTTTCAATAGAATGATTTTCCAATTACAATTCCTCCTTAGAATGTAAAATTTTTGTATTTTTAAGCTTTTTATTATTTAAAAAGACTAATAGGATTAATATGACTATATATATAGTATTTACTATACTTATTCTTAATATACTTTTTAAGCATAAATCTATTTTTGATGATTTGAAATTAGGTATAATGGAGAAAGTATATTTTTTTATATGAAAAAATTTACCTATGGAAAAATATAAAATAGGTGAAAGAGAATTTAAAAATCCAAAGCATATTGCAGTTTTAGCCGCATCTTCAAAACCAAAATTCAAGTAAAGATTGAAAATCAATCTAGGTTTTAAAGGATTATTTTTAAGCTTTATAGCTACATTTTTAATTAAGGGATAAAAATCTTTTAATATTTGGAAATAATCTTTACTTCTTATATCATGTTTTATATTTTTAGTTACTCTTTTCTTAAAACTTATCTCTTTTTCGTATATGTATATATGTAAGTTGTTATTATAATAGTGTAATTTAAAAGGGATTGGTATTGGAAAAAGTGTTATTATAAAAATAATTAGGATTATAATGATAATGTGCATAGTAACTCCTTGTGATTCAATAATATTATTACATATTATAACCATATTCACCAATTTTAATAAGATATTTAAATTTATTGAATATTAGATGAAAAGTTTTAAGTGAATTTATTATAAATGGTGAAAAAATAGAATTATGGTAAAGTATTCATTTAAAATTTTTTATTTAATTTACATAATTTAAATTATGTAAATTAAATAAAAATGTAAACCAAAGCATAGATTTTAATTTTATACAAATAATAATAAAGCATCAATTTAATTATCACAAAATCACAATATTATTAGAATAACCAAACACAATAATTAAACACATAACTATGAAATAATATATTAGACAACATTAAAACCAAAGTATATAAAATATTTATGATTACTAGATTACTATGTAGTTAAATGGTTATGAGAAGAATAATATAATATTTTGCAAATAAGAAAATTATAAGAAGGTGTAAAGATGAAAATTGTAAGAACTAATAAGATAATAATTTTATTAATTTGTTTTTGTTTAATAAATATGTTTACTTATAATGTAAATGCACAGACCTTAAATGTAGATGCAAGAGCAGCAATTGCATTAGATAGTAAATCTAAATTAGTTCTATATGAAAAAAATTCAGATATGATTCTTCCTATGGCAAGTACCACTAAAATTATGACTGCCCTTGTTACAATAAAATATGGAGATTTAGATAAAAAAATTACTATATCTAAAGCCTCTGCCAGTGTAAGAGGGTCTACCGTTGGATATAAAGAAGGAGAAGTAATAACAGAGAAAGAGTTACTATATGGTCTTATGTTTCGTTCAGGTAATGATGCAGCTATTGCCTTAGCAGAGGGTGTAGGTGGAAGTGTAGAAGAATTTTTAAAATTAATGAATGAATACGCTGTGGAAATTGGAGCTTTTAATTCACATTTTGAATCTCCTCATGGATTAGATAGCGAAAATCACTATTGTACTGCTTACGATTTGGCACTGATAACTGCAAAAGCTAAAGAAAATAAAATATTTAATGATATAGTGGGATGTAAAGATGTTACTGATGAAGAAATGAATTTTACAAGAAGTTATCACAATATAAATAAAATACTATATCAAATTCCCGGGGCAAATGGTGTTAAAACCGGATATACAGGGAATGCCGGTAAATGTTTGGTTACATCTGTAGATATGGATGGTCATGATGTTATATTTGTAGTACTTAATTGCACTCCTAGATGGAAGGAAACTGGCAAAATATACAAGTATGTTAAAGATAATTATTCTTATAAAAAGCTTTGCTCAGTAAATGATAATATTCCAAAAGCGGCAATAAATAAAAAAGATAATGTTAAATTGTCATTAAAAGAAGATATAGTGCTGCCTTGTGAAAATAATAAAAATTATACTACAAAATATGTAATACCTAAAATTTCTCTTAAAAAAATAAATAAAGGTGATGAATTTGGAAAGGTGCAAGTGTATAAAGAAGACAAATTATTTTATTCTGAACCTTTAATAGTAAATAATAGTGTTACAGAAAGAAATTCTATAATAGATAAATTCTTTAAAGGTATAAAGAAAACTTAGATTTTAACAGCTGTGCAAAACTACAAAAGCCGTCTCACAATCTGTACAATGTGAGACAGTCTTTTGTATTAAAATTTAAACTAATTTTTGATTAAATATATCTGTAAGATTTAATTTTTCTACTTTTCGTTTTATTTCATCTGAATCTATGGTATATAGATTTAGTTCCTGCATTCGTTTGAAATAGTCAGAACCTGCAAAGGTATAACGCTTTCTGCGGCCGTCTTTTTCCAGCATTTTATAATTAGCAAAAGCTAAAAAGTCGCCAGAAGCTAGATCTCTTGGCAAGATTAAAGAAGGAATTCCAAGGACGCTTCTTACAGCATTATGACCAGCTAGAGAACCAGTTAATATAGCTTCAGTATGACCAACAAACAGTCCTCCTTTTTCACCACCGCAAAATAGGTTATCTATTCCTTTTACTTTCATATCATCATTTCTTGGTGCAACAGATAGATATCGCACAGAATTTCCTTTCCCTCCTGCATATGGATCTACAAATTTGACATTTTCAAGTCCATGAATTTTTCTGAGCTTTTCTAGAGGATAGAAGGTTGTCATAAGTTTTGCATGACCAGTATCCAAAAGTATAATATTCTCGGCAAATTCTTTTAATGCATATTGCTGGCAGACTTTTATTTTAAGTTTATCAAGATTTACATCTTCTGGTGGTATTTTTAATATAACAACACCTTTTTCATCTAGTTCTTTAACTATAAAATCGCTTAGTGATTCTTTTGCAAGTTTACAGGAACCACTGAAGGCACCTAAGTTGCCATCTTCTCTTTCACCTTGAAGATCGTCTACGCCTGCTCTGCTGCTTATACTTACCCTTGGTCCAAAGGCAGGGCATCTGAGTATGCACATGGAACAGCCATTACCATATTTTAAGCAATTGCCCATAGGACCTGTAGAGCCCGTAGTTTCTATAAATACATCACCTTTTACATAGGTACCGTCAGCAAGATATATTCCTTCTATTTTGTTATTAATTTTTTTTACGTCTATAACTCTGCTTATTAAATTAATTGATATATTTAACTCTTTTAAATAATTTCGCACATGGGATTCTATTTTATTTACATCATAAAGCCAAGCATGTTTATGACCTGGAAAATCAATATTTTTATGCCTTGTATTTTTATCTGTTATGTTTATCAAATCACCTGCACCTAAGGCAAGTAATTCTTCAGCGGCTGTATATCGACCGTTATTTCGCATTATACCTCCAACATTTCCAAGACCTAATAATAAGTCGGTTTTTTCATATAGTTCAACTTCTGCACCAGATTTTTTTGCTGTAATGGCTGCGGCACAACCAGACCAGCCACCACCAATAATTACAACTTTCATATAAAATAATCCTCCTAAAATCTATTGATTTTGCTATAATGCTCTTCTGCCTTTAAATATATATTTAGGATCAATTTGTAGCTTACATAATCTTTTTACAATATCACCATCATATCGTGTGCTGCAGGTACCGCATATACCTTCTCCACAGCACATTCTTGCATTATTACAGCAGGCTATTTTAGTATCTTCTTTGGTTTGTTCCAGCAAATTGCTTATAAATATATCTGGACCTGCACAGTATATGATATTTATATCTTTTTCATATTTATTTATAATATTTTTTAGTTCCTCTGAAAGAGTGCCATCATTATTTATAACGGTACATTCTATTAATTCAGCATTACATAGGTCTAGATATTTCTTTATAAATATATCTTTATAATTCCCTTTATCCAAAACAGCAATGATTTTATTTCCGTTACTATATAATTTTTCCATTACAGGTATCATTGGAGCCATACCTATGCCTCTGGCAATTATCAGAGATGTACCATCTTTGCTATGGTATATATTTTTTAGACCAAGAACTCCATTCCAATAAGGTCCTCTTAGGGCTATGTTATCATTTTCCTGAAGTTTATCTATACTTTTAGTTTTTATTCCCTTTACATCAATAACTATTTTTATAATATTTTCATTTACATCTGTATCCATTATTGAAATAGGAGCATCGAAATATCCATTGGATTTAGGATGTCTTATAAAAACAAAACTACCAGGCTGTGACAATTCTTGAACAAGTTTATGTTTTGCAGATATAGTAAAACATAAGAGATTATCATCTATTGTTTCTTTCTTTAGTATTTTACATAGGCTTACTTTTCTTAAATTTTTTGCATGATTTCCATTCCAGGCATATTCCTGATATATACAAACTCCCTTCCAATTTGTGCAATCGCAAAAACTTTTTCCTTGAAGATGAGAACAAAGAAGGCAGTTACCAGTTTCTGCAAGATGGCAGGGGCAATATTCTGTTCCAGCATCAATACAATCCTTTATTTCATAGTCCATATCTTTACCTCCAAACTGTTAAATAAAGACCTATATAATAGAATATTTATTTAGTGAAATTTGTGTTACAGCTTAAGAGTAAAATATGAATAAAATAATTAGAGGAGTCTTCTCACAAGAGGTACAATATGCCTTGTGAGAAAACTCCTTAATCTTATTTATTCCTTTATATATGAAAATGGATTTTTATTATACCATTCCTTTTTATAGGGAAGATCTGTGTTCGCCTGTAGTTTATGTTGGAAAGAAGGATTTCTTAGTAGTTTTGTCATTCTTCTTGCTACATCATAGGAACCTTTGTATCCAAAATAATTATGCGGGCCTCCAAATAGCGGCAGTGAAGGAATACCGAGTTTAGATACCCATACTCCAGCTCCAGCATGAGTTAGGCATATATCTGGTCTATATCTGTTTATTATATTAATCAATTCGAAAACCTGATTTGGTGCTACGCTTATTTCTAAGTCTGGAAACTTCTCATTGAATTTTGTATAGAGATCTGTACTTAAACTGTCATAATGATGAGCTCTAATGGATACAATCTCGCAGCCTAATTCATGAAGAAGTTCTGCATCAGATACTACTCTTATTACCCCTCCAGTTACAAGCACTCTTTTACCTTTTAAAATTTTCTTATAAGGTTCTATTGCAGAAAAGATTTCTTGCTCTTCTGCTAAAACTATTTCTTTTGCCTTTTTCTCTAAATTAAGCTGTTTTGCTACCTCTATAAACCATTCACTTGTATTTTTTATGCCTACAGGCATATTGTGAATAAAATAGGGAATGTTAAATCTTTCTTTTAAAAAAGTTAAAAAGTAGTCGTCATGTACGTTGCAGAGACTTATATTTAAAGCTGCCTCAGACAATTTTTTAAAATCATTGGGATGTGCAAAATTAGGGAAAACCCTTACTTTAAGATCTAATGTCTCCAATAATCTTTTTATCTCCAATTCATCAGGATAGGTGAGGGAACCAAAATTAAATAAATTTACGATTTTAGATTTTTTATGAACTTCTCCTTCCAATTGAAATCTTGAATTGTTTTCTCCTATATTACCTGATGAGTCCTTAGACAAATCAAGATTTCTGCCTACACCATGATAATAAGTGTCATAAGCATTGGCAACTATTGGAGATTTAATTCCTTCACAGTGCATTGGTATTATTTTTGCATTTATATCTTTTTGTATATTCCTTACCACTTCATCAATATCATCACCAATCATACTTGGAGAACAGGTATTCATGACAATGATAGCTTTAGGTTTGTAACGTTTGTCAGCTTCTAATATGGTTTTATTTAGTTTACTTTCACCTCCATTGATAATGTCTTTCTCTGTGAGATTAGTGGATAACCATATTAAAGGTTTAGGAATTTTGCCTCTGGCTTTTGTTCCAGAATTAACTTGAAAATTAGATGAATGAATCTGTGATCCACAACCTACAGGACCATGAATTACAAATACTGTATCTGGCATGGTAAGAGCCATCCCAAGCACTAGACTTAATTGGCAAGCAGTTGCTTGAGTAAAACTTCTTTTTTTATTCTTTAAACAACCTTCTTTAGCACAACTCAATAGTTCACAGGCGTTACCTCCAAAGGCACTCCCTACAAAATTCAATCTATGTTCACGTTTAGGTGCAACTTTATTATCAAAATAGCTCATTTTCAATCTACCTCCCACTAAGAATTACATCTAACAAATCTTCTACCAAATGAAGGGCACCATTATATCCAGCATATCCTCTGTCTAATATTGCTCTATTTAGTATTGGATAACTTACACTTAATATTTTTGCACCAATTTTATTGGCAAAATCTTTTTCAAAAGAACTGCCTAATATAAAAAGAGGGGAAATAGAATCCTGATATTTTTTAGATTTATCAACTTCAAAAATGTTTGTGAAATTTTCATAAATTTTTGAAGTATCTGTTTCATATAAAAGTTTCATATCTCTGTCTAAATTTATATTCTTAAAACTATCATCTAAAATACTCTTTTGATTATCTTCAAGCTGATCTGTTACGACAGCAATTTTAGGGATCCAGCCTAAATCTTCATATAAAAATCTTGTTATTGACAGGGTATTATTTGCATTTCCTACTACTATTGCATAATGTTGAAAATCCGAATCTGTATAGATATCTGATATTCTTTCAATATACTTATAATAGTTTGCATTTTCTTCACTTATTAATTTTTCAACTTTTTTATTATCTATTTCTAGTAGCTTAGAGATAGATAATAAAAACTCAGCAGTAGCTGTTGGTCCTATTGGAAGTTCACTGGCATAATAAGGTATATTGTGTTTCTTTTCAAAACTTTTTGCGGCACCGATGCCATAGGTTTTTGATAAAACGATATTTAATAAAGCTTCTGAGGCATTTTTTAAATTATCTATACTTTGATCATTAGTAAAAAAAGTATTTACTTCTAATCCAAGCTTCTCGAGTAACCTTTTTATTTCAGATAAATCTCCTCTAAAGAAGGGATCACTAGCTGGAACTAATCCAAAAATATTTACTAAGTTTTTTCTTTTACTTTTCTTTTCTTTTAAATAGTTGATAAACAGTTTTTCCAGTACCAATTCATAACCATTATATGAAGTTCCTTTAAAACCTCCTGTTTCCACAGACAATATAGGAACCTCTGAATTTTTAAAGTTTCTGAGGACTGCTTCTATATCATCTCCAATTATTTCTGTCATGCATCCGCTGGTTACCAAGAATAAATCTGCATCAATAATTTCAAGGGTACTGTTTATTTGTTCATTTAGTCTTAAAGATCCTCCAAAGACAATATCATTTTCAGTTAAGCCTGAAGTGGGAACTGAACTTCCTCCACAATAACCTGAACCCCAAAATCCACTGCCACCCATATATGCTCCAAAAAGATTTGAACCACAGCCCGCTGTAGCATGGACTATTGGAACTACTCTTGGCAATGCACTTATAGTACTTAGAGCACCTCCAAGAGCACAGGAAAATCTGGGTTTTTCAATATAAGTCATATACATACCTCCATAAATATAAAAGACTAAGTATCTCACATATAGATTTAGTGAGATACTTAGTCTCCAGTTTTCTGGTTAACAAATTTAAATATCCTAGTATACATATACGGATATTATATATTTCTATTTGAAGCTTGTCAATGAATATATGAGAGTTCATAAATTATTTTTTAGAGAAATTTTATAGATATAGTAGTTTCATTATTTACTAAATAATAGGCTGTATTTTCTTCAACTTTATAGTATATTTTTAAATCTTTAACATCAGACAATTTTTTAGATTCAGACCATTTAACTTTAAATTGTTCTATCAAATAATCTTCACTCATTTCTTTGCCAAAGTACTGTATATAAAGAGATTTAGTGAAAGTTTTAGCCTTGATATTGTCTTTTACAGAATTTATAAGTTCTTCGGAAGCAGTAAAAACTTTATTAGAAACATCCAAAGTAGCATCTTTTAAATCGTTTAAATTTTTCTGTATATTTTCTTTAGATTTGTTTAAAGGAGGCTCTATATTTTCCTTTATAGATTTTATATTGACTTTTTTTGCTATATCTTCAGAGGTTTTTGTAATTGTTTTCTTTGCGTTTTTTGAAACAGTCTTCACTTTTTCAGCAGTAGATTTAGAAGCATCCTTCAAATCGTTTAAATTTTTTTGTAAATTATCTTTAGCATTTTCAGAAGCATCTATGACCTTTTTGGCAGTAATTTTAGAAGCATCCACAGTTATATTTTTCAAATGATTTAAACTTTTAACTTTTTTATTCATAATATTGCGCCCCCTAAATATATTCTATAAATATATTTTATCATCCATACCAGTTAATAACAATAATACTTAAGTTATTTATTATAAATTGTATCATTTTATATTTTAATGATAATTCAAATATTTAAAGAGGAATTTGCAATATTAATTAAAATTGTAAATATTCTTATTTATTTGTGAAAAATTAGATAGATTTTAATAGCTATTTACAACAGTATAATAGCTAAGAAGATGTTTTACAATAAGTATTTATGGATTGTAAAACATCTTCTTCTATTCCTAAAAATCTATTTATCTTCCTCGTATTATCTGTTTTTCAATATTTTCAGGAGTTCTACCTTCAGCGGATATAACAGGAACCTTTGTAGAGGAATTTTCAATTCCAATAAAATTTTCATTACCACCAGTAGAAACTATAAAGTCAACACTATTAAGAAAACTGTTATCATTAATTTGTGAAGTTTCAAATTCTTTTGTGTTGTAACCTCTGCTCCTTAAAAAATCTTCTACATTAGTTAATCCCTTTTCTACACCAATAGTTCTTATCATAATTATCACCTCTATAGTATTGTTAGCAAAACAAAAAAGCAATATACAGAAAAATATTTCTATATTATTTGATTTTAAGGCTTATAAAATATATAATTCAATATGTAAATTTTATTATATATGTTCAAATTCGTAATTAAATGTTGATAATTATAAATAACCTGTATATAGTTTAATAAATGTATATTTCAATTTAAGTATGTATATATTAAGTAAATTCAATTTCAATTATTTGATGTAATAAATTTCATATATAATAGGATTATAAAAAAACTTAAATGTATATTTTAAATAGGCAAATAAATGCTGTCTGATTAATAATATATTATTTTGAATAATAGGTGAGTATTGTGAAGGAAAGATTACAAAAGTTTATGGCTAGCTGTGGTGTGGCATCCAGAAGAAATTGTGAAAAAATGATAGAAGAGGGAAAAGTAAAGGTTAATGGTATAGTAGTTAGAGAATTAGGGGTTAAAGTTGAAACAGATTCAGATGAAGTACTAGTGAATAATGAAAAAATTTTTGTGGAGAAAAAACAGATTTATATTATGCTTAATAAGCCAGAAGGATATCTTTGTACTTTAAAAGACGAAAGAGGGAGAAAAACTGTACTGGATATAGTAAAAGTACAGGAAAGGATATTTCCAATTGGAAGACTTGACTATGATACATCTGGTTTATTACTTATGACTAATGATGGAGATATATATAATAAAGTAATACATCCAAGAAAAAAAGTTGATAAAATTTATGAAGCCACTATTAAGGGATATCCTTCAAAAGAACAAATAGAGAAATTTTGTAAGGGTATAGATATAGGCAATTATATTACTGCACCAGCAAATTTTATGATAATTGATGGCAGTGAAAGAGAATCCAAAGTCAAAATTACAATTCATGAAGGTAAGAAGAGACAAATAAGAAAAATGTGCAAATGTATAAATCATCCCGTAATTACTCTAAATAGACTATCAATTGGTGATATAAAATTAGATTCACATTTGAAGAAAGGACAATGGAGATTCTTGAAAGATAGTGAAATAGATTATCTTAAAAATTTGTAATTCATTTTTCTAAAATTTTAGATAAATGAATTAATTTATTGTAAATTTTCACTGAAAATGAATACATCATTGATAAGTTTGTGATTTGATGGTAAAATGAAGTGAATATTTTACTTGAGGCTTCATTTTAAGAAAGGGCTGATTTGTATGGAGAATAATGAGGAAAGCAGCAAGCAAGATTTAATGATTACCATTCAGTCAAAATTTCAAAGACTGAGTAAAGGGCAAAAATTAATAGCTGAATATATATTAAAACATTACGATAAAGCTGCATTTATGACCGCAGCAAAATTAGGTATAAGCGTTGGAGTAAGTGAATCTACAGTGGTCAGGTTTGCAAATGAATTGGGATTTAGCGGTTATCCTAAATTGCAAAAAGCACTGCAGGAATTAATAAAAAATAAATTAACTACAGTTCAGAGATTAGAACTTTCAAATAATTTTATAAGTGAAGAAAATGCCTTGAAAGGCGTTTTAAAATCTGATATGGAAAATATAAGAACTACTTTGGAAAAAATAGATCACAATGCTTTTGAAGAAGTAGTAAACGGCATCTTTGCTGCAAGAAAAATATACATAATTGGGCTTAGAAGTTCAACAGCTTTATCTGAGTTTCTGGGATTTTATTTAAATTTAATTTTAGATAATGTAAATATGGTTGCATATGGTATGAGTGATATATTTGAACAGCTTATCAATATATCTCACGAGGATCTTGTAATAGCTATAGGATTTCCAAGATATGCCATAAGGACTATAGAAGCACTTAATTATGCTCAGAGTAAGGGGACAAAGGTTGTAGCTATAACAGATAGTGTACTTTCACCTTTAGCTGCAAAAGCTGATTACACATTAATAGCTCAAAGCAATATGGCATCTTTTGTGGATTCACTAGTAGCTCCTTTAAGTGTAATAAATGCACTAATTGTAGCAGTGGGACTTAGAGAAAAAGAAAAAATATCACGAAATTTTGAAGAACTGGAAAATATATGGCAAGAATATCAAGTTTATTCCTTTAAAGAAAACACCAGGAAATAGAAAAGCTGTTTTTTAGTATAATATATGCTGAATCCATAAAGACATTAGATCTTTAGCGAAAGCGACATGGTCGCTTTTTTTACTTTGTAAGGAGGATATCTTTTGAAAAAAGTTATAGTTATTGGTGGCGGACCGGCTGGTATTATGGCAGCTATGGCAGCTGCTGAAAAAAATAAGGTTATATTAATTGAAAGAAATGAAAAATTAGGTAAGAAATTATACATTACTGGTAAAGGAAGATGTAATGTAACCAACAATAAAGATATTAGTGAATTTTTTGATTATATTCCTGGAAATCCAGAATTTTTGTACAGTTCTCTGTATACTTATACTAATTTGGATGTAATGAATTATTTTGAAAATATGGGAATACATTTAAAGGTGGAAAGAGGAGATAGAGTTTTTCCAAAATCAGATAAATCCTCTGATATAATAAATGCACTTAAAAGATCCTTAGAAAATAAAAATGTAGAAATTATGTTGAATACGAGAATAAGTAGTATTAATATAGAAAATGGTAATATAAAAAGCTTAGTTACAGATGAAAAAGATATAATTAAAGGAGATCATTTTATAATATGCACGGGAGGTCTGTCTTATCCTCAGACTGGTTCTACGGGAGATGGATTGGATTTTGCAAGGGAAGCTGGGCATAACATTACAGAAATAAAGCCTTCTCTTGTGCCTATAGAAATAAATGAAGATTGGATAAGTAATCTTCAGGGATTATCACTTAGAAATGTTGAACTATCTATTATGAAAAAAAATAAAATAATATACAGAGATTTTGGTGAAATGTTATTTACCCATTATGGAATATCAGGACCAATTGTATTGAAAGCCAGTAGAATGGTCAACGAAAAAGAAAATATGTCTGTATTAGTAAATTTAAAACCTGCCTTGAAAAGAGATGAATTGGATAAGAGAATACAAAGGGATTTCACAAAATTTTCAAATAAGGATTTTAAAAATTCTCTAAATGAACTATTACCGCAAAAACTAATAAATACTATTGTAAATCTTTCGGGTATAGATGAAAATAAAAAAGTGAATTCTATAACTAGAGAAGAAAGAAAGAATCTGGTTGACATTATACAAAAGTTTACTTTAAGTATTAAGAGTTTACGTGATATTAAAGAGGCTATAGTTACTTCTGGCGGAGTAGATATAAAGGAGATAGATCCATCTACTTTAAGATCTAGAATAATAAATAACATGTCTTTTGCAGGAGAGGTAATGGATGTAGATGCATATACTGGTGGGTATAATATACAAATAGCATTTTCTACGGGATACTTAGCGGGAAAAAGTGTATAATAATATGGTTTTACAGTACTATAAAATAATAATTTATTAATTTATAGTAAAGTTTAAAGGATTTTAATATTTTTTATAGAATATATAAAGTGAACTTTTATGATAAGAAAGGCGGATTGTAATTGAGATTGTCTGTAGCCATAGATGGGCCTGCCGGGGCAGGTAAAAGTACCATAGCAAAAATAATAGGCAAAAATTTTAATCTTATGTATATAAATACTGGAGCAATGTATAGAGCTGTTACTGTACTTGCCATTAGAAATAATATAAATTATTCTGATATAGAAAAATTATGTACTCTGGTAGATTCGCTGGAAATACATTTTGAAAAAGATAAAATTATTGTAAATAATGAAGATTTAAGTGATAAAATAAATATGCCCGAAATAAGTAATCAGGTATCCAATTATGCTGCAGTTTTAGAGGTAAGAGAAAGACTTGTGAAACTTCAAAGAAAAATGTCTGAAAAATATGATGTAGTTATGGATGGCAGGGATATTGGAACAGTAGTTTTAAAAGATGCAGCTTTTAAATTTTATTTAACAGCATCTCCAGAAAATCGTGCAACTAGAAGATTTAAAGAATTTATAGATAAAGGTATTGATGTAAAATACGAAAAAATACTTAGGGATATAATAGAAAGAGATTATATAGATTCCCATAGAAAAGTAAACCCTTTGACTAAAGCAGAAGATGCAATAGAAATAGATTCTTCCAATATGACTATAGAAGAGGTAGTTGCTTTCATAACCAGTTGTATAAAAAAGGACATATATGAAGCTTTAGATTAACACTTAGGTGGTTTTTGGTATGAGAAAAATTATTTTGGCAGATAATGCAGGATTTTGTTTCGGTGTGAAAAGAGCAGTTGATATTGCAATAAGTACAAAAAGAGAGCAGTATAAAAACAAGAGGATCTATACTTTAGGTCAGCTAATTCATAATAATGATGTAGTTAAATATCTGGAGTCTAAAAATATTCATGCAGTAGATATTAAAGATATTGATAAACTGAATAATAATGATATTATTATTATAAGGTCTCATGGTATTTCTGAAGATATAATAGAATTGTTAAAATCAAAAAATTTAAATATTGTAGATGCTACTTGTCCTTATGTAGCCAATATACACAAAAAAGTAAAAGAATATAGTAACAGAGGATATCAAATAGTTATTGTGGGAGACAAAAATCACCCAGAAGTGATTGGTATAAATGGATGGTGTGATAATAAGGCCATTATATCTAAGAAAGGTGAAAATCTAGATAATATTTCAGGGAAAGTGTGTTTAGTAGCACAAACTACAGAAAAACAGGAAAACTGGCAAAAAGTGCTGAAAATAGTTTCAGAAAGAGCCGAGGAAATAATTCCTTTTAATACTATATGTAATGCTACTGAAGTAAGACAAAAAAAAGCTGATGAATTATCAAAAGAAGCACAGGCAATAGTGGTTCTTGGAGGACATCATAGTTCAAATACTACTAAGCTCTTTGAAATATGTAAAAGAAATTGTGAAAATACTATACATGTAGAAAATTCAGGTGAAATACCTGATGAATTATATAAAGGAAAAGATAACATTATAATAGGCGTTGCGGCAGGAGCTTCAACACCGGATTGGATTATAAAGGAGGCAATAAATAAAATGAGTGATGAACAAAAATTAGAAGGTATGAATGAAGTAATTAAAATGATGGATGAGAATGAAAAGAAGGTCTATGTTGGAGCTTTGGTAAAAGGTGAAATAATACAAATTAATGAAAAGGCAGCATTTTTAAATATTGGATATAAGAATGATGGTATACTTCCATTAAATGAAGTTACCAGTGATGAAAATGTAAAATTGACAGATTTATTTACTGTAGGTGAAGAAATTGAAGCTAAAGTAATCAAATTAAAGAATGAGGATAATTACGTAGTTCTCTCAAAAAGTGAGCTTGAGAGAGATCAAGGCCTTAAATCTATAAAAGATGCATTTGAAAATAAAAATTCAATAAAGGTATTAGTAAAAGAAGCTGTTAATGGAGGTCTTGTTTCAAATTATAAGGGCATAAGGGTATTTATTCCAGCTTCTCATGTAGAACTTTATCATGTAGATGATTTAAATGAATATGTTGGAAAAGAATTAGAAGTAAATATAATTGAATTTACCAAGAGAAGAAATGCAAATAGAATTGTAGGTTCCAGAAGAGAAGTATTAAAAGCTGTCAAAGAAGAACAAGAAAATGAGACTTGGAATTCCCTTGAAAAAGACCAAGTAGTAGAAGGTCAAGTAAAGAGGTTAACAAATTTTGGTGCTTTTATTGATATAAATGGAGTTGATGGTCTTTTACATGTATCTGAAATATCTTGGGGAAGAGTTGAAAAACCATCAGATGTATTAAAAGCTGATGAAAAGGTAAAAGTTTATATTTTAGATATAGATAAGGAAAATAAAAAATTATCTCTCAGCATTAAGAAATTAATGGAGGATCCATGGACAAATGTTGAAGAAAAATATCCAGTAGGTTCAGTAGTATTAGGTAAAGTTGTACGTTTTGCTGCTTTTGGTGCTTTTATTGAATTAGAACCAGGAGTGGATGCTCTTGTACATATATCAGAAATAAGTCACAAGAGAATAGCTAAGCCTTCAGAAGTATTGAGTATTGGTGAAGAAATTAAAGCTAAAATACTTGATGTAAATAAGGAAAATAAAAAAATAGGCCTTAGCATAAAAGAAGTAGAAGAGACTGTTGATTAGTATATAAATTTCTATAGAAAAATATTAAAAAGTAGATGCATTTGACACTAGTTGTTAATGCATCTATTTTTAATGTAATAAAGTATATTTTTTAGTAATATATTTTAGTATTGAGGGTATAGGAGGATTTGTATGGAACAAATTAAAAACTTCAATACTACTACTGGTTTAACAGATTATGAGATAAGTATGATAAAAAATATAATGAAAAAATACAATATAAATGTAAAGTATATAGAAAAGATAAGAAGTGTTTACAAGATAAAGACAGAAGATAAATTTTTATGTTTAAAAAAAATGAAACATGGAAAGATGAAACCTGTAAATGGAAATATTTTAGTACAAGAATTAAAGAAGAATAAATTTAATAATGTACCTATGTATATAAAAACTAATAATAATAAGCTCTTTGTAAAATATAAAGGATTTATATTTTATCTAATTGAGTGGATTGATGGCGAAGAATGTAGAATGAAAAATTTAGATGAAGCCGTAAATTGTGCTAAATTGCTGGGGGAATTTCATTTAGCAACTAGTAAAATAGAAAATAAAAAATTATACAACATAAAAGATGATAGTAGGAAATGGGATAAAGTTTTTATAAAATATCTAAATGATATAAAAAGATATGAAAAGATTATAGACAAAAAAGATATTGTAAGTGAATTTGATATATTATATAAAGAAAATATAAGTTATTTTTATAATCAGGGTATTTTTGCATTTAATTTGTTAAATAAATCTCACTATAATAAATTAATAAGTTCTAAAGAAAAAACAATATGCCATGATAGTTATTATTATCAAAATATAATAAAAAAGAATGATGATTATTATATAGTAGATTTAGATAGTATTATTATTAATTTAAAAATTTACGATTTAGGAAAGATGATAAGTAGGCTCATGTACAGCAGCCATTATAAATGGAATTTTAATAAAGCTAAGATTTTAATAGAAGCATATAACTCAGTAAATAAACTTTCTTATGAAGAAATGGAAACTATGTTAGCTTATATTGTATTTCCAAGGAAGTTTTGGAAACTAGGAAAGAAAAGATATGTAAAGAATAAGAATTGGATAGAAAATAAGTATATACACAAGTTAAAAAGAATTATCGAGTTAAAAGGAAAAGAAAAAAAATTTGTTGAAGAATATAGAATTTATTTATATGATTTTATTTGAAAATAATTTAACGAATTGACAATAATAATATAAATATTTATACTTATGCATATACAATAATAAATTTATAAAAGTGTCAATTCTAGGGCTGATTGATTTAAATCAGCTTTTTAAAACTCCGTGAGTTTATATTTATGGATGCTTTAAATCAATATAAAGTATAAGAGGGTTAGTATGTACAATTGTATAGATTTAAATAAAACAAATATTTATAATTTGAAAAAGCTTACGGCTTTTAGCCCTAAATTTAATAATTTAAACAAAGATTTTTTCAATATTTATGATAATTCTAATTTTATACAGAAACATTTTCAAAGAAAAAGAGTGAAAATTTTAAATTATGGTGAAGAATCTATTGGATATATATGGACTACTAATAATTTCAGGGCAGTATATACTATAGAAGCAATGAGTGTAGTATCCAATAATAATTTAAATTTAAAGAAATGTTATGAGAAGTTATTACATTCAGTAAGTAATAAGGGTGTTTTTATATATGAATGTGAAAAAAATGACTATAATTTTAAAACTTTAAAAGATATAGGTTTTAAAATTTTAAATGGAACATTAGAGATGAAATGTAATTTAGACAGAGAATATAATTTCAACGTGAAAGGTGATATAGTCATTGAAAATTTAGTTTTGAACAGAGATGAAAAAAAGAGATGTGCAATTCAAAATGCCATATTCAAAAAGGATGGGAGAACACCTCTTACTGTTGAAGATATTTATTTTGACCAATGTCAAAATTATTACTTTGATAAAGGATGCTTTTTTATAAAGCTTAAAGGATTTGTCATAGGATATGGACAGATAATAATTAACGATGGCATTCCTGTAATTGTTAATTTTGGTATACTGGAGAATTTTAGAGGTAAAGGCTACGGCAGATTATTTTTATTATTTTTAATTTCAAAAGCTAAACAACAAAAGTTTAGAGAGATATTTATAAGAGTAGATTCTTCAAACACTATAGCTTTCAATTTGTATAGAAGTGTAGGTTTTAAAATAGAAAAAGAAATATGTACCTGGAAATTTAAATCTTAATTATATATTTTTTTACACAAAAAACTGTCGCACTAATTTTTTAGTGCGACAGCCCCTCTTTAAATATTACTCTTCGAAAAGATCACTAAAAGGTACATAGGATGTAGGAGTATTTAATAAACTTCTGTTAGGAACTCTTTCAAAATACATTCTATCTTTAATTGTTTCATATTTTAATTCTTCATCTTTTGTCTCTAATTTAGCATCATACATATAAATCTCTCCTCCTGTAAAGTAGATTTATTTCTATGTTAGTATTCTCAATATATGTATAAATAATTCTATTGATTTACAAAAAATTTAATTATTCTAATATATATATAGGCAAAAAAATTTCCGATTTAAATCTGATGACTACCATCCGTAATACTTCCAGCTTCTATAAAGTGGGAGATAACGGCTGTTACGTCTCTGGATAACAATTTCTTTGTTTATGAACTTTTATTTTAATATAAAATAAAGTATAATGTATTAGTTAAGAGCAAGTTATTGATATTAAAAATTGTACTTTAGCTAATTTAAGTTAATTATGAATAAATATAATACTGCTATATTGAGTTCTTATTTAAAAATAAAGAATAAAATTTTTAATTTATATGAATTGATGAATATAGTTTGATTTAAGTACTAGGATAATAATTCAATGGATAAAGCAAAAGAGGTGTAATAAATGGAGAAAAATATCAAGAAATTTTATATAGAAACTTGGGGTTGTCAGATGAACGAGGAAGATTCTGAAAAACTTTCAGGAATGTTAAAATTAAGTGGCTATGAAAGAACTGAGGATAAGAAAAAAGCCGATTTAATTATATTTAATACCTGCTGTGTAAGAGAAAATGCAGAACAAAAGGTATATGGAAATTTAGGGGCATTGAAAAGTGTAAAAGAAAAAAGGCCAGATTTAATTATTGCAATTTGTGGATGCATGATGCAGCAGGAAAATATGGCAGATGATATTATAAAAAGATTTCCCTTTGTAGATATAATTTTTGGAACTCATAATTCGCATATGCTTCCAGAATATTTAAATAGAGTTAAGCAGGAAGGTAAATCTATTATTGAAATATGGGATAAAGAAAAGGGAATAGTTGAGGGCCTACCTTTAGATAGACTTAGTAAAATCAAAGCCTTTGTAACTATAATGTATGGATGCAATAATTTCTGTACTTATTGTATAGTTCCCTATGTAAGAGGTCGTGAGAGAAGTAGAACACCAGAGGACATAGAAAGGGAAATAAGGGAACTTGTAAAAGAAGGATATAAAGAGATAACCTTACTTGGTCAAAATGTAAACTCCTATGGAAAAGATTTTACTCCTGCTTTAGATTTTGCAGACTTACTTATGAGAATAAATAAAATTGAAGGATTGGAGAGAATAAGATTTATGACTTCCCATCCAAAAGATCTATCTCTTAAAGTAATAGAAGCTATTAGAGATAGTGAAAAAGTTTGTAAGCATATACATTTGCCAGTGCAATCTGGTTCTTCAAAAATTCTTAAAAAAATGAATAGACACTATGATAGAGAATATTATATGAAACTTATAAAAAATATAAAAGAACAAATTCCGGGTATAGCCCTTAGTACAGATATTATTGTAGGATTTCCGGGAGAAACAGAAGAAGATTTTAATGATACATTAAAACTTATAGAAGATGTGGAATATGATTCAGCCTTTACATTTTTATATTCCCCTAGAAAGGGAACACCAGCCTCACAGATGGAAGAAGAAATGATCAGTGAGGAAGTAAAACACGAGAGATTTAACAGACTTGTGACTTTGGTAAATGATATTAGTGCAAAGAAAAATAGAGAATATCATAATAAAATTGTGGAAGTCTTAGTGGAAGGTACTAGTAAAAATGACGAAAATAAGCTTATGGGGAGAACGAGAACGGGAAAACTTGTGAACTTTGAAGGATTAAGGGAGAACATAGGTAATTTAGTTAAAGTAAAAATAACAAAAGCTCAATCTTTTTCACTATATGGTGAAGAAGTTTAAAGTATATTTAAAGATTAATTTTATTCAGGTAGGGAGTTGTAGATATGGGATTAACACCAATGATGCAGCAATACATAAATGTAAAAGAAAAATGTAAAGATTGCATATTGTTTTTTAGACTTGGTGATTTTTATGAGATGTTTTTTGAGGATGCTAAAATAGCCTCTAGAGAGCTTGAACTGGTTCTTACTGGTAAAGATTGTGGACTTTCTGAAAGGGCACCTATGTGTGGTGTGCCCTTTCACTCTGCTAATATGTATATAACTAAGCTGATAAGTAAAGGTTATAAAGTTGCAATTGGAGAGCAGCTGGAGAACCCGGCATCAGCTAAAGGTATAGTTAAGAGAGGAATAGTTAAAATAGTTACTCCTGGAACTTATACAGATTCCTCTTTCTTAGAGGATACAAAGAACAACTATATAATGAGTATTTTTATAGATAAAAGTAAATTTGGTATTAGTATAGCTGATGTTTCAACTGGAGAGTTTAACTGTACTTCCTGGGATATGGAAGGAGATTTAATTATAAATGAAATATCAAAATATTCTCCTAAGGAGATATTGGTCCAGGAGAGTTTAAATGTAGAATTATTAGAATCTATAAGAGAAAGATTCAATTGTTCTTTTACTAAATTTAAAGATGAATTTTTTAATAAGGATGCTTATGAAAATTTAAAACAGAAATTTTCAAATTTTGATGAAAAAAAATTCAATGATTTAATTGTAGCAAGTTCCAATGGATTATTGAGATACTTGATGGATACTCAAAAGGTTTCTCTAGCACATATTGATAATATGAATTATTATAATGTTGTTGACTATATGAGTATAGATGCAAATTCAAGAAGAAATTTAGAACTTACGGAAACTCTTAGAGAAAAAAGTAAAAAAGGCTCTTTACTTTGGGTGCTGGATAAAACCAGTACAGCTATGGGAGGAAGACAGCTAAGACGATGGATAGAGGAACCACTGATAGATGAAAAAGCTATAAATCAAAGACTTGATTCAGTACAGGAATTTACAGAAAATTTATCTCTTCATGAAGATTTAAAAAATGCATTAAAACAAGTTTATGATATTGAAAGATTAATTGGAAAGATATCTACTTTAAGTGTAAATGCAAAGGAAATGATATTTTTAAAAAACTCTATAGAAAAACTACCAGCTATAAAAGATATATTGAAAGGATGCAAAAGTAGCTTGCTTAAAGGAATGCAGGAAAACTTAGATGATCTAAAGGACATTTACAATATTTTAGATAAATCTGTTTTGGATTCACCTTCAATTTCAATAAAAGAAGGAAATATAATTAAAGATGGCTACAATACTGAGGTAGATGAACTGCGTCAAGCTAAAACTCATGGAAAAGAGTGGATAGCAAAGCTTGAAAGCAGCGAAAGAGAAGAAACAGGAATTAAATCTTTAAAAGTAGGGTATAATAAAGTATTTGGATACTATATAGAGATTACTAAATCAAATTTAAATTTGGTTCCTGAAGGAAAATATATAAGAAAGCAGACTCTAGCAAATTGTGAAAGATACATAACAGAAGAACTTAAGCAAATGGAAGAAAAGATTTTAGGAGCTGAAGAAAAACTTATAAATATAGAATATGAATTATTTGTTGAGATAAGAGATAAAATATCCACCCACATAGATAGAATGAAAAAAAGCGCTAAATTGTTATCTGAACTTGATTGCCTTTGTTCTTTTGCAAGTGTTGCTCTAGAAAATAATTATTGTAAACCTCAGATATCTACAGATGGAGCTATAAAAATTGAGGAGGGCAGACATCCAGTAGTAGAAAATATGCTTTCAGCGGGTACTTTTGTTGCCAATGATACTAAGATAAATACCACAGATGAACAACTTATGTTAATTACAGGTCCTAATATGGCAGGTAAATCTACATATATGAGGCAGGTAGCTTTAATAGTTATTATGTCTCAAATTGGTAGTTTTGTTCCAGCAAAGAATGCAGTTATTTCAGTTTGTGATAGAATATTTACAAGAATAGGTGCTTCAGATGATTTAGCAGCAGGAAAAAGTACCTTTATGGTGGAAATGTGGGAAGTTTCAAATATATTAAAAAATGCCACCACAAAAAGTCTTATAATTTTAGATGAAGTGGGAAGGGGAACTAGTACTTATGATGGACTAAGTATTGCTTGGTCAGTGGTAGAGTATTTGTGTACTAATAAAAATTTGAAATGTAAAACACTTTTTGCTACCCATTATCATGAACTTACTGCCCTTGAAGGTGTAATTTCTGGTCTTAAAAATTATTCTATAGCAGTTAAGCAGATTCAGGATAATATTGTATTTTTGAGAAAAATAGTTTCAGGTGGAGCAGATCAATCCTATGGTATAGAAGTGGCTAAACTGGCAGGACTTCCAGAAAAGGTAACTAAACGTGCAAAGGAAATATTAGAAGAATTAGAAAAAGATAATGACAAAGAAGTGGCTGTTGATTCTATAAATAGTGCTTCTTCAAAAGTGAATAATAAAAATAAGAAAAAGAAAAGGGATAATGAAATACTTCAATTGGGTTTTGATGATTTAAGAAAAGAAGAATTTTTGAAAGATATTTCTAACATTGATATAATGAATATGACACCGATGGATTGTATGAATACCTTATATAAAATTATAAAAGATGCAAAAAATTTTTAGAACATAAGTAAATATATGAAAAGTTTAAATTATTAATCTATTTAGTAGTACCAATATAAGAATACAGGTGATAATTTGAAGAGAATAAATTTATTAAATCAGGAAACTTCAAATAAAATAGCAGCAGGGGAAGTTTTAGAGAGACCCTCTTCTGCAGTAAAGGAACTAGTAGAAAATTCTATTGACGCTAATTCTAAGGTTATAACTATAGAAATTGAAGAAGGCGGTCAAAAGCTTATAAGGGTTACAGATGATGGTGATGGAATAGACCCGGAGGACATAGAAAAGGCTTTTCTTCCCCATGCTACAAGTAAAATAAGTTCAATTGATGACATATATGCTATAAATACATTGGGATTTAGAGGTGAGGCTCTTCCAAGTATTTCAGCAGTGTCCCATACTATTTTGAGAAGCAGAGTAAAAGAGTTTCAAGGAGGTAAAGAAATAGCCATAAGCGGGGGAATTAAAAATTATATAAAAGATGTAGGCTGCAGTATGGGTACATCTATAGAAGTAAGAGATATTTTCTATAATGTTCCTGCAAGACAAAAATTTTTGAAATCTTCTCAAAGAGAGGCAGCTCTTATATCGGATATAGTAAATAGGCTTGCTCTTGCTCATTCAAATATATCTTTTAGATTAGTTAATAAAGGCAAAAAGGTAGTTAACACCTACTCTACTGAAAATTTGTTTGATACCATAAGGAATATATATGGTAAAAATACTTCAGATAATATTATAAAATTCGAAAAACACGGTGATGTAGCTTCTGTCTATGGTTATGTAGGAAATGCTGAAATAAGCAGAGGAAGCAGGAATAATCAAAGTATTTTCGTAAATAAACGATATATTAAAAATAGGCTTATAGCTACTGCCGTAGAAAATGCAGTAAAATCATTTTTGATGATAAATAAATATCCTTTTTTTGTATTGTTTCTGGATATATATCCAGAATTTATAGATGTAAATGTTCATCCAACAAAATCTGAGATTAAGTTTCAAAATGACAGGGAAATATTTAAACTGGTATTTGATGCAGTACATGAGGCAATAAAGGAGAGCTTTAAGGATAATTTTGATTTTAATATAGAAAATACTATAGACCTTTCTAAGGAATCACCACTAGAAATTAAAAGAGAAAATATTCAGATACCTATAGATTTGAAATCCCATGAAAATATCAGAATAGACGAAGAATTTAAAAATGGTCCTGAAGAATCTGTAAGTATTTTCAGTACAAATGAAGACAATAAAAAAATATCTTTGAAAGATAATAAAGATATTTCTGTCAGTGAAGAAGTTTTTGAGAATAAAGTATCTAGTTATACTTCTGAAATAAATAATAATCTCAGTACAAGTAATGACGGAGATGAATTAGTAAAACCTAAATTCCCAGATCTTAGAGTTATAGGTCAGTATCATAATACCTATATCTTAGCTGAGAGTACAGAAGACTTTTATTTAATTGATCAGCATGCAGCTCATGAAAAAATATTATTTGAAAAATATAGTAAAGAAATAAAAGAAGGTAAAGTAACGGCTCAAATCCTTTTAACTCCTGAGGTCATTGAGATGAGCCCAGAGGACTTTATACAGTATATAGAAAACAAAGATATATTTTCTAATGCAGGCTTTAACATAGAAGTATTCGGGGATAATACTATAAGTATAAGAGAAGTTCCTAATTTCTTAGGAAAACCTCAACTTAAGAATTTATTTTCAGATATGTTAGATAATCTTAAAAATTTAGGTTCTGGTGAAACTTATGAAGTAAAATACAATAAGATAGCTACTATTGCCTGCAAGGCAGCTATTAAAGCAAATGATTATTTAAGCCTAGAGGAAATGAAGTCTTTAGTAGAGCAGCTTAGATATATTGATGAGCCTTTTAATTGCCCTCATGGAAGGCCAACCATAATAAAAATGACTCTTTATGAAATAGAAAAGAAGTTTAAAAGGATACAATAAATAGTGTGTATATACTAAAATTAATTATATAAGATGCAATTAAAATTGTTTATTTAACAAATTATATTTAATATAATTTACTGCAATTTATATATACAGGGAGGATGGCATATATTAGTTTTAAACTAATAAAAAAATATGGAAGATATATTGATTTTAAGTGGCCCAACAGGTATAGGAAAAACAGCTATTTCTATTGATATTGCAAAGAAAATTAATGGAGAAATTATATCATCAGATTCTATGCAGATATATAAATATATGGATATAGGATCTGCAAAGGTCTTACCTGAAGAAATGGATGGTGTACCTCATCATTTGATAGATTTTTTAGATCCTAATATGGAATTTAGTGTAGCCAGTTATAAACAGTTAGCACAAGACAAAGTAAAAGAAATTATTTCAAGAGATAGATATCCCATGATTGTGGGGGGCACAGGACTTTATATAAATTCATTGATTTTCAATTATGAATTTACTGGAACTTATAAAGATTGTGAGTACAGAGAATATTTACAGCATTTGGCTGAAGAAAAAGGTAAAGAATTTGTACATAAAATGTTAGAGAAAATAGATATAGATTCATATAATAGGTTATATCCAAATGACTTAAAAAGAGTTATAAGAGCTCTTGAAGTGTATAAAACTACAGGTAAAACTATAGGGAAATTAAATGAAAATCAAAATATATATGATATCCCTTATAATGTTCATTACTATGTTTTAAATATGGACAGAGAGAATTTGTATGACAGAATAAACAAAAGAGTAGATAATATGATTGAAAAAGGTCTGATAGAGGAAGTAATAAAACTAAAAAATATGGGGTATAATTCAAATATGCAGTCTATGAAGGGAATAGGCTATAAGGAAATACTATTTTATCTAGATAATCAGATCTCCTTAGAGGAAGCTATTGAAATGATAAAAAAAGGTAGTAGAAATTATGCTAAACGACAGTTAACTTGGTTTAGAAAAGATAAAAGGGTAAATTGGATTAATAAAGATAAGTTTAATAGTGAAGAAGAAATTGTTGAATTTATTATTAAAGATATAAATTTAAATAAGAATAGATAAAAGAAGTATTATTTTATTCATTCTTAAAGAAAATAATTAAAAATAAAAGGATTTAAATGATTTTTATAGAATACTTATATAAAACAAACGGAGGTTAGATATGATGAATAAAGCCACAAATAATCTACAGGATATATTTTTAAATGGTTCAAGAAAGAATAAAATACCAGTTACAATTCATTTGACAAATGGATTTCAACTTAGGGGAAATGTAAAGGGATTTGATAGTTTTACAGTAATTATTGATTCTGATGGGAAGCAAATGATGATTTACAAACATGCTATTTCAACTATTACTCCTTTAAAGCCAATATTATTTAATCAAAACTTAGAGGAAGAAACAAGAGAATAGTTAAAATAAGTTCATTTAACTTAAGAAAATAACCTTATACAATAATAAAAAATTTAAAAAGTTAAATTATGTTCTTAATTTCATAATAATTTTTTTAAAAAAGATTACTGAAAAATAATATTTCAGTAATCTTTTTTGTTTTATTACATATAAAAGTATGTAATTCATTGTGTGAAATAAATATATTGACAACAATAAGTTCAAAGTATTAATAAATCTATAGGAAATGTTAAAAAAAATTATAAATATTATAGTATTTTATAAAATCATATGATATAATATCAAAAAATATAAAACGATATACAAATATATATAACAATATAATACATGATTATAAAATCATTATATATCATTATGCTATAAATATGTTAATAGGTCTATATTTAGTTTTATAGCAAATAAACTAATAATGTAAGATGTATATATCTATATTTTACTGGAGGGTGAAAGTAATGAGAGAATACTATAAAGAACATTGTTATTCAGGCATATATCCTTCAAGAATAATGCACAATATGGGAGTAAGCGGTAAAATATCAGGAGCCATGAATGTAGTAAGTGAAATAAAAGATGCCATTCCAATAATTCATAGTCCAAAGGGGTGTGGATTTCACTATAAATATATAGCCAGAAGGCGATATTTACCCCTTTATAAAGCTCAATGTAGTAATTTGGAGGAAGGAGATATTATCTTTGGAACAGAAAAGAAGCTTAGGGAGGCAATTTTGGTGTATATAGAAGTGCTAGAGTGTTAAGGATTCCTATGTACTTTTGCATACAACTATTGGATGTAACTGGGGCACATCTATATTTCATATGCCATCTAATCTAAATGACATAAGGCAATCCTCTACTGTGATATATAATGAGGATGTCATATTTGGAGGACTAAAAATACTTAAAAAGGCTATTGATAACGTTATAGAGATGTATAATCCTAAAATATTATTTGTTATTTCTGGATGTGTGTCAGGAATATTAGTCGAGGATTTTGAGGTTGAAATAAAAAATCATTTTAAAAGTAGAAAAATTGTATATATAAAAGCTCCTGGATTTGTTTTAAATATGGAAGAAGGACAAGTTCAAGGAATAAAATCAATGATAGATTTAATGAAGTATGAAAAAAAGACAGAAAAATCAATAAATATTATAGGGCTATTATCTGATGATTATATGGTAAGAGGAGATATTAATAATATAAGAAATATGCTTGGAGATAAAATAAGCATAAATTCAATAATTCCTTTTGACACTATTGAAAATATAGAAAAAGCTCCTTGTGCTGAATTAAATGTAGTTTTTAAGGGATTTGAAACTATAGTTGATTTGATGCAGAAAAAGTTTAACATACCATATGTAGTTGTTCAATATCCTTATGGATTTGAGAGTAGTAAAAACTTTATAAGAAAAGTATTTTCTTTTTTTAACCTAAAATATGAAGATGTTTTAAAGCAAGCAGAAAAATTTACTGTGTTAACTCTTAAAAATGTTTATGATTATATAAGACATTTATATTCTGTACCCTGTGCCGTGTTTGGAGATACTTTAAGAGCTGCTGCGCTAAAAAATTTTCTTGAAGATGAACTTGGAATGGATGTACAGGTATATTATGAATGTAAAAATAAAAATATGAATGAATTTAGAAAACTTGTAAAAAACTCTGATACAGTAATATTATTTGGGTCATCTTTTGAGAGAGAAATATCAGAAGAACTTGGAATATCATTTATAAGATATGTATATCCCGTATTTGATTCTGTAAGCATTGGTAACAGAGGTTATGCAGGTTTTGATGGTGTTATTAATCTATTAGAAGATTTAATTAATTCATTTATGACTATGAAGTATAGAAGACATAGGCAATATATATGAGATTTTAGTTATGTAATGGTTTATTCCAAAAGAGGTGTTATAGAAAACTGGATCTATAGAAATACTTTATATATCTAAAAATCTGTGTTGTTTGCCTATTCTTTTTTTATATGATAATATGTTTAGTGGTCTATAGTGGAATTAGAGGAGGGCTTTACACATATGATAGAATTTACAAAAAAATTATTAATAGATAAATATAAAATAAAAGAATCTGTAATAGATTTATCTGAAAAAGCTTTAGAGGATGTGAAAGATGAATTTTACAGATATGATTCTATAAGAGAATATAATCAATTAAAGGTGCTAAATGCATTTCAGGAAGAGAGAATAAGTGAATCTCATTTTACAAATAGTACAGGTTATGGTTATGGAGATATAGGCAGAGATAGTTTAGATAAAGTTTATGCAAAAATTTTTAAAACAGAAAGTGCTCTTGTGAGACCACATTTTGTAAATGGTACTCATGCTATTGGAGCAGCATTATTTGGAAATTTAAGACCTGGAGATACTATGTTTTCTATTTGTGGAACTCCCTATGATACATTACATAATATAATAGGCATAAGTAAAGAAAAAAATGTAGGGTCTCTTATGGAGTATGGAGTAAAATATAGAAAAATTGATTTAACTGAAAAAGGTGAATTTAATTTTAAAGACATAGAAAAAGTACTAAGAGAAGATGAAAGCATAAAATTAGTTCACATACAAAGATCTACAGGTTATGGCTGGAGAAAAGCACTAACTATTGATGAGATTGAGGAAGTTATAAAATTTATTAAAGATATAAAAGAAAATGTAATATGTTTTATAGATAATTGTTATGGTGAATTTATTGATGTAAAAGAACCTACAGAAGTGGGAGCAGATTTAGCTGCTGGGTCTCTGATTAAAAATATAGGTGGTGGAATAGCTCCAACTGGGGGTTATATAGTTGGAAAAGAGAAATATGTAACTCAAGCTTCTTATAGACTTACTATACCTGGTATTGGAGGAGAATGTGGTTCAACCTTTGGTGTTATGAGAGCTCTATATCAGGGATTATTTTTGGCACCTCATGTATCTATTGAAGCATTAAAAGGAGCTGTTTTCTGCTCAAGACTTATGGAACTTGCTGGTTTTGAAGTGCTTCCTAAATTCAATGATAGTAGAAGTGATATAATACAGGCCATAAAATTTAATGATAAAGATAAGCTTATTAAATTTTGTAAGGGTATACAAAAGGGATCTCCCATTGATTCCTTTGTAGAATGTGAACCTTGGGATATGCCAGGGTATGAAGATCAGGTTATAATGGCAGCAGGATCATTTATTCAAGGCGCTTCTATAGAACTTTCAGCAGATGCTCCTATAAGAGAACCTTTTATTGCTTACTTGCAGGGAGGATTAACTTTTGAACACGCTAAAATAGGTGTTATGATGGCTCTTTCAAATTTATAAATTGTATATAAATTTAATGCATTTAGTAAATTTGAAAATGCATATATAATATATTTAGTTATAGAATTAGATTTTAATAATATAAATAGCTAAAAGGATATTTAGCAATATAACAAATATATGCTGAATATCCTTTTATAATAAAATATTTTTGTTTCATTTTTAATAACGTCTGTATATTCCCACTAGCTCACCTATAATATTGCAATTTGGAACAATTATAGGATCCATGGTGGAATTTTCCGGTTGAAGTCTTATGTGATCTTTTTCTTTATAAAAGCGCTTAATTGTAGCTTCATCACCAATTAGAGCTACAACAATGTCACCATTCTTAGCGGAGTTTGTCTTTTCGATTATAGCAAAATCACCATCATATATTCCAGCATCTATCATACTTTCGCCAGATATTTTAAGTATGAACAAATCATTTTTGTTCTTGGTAAACTCTAGTGGCATAGTAAAGTAGTCTTCAATATTTTCAAAGGCTAGAATTGGTTTACCTGCAGTTACTTTACCTATTATAGGTATGTTTACTAATTCTTTTTTTGCTCCTTCATCTCCTAATAATTCTATTGCTCTAGGTTTTGTTGGGTCCCTTTTTATCAATCCTTTTTTTTCCATTCTTGAAAGATGCCCATGAACAGTGGAGGTGGAACTTAAACCTACTTTAGCACATATTTCTCTGACAGATGGAGGATATCCTTTATTTATAACTTCAGACTTTATAAATTCATATATTTCAGTCTGCATATCTACTTTTTTATCTTTTACCATTGTGACACCTCTAACTATAACAGTATTTTATAAAATTATAACACATTATTATATAGGATGCAAACTTACGTTCTAATAATCTTTGATTTCACCTGACTAACTTGGCGTAAGACTCCAACGCACTCTGTACAGCCCTCACACAAAATCAAAAAAAGATTTTGGTTCTCTGCTTTTCTTCAAGTGGGAGTTCGACGCCAAGTAAGCCATGCATTTGCAGTTCTAAAATTCAGATGGGGTAAAAGAATCCCCACCTGAATTAAGAACTTGCTTCAATAATAATTTCAAACATTAATTTATGACCTAGGCTATTTGGATGGATTCCATCGCTATATAAGTTAATTATATCCTTAGTTTTTATAAAATAGTCATAGAAGTTTATAAAATCAATGTTATTTTTACAGGCAAAGGTTTGTAGTATTTTTATATATTCTAATAAATTTTCATTAACTTTTTTATAATCTATGTACTTATCCCAGTGTTTTATGGCAAGATCATTAACAATAGGTGGTTGCAGACCTAAAATGGGAATTATATTATTTATTTTAATTTCTTCTAATATAAATTTAATATTATCAATAATATTATCTAGAGGATAATTTAAGAGTAAGTCATTAGTTCCTGCCATGATTATAGTGTGAGAAGGCTTTAATTGTAATATATCTTTATTGGATCTTGATAATATTCCAGCAGTAGTATCACCATTAACACCTTTATTTATGACTTCTATATCTAAATTTTTGCCAAGTAATTCAACCCAGCATTCATCTGAATATACTCCATACCCATAGGTTAAACTGTCTCCAATGCAAACTACTTTCATTAATACACCCCTTTTACAATATAAATTGTATTTCTAGTAAAATATATTCTTTTTATAGTATATCATATTAATTTTAGATTCCTAATGTGGAAAGCATATAAAAACTATATTGAAGAGTGCGCATGTAAACAGCATGAAGCTATAAATAATCAATGTATTGATGATATTTTAATTTATGCAATAGCATTAGACATAGATAAAGATTTTCTTGAATTTTATTCAGAAAAATTAGTATATGATGATAATACTGAAAATTTATATATGAATCAGCTATATTATTATCCATATTTTTATATTGGTTTAATGTTATGGGATGATATTGATGATAATATTAATAATTTTACTTCAGATAATGGGGATAGCAGCAATTTTGGCGGATTTTCTGGTGGAGGAGATTGTTCTGGAGGCGGCGGCGGTGGATCTGGAGCATTTTAATAAACGTAACTCAGAGCTCTTTAATTTTGCGTGAAACACTGTACAGCTTGTGATGAAAGTAGAGAATTAGTGTCCTTGTAATCATGGGATAAAAATAAATAATAAATCTCTTGATAGAATTTTAGCTCTCAAAATGGGAATATGAGAAAATTATTCCCATTTTGAGAGCTATTTTTAATATAAATTTCTATTATAATGTATATAAAATATTTAACACATTGAAATCCATGAAGTTATAATAGGTAAATAAGTATTCTATTATAATATATTTAGTTTAAAAGCTTAATTTAATATTCAAGTATAAGAATTGGTATAAAAATTGCTATAAATTTATAATAAGAGAATTATTATAAATTAAAATTAATATGTGTTGTATTCAAAATAATATATTGAATAAAAAGATAATTGGCCTCATCAAAGAAAGAAGGCGAAAATTTTGAAAAGTTGTTATGTTACTGAATTAAAAGATTTTATATCCTATAAAGAAGGACTTGAATTACAGAAAAAAGCTTTTGATATTGTAAGTAGCGGTAAAATAGATGGTATATTATTATTGCTTCAGCATAGTCCTGTTATTACCATCGGAAAAGCAGGTGGTAGAGAAAATTTACTTATTTCAGAGAAAAAATTAAAGGAATTGGGAATAGAGTTGTATGAAAGTACAAGAGGAGGAAATATTACTTATCATGGCCCAGGACAACTAGTAGCTTATCCTATATTAAATCTAAATAAATTTAATATAGATGCTCACTTATATTTAAGAAAATTAGAAGAAGTAATAATTAGAACTTTACAGATATATCATATAAAAGCTGGAAGAAAAGCTAAGTACACTGGAGTATGGATAGATGATGCTAAAATTGCAGCTATAGGGGTGGCACTTAGAAGATGGATAACCAAGCATGGATTTTCTTTTAATATTTCTATAAATAAAGATCACTTTGCACTAATAAATCCCTGCGGTATAACCAAATTTGGAATATGTTCTCTTGAAGACTTTATTTCAGATGTATATTATGATGAAATACTATATAACGTTAAGATACAATTTGAGAAAACTTTTCATATGGAATTAATTGATAAAGCTAATATAGAAGATTTATCCGATTACTATTAGGTTTATATAAATTAAATTTTAAAGATGCTTATTGATTAGATAGGGAGTGATATTATGTCTGAAAGACCTGAATGGCTTAAAGTGAAAGCACCAGAAATGCAAGTATTAGAAGAAATGGAAAGTATGCTTAAAAAACTATCACTTCATACTGTCTGTGAAAGTGCAAATTGTCCTAATATAGGAAAGTGTTTTAAAAATAAAACTGCTACCTTTATGGTTATGGGAGATGTTTGCACAAGAAACTGCAGATTTTGTGCTGTAAGAAAAGGATTACCTAGAGATCTTGATAGTGAAGAGCCAGTAAATGTAGCAATAGCTAGTAAAAAATTAGGACTTAAGCATGTAGTTATAACTTCTGTTACTAGAGATGATTTAGGAGATGGAGGAGCAGATCATTTTGTTAAAATTGTTAATGCCTTAAGAAAATTAAATCCTAATTCTACTATAGAACTTCTAATACCAGATTTAAAGGGAAATTGGCAAGCTCTTAGAAAGATAGTAGAGGCAAAGCCAGATATAATCAATCATAATATAGAGACAATTCCAAGATTATATAAAAAGGTTAGACCTAAAGCAGTTTATGAAAGATCCATTGAGCTTTTAAATCAATGTAAGCGTATGGATGAAAGAATATATACTAAATCTGGAATTATGCTGGGGATTGGAGAAAAACAGGAAGAAGTAGAGAAGGTAATGGATGATTTAATTTCTGTTAAATGTGATGTATTAACTTTAGGACAATATCTTTCTCCGTCTCAAAAACATGTACCAGTAGTAGAATATGTATCAATAGAAAAGTTTAATGATTATAAGTATACAGCTTCAAATAAAGGGTTTAAATTTGTAGCTTCAGGTCCTTTTGTACGTAGTTCTTATAAAGCTTTTGAAGGAATGGAAACTCTAAAAAATTTTAATAGACAGAGTTATTAGTACATTAATAAAATATCAATTAATATATATCTGTCTTACAATACATATATATGGTATTGTGAGGCAGTTTTTTTTAGTTATTAATATAATTTTGCGTAATTACATGAAGGTATTTTCAAATTTAATGAATATTTAATCCTTTTAAGATAACCTCTCTTTCATAGGTGGGTTGATTTAGATAAATATAATAGATTATAATTTATTTAGGAAATAAATTATATAAAAGCACAGCTTAATTATAAAACTTTTATACCTTTTAGGGGGTGAGAATATTTATGAACTATTCAGCAAAGATAGAAAAAATATGGGATGAGTTTGTAAATCATAATAGAGTATCTAAAGATATGAGACAGGATATATTGAACTCTTGGATGAGATGTAAAGGTTTAAATGTAAATCCCAATATGGGAGAAGGTAAAAAAGTATCTATAGAAAAGTTAAATAGAATATTGGACAATAAAAAAGAACTTATACAGATAGCCTTACCGGTAATGCTGGATCTATACAATCTTTTAAAGGAATCTAACTATTCCATTATTTTGACAGATGAAAATGCAGTTATTCTAAAAGTAATAGGAAATGAGACCATAATGGATGAAAATAGAAAATTAAGTTTTTTAAAAGGCTGTTGCTGGTTAGAAAAGGATGTAGGTACTAATGCTATAGGTACAAGTATTTATTTAAATAAACCAATGCAAATATTGGGAGCAGAACACTATTGCAAAAAACAGCATCAATGGACTTGTTCAGCATCACCTATACACGACAGCGAAGGTAATATTATAGGATGTATAAATTTATCAGGAAATTTTTCTAACTTTCATTCACACACCATAGGAATAGTAGTTGAAGCTGCAGATACTATACAAAAGCAATTTTCAATGATTGAACAGAGAAAATTAGTAGATGCGGCTTTTAATTCCATTGATGATGGTCTATTAGTTATGGATAATGATTTTAGATTAAAAAATTTTAATTCAAAATTATGTAATATACTAAAAATATCTAAGGAAGAAATATATGATTTAGATATAAAATTTCTATTTAAAGATGTTATAAAAAATACAGATAATACAAAAGATATGAGAATTTCTGATAGAGAAGCTATTTTACACGTAAAAAAACACAGAATAGAATGTAATATAAATATCACACCTGTTGAAATATCTGGTATTCAAAAGGGACTTGTAATTATTGTGAAAAATTTAAAGAATGTAAGAAGTGTTATAAATAAAATGATGGGATTTTCTTCAAAATACTCCTTTGAAAATATTATGACTGAAGATCCTAAAATGCTGTCTATAATAGATGAAGCTAAGAATATTGCAAAAAATGAATGTTCAGTACTTATAATGGGAGAAAGTGGTACAGGTAAAGAATTATTTGCTCATTCAATTCACAATGAGAGCAGTAGAAGAGATGGACCTTTTGTAGCAATAAATTGTGCAGCTCTTCCTAAAAATCTAGTGGAAAGTGAAATTTTTGGTTACGAGGCAGGAGCCTTTACAGGAGCCTCTAAAGAAGGGTATCCAGGTAAATTTGAATTAGCCAATGGTGGGACTATATTTTTGGATGAGATTGGAGAACTTCCGCTAGAGGTACAATCTAAACTTCTAAGAGTTTTAGATAATCATACAATAACCAGGCTTGGCGGAAAGTATGAAAGAAAATTGAATGTGCGAGTATTAGCTGCAACCAACAGAGATTTATATAGAGAAACTGAAATAAATAACTTTAGAAGTGATTTATATTATAGATTAAATGTTTTCAGTATACACATTCCTCCTTTAAGGAAAAGAAAAGAGGATATAGTATTGTGTGCAAATTTATTTTTAGATAGATTAAATAATAAAAACTGTAAATATAAAAAGATTTTTGGAGAAACATTTATAAATGAAATTAAAAGTCACAATTGGCCAGGAAATGTTAGAGAACTTGAAAATGTAGTACAAAGGGCATATTATTTATCAAAAGATGAAATTATTAATTATTCATTTGTATATAGAAACAGTAAAAATATTAATGAAAATAAATTCAATGAAGGCAATGTAGAAACCCTTAAAGAAAGAGAAAAGGATCTTATTTTAAAAGCTCTGAAAAATTGTAATGGAAACGTAGTTGAAGCAAGTAAACTTATAGGTATAGGTAAATCAACATTATATAGAAAAATTAAAATATATGATATTAATAACTATTCTAAAAGTTTTTAAATGGGAATTATAATGGAAATTTCCCATTTAGAGAAAAATATTTTCCACATTTGGACTTTTTATATGATAGTAGTATAATTTATCTAAATGTGATGAGAGTACAAAATGTAGAGGATGTCTCATGGATATTTAATTTAATAGGATCCAAAGGGAACAACAGAAAGTCATGCTGATTTTGGCATGCCTTTTGCTGTATATAGTAAATGTACTGAAAAATACTACGAAGAAGCCTTTAAAATATTATTGTTTTCTATACTATTATATTATTATGGAGGGATTGTCATGGTAAAAGTAAATAATGATACTGTTATTAGTATGTATAAGACTATGCTTAGAATAAGAAAATTTGAAGAAACAGCTATGAATCTATTTGCTGAAGGTAAAATACCAGGATTTGTGCATCTATATATAGGAGAAGAGGCAGTGGCAACAGGTGTTTCTGCAAATTTAAATGAGAATGACTATATAACCAGCACTCATAGAGGTCATGGACATATTATTGCAAAGGGTGGAGAATTGAATTTTATGATGGCTGAATTATTTGGAAAGGCAACTGGTTATGGTAAGGGAAAAGGAGGATCTATGCATATTGCTGATGCTACTAAAGGAATATTAGGAGCCAATGGTATAGTAGGTGCTGGCCATGACATATGCTTAGGTGCAGGATTATCTGCCCAATATAAAGGAACAAAACAGGTTTCTATATGTTTCTTTGGTGATGCTTCCACAAATCAAGGTACATTTCATGAAGCGTTAAATATGGCAAGTGTATGGAATTTGCCTATAGTATTTGTGTGTGAAAATAATGGCTATGGAATTTCAGTAAGTCAAAAGAGGCATCAAAAGATAGTAGATGTAGCAGATAGAGCTTCATCTTATGGAATACCTGGAATCATAGTAGATGGAAATGATGTACTGGCAGTTTATGAGTCTGCAAAAAAAGCTATAGATAGAGCAAGAGAAGGTGCTGGAGCAACGCTTCTTGAATTTAAGACCTATAGACACAGAGGTCATTATGAAGGAGATCCTGGCATATATAAGCCAGAAGGAGAACAGGAAGAATGGTTAAAAAAAGATCCTATATTACGTACTGAAAAATATATTATATATAAAAAAATTGCAAGTGAAGAAGAATTGAATAAGATACAACAGGATATTGATGGAGAAATTTCAGAAGCTGTAAATTTTGCAAATAATAGTCCTTATCCAGAATTAGAAACTGTTTTTGAAGATATATATTCTGATATTAAAGAAGGGATGGAATAATATGAAGACTATGAGTTATTCAGAGGCCATAAGAGAAGGTATGAGAATTAAAATGTTGGAAGATGAAAACGTTTTTATATTTGGAGAGGATGTGGGTCCTTTTGGAGGATGCTTTGGTGTAACTTCAGGCATGCATAAAGAATTTGGAGAAATGAGAGTTAGAGATACACCCATATCTGAAGGTGCTATTTTAGGCTGTGCTATAGGTGCTGCAGCTACAGGTTTAAGACCTATTGCAGAATTGATGTTTATGGATTTTTCCACAGTAGCTATGGATATGATTGTAAATCAAGCTGCTAAGCTTAGATATATGACTGGAGGAAAAATGAATTTACCTTTGGTTGTAAGAATGCCTTGCGGTGCAGGCGTAGGCGCTTCAGCACAACATTCTCAATCATTAGAAGCCTGGTTTACTCATATACCTGGGCTCAAAGTAGTTTATCCATCAACTCCAGCAGATGCAGCAGGGCTTATAATTACTGCCATTGAGGATGATAATCCAGTTATATTTATGGAACACAAGATGCTTTACGTCATGAAAGGAGAAGTACCTGAAGAAATAAAAGCTATACCTTTTGGGGTAGCAGATATAAAAAGAGAGGGAAAAGATATTACAATTATAGCTACAGGAAGAATGGTACATGAATCTTTAAAAGCTGCAAAACAATTAGAAAAGAATGGAATAGATGCAGAAGTAATAGATCCAAGAACATTATTCCCGCTGGATAAAGAAACTATATTTGATTCTATAAAGAAAACTAACAGAGTTCTTATTGTCACTGAAGAAAATAGAAGAGGAGCCTATAGTGGAGAGATTTCAGCAGAAATAAATGAGAAAATATTTGATTATTTAGATGCACCAGTAATGAGAGTTGCCTCTCTTAATACGCCTATACCATATTCTCCAGGTCTTGAAGGTTTTGTAATTCCGAATGCTAAGAAAATACTAGAAGCTACTAAATCACTGATAGGATAAATTGCATCTCTATGCTTTATGTATTAAATTTTGAATAAGGGAGGATCATTTATGGGTAGTTTAGTTGTAATGCCAAAACTTGGATTGACTATGACAGAAGGAGAAATAGAAAAGTGGCATAAAAAAGTCGGTGAAGAAATTAAAGAGGGAGAAATATTATTTGATGTCACTACTGATAAATTAACTAATGAAATCGAATCCAAAGTAAGTGGAGTTGTGAGAAAAATACTAGCTGAGGAAGGAGAAACTGTAGAGTGTTTAAAGGCTGTAGCCATAATTGCAGATGCAGATGAGGATATATATGATTTGTTAAAGGAAGCCAATGGGGATTCAGCAGAAGAAGGTGTGGAAATTGACAATATCAAGGGAAAAGAAGAAGAAAAAGCTAATACAATTACCAAGGTTAAAGAGGGAAGAGTGAAAATATCCCCTGCAGCAAAAAAACTTGTCCTTGAAAATAATTTAGACTTTGAGATTATTACAGGAACAGGGCCAGAGGGAAGAATAGTACTGGAAGATGTAAAAAAATATATAGAAAATAATAAAGTTAAAGTATCACCTACAGCTTATAAATTAGCAAAGGATTTAAATGTGGATCTTAAAGAAATAAATTCAGAAAGAAGAATAATGAAAGAGGATGTACTTAATTTTAATAATAGCAGTGCAGTCAATGAAATTGTGAATAACGGAGTTTATTCTGAGGAAAAGATTGAATTATCACCTATGAGAAAAGTAATCTCCGCAAGAATGAGTGAAAGCTGGAATACATCACCGACAGTTACTTATGATATAAAGGTAGATACCAGTAATTTAAAGAAATTGAAGAATGATTTTAAAGATATATGTAAGATAACCTATACAGATCTATTGATAAAAATAGTTTCAAAGGTATTGTTACAATTCCCTTTGCTCAATTGTTCTGTTGCTGGAAATGAATTGATTATGAGAAACTATGTGAATATGGGAGTAGCAGTAGCTTTAGATCAAGGATTAATAGTTCCGGTTATCAAATATGCAAATAATAAGGGGGTAGAAGAAATTTCTAAAGAGGTTAAAGAATTGGCTGGAAAAGCAAAAAATAATGAACTGGCATCTGATAGTATAAAAGGTGGAACGTTTACTATAACAAATTTAGGTATGTTCGGTATAGAGTACTTCTCTCCTATTATAAATCAACCAGAAGTTGCTATACTAGGCGTCAATAAAATAACAGAAACACCAGTAGTTGAAGATGGCGAAATAGTAATAAAACCACTTATGAATTTATCTCTTACTGCAGATCATAGAGCGGTGGATGGGGCTGTAGCTGCTCAATTTTTATCTACGCTTAAAAAGTATATTGAAAAGCCAGAATTGCTTTTGTTATAAAGCAATTTGGTGATATGTCAAGAACAAAATGAAAAGAAAATCAAATGATTTTGAAAAAAATGGGTAACTTTAACAAGCATACGTTAGAATAAGAACGTATGTTCGTGTAAAA
>Ga0334884_1000494_pt1 | contig 72289 bp, 40 predicted proteins | sample GraSluR1_MG_7_FD_207215 | JGI IMG/M metagenome (GOLD analysis project Ga0334884, IMG submission 207215) | Sludge microbial communities from methane-producing bioreactor in Wageningen University, Netherlands - Granular Sludge_12_05 R1 | ecosystem: Engineered > Bioreactor > Anaerobic >... | reverse complement strand
ACACCTTTCCATTCATTCACCATTTTATGCCACTTCTGGTTGTCCTCCCCAAGAATTTTCTTTAGGAGTTTTAAAATTCCCTTTTCTTCAATACTTTCAGCTTGCTTATTTAGAATTGCAGGTTCATTCTCAGCCTTATATCCAAGGTGAATTAGCAATGTTGCATCGCCTCCATCGTCAACAACAAGATTTGGGCCTTTACCACCTGGAAATGATAGTGCTTGAGCGGTGCACCACCAATACTCCTCTAATGTTTCGCCTTTCCATGCAAACACGGGGATTCCCTTCTTTGCAATTGCTGCTGCTGCATGATCCTGTGTAGAAAAAATATTACAACTAGCCCAACGCACATCGGCCCCCAATTCAATAAGGGTTTCAATGAGTACAGCAGTTTGAATGGTCATGTGCAACGAACCCGAAATTCTTGCTCCTTTTAACGGTTTTTGTGCCGAAAACTTTTCCCTTATGGCCATCAAGCCAGGCATCTCCTTCTCGGCAATGCTTATCTCTGTTCTTCCCCATTCGGCTAGAGAAATATCTTTTACTTTGTAAGGAATTGTTTCGGTTATTATTTGTTCCATAGCTTATATAATGATTATTGATTTTTTTTTAACATGATGTCTTTATGACTTATTTGGGGCTTCAAAGTTAATGGATAAAACTGATTTTTTTTAATTTTAAACTATTTACAACCTAGAAGCGCCTGAACTTTAACTTTATCCTTTGCCAATTGCATCTTCAGATGGTCAAGTGAGGGAAATTTTTCCTCTTCCCTGATCTTTTCCATGAATCGAACGATAATCTGCTCGCTGTAAATGTTTTTATTAAAGCCAATTATGTGAGCTTCAATGGTTCTGATAGAATTCTCATTTAGGGTGGGTTTTTTCCCTATGTTAAGCATCGAAGGATATGAAATCCCGTTGTAATCGATCCACACTGCATAGACACCATCGCCGGGAATTTGTTTTAGAGGTTCAAACGGTGATATATTGGCAGTAGGATAGCCTATTGAGCGTCCAATCTGCTTTCCACCCTCAATGGTGCCTTTTATTTCATATGGTTTACCCAGCATTTGGTTTGCTAAAACCAGATTTCCCTGCTCAAGGGCTGTTCTAATTTTTGTGGAACTAATGTTAATGCTATTAATTTGAACGGGGCCAACCTGAAAGGTCTTATAGTTGCCTGCCGATTCCATCTCTTTAAGAAGTAAATAATTTCCCTGTCCCTTATGGCCAAAAACATGGTTGTACCCAATAATCAAGCTTGACACATTTAACTTTTCAATGAGGAAATCCTGTACAAATCGTTGTGCTGTTTGAGAGGCTAAGGCAGTTGTAAAATCAAGAATTAGCATGACATCTATTCCGCACTCAGCAATCAACTGCTGTTTTTCTTCCAGTGCGTTTAGGAATCTTAATGTATCCACATCCTGATTTAGAACAATGCGAGGGTGAGGCCAAAAAGTTACAACTACGCTTTTTTTATTTTGCTCCTTTGCCTTTGCAACAGCAGCTTGCAATATTTCCTTGTGCCCAAGATGAACTCCATCAAAAAAACCGATTGTCACAACGGGTTTATTAAGATCAATCTGCGAATAGTCTTTGGTAATTATCATGTCTAAAAAATGTTGTGCAAAAATAAAAAAAGAAGCCGAGAGTATCGGCTTCTTAATAGATTAATCTTGGGTTTTGTGTTTCGCTTATATGGTATAACTATATCCACCTAACCAGGGTAAAGTCCATGCGGTGTGGCACTTCCTTATTTTTAGCGTAAATCCTTATCCCCGAATCGTAAACACCCGGATTATTTGGAATGAAGGATAAACGGTAGATGGCTCTATTTTCCTCAACATGCTCAAGGTCAAAATCCTGAGAGTGTTTTATTTTGACATCACCGTTATCAACTAGTTCGGCTATAACCAGTTCAACACCTACCTCGTCAGGGGTTAGCTTACCAAGGTCAAGCACCACTTCAGAGGAGTATTCCTTTCCAAGCACTATGGCCTGACGCGACGTATCAAACTGTTCAGCAGTAATAATTTCAAGGCTTTCCCAGTTTCTTGAAACCTTACGTTTCCAAGCAGCCAATCTTTTAGCTAAATCATATTCATTCTCAGTAATTCTATTGCTACGCAAGTACAATTTATGGTAGAATCGATTCTCGTAATCCTCCATCATGCGTGTCGTTGAGAATTTTGATGCAACCTTGGCGATAGAATTTTTGATATGCGAAACCCATTCCATGGGTACATCCTCTTCGTTCCTTTGATAGTATAATGGAACTATTTCATTTTCCAACATGGTATAAATCATTTCGGCATCAAGTTCATCCTGAAACTCCTGCTGGATATAAGTTCGTTCCATGGGTAAAGCCCATCCAGCTCCCTTTTGATAACCTTCCACCCACCATCCATCGAGCACGCTGAAATGCAAAGCACCATTCATGACCGCTTTCATGCCACTTGTTCCAGATGCTTCAAGTGGACGAGTAGGGGTATTTAGCCAAATATCGACACCCTGTACCATCTTTTTGGCTAGCTCCATATCATAATTCTGAAGGAATAGAAATTTGCCAACAAACTCGGGACGTTTGCTTACTTCAACCAGTTTGCGGATTAAATCTTGTCCCGCTTTATCGTTGGGGTGTGCCTTTCCAGCAAAGATGAACTGTACGGGCATGTCCTCGTTGTTGACAATGTTATTTAATCTATCCAAGTCGCGAATTAAAAGATGAGCTCTTTTGTAGGTAGCAAACCTTCGGGCGAAACCTATGGTAAGAACATTATCGCGGAGCTTTTCCTGAATCTCAACTACATGTCTAGGGCTTTCATATTTAACAATTTGAGGATTAACTAACCGAGTTCGAATGTAGTCGATCAGTTTTTTCCTTTGAACATTAGTAACATCCCAGAGTTTACTGTCGGGGATATTGTAGATGTTTTCCCAAACAGGGTTATTCTCAAACGATTTATCCTTTGCATTGGGTTCTAAGAGATATCTTATTTCAGGGCATGCCCAAGTGGGATAGTGAACTCCGTTGGTAACGTAGCCAACATGAAGTTCGCTGGGGAAATAGCCTGGCCATAAGTTGGCAAACATCCTTCGGCTAACATCACCATGGAGCCAACTCACTCCATTAACCTCTTGCGAGAGATTGGCTGCCAAGTAGCTCATGGAAAATCTTTCGGTTTCGTCGCCAGGATTTAACTTTCCAAGGTCCATAAATTCTTCCCAAGTAATACCAAGCCTTTCGGGGTAATGAGCCATGTAAGTTCTTAAGGTATCCTCGAGGAATGAATCGTGCCCTGCGGGAACGGGAGTATGAGTAGTGAAAAGGCTCGAGGCTCTAACTATCTCCAAAGTCTCAGCAAAAGAAAACTTATTGTCTACAATAAATCTACGCAACCGTTCCAATCCAGCAAATGCAGCGTGCCCCTCGTTAAGGTGATATACATCGGGATATATTCCAATTTCTTCCAAAGCACGAACACCTCCAATCCCAAGAATCATCTCCTGCTTGAACCGATTTTCCCAATCACCACCGTAAAGGTGATGGGTTATGTTTCTATCCTGAAGTTCATTATCTTCATAATCGGTATCAAGAAGGTATAGTTCTGTCCTCCCAACATCTACTCTCCAAATTCTGGCATTAACAATACGTCCAGGAAAGGCAATACTGATGGTTTTCCATTTTCCATTGGCATGCCTCACTGGTCTTGCGGGTGTTTGGGCAAAATTCTGTTGATCATATGCAGCAATTTGTTGTCCGGTAGACGATAGTTGCTGTGTAAAATAACCGTAACGATAGAAAAGGCCTATTGCGTAAAGTGAAACATTCCTATCGGAAGCTTCTTTCAAGTAATCACCCGCAAGAACTCCAAGTCCACCAGAATAAAGTTTTAGACTTGTATGAAGACCGTATTCCATACTGAAGTATGCAATTTTAGCACCCTTCCTACCCGACTTCTTTTTTAAGTATGCACTAAAGTGCTGGTGAACCTTGTTGAGTTTATCGATAAAACTATCATCCTTTTCTAACTCCTTAAAACGATTGTATGGGATTTTATCGAGGAAAAGAATTGGGTTCTGCTCGCACTCTACCCAAAGTTCGGGGTCAATGGATTCAAAAAGTTCCATGGCATCGGGATTCCAACACCACCATAAATTCTTTGAAAGTTCATCAAGGGCGGTAAGTTTTTCTGGGATATTCTTTTGGATTATGAGCCTAACCCAATTGGGTTTATTGATTAAATATTGCTTTTCAACGGAAGGGAGTTGTTCTTCACGATCGGAATCCATGAATTGTTGTGTGCGTTGCTCCACTTTCTGGAGTGCAATGTCGTATGCCTCTTTATAGTAACTAATCAAATTTTTCCATAAGGCAATCTGCGAAACATCAAAGGCATTCTTTCGGTAATCGCCTTGTTTTTCAAGCGATAGGTTAGAGTATTTGCAAATAGTAGATGATATTTCGTTAATCACATATTCATCGTTATCGTCGGTTCTATCAATCACTTTAATACCTGGGTGGTCCTTTTTGTAGTAAGTGTTTACCCAAAGCCCAAAACCCGCCAAAGTTGTTGTGATGGTGGGAACATGAAAAGCTAAACTTTCCAATGGGGTGTAACCCCAAGGTTCGTAGTAGGACGGAAACACTGAAATATCCATCCCAATAAGTAAATCCCAGTAAGGCATGTTAAATATACCATCGTTACCATTCAGATAACAGGGCACAAAGAATATCTTTACTTTATCGCTAGACGAATTATAAAGACCAGCCGATTTAAAACGATTGAGGATTGGGTCGTTTTCTGGATCGTTGAGGTAATGTGTTATATGGGTATTACTTAAAACTACAACGTTCTCGTTGTCCTTTTCCTGAAGGTTTTTAAACACATCCCTTCGTGGCCCATGATGTCCAGCTGGAATTAGGATAAATGCCAATACCTCTCGATTAAGGTCAGGGCAATTATTAAGCTTTGCCAAAGATTCGATGAAAACATCAATACCTTTATTTTTAAACTCGTATCTACCACTAATGCCTACCACTAAGGCGTCTTTGGCTACATCATGTGCTAAAAGGGCTTCGGCAACTTCGTAAAATTTAACCTTTGCCTCAATACGACGAAGCTTAAATTCATCATCTTCGGGTACAAAACTATTTTCAAACCCATTGGGTGTAACCACATCCACCTCTTTGCCATGAAATTGCTTGCACTCCTTAGCTGTTATTTCACTAACCGTTGTATAGCAATCGGCCTCAACAGCTGAAACCTTTTCAAGCGATTGCTTTGATACTACGTTGAATTCAATTGCCTTTTGTTCAGCATTATACTTTTCAAGCTTGCCATAAAGGGGAATATTATTACCTGCAATGCAGCGACCCATAACTGTAGCATGGGTTGTAAAAATGGTTCCAACCTGAGGAATATTCTTTTTAAGATAAAGTAAACCCGTACCAGTCATCCACTCGTGAAATTGGGCAACAATTCTATGCCTTTGGGTAAGTTGAAAACGGGTAAAACTTTCAATTACCTTACCCGCAGCAAATCCAAAAAGCGCAGGTTCAACATAATCCCACTGTCCCGAGATGGAGTCAAGTTTGTATTCTTCCCAGAATTCTTTGAAAATTTCATCTTTTTTAGAGAAGAAGGGAGTAAAATCAACAATTACCACCACTGGCTTCCCCTCAATGTTCCATCTCCCAATCCTTACCCTTAAACCCTCCTCGGTGGCTTTGTTTTTCCACGATGAGAGTAATTGAGGATCCTCAATAAATTCAGGATTACTCTCAGTATCCCTCCACACATCGGGACCAATAAGAATAAGATTATTCTTGTACTCCTCCACAAGGGTAAGAGCTTTGGTTGAAATGACTGTATGGATGCCACCAACCTTATTGCATATCTCCCAACTTACCTCAAACAGGTAGTCAGGTTTTAATAATTTCTCTTTCATTGTAGTATGATGGTTCAAGTAAAGTTTTTAACCAGTATCTACTTCTTCTTCGGTGTTGTCTTTCTTGTTGTTGTTTTTTTTGCTGTTGTTTTTGTTCCTTTTTGCGGGTCAACTTTAGTAGTTTTCGATTTAGTAGCCTTTCTGGGTGTAGTTTTTTTCTTTGCTGGTGTATTGCCCGCCTTTATCGCTTTAAGGCTTTTTAGTTTTTCCTCGTATTCCACTATTAAAGAATCAACATCTTGATTTTCAATGGCAATATCGGAATCAATACCTTCCTGATGAGGAACCTGATAAGAGTCAACCCTGATTTTAAAGTCGCTGAAAGCATTCATAAAATTGATAAATGCTTCGTAAGGGGTATCGTAAGGGTTAAAATACTTATGAACATCTCCATCGCTAAACCACTTAGTACACATATAGTAAAAGTGATCGCTGGTTTGAAGATAACGCCAATCGCGTTGGATGTCGGGATCATCAATTTTGTTTATCTTGTTTACAAAGCTGTATAGGTTATTAAATGCATCGTCTTGCATTTCATTTCCAAGCCAAGCAGTAAGGTCTCTTTCCTCATCAGCCCAGCTGATTGGATATGGAACATGCATCGAGGCAATGGGTTGATGCTTTTTGGCTGCTTCGGCAGGTGTCAAAAATTCAAAATCGGTGTCGGAGAAAACTCTATCGGGTAAAGCTTTCATAAAATCAAAAATTCCTGTTTCTGCCCATTGGTGTTCACCAAAGGTTTCATAGTCCATGAACAGGTTTATGATCTCATCGTTAGCATTAATGGAATTTAGCCAATGTACATACTTCTCAGTCGTCAGCGGCCACTCTTCCCAAGCTCTGTTTGAAAATCGAAATGCTATATCATCGCTCATTTGGAAGTTTTTGAGCAAAAGTTTAAGTTTTGGATTGATGGCATTAGTGTAAAGGTAGTTTGAACTTTTCCATCCCAGGATATGCTTAGCTCCTTCTGTAAGCATTGCCCTATATCCCATATCTGCTACCATTGCACCAATTTCGTCGGAATAAATCAGCTCAGTATTTCGGAATGTAGTGGGTTTCCGTCCAAAGAGTTCTTCTATCTTACTAGCTTGAGCATTTACCTGTTTTTCGAATTCCTCTCGGCTTTTCAAAGCTGATAGGGAGTGGGAATATGTTTCGGCAATAAATTCAACGGACCCCGTTTCAGCCAAACGTCGGAATGTGTCAAGAACATCTGGTGCATACATTTCAAATTGATCGAGTGCTGTACCCGATATGGAATAGGATATCTTGAAACGTTTGCCAAATTCGTTGATAAGCGAAAGCATCAGGTTGTTGGTGGGCAGGTAGCACTTTTCTGCCACTTTGCGCATTATGGATCGGTTAGCATACTCATCAAAGTAGTTATGATAGTGCCCAATATCAAAAAACCGATAGCGACGAAGCCTGAATGGCTGATGAACCTGAAAGTAGAAGCAGATTGTTTTCATTCTAAAAATATTTAGATATTGAGTTATTTTTTTTATTCATTTGCTATATATCGGGTTGACAAAGATTATTAACCCCAACTAAGAATTGACTTATATACCTCCTTTACCTCAAAGGCAGCATTTTCCCATTTAAGGTTGTTCACTTCCTCCTGACCATATCGCTTAAAGTAGGTTGATAATGCTTCGTAGTTAAGCAAACCGTAAATGCAATCGGCCATGGCATCGATATCCCAAAAATCGACTTTTAGAGCGTGGCGCAGTACTTCGGCAACCCCAGATTGTTTTGATATGATCACAGGGACATTGCTTCGCATTGCCTCCAGAGGACTTATTCCAAAAGGTTCCGATACTGAGGGCATAACGTAAACATCGCTTATGGCAAACATCCTATTTACATCTGGTCCCTTTAGGAATCCTGTAAAATGGAACTTGTTAGTTATACCCAACTCAGCTGCACGACGTATCATGCGGTTTAGCATATCACCACTACCAGCCATTACAAACCTAACATTGGGGTACTTTTTGATAACCTTATTGGCTGCTTCCACAAAGTAGTCGGGCCCTTTCTGGAAGGTAATGCGTCCGAGGAAGGTAACCACTTTTTCAGGCACCCATCGTTTTGAGTTTGCATATTCATCAATGCTAGAAAAATCAACAGCATTGTGCACGGTAACCACCTTCTCCTCGGGCACTCCGTAACGGTTAATCACCGTATTACGGGTTAAATGGCTTACGGCAATAACCTTGTCAGCCATATGAAGTCCTTGTCTTTCAATGTCGTACACGGCTTGATTTACATTTTCACCGCTTCTGTCAAACTCAGTAGCATGCATGTGTACAACAAGAGGTTTTCCTGAAACAAGTTTTGCTGATATACCGGCAAGGTAAGTAAGCCAATCGTGAGCATGAATGATATCGAATTGCTCTTTGGCAGCAATACTTGCTGCAATAATGGCATATCGAGAAACCTCTTTCATTAAATCCTTGCCATACTTACCTGAAAAACGAAATTTATGGGAGATGGTTGACTCATTCTTGTTCACTGAGTCCAACTCTGTTTCAGATAGCATCTTTTCAAACTCTTCGGGTCCAACGTAAGGTATAAGGTTTGACCCAATCTCCATGTAGCTTATCTTCTTCCAAAATTCTTCCAACTCAATTGAAGTATGGCTAATATCAATATCCTCGGCAGGGACAAGGCGAACGGCTGACTGATCTTCATCGCCAAAAGCTTTTGGCACCACAAAAAGCATTTGCACGCCATGTTTTGCAAGCCCTCGGGTAAGTCCAAAACAAGCAGTACCTAGACCTCCCGAAATATGTGGGGGAAATTCCCACCCAAACATTAAAACTCTCATGCCTTTATTAAAGGTATTATGTGTTCAATTCATATAATCGTTTGATACGTAAAATCTCTCCAACGCTCCATGCCTGTGATATTGTACCCCTTGGGCGTTGAGGTGGATCACCATCGTAAATCTCAGAAATTGAGCAGATTCCATGTTTATTCATGTCCTCTTCGAATGAATCGAGTATCTTTTTTGCTAACGAATTTGCGGCTTTTCCATTAATTTTGTACTGAGCCTCAATGAAATGACCTAAAAGCCAAGGCCATGCAGTTCCCTGATGGTAAGCGGAATCCCGGGTAGCCTGATCACCCTCGTATCTACTATGATAACTTGGATTCTTAGGAGCCAGTGTTCTTAATCCTTTGAGAGTAAACAATTCCCTCTCAACCACTTCAATTACACCACGCTTCATATCATCGGTTATTGGACTATAGGGTAACGAAGCGGCAAATATCTGGTTAGGTCTCACAAAAATGTTTTGGCCTTCCTCATCAACGAAATCAGCTAAGTATTCTTTTGTATCGTACCAAAATAATTCTTTAAATGATTGGCTAACTTTTTGAGCAATTGGTTCCCATTCCTTAGCAAATTTATTGTCTTTATTCTCCTTGGCCAATTCAAGGGTGAACATAATGGCATTATACCAAAGAGCATTAATTTCCACAGCATATCCAATCCGTGGAGTAACGGGTTTGCCATGAACCACTGCATCCATCCATGTTAATGCCACACCTTTTTCTCCAGCCCAAATAAGTCCGTTTTCGTGCATCTTGATATTGTATGGTAGCCCTTCCCTATAGGCAGTGAGGATTGACTTCATCTTTTTACCATAGGATTTCCAAATATCTTTCTTGTCATTGATATGGTTAGCATACATTTGTATAGACCAAAAGTACCAAAGCGGGGCATCAACAGAGTTGAATGCCGATGATTTGGAATTACCCATGTTGGGGAAGAGCCCATTCTTAAGTTCGGAAGACATGGTGTCCAAAACTTCTTTACATAACTTGGGTTCGTCAATGGTTAGGGTTAATCCCGGGAGGGCAATAAAAGTATCTCGCCCCCAGCGACCAAACCAAGGATAACCTGCAATTACTTCAGTTTTTTTACCTTTTTTAATGATAAACTGATGTGCAGAATTACGAAGACAATTTTCGAAGCTATCCTTTTTGGGTCTGCGAAGAATCTCTGCGTTAAACTTCCGGGTTAATGATGATGTTATCTGTTCAGAGGTAGACGCTGAAAAAATAACGCTTTCGCCTTTTTTAATGGGAATCTCGAAAAAACCTGGAACAAAAAGATCTTCATGGGCATCATACCCACGGGTTAACTCCTTCATATATTCAAAATTATAGTACCAGTCGGGAGTTGGAACAAACTCATTGACTTTGTTGAGCTGCAAATGAAGGTATGGAAACCCTGCATAAAGTTTATACTTTACACCATTCTGAATCTCCTTATAGCGTTTGTCGGCATAAAGATTTGACTTTGAAAGTTGATGAGCATTTCTGAATGCTAAGAAGGGTTTAAGCCTTAGCCTTGTAGGGCTATGGGCATCTTTAAGCGTATAACGAATCATAAATTGCTCTTCGTTGTGCACAAAAAGTAACTCCTTCTCTAGCACCACCCCACCCACACGGTAAGTAACCTTAGGGGTTGGTTCGTACTCAAAATCAATAATATACTTATGCCCCCGGGGTTCATAAATTCCTGGGAAACGATGGATTCCCAAATTGAACTCTTTTTGATGTTGGATTACTGTTTCATCAACTGATGATAATAGAACATGGTTCTCACCATCGAACTGCTCTAAAGGAAGCACCATTAAACCATGGTACTTACGAGTGTTGCAAAGAATAATAGTTGTGCTGAAGTAGCCACCTGCACGGTTTGTGCTCAAGATTTCGCGATTAAGCGAGTATTCAAGGTTAACTAACTCACTTTTATCAAACTCTAGGTAATTCATAATCAAATTGATATATGATTTTTTAAAGGTTTATTACAGAAAGACAAATGTAGTTACAAAGAACAACATAATCAAAGAAATAATTTGATAGAGAAACTAATACAATGATGTTTTACTCGATAATTACTAACAGTTATGTATGTTTAATCCCCTGATTAAACTTTACTAAACTAGTAAAATCGATAATTGTTCGTTAACATTTGTAATTTCCCCTCACAATATACAATTATTTGTGATTATTCACTATAGTTTGTCGTTTATATTTTAGCTAATTTTGAAAATTCAATAAAATATCATATTTGCAAATTCAATCAATAACGAATTATCATTAAATGCAAAAAAAAAACTCTTCTTTCCGTATAATAACTCTTCTGGTCAGAAATATATGCCTTTACCTTATTCTTTGGTTAACAGCTTGCGGTAGTGGCCCCAAAACATTTCAAATTGCAGGCAGTATTGAAGGTTTAAGCAATGGGCTTATCCTTCTAAGAGAGGCATCAGAAAATAAAATAGAAACCGTTGATTCAACTCGAACGGACAAACTTGGTTATTTTGAATTTATTCGTCACATCAATACCCCATCGTTTTTTCTGCTTCAGGCTGAAGGAGAAGTTGAACCAATAATTCTTTTAGTTGAACCAGGAGAGTCAGTTTCCATAAATGGGAAATTAAAGAGTTTTGCCCAAAAGTATGATGTTTCTGGATCCCGAGGATCATTTCTGGTAAGGGATTTGAACTTTAGGCTCAATCAAACAATTAGAACTATTGACTCTCTTTCGGCACATTTTAGGCATAACCGGGAACACCCTCGTTGCGATTCTATCAAAGCTGCTGTAGATAGCGCTTACGTTCAAACAGTAGAAGAACACAAGCGCTACACCATCAACTTTATAAAGGAAAATCGATACAGCCTTGCCTCAATATTGGCATTATATCAGCAATACGATAAGCAGAGACCGGTTTTAAATAAGCGCGATGATTTTAAGCTATTTCAGCTTGTGGACTCGTTACTTTACCCTCTTTATCCAGAAAATCCACTTGTTTACAATCTGCATGTTAACGTTAAGCGAATTAGCCATCAGTTTGCTCTGTACGATAAAAGAGAGGATATGATCCCCACTGGAGAATCCATTCCGTCTTTCGAACTTCCGATGATGAATGGAGATGTTATTAATTTGGCCGAATCTCGCTACCGATATACCCTCATCGATTTTTGGGCTACATGGTGCAACGATTGTATTTCAAACAATAAAAAATTGCTTAAGGTGTATAATAGATTTGCTACAAAGGGATTTAGAATTGTTCAAATTTCGCTCGATGATAATCATAATGATTTGGACATTGCGGTTAAACGGGATTCATTAAACTGGATTCATATTGTTGACTATAAACAGTGGGAATCGCCTATTATCGATTCCTTTCATATAAATAGCATTCCGGCCAATTACCTAATCGATAGTAAAGGTATAATTGTAAACCAAAATCTAACGCCAAAAGAACTAAACGAACTTCTGGAAAAACTTTTGCCATAACTTTTTTGGGAAATCAGTAAAGTAAAAATTGTTAATAATTACAGAGACTGCCTCCCAATCATAACAAATTCATAAATTTGTGACTTTAGAAAAAATTAAAAATATATTTTATGGGATATCAAAACGTTATAAGATCTGTTATACCATTTTTTCTTTTCTCTCTTTTATTTTTTGTATCATGCAACCAGACTGAGATAACTCAAATTGAGGGAAATGTAAAGAACAATAAATCTTCCATGGAAGTTAAACTTTTCAGACAAGATTTTGATAAAATTGTATTGCTGGAGAACTTGACTCTAAAGGAAAATAAAACAAAACTTGTCTTCAAGGTAAAAGAAATAAATGAGCCTACATTTTACCAATTAGAGTTTGCAAATGGACGGAAAAGAACAATTGTGTTACTCATTGAACCCGGAGAGAAAATACTTTTAGAAGTTGATATGTTAAACTTTGGAGATTATTCTCTATCTGGCTCGGAAGGCTCATTAAAAACCCAAATCTTGAACAACCGGCTTTCCCGAACAATAAAGACTTTGGACTCACTAAACAACCTTTATATTAACACAAAAAATCTACCTGAGAAGGAATTTCTTGCTGAAAAGTATATTGCAGCCATTGAGGACCAGAGAGCATTCAATTCACAGTTTATATGGGAAAACCCCATGTCCCGTGCAAGTGTTATGGCACTGTACCAACAATATGGCGAAGAAAAATTCATCTTCGACAGAGCAGAGGATATTCAACTTTTCAAGGTGGTTGGATCATCACTCAAAGCTATGTATCCAGAATCGGAATACACCAAAGGTGTGCTTAGGGATATAGCCAATCAGGAGAAAATTCTTGCTTCGCATAAATTAATTGAATTCATCAATCAAGCTGAATCATCTCTTCCTGAGATTTCTCTTCCCAATTCCAAGGGCGATACCATTCGGTTATCAACTTTACGAGGGAAAGTTATTCTTTTGGATTTTTGGGCATCGGTCAATCAGGTAAGTCTTTTAGAAAATCGTGAACTTTTGGAGATTTACTCTCAGTTCAAGGGTAAGGGTCTTGAAATATACCAAGTATCACTTGATCCAGAAAAAGAAAAATGGCTTACCGCCATTAAATTGGCAGATTTACCATGGATTAGTGTTCGTGCCGAAAACCCTGATGCTTCACTAATTGTTGGCAGCTATAACATTTCCGGTATTCCTTCAAACTATCTTATTAACAAAGAGTTTGATATTGTAGGAAAAAATCTTTACGGAAAGGATTTAATAGCCAAATTAAAAGAAATCCTCTAGGTTTAAAATGGAACAAAAAAAGATCTACTTTGCCTCCGATCTACACCTGGGACTGCCCAACTTCATTGAAAGCAGGCAGCGAGAGAAACTTTTTGTCAGTTGGCTTGATATGGTAAAAGAAGATGCCTCTGAGATTTTTCTTCTTGGAGATATCTTTGATTATTGGTACGAGTATCGCAGGGTCATACCCAAAGGCTTTAACCGTTTTCTTGGAAAGATTGCAGAGATTACCGATTCGGGCATTCCTATCCACTTTTTTACTGGCAACCATGATGTTTGGATGTTCGACTATTTCCCCAAAGAATTAGGTGTTTCGATACATCGAAAACCCATAGAAAGGGAATACGATGGAAAAAAATTCCTTATAGGGCATGGCGATGGCTTAGGCCCAGGCGATTTGGGGTATAAACTCATGAAGGGGGCTTTCACCAATAAGTTATTACAATGGTTTTACTCCCGTTTACACCCTAACTTTACCATGTGGTTGGGAAATACTTGGTCGATAAATAGCCGCTACTCGAAGGAGATATCGCATAAATTCAGGGGCGAAGAGGAACAGATCACTAGATTTGCCAGAATTGAGTTACAGAAAAAACCGAAGGATTACTTCATTTTTGGACATTGGCACTCCCCTGTTGTTTACGCTTTGAACAACCAGTCTCATCTGGTTCTGTTGGGCGATTGGATAGTGAACAACACCTTCGGTGTTTGGAATGGTAATACATTTTCCCTTTGCCGTTTCGGCAACGATGAAACGGTTGAGGTATTAGCCCAAAAATAGCTTTTTTGAATGAATAGCATGAACTATCACTTTACCATCAACCTGTCAGTACGCGACTACGAATGCGACCTTCAGGGCATTGTGAACAATGCTGTATACCTAAACTACCTTGAGCATGCCCGCCATCAGTTCTTACTAGGGCGTAACATCGATTTTGCCAAGCTTCACGACGAAGGGATTGATTTAATTGTTAGCCGAATTGAGATTGACTATAAACTATCGCTTACCAGCGGAGATGAGTTTATGGTTGGGCTAAACATTAGGCGAGAAGGATTTTTAAGGGTAATTTTTGATCAGGAAATAAGGCGGTTGTCTGATATGAAGCTGGTTGTGAAAGCAAAGGTAATAGGGGTAGGCGTTAAAAATGGTAAACCAATAAAGGTTGTTAATATTCATGGATTTGAAAATCTTGAATAGGTTTAATAATTGAATATCGTTTTTTGTTACGACCTACTTGCAAAACTTCTATGTATTTTCAATAATTATTCTAAACATTGATGTATCGCTTCATTTTTTAACAGTTCACTGTTTCCCCCAATGATCTAACCATTGAAACTCACATTTTCCCACACATATTCAATCACTCAAAAATTAATTATTTATTTAACTGCATTTCAAGTATTTGCTAAATCTTTTAGAACAAAATAATGCCATGCTTGCATTATTTCACAAATTCCATTAGGTTTGTAGTCAATCTGGAATTCTCTATCGAGAAAACATGGGTCCGTATGAGCAAGGTAAAGTTAAACGTATTGGGGATATCGTACAGCCAGACACAATCAGGGGCTTATGCACTTGTGCTGAGTGAGGAAAACGGAAAGAGAAGAATCCCAATAATTATTGGTGGCTTCGAAGCACAGGCCATTGCCATACAACTTGAGGGGCTTACTCCACCTCGTCCGCTTACGCATGATCTTTTCCTTAATTTTGCCAAATCGTTTGATGTAGAATTGCTTGATGTACAGATATACAAGCTGGAGGAGGGTGTTTTCTTCTCTAAATTGCATTGCGACAATGGGAAAAAGGAAGTTTATATTGATGCCCGAACATCGGACTCCATAGCCCTTGCCCTAAGATTTGGTTGCCCAATCTATACTTCCGAGGAAATTCTTGAGAAGGCTGGAATTGTCCTTGACATTGAAGAGGAGGAAGTCCAAACAGAAAAAAAACCAGAAAAAAAAGAAAGCAAAACCACAGAATCGGGGGCATACAAACAGTATAGTATTGAAGAACTGAACACTATGCTTGAAGAAGCAGTAATGAACGAAGACTACGAGAAGGCATCGAAAATCAGAGACGAAATCAATAAACGAACATAAAATCCATTGCAATATGTTTAAAAAAGTGATTTACGGACTAGCCATTGGGCTGGTTCTTACGGGAGTTGTTGTTACTGCATCCGACAAAACTCCTGTCGATTCAACTAATAACGATTCCACAATTATCTCACAAATCGATCAATCCGCCATCGAAGAGGTGAAATTTGAGGCTGAAAAAAATCCCGTTAACCAGCTCCTTATGGAGAAAAAGACCTTCAAATTCAGTCTAACAGGTTTACTTAGGGGCTTACTGGGCATGATTGTTCTAATTGGTATTGCTTTTCTTTTTAGCACCAATCGAAAAGCAATTTCGTGGAAAGTTGTACTTACCGGCCTATGTATTCAGCTATTGTTAGCCATTGCCATTCTGCAATTTCCTCCAGTACAAATATTCTTCGATTTTATTGGGAAGATATTTGTAAAAATACTTGACTTCTCAAAGGCAGGTACCGAGTTCCTTTTTCCGGGCTTTTTGAATGTCGAAACCTTTGGTTTCGTCTTCGCATTTCAGGTTCTACCAACAATAATCTTCTTTTCGGCACTAACCAGCTTGTTGTTTTACCTTGGAGTAATCCAAAAGGTTGTTTGGGCATTGGCATGGCTTATGACCAAAGCCATGAAGCTTTCGGGTGCTGAAAGTCTCTCTGTGGTAGGTAACATTTTCCTTGGACAAACAGAATCGCCCTTGATGATAAAGGCTTACCTGGAGAAGATGACCAAGTCTGAAATACTTCTTGTAATGACAGGAGGAATGGCAACCCTTGCTGGCGGTGTGCTGGCAGCATACATTAGCTTTTTGGGGGGCGACGATCCGGTTCAAAGGCTCATCTTCGCAAAACATCTACTGGCAGCATCAATCATGGCAGCACCCGGTGCTGTGATCATCTCAAAAATACTTGTTCCTCAAACCGAGAAAATTGACACCAACGTTGAGATACCCAAAGAAAAGATTGGGAGCAATGTACTGGATGCCATTTCCAATGGAACCGGAGAAGGGCTTAGACTTGCAGTAAACGTTGCTGCTATGCTTGTGGTATTCATTGCGTTTATTGCCATGTTTAATTTTATTGTGCAGAAAATAGGTTCCTGGACTAACCTTAACCAGGTAATAGCCCAAGCCACAGATGGGCAGTACAATTCTCTTTCCTTACAGTTTATTCTTGGCTACACCTTTGCCCCTGTAATGTGGCTAATTGGCGTTTGTAAGGAAGATATTACTCTCCTGGGAAGATTACTTGGAGAGAAGATCATTATGACAGAATTTATTGGCTACGTAAGCCTTGCAGAATTAAAGTCAGTAGGTGCTTTTGCTCAGGAAAAATCCATTATCATGGCAACGTATATGCTATGCGGGTTTGCAAACTTTGCTTCAATTGGCATCCAGATTGGAGGGATAGGATCTTTAGCCCCAACCCAAAGGGTACTATTATCGCGATACGGCTTAAGAGCTCTGCTGGGAGGAACGCTTGCCTCTCTGGTATCTGCTACTTTTGTAGGGGTAATTCTGGGATAACAGCTATTTTGTAAAAAAGCCCATCATTTCTCTTCAATGATGGGCTTTTGATTTTTTCTGAGGACAAATCTATGTCAAAAACATTTTCATAAAATCTAATGCCTGCATAACACCAAACCCTCCTTCTGTTACTGAATCTTCATTCCACTCTGTAACCTTATCGGTTTCATATTTTGGATGATAAACCATAAACGGAACAGGATCGTGGGTATGGGTGCGAAGTTTACATGGAGTTGGGTGATCGGGAAGAATGGCTATGGCAACATCCTCTTCCATTTTCGCTGTTTCCTCCACAATGTATTTCACAACCCTTTGATCTAAATACTCAATGGTTTTCCTCTTCAACTCTGCATCGCCTTCGTGCCCAGCTTCATCGCTTGCCTCGATATGCAGGTAAACAAAATCAACATCCCTGAGCGCATCAACAGCAGCCTTCGCCTTGCCTTCGTAGTTTGTATTGTATAATCCAGTTGAACCATCAACGTGAATGGCTTTAAGCCCCGCATGGGCACCAATACCATACAGAAGATCAACTGCCGATATTACTGCGCCAGTTTTTCCGTAAAGTTCCTTAAAGGATTTCATTTTAGGTTTGTATCCCGGCGACCAGGGCCAAATTGAGTTGGCAGGATCTTTACCCTTTTTAATCCTTTCAGCATTAATTGGGTGATCCTTGAGTATTTCATGCGATTTCAGTATAAGGTTGTTGATTAACTCTGCCGTTTCTTTGCCTTCGGCATTTACTGCCTTTACCATCACATCGGAAAAAGGAGTACCCGGAACATCGTGGGGCGGAGTACAATTTATCGCTTTATTGCCTCCCTTAATCACGAGCAGATGGCGATAACTAACCCCAGGGTAAAATTTGACCGTATCTGAATTGAGTTTGCTCTGCAACTCCTCAACCAAAACTTTGGCTTCATCGGAAGAGATGTGCCCCGCCGAGTGGTTTTTAATCTTACCATTCTCAATGCAGATAATATTGCACCTCATTGCCATTTCGTCTTCACCTATATCCACTCCAATGCTTGCTGCTTCTAGCACACCCCTGCCCTCAAAAACCTTTTTCACATCGTACCCCATTACCGAAAGGTTTGCAATTTCACTACCCGGAGGCATATCCAAAGGGACAGTTATCAACTTTCCACATCTACTTTTTTTACAAAGTGCATCGATATTGGGTGTGTTGGCAGCCATTAGGGGTGTTTTTCCCCCGAATTGCTCAATGGGGTAATCGGCTACACCATCGGCAAGTATTAGTATATACTTCATCTTCTAGTAATTATCCCTTAAAAACTGTTTAAACTCTGAGTAGTCCTTCCTGAGTTTAATAATGAATTCCTGCTTATCCTCAAGTCCCTTAAGGCTATTTGGTAACTCGGGATCAATACCCAAAATGCCGTTAATCTCCTCGGGGAACTTCGCTGGATGGGCTGTTTCCAAGGAAACAAATAGCTGCTCGGGATTGTTCAGTTCGGGGTTGTTATTGATAAAACCTTCCAGTGCAGCCCATCCCACAGCACCATGTGGCTCAAGCAATAGATAATATTTTTCCCACGCCGATTTTATGGTTTTACGCGTTAGCTCATCGCTAATGGAGCAGGAATAAATATCAGATACCATACTGTAAAAATCAGGTTTTTTGTGTATGGTTCCCTTCTCATCCATAGCTCCCCCGTATAGTGCAATAAGCCTTGCCAGGTTACTGGGATGTCCAACATTCATGGCGCTGGAGATGCAGTTAATCGATGGTTCGATTTTCTGGTAAACTCCAGTTTCCATCATTTTGGGAAACTCATCGTTTGAGTTGGTGGCAATAATTATTTTTTTGGTGGGTAGCCCCATGGATTTGCCAAGCATACATCCCATCATATCCCCAAAATTCCCGGAGGGGATGGAAAAAATCACATTATCGTCTTTATTTTCAGCAAGTTTGGCAAAGGAATAGAAGTAGTAATTAATCTGCGGGATCAATCTTCCGATATTTATGGAATTGGCTGATGAAAGGTTCAGGTATTCCAACTCACTGTCGTTGAAAGCTTGCTTAACAAGAGCTTGGCAATCGTCGAACTTGCCATTGAGCGATAGTATCTGAACATTCTTCCCCAGGGTTGTCATCTGCTTTCGTTGCCGAGCGGTTACTTCGCCCTCAGGGTACAGAACCACTACTTTTATACTATCGAGACCATAAAAGGCGTTGGCAATGGCACTTCCTGTATCGCCCGATGTGGCAGTGAGAATCAGCAACTTTCGGTTTTGACGCTCCAGATAGTAGTTAATTAGCCTACCCATCATTCTTGCTGCAAAATCCTTAAAGGAGGCTGTATGTCCCCCATCAAGTCGCATCACGTACTTTTTCTCATATACATGCTCAAGGGGAACAGGGTAATCGTAAGCGTCCTTAATTATCTTTTGCAAATCAACAGACGGTAAATCGTCAGCAAGAAATTTTGATGAAATGCTAAAAGCGATATCAGCATAGTCCATGCTTTTTAAGGAAAATATTTCCTCCCTGGAGATTATGGGAATAATGGTTGGCATATACAAACCTCCATCGGGAGCCAAACCCTTGAGCAATGCCTCGCTGAAACTTACTTCTGGCGACCTTAGGTTGGTAGAGTAATACCTTATTTTTTGCGACATAAAACTAGTTTAAATATTATTTCAACAAAGCCGAAGATGCTCCACCAGCGGAGTACTCGGGGAATGATTTGGCAACAGGTTTTCCATCCAATACACCCAAAGCTCTTTCGATATCGGCAATTATATCATCGGGATGTTCCATGCCCACGCATAAGCGTATAAGATTCGAAGGTATGCCAGCTATTTTCCGTCCCTCTTCGCCCTGCTGGGAGTGTGTTGAGATGGCGGGTATTGTGGCAACCGACTTTACTCGTCCAAGATCTGTAGCTCTCCAGATACGCTGGAATGCATCGAACACATCGCGGGTTTGCTGAGCAGAACCCTTTACCCTGAACGACATTAAGTGCCCATATCGGTTTACCCCCTTTCCATACTGCTCATCGTGCTCAGAATCGACAAGGAACATGTACTCACTGGCTACTTTATGCAGGGGATGATTATCTAACCCAAGGTAATCTACATGCTCAATGTGTTTATGTTTATTGAGGAACTGGGCTACCTTCATGGTTGAACGGCTCATTGCATCCATGCGGGCTCGTAAAGTACGGATATCATTCAAGGCCAGAACAGCGTTCATGGGCGATATGTTTGGTCCATTATCCCTGTTGGGAAGCTGCTTTAGGTATCCGCAAAAATCAGCTTTCATTGCAGGGTTATCAATATTGCTGGTTAAGTTGTTCTTCGCGATAATGGCTCCGGCTATCCCAAATCCACTGGTGGAGAGCGATTTTGTTACCGATTGAACCACGATATCGGCACCATGTTCCAGCGGTCGAAGTAATGCTGGTGTTGCAACGGTAGAATCAATTATTAGTGGCAGATTGTATTTATGCGCGATGGCAGCAACTTTTTTGATGTCGAAAAATGCCTGCGAGGGATTGCTGGGAAGTTCACCATAGAGGAAACGTGTGTTCTCATCGATTTTCGATTCCCACTCGGCTAAATCCATGGAGTTGACAACTTTTCGCCATTCAATGTTTTTTTCCTGATCCTTACGTACTGCAAACTGCTGGAAAGTACCACCGTAAACCTGACATGTTGCCACAAAGTTAATCTTAGCGTTAGGCCTCTTTGGGTCTACTACCAGAAATGGATCAACAGCGCTCTGAATGGCAGCCATACCCGAGGCAGTTCCAATGCACGATGCATTTATCCCACAGTTGTACGACTCAAGGAGTGCTAGCACCCCTTCGTAGTAGTACATGCTTGGGTTGGCAATTCGGGAGTAGCACCAGGTTGGGATTTGGTAAGCCAAAGCCGCTTCCATCTCATCGGAATCCCTATATGCCTGAGAAGTTGACATGTAAATAGGCTCAATGATTGAGCCCTGATTGAAATCGAGCGCCTCCTGCATGGAATAGATGCCGTGAACGGCAATGGTATCGAACTTACACCGCTTCATGTTTTCGATATGCGCTTTATGCCAAGCCAAAGCTCTTTGCCCTGCCTGTATGTAAAAGTTTGTTCCTTTATTCATCGGTATTAAGTTTAGTTTGGTTTTTTTTAGTTTAGTTTTCTCAAAAATATAGACTATATATTAATAATACAAATGTTTAAGTTTCCAAAAAGATTTACAGGACATAAAACCACATGTCATTGATTTTCAATAGTATTTCTACTTATATATAAAAAACCAAAAAAAGAGTTTATTGTCTAATAACCACACTCCAGCCTAAAAAAAACAAATAAATTTCTGGCTGTATTTAGAAATATTTTCACTTCTGATAAGTTTATCATTTAACGTCCTGACAATATTTTCAATCATTTATATCTTTATAGGATTAAGTTTTTTAGTTCTTTTTATTTCAATATCTCTATTTGATGTATATCAATGAGTTATCAAGAATCTAAATTTAATAATTTGGACATTTGGTACTTCTCTGGTACTGGAAATGCCCAGTTTGCTGCCCAGCAGATTAAGGAAAATGCCGAGAAAAGGGGATTAAAGGCATCTATTCATAACATGGCCTGCAAGGAGCATGACTTTTCGCAAATAGGAGATAATACGCTTGTTGGATTCTGTTACCCCACCCACGGATTCAATGCTCCACCCATAGCCCTAAAGTTTTTGCATAACTTTCCGAGAGGGAAGAGTAACACATTTTTTTTGAATACCAGAGCAGGATTAAAGCTATACAAAATTCATTTACCCGGTATTGGGGGTATTGCTCTCTGGCTTCCGGCCCTTATAATGATTCTGAAGGGCTACAAGCCCATTGGCTTTCGTCCTCTCGATATGCCATCGAATTGGATTTCGCTTCACCCTGGGGTAAGGCAAAAGGTAATTGAATCGATTAAGAAACATTGTACACAAACCCTTGACCGTTTCTCGAACCGGATACTTTCGGGAAAGCCAATTTTGAATGGGTTTCTTTGGTTACCCATCGACATAGCCCTTATCCCCATTTCAATAGCATACTATCTAGCAGGAAGGTATTTCATCGCCAAAACGTTCTTTGCAAACTACAATTGCAATAGCTGCGGTTTATGTATAAAGCAGTGCCCTGTGAAAGCAATAGTGGAGAAGAATAAAAGGCCATACTGGACATTCAGCTGCGAAAGCTGCATGAGGTGCATGAATAGCTGTCCCAAAAGAGCCATTGAAACAGCACACGGTTTTACCTTCTTACTTTGGTGGGGAATCTTTTCAGTACTTTCGGGATTGGTAACAGATCTTATTATCCATTACAATATACTTCCCAATGAAATTTTTACAGGGTACTTTGGCCTGGCACAAGATGCTATCACCATTATTATCAGCTTTGTAATGGTTTACATAGCATACAGATTATTGCATCAATTACTCGGGATAAAGATGATTAACAGGATTATCACCTACACTTCATTAACCCATTTTAAATTTTGGAGAAGGTATTATAACAATCCAACGAAGAATTGATTTGAAGAATAATCTCTTATCACTACAAAAATCCTTTTAAATGCGAAAACTTTACGGTTATTTCAAGTCATACTGGATTGAAGAGGTAAAAATACCATACTTATTAGTGATAATGGGCTTTCTTTCACTTAGCATTTTGTTGGAGTATAGGTACTCTGTAGTTTCAGGTTTTATGAGCCCATACAAAGGGACATTAATCCATTTTAATGCCAATATCGTTTTCTATTCCCTTCCCATTCTTGTCTCAGTGCTGGCGTACATAAATTTTTATAAACGAAACGATCTAATAAAAAACCCCTCGTTTTGGTTTATCCTTCTCTACATTATCTGTGTATACGCTTTCAGAGCATACTTTTATCAGTACAGGGATTGGATCATTGGCACGAACAAAGGGATTCCCATTAGCTATCTGACAAAATGCGCCAGCCAATTTTTTAGAGCCTCAACAATTTTTTTGGCTGTTTTCATTTTTTGGATATTACCTGGCAGTGAAGGGAAAGCATCTTTTTTTGGTTTCAAGTTGAAGGGCGTGGACACAAAACCCTATTTCATCCTGCTCCTTATTATGCTCCCTCTAATTGCACTGGCATCCACCCAATCAGATTTTCTTGACAGATATCCAACATTTGCAAATATTATTAAGGGGAATATGTCCAATTCGACACTTGTCGCAAGAGTAGGTATCTACGAAATCCTGTATGGGATGGACTACGTTGCTGTAGAGCTTTTCTTTAGGGGATTCGTGATATTTACCCTGGCAAGATTTATGGGGAAGGGGGCCATAATACCCATGGTTACCATGTATGTCTTCATTCATTTTGGCAAACCGCTTGGCGAAACCATAAGCTCATTCTTTGGAGGAATGGTTTTGGGGGTTATTGCATACGAGACAAGATCGATTATTGGTGGAATAATAGTCCATTGCGGAATTGCCTACATGATGGAAATTGGTGGTTTTCTAGGTAATCTCCTCTCAAAATGAATGGGCTACTGGTAAACTCGCAGATCAAAACATAGATGATCTTTGGTATTGATGATGATATTCAAATTTAGCCAAACCCAATTATGGATGAAATCAAAAAAAGAATAGCCCCCTGTGGCTTACATTGTGGTAAATGCTTCGCATTTATCGATGGCGATATCAAAAGAAGTAGCGTGGAGCTGCAGAATGCTATGGGTAACTTCGATGATTACGCTAAGCGTTTTGTAACCCTTCTAGATGAGCCAGTATTCAATAAATACGATGAATTTAAGGAGCTATTGGACTATTTTGCGAAGGTAGAGTGCAAGGGTTGTAGAAACGAATCGTGCAAACTTTTCAACGCTTGCAGGGTAAGAGAATGTTATGCCGAGAAAGGGGTCGATTTTTGCTTTCAATGCCAAAACTTCCCATGCAACGATACTGGGTTTGATGAACATCTGTACAGAAGATAAGTGGAAATAAACCAGAAAATACAATCGGTTAGTATAGAGAATTATTATGAGGAAATTAAGGATAAACCGAGGTATTGAGGATCATTTTGCTGATTGATTAAATTTGAATTAGAGTTGCTATAACTGCATTAAGAACCTCAAATCGTTAGCTATGTTTCTTGTATTCAAACCGTTCTTCGTCAGCATAGATTTTTAGGCTTACCACACCCAGTACCGTTAGGTTAACCAGTGTATCTTCGGCTTCACGATACGAAAGAAACCCTATTCGACTATACTGCTCAATGGTAATATGCTTGTGCTCTTTTAGGTGCTTTATAAGCAAATCATCCTTAGGGGTAAGCTTAGCTCGAATGGGCTTTCTATATCGGATGGCATTCCATACTTTAACCTGCAAAGGGGAAGCCAAGATATTCTCATCGTCATCACGAAAAAAAACCTTCCACTGCCCGTTCTTGTCGGGTGCTTTATAAAGGTTTTTAGGATCGTGTTTTACCATAACCTCAAGCACAACCTTCCCGTTAATATCCCAGCGGGTAACTGTAAATTTAACCTCGGGTTTACAGTACATTTTTGCAGCACCCTCCAGCATGTAGTACTCCTCCTCGGAGTTTACCCCCGATATGTTTCCATTATCCTTAACCCCGATGAGAAGAGTACCCCCATCAGTATTTGCAAAGGCTGTTAGCGATCGGGCAATCTTTTTTGAATCGGAAATGGAATGCTTAAAATCCAACTGCTGATGCTCGCCCTGCAGGATAAGATTTGCAATATGCTTACTCACAAAATGATTAAGAGTTAGGATTGTTTACGCGCCCCATGAACAGGATATTCCCTGTAGCATTCTCACGAATGATGAACATGAATGGCCTGTTAGCAACAAAATCAACCGGAATAGTTACTGATTTGCGAACTATAACCACTGCTGTGGCAGCAGCAGCCTCGGTTCCCTCTTCCGATACCTCAACAAATGCCTTATGGAATACCTCGTCTATTTTGAGGTCGGACTTTGACGACATACGGGTAAAATCAGCTCCATTGCTAAATGGAGTAGGCATGCCCATTTTTATCAATGTTGGTTTTAGTTGAAATTCTGCACTGAACTTAAACTTAGGCAGAGATACTCTCACATCCGATTCCATTAAAAGGCTTATGCAATGATTTAGATTTTCATGAGAAAGCGATTGTTCAATACTTTTAAGAGGGATTCTTTCTTCTGGGAGAATAACGAGCATAGAGAACTCCTTTCCCTTATAGGGCATCTCAAGCATCTTAAATTCCCGGTTATGGTATATATTAAACTTTTTTTGAGCCGTCATCATCAAACATTCAGTCTCGTTCCCATCTTCCATGAAAAAAATATCTTTTATATTATTTTCAGGATCAAATTTTTCATCCCATTGCCCTTTAAAGTAGATTGCATTGGTAAGAACTAAGGCAGTCATATCGGATATTGAACCATCCGGGAGTAAATCCTTAATTCTTTCGTTGGTTTGCTGCTCTACCCAACGGTTAATTTCTAGTCTACAATCATTGGGTTTTATCCTGAATTCCATACGTTTAACAGGAGCATTATAGGCTTTTTTTATTCCTTTAATATATGAGCAATTGAACTTGTAGAGTTTATCTGCCCAAAGTTGATTTGCAATTGCAATTTCAATACCCTTTGATTTTTTACTCTGAATGTCTTTTTGAAGGTTACCCAAGTGTCTGTGAAGGTTTTTATCATCCAAAGGGAAATTAAAAACTTGTGCAATTTCCGACTTGGTTTCTGCCTCTGCACCGGCATAAGTCATTCCCATAGCTATGTATAAACTAAACGGAGAGAAAAAGATGTTATCACTATTTTCCTGAGCAAAATGCTTATATATGTCAAGTGCAAATTTTCCAGATGCTTGTGATACATTATAATCTTCCTGCGCTTTAATAGCAGAGAACAAGATGGTAGCTATCATAATAAGGGTTATTTTTTTCATGATTAATAAGTTTAATAATTTTGATTTAGTTGTAATGGCTAAGGTAGCAATTTTTTTGACATGAATTAATATTCCAAAACCCATGCCAATACGATGAATGCTATTTTTTCCCTAACTCTTTGGTCGATAAAAGTCCGCATGCTGCCTGAATATCCTGTCCCCGAGAAGCCCTGATGGTTGTGAATATACCCTTACTGGTTAACGAATCGCGGAATTCGAAAATTCGCCCATCGGGCGAACCTTTTAAATGGCAATTGGGAATGGGATGAAAGCGGATAAGGTTAATCCTGCATGGTAAACCAGAAAGTAACCTAACCATCTCCGAAACGTGTTTGGGTGTATCATTCAGCCCGTCAAACATAATATACTCAAAGGATACTCGACGTTGACCCGAAAAATCGAACCTACGAATCTCCTCAACTACCCTTCTTATTGGGTTTGTTTTCTGAATGGGCATCAGCGCATTGCGCTCATCATCGAAAGGAGTATGAAGGCTAATGGCAAGATGGCATTGGCTGATCTCTAGGAACTTCTTCATGGCAGCAATTATGCCTATGGTCGATACGTTTATTCGCCTCGGGCTCATGGCCATTCCCCAAGGTTGAGTGAGTATTTCCAAAGAGTTAAGCACGTTATCCAGATTATCCATGGGTTCACCCATACCCATGTAAACAATGTTGGTTATCCTTTCCCTTTCGGGAATACTACGAAGCTGGTTCACAATTTCTCCTGCGGATAGATTTCCCTGATAGCCTTGCTTGCCGGTCATGCAAAACTCACAGCCCATTTTACACCCCACCTGACTCGATACGCATAGCGTTGCCCTGTCCTCTTCAGGAATGTATGCCGTTTCTATAAATTTATTCGAAGTAGTGGGAAATAAGTACTTCTTTGTTCCATCGCTCGATTCCGATATTTTTACAGGTTTTGTGGTTCCAAAGGTGTACTTTTCCGAAAGTTGCTCCCTCGCTTTAAGCGAAAGGTTAGTCATTTGCTCTATCGAGTAAATATCTTTCTGGTACAGCCACTGTGCTATTTGTGTGGCAGTATATTTTGGCAAGCCTTCGTTTAACACCATATCAGTGAGCTGAGGAAGAGTTAATCCAAATAGATGCGTTTTGTTCATAAGGGTAATTTGACCACTGATATGATACAAAGATAGCACAAAAGAGCTGTTGTTAAATGATCAAAAAACTTAGTATTGTATTTTCAATCCTTATCACAAGTAAAAATCGCTACCTTTGTTGAATATTATTGTAGAAAACTAAATTACACAAATAAATGCAGCAATATCTTGATCTTCTTAGCCATACTCTTTCAGATGGAGTTGAGAAAAGCGACCGTACAGGAACTGGAACCATTAGCGTTTTTGGATATCAGATGCGGTTTAACCTAGAGGAGGGATTTCCATTGCTCACCACAAAGAAGTTACACCTCAGATCCATCATTTATGAGTTGCTTTGGTTTTTAAAAGGAGAAACTAATATTAAATATCTAAACGATAATGGAGTAAGTATTTGGGACGAATGGGCCGATGAGCAGGGTAATCTCGGTCCGATTTACGGCTATCAGTGGCGTAGCTGGCCCGCAGCAAATGGAAAGCATATTGACCAGATCGCTCAGGTTGTGAATTCGCTCACCAATAATCCTGATTCGCGGCGCCACATGGTTTGCGCATGGAATGTGGGTGATATAGAAAGAATGGCGCTTCCTCCATGCCATGCACTGTTCCAATTCTACGTTGCCAACGGGAGGTTATCATGTCAACTTTACCAGCGCAGCGCCGATATTTTTCTGGGAGTACCCTTCAACATTGCCTCCTACGCATTGATAACCATGATGATGGCGCAGGCAACGGGATTTAAACCCGGTGAGTTCGTTCACACTTTTGGAGATGCCCATATCTACCTAAATCATATTGAGCAAGTAAAACTGCAGCTTACACGCGAACCCCGTCAGCTACCCAAAATGGAAATCAATCCCGAAGTGAAATCAATCTTCGACTTTAAATTCGATGATTTTAAACTTGTTGGGTACGATCCCCATCCTCATATCAAAGGAGCAATAGCTGTATAGCTAAAAAAATATTCTCATGATCATTTCAATAATTGTAGCCATAGCTAAAAACAACGTGATTGGAGCAAATAACCAGCTAATATGGCATATCTCTGAAGATTTAAAGCGTTTTAAAGCGTTGACAACAGGTCATTGCGTTGTGATGGGACGTAAAACTTTTGAAAGTATAGGAAAGCCACTGCCAAAACGCACGAATATTGTGATAAGCAGGAAAAAAGAGTTTATCATTGAAGGTTGTATCGTTGTTTCGTCGTTCGATGAGGCCATTTCTGTATGTGGAAAAGATGAGGAGATATTTATTATTGGGGGTGGCGAGCTTTACCGTCAGGCTTTGCCAGTGGCAAATAAGCTATATCTAACCCTTGTACATAAATATTTTGAGGGTGATACATTTTTCCCTGAGATAGATTTTAAACAATGGCACGAAGTGCATAGAGAAAACGGAAAGCCCACCGAGACCGATGGGCTTGAGTATACTTTTGTCAATTACGAACGAATCTCCTAAGCCGCCTTAAGCCTTTTGATATTGGCTTTCTCCAACTTTTTCTTGGCGTAGTCGAGGGTTATAGTCAGCTCTTTAGCGGTTTCCGAGGGGAGATCGAACATGGCATCGATCATTATTACCTCGCAGATGGAGCGTAGACCCCTGGCTCCAAGCTTAAACTCAATGGCTTTATCCACGATATACTCCAGCACTTCAGGCTCTATCTCAAGGGCTATTCCATCGTAATCGAAAAGTTTTTTGTACTGCTTCATAATGGCATTCTTGGGATCGGTGAGTATACTGCGGAGAGCTGCTCTATCCAACGGATCGAGGTAGGTAATAACCGGAAGTCTGCCAATAATTTCGGGAATCAAACCATAAGCTCTCAGATCCTGAGGAGCAATGTATTGCAGCAGGTTATCCTTGTCAATCTGCTCTCTATGCTTACTTGCTCCATAACCCACAACCTGTGTGTTTAGTCTTTGGGCAATTTTCTTTTGAATGCCTTCAAATGCTCCACCACAGATAAAAAGGATATTGGTGGTATCTACCTCTATCAACTTTTGCTCAGGATGTTTTCTGCCCCCCTGAGGTGGTACATTCACCTTTGAGCCCTCAAGAAGTTTGAGCATGGCCTGCTGAACCCCCTCCCCCGATACATCGCGAGTAATGGAGGGATTGTCGCCCTTACGGGCGATCTTGTCGATCTCGTCGATAAAAACGATGCCCTTCTCAGCCGCTTCAACATTGTAGTCAGCAACCTGAAGTAGGCGCGTGAGAATGGTTTCCACATCCTCGCCCACGTAACCTGCTTCGGTTAGTACCGTTGCATCCACTATTGTGAAGGGAACGTGCAGCATTTTGGCAATTGTTCTAGCTAATAATGTTTTACCAGTACCCGTTTCGCCTACCAGAAGTATGTTCGATTTCTCAATCTCCACATCATCTCCACTTTGGGGTTGAAGCAGACGTTTATAATGGTTATAAACGGCAACTGAGAGAAATTTCTTGGCTTCATCCTGACCAATAACATATTGATCCAGAAAAGCCTTTATATCTGTTGGCTTTAGTAATTTACTTTTGCTAAGCTTGAATTCTCCCTTCTTCTTCAACTCTTCACGTACAATAAGATTAGCCTGCTCTGCACAAAGATCGCAGATATAAGCATCGACACCAGCCACAAGCAGGTTAACCTCTCGCCTTGGGCGACCGCAAAACGAGCATCTATCGGTATTCTTCATTGTTATCCCTTTCAGTTACTGCTGCAAAGTTACATCTTTTTAGCTTTTTTTATCCTTTTTACATCAACACATTAAAAGTTCGCTTTAAATTTGCATTAAATAGAGTATATGAGAATCCATTTCATAGCCATTGGTGGAAGTGCCATGCACAACCTTGCCATAGCCCTTAAACAAAAGGGTTATTCAATAACTGGGTCCGATGATGAAATCTTTGAACCATCGCGGAGTAGGTTGGAAAAGCATGGCTTACTTCCTGAGCAGGTTGGCTGGTTTTCAGATAAAATCACCAATCAACTGGATGCTGTTGTGCTTGGAATGCATGCGCGTGCCGATAATCCAGAACTTTTACGTGCCAAAGAACTTGGTTTAAAGATTTTTTCGTACCCCGAATACCTTTACGAGCAAACCAAGGATAAAACCCGTGTTGTTATTGGCGGTAGCCACGGAAAAACCACAATCACCTCAATGGTGATGCATGTGCTAAAGCTGCTGGGCATTGAGTTTGATTACATGGTAGGTGCCCAGATTGAAGGTTTTGACAACATGGTGGGTTTGTCCGAGAATACCAAAATAGCAGTATTCGAGGGTGATGAGTACCTCACATCTCCAATCGACCCTAGGCCTAAATTTCATCTCTATAAGCCCCATATTGCAGTAATTTCGGGCATTGCATGGGATCACATCAATGTTTTTCCAACCTTTGAAACCTATCGGCAGCAATTCGAGATATTTATTAAAACCATTGAGTCAAAAGGGCATCTTGTCTACTGTACCGAAGATCCTGAGGTTGAAAAAATATGCACTAACGTTAACTCAAACATTCAAAAAATATCATATACAACCCATCCTTTTAGGGTTGATTTGGAGAAGGCTTACCTAATAAACAATGGGGAAGAAATTGAGCTCAAGGTGTTCGGGAACCATAATATGCAGAATATCTCAGCTGCAAAAAAGGTCTGTAACCTTTTAGGTATAAACGATACCAATTTCTACAAGTCCATTTCGTCTTTTAGGGGTGCAGCCAAACGCTTACAAAGGATTGACAAGGGTCATACCACTGATGTATTCATTGACTTTGCCCATGCACCTTCAAAGGTTTTGGCAACCGTAAAGGCACTTAAAGAGTCTTTTCCTTATCGTAAGTTGGTGGCATGTCTTGAACTGCATACTTTCAGCAGCCTAAACCCAAAGTTTATTGGAGAATACAAGGGGACTCTCAACAAAGCTGATTTCCCGATTGTATTTTATAATCCGGTAACCCTTGAACATAAAAAACTGCCACCCATTGAGCCTGGTTTCGTGAAACAAAAATTTGGGAATCCCAAAGTTGCTGTTTTTACCGATCCAAAGTTGTTATACAATCATCTTTTAGGGCATTTTTGGGATAATACCAACCTATTGCTTATGTCATCAGGCAATTTTTCAGGTTTAAATATTTCTGAATTAGCATCAATAATAACTGAAGATGATGATTTTCCCAGACGATACCTTGACGTTTGATAAACCTAAAACCTAGTAACCATGAAACTCAAAAGTCAGAGAATAGACATTATGCCTTTGACTCCAAACGAGTTAAAGGTTTTTGTCAAATCGCGAAGCGATTTCGAAATGCATTCGAAATTAAATGTATCTAAAGTTGAACTTACTGACGCGTACCGGGAAGAAATTCTCGAAATGATTGAAAAAGATCCAACAATTTGGCAAAGGAAAGGAACCGATTACCTCTTTTACACATTATGGATAATTGTTGATCGAGAATCAAAGAACATAATCGGTATGTTCACCTTTAATGGTAAGTCAAACAGTAATGGAGAAGTTGAAGTTTTCTTTAGCATTGAACCTCCCTATAGGCGTATGGGATTTGCCACCGAGGCAATGGAAACAATACTATGCTGGGGCAACAAAACCGAACTTTTTCGTATTGTGATTGTTGAAGCCTTTGAAAACAATAAAGCAGCTATGGCTTCGTTAAAGAAACTAGGTTTTAAGAAAGTTTTATTGGATGAAGATGAGGATGAACAGATTGAGAAGTCAACAAAGTACTATAAAGTTGTATGTCCCAAAAACATTGACTGTGAAGAGTTAGATTTTGATATTTAGATTACCATCGTAAAAATTGTAATTTTGTATCCTAAATAATTTTTAAAACATGAAATTTCAACGTTTAGTTTTTGTATTTCTTTTTTTTACATCGCTTTTCTTATCGCTTAATGTTTTTTCTCAGCAAGCTTATAATACAGGTCTAGGTTTAAGGGGCGGTTATCCTTCGGGAATAACTGCAAAACATTTTGTAAGTAGATCAACAGCCGTTGAGGGAATATTGTCGTTTGGTGGATGGGGGTTCGGTTTTACTGGTCTTTACCAGATCCATGTACCAATTGCTGATGCGCCTGGATTTAACTGGTATTACGGAGGCGGTGCTCATATTGGTTTTGCGAAGGCAGCCAGCAGTAATCCTTTCTTAAAGGACAAAGAGCAAAAGTTCTTTCTGGGTGTAGATGGTGTTTTTGGTGCGGAATACGTTTTCCCCGATGTCCCCATTTCGATTAGTTTAGACATTACACCTATGATATCGTTGCTTCCCGAAATATTTCCATGGTTTAACGCCGGTATTTCCGTTCGTTACATCTTAAAATAGAAATTTTTACAAAAATTTTACTTTTTCTTTTGCAAAAAATTTTTTTCAATTACCTTTGCACCCGCTTTACGAAAATAAGGCGTGTTTTTTCACATGATTTTTGGCCCGTTCGTCTAGGGGTTAGGACGCCAGGTTTTCATCCTGGTAACAGGGGTTCGATTCCCCTACGGGCTACAACAATTTTTTAAAAATAAAGACCATCATGGCAAATCACAAGTCAGCATTAAAGCGAAACAGGCAAATTGAAGCCAAAAGGCTTCACAACAGGTATTTTGCAAAAACTACCCGTAATGCCATCAAAAAGTTAAGAGAAACCTCCGAAAAGGCAGAGGCTCAGGAGTTGCTTCCAAAGGTTTCATCGATGCTAGATAAATTAGCCAAAAAGAGTATTATTCATAAGAATAAGGCTTCGAATTTGAAGAGTTCGCTTACTCTTCATGTAAACAGCCTTCAATAGTTTTTTAGGTTTTGGAAAATTTGAAGCTCACCCTGCCGGGTGAGCTTTTTTGTTAGACCAAACTGCTCGTGTCATTTTTTTTAACTTCCTGTTTTTTGCAATGGAACACCTACATTAAAAACTAATATTTCTCGCTATTTTTTCTCAACATTTACGATTTTTTAGGTCATGATGGCTAATCACTAGCGAAAACTTAATGCCTTCCCTTACTTTCTCCTAGATGAGAAAGTAAGCAAAGAATCATGGTAAAACGGATGCTGCTTCCCGCCCTGCTGAACCCCAAGCCCTATGGCGATGTAGGCGATATGGAACAAGAGCATGGAGCAATCATTTGGCATTACGCCCTGAGTTAATCCCTAGTTGGGCTATGGCTTCCTGAAATCGTGTTCCATATCGAACGCAAGCGCCATCGCACACAGGGCTAACGGTTCAGCATTCCATCCCTCGCTTCCGCCCGTTTTACCTGACCTCCGCGCGTAGAGAAGGGAATGACATCTGCCTCTTCCTAAACCCTTCCGCATTCAGAGGGGGATCGTAGAACTCAAGAGGTGAGCGGATGGCGGGATTGTACCCGCGAGGAGCACTGCGGTGTAGGGCTAACAGGTTGAATGGAAATTTTTCAATCCGTAAGTTTCGGGGTAAAAGGCAATCCGATTCGCAGTGATTGCGCTCCGCAGGGAGAATCCGCTCAGCCGTAGAGTTCGAGAGCACCCTCTGGGAGCGGTGAGTTTTCTTTGCTACTTTCTTTTGGTGGCAGCAAAAGAAAGTAGAGGTTTTGGATTGGTAAATCCTATTTCGGATATGAATGGGTAATTGCCTCAATGGAAGGTAATCCGTTTGATCAAACACAGTCCAACCTGCAAGGGACACCCAAAATCTGATTATTAACACATCAATACGTTGATTTTTACCATCTATTTTTAGGGTATTGATATGGTGCCTCCGCTACCGCACGAGTCTCTCGTGTGGTAACGAAGCAAAGGAAATGAAAAGCCAAACCCGCCAATTTTTGAGCGGATTTTATGCGTTTAACCTAACCCACTGGACAGTACTATCTGCTTGCTTCGAAGAAGCAACAATGCGGTGACCTGACAAAACAGCGAGCCAGCGCTGAGGTGAATACCCCTGCGTTAGCCACGTGTGCAAAGGCGCTTGCGTTCCGAAATGGAACACAATTCCATTTTTTTAAATTGAAAAAAAAGAGTTTAGGTACCATTTCGGCTTACTTTGCCGTGTTGGCTTATGCAGAGGCAGAGCGGGCTGAAACATTGTTTTGTCTTGATCTTTTTGCCTACTTTTTCCATCAAGGGAAAAAGTAGGTGGGGTTTGGGGCAACGCCCCAATGAAAACTTCAACATTCAGAGTTTATTATTCCATTTGAATGATGAATATCGAACGCTGTGTTGAATGAACCGATATCGGTTTTTCCTTGGCACAGCCAAAAGAGATATTTTCGTCTTAGGCTCAGCCTAAGACGAACGTGGGTGAGCTTTTTTGTTTGACCAAGCTGCTCGTGTCATTTTTTTGTTAACTTGGCTGATAAATTCAAATGATTGATGGAAACAGATGAAAAACCCTTAACCATTAAGGAGTGGGCACTCGACGATCGACCCCGCGAAAAGATGATGAGCAAAGGGGTATCAGCCCTGAGCGATGCCGAGTTAATGGCAATTCTCATTGGTTCGGGAACCAAGAATGAAACAGCAGTTGGTATCTCCCAGCGCATCCTGACAAGGGCTAATAACAACCTAAATGAGTTGGGTAAGTTTAATCTAAAGGAATTTACCAAGATTAAAGGGATTGGCACGGCAAAAGCTGTAACCATTATGGCTGCCCTTGAGCTGGGGAGAAGAAGAAAGAACACTGAAGTCCTCAACAAAAAACAGATAACATCAAGTAAAGATGTAATCGAACTTTTTCAACCCATGCTGGCCGACTTACCCCATGAGGAGTTCTGGGTTTTACTGCTCAATCAGGCAAACAGGGTAATTGAAAAAGTGAAGATCAGCGAGGGGGGATTAACAGCAACAGTCGTTGATGTTAGGAAGATAATGAGAATCGTACTTGAGCACTATGCACTTGGAATAATACTGTGCCATAACCATCCATCGGGAAATCACAATCCCAGCAACGATGATATTAGCATTACACAAAAAATAAAGGCAGCGGCTACCACCCTTGATATTAAACTTTTAGATCATGTTATCATAACCGATGGGCAGAGTTATTCCATGGCTGACAACCAAATGATTTAGTATTTTTAAGTTTTATTCTTTTTTGACCGAAAATAACACACCCATTGGTTAATCTGTCATTTATTTTGTAATTTGGCAAGTAAATAAATCCATTGAAAACTAAAACATAACCTGGGCTATGGTAAAAAATCTTGGGGCAAATAATACCGTTCTCAATCAGTTCATTTACGAACTTAGATGTGTTGATGTTCAGGGCGATAGCATGAGGTTTAGGCGTAACTTAGAGCGCATAGGAGAAATTTTTGCCTATGAGCTAAGCCGAGAGCTTAAATACCAACTCGTATCTGTTCAAACTCCCCTTGGTATTGCGGACATGCAGCTCCCAGAAACAGATCTTGTTATTGCCTCAATACTGAGAGCAGGTCTGCCCATGCACCATGGCATGCTAAATTACTTTGATAGGGCTGAGAATGCTTTTATTTCGGCTTACCGGAAGTATAGCAAGGATGGCTCCTTTAAAATTCAGTTTGAGCATCTTTCGTGCCCAACCATTACCGATAAAGTGCTAATCATTGCCGATCCCATGCTGGCTACTGGTGCATCCATGGTACTGGCATACAAGGCCTTACTCGAAAAAGGAAAGCCAAAGCATACTCATATTGTTTCAATAATTGCCTCCAAGGAGGGAGTTGACTACACTCTAAAGAACTTACCAGGCAAAGAGGTAACCCTATGGCTGGGAGCAGTGGACGATGAGCTAACCGTAAAGTCATACATAGTGCCCGGATTGGGTGATGCTGGTGATTTAGCCTATGGTGGTAAGGAGTAGAGGGTAAGCTTCCTATCTAACTCAGAAATTTTTAAGCGTGTTCCGCAATCTTTTCAAATCGCCATACCTTTAGGTTATCTGTACATGCCTCCCTCAGATCAGCAATGGTTAAGCCAAAAATGGGATGCATAAAGTGAGGGGCAATTTGAGCCATTGGCTCAAGTACAAACATCCTTTGATGCATAAGTTTATGAGGAACAATCAGCGGGGGAAGCGTGTATATGCTATCGTCGAAAAAAAGCACATCAATATCCATGGTGCGTGGTCTATAACCCGAAAGCAACTTATCGCGGCCAAGTTTTTTTTCAATTTCCTGACAGATATCGAGCATGCAAAGGGCTGAAAGGTTTGTTTTAACCTCCAGTGCCTGATTCAGGAAGGGAATATGATGTTCGAAACCCCAGGGTTCCGACTCAAAAATATCGGATGAGGAGGAGATTAACCCAACTTCTTGCGAAATTAACTCACGTGCCTGAGCAAGATAACTTTCCCTGTCGCCAACATTTCCCCCAATAATGAGATATACAGTATGCATAGAATGTTAATAAACCACAAAGTTTACAAAAGATATCAAAATATCAAATTATAGATAAATCTTTTTTTCTACTTTTGAATAATAATTAATGGAAATCATTACTAATCAAAAAATCACATTCCTATGAAAAGTTTCTTTAAATACTTACTTGCAACCATGGTTGGTTTAATACTGACCTTTATATTACTTTTCCTTATTTTCATGGGCATTATCGGAGCTGCAGTTTCAAAATCCGAGAAGGCGGTTGACGTTAAGGAGAACTCACTGCTTATCATGAAATTCGACAAGGCGATTGAAGATAGAGGATCGAAAAATCCCTTCGAAGGCTTTGACTTCATGACCATGAAACCCTCTCCCAAGATTGGATTGAACGATATTCTTAAAGCGATTAAGAATGCTGCCGAGGATCCAAAAATTCTTGGTATTTACCTTGAGAACGATAACATACCCGCTGGAATGGCTACCATTGAAGAGATAAGAAATGCACTCATCGAGTTTAAAGAATCGGGAAAGTTCATTATCAGCTATAGCAATACCTATGGGCATAAGAGCTACTATCTTTCTACGGTTTCCGACAAAATTATGATTAACCCCGAAGGGTTTATGATGTGGTCAGGGCTAAGCAGCGAGGTAATGTTCTTCAAGAATATGCTTCAAAAGCTGGGTATTGAGGCACAAATCATACGGCATGGAAAATTTAAGTCAGCCGTTGAGCCATTTATGCTTGAGAAGATGAGTCCCGAGAACAGGGAGCAGATAATGACCTATGTTGGTTCCATCTGGAACCATTTGGTGAAGGGAATTTCTGAAGCAAGGGGAATCAGCGTAGAGCAGTTAAACTTGCTGGCAGATAATATGACCATACGGAGTGCCAAAACTGCATACGAAAATGGAATGGTTGATAGCCTTGTTTATAAGGATCAGGTTATCGATAAGCTGAAGGAACTCACAAGTACTAAACCCGAAAAGGATATCAATGCCGTTTCCATTTCTCAATACATCAAGGTTCCTGCACAGCGTAAGCATAAGGGTTTAGCCAAGGATAAAATTGCCATTATATACGCATCAGGAAGCATTATTGATGGTGACGGTGGCGAGGGTGATATTGCTGGCGATCGCTATGGACGTGTTATCCGTGAGGCTCGCCGTGATAGCTCGATCAAGGCCATCATCCTTAGAGTAAACTCTGGTGGAGGAAGTGCGCTGGCATCAGAAATTATTCTTCGCGAAATGTCCCTGACAAAAGAGGTTAAACCGGTTATAGTTTCCATGGGTGATGTGGCTGCCTCAGGGGGTTACTACATTGCAGCATCTGCTGATGTTATTATTGCCAACCCCACAACCATAACTGGATCCATTGGCGTTTTCGGAATGTATCCTAACTTTAAGGAGGGCATGAACAAGAAGTTGGGAATTAACGTTGATGTGGTTAAAACCAATAAGCATTCCGATTTTGGATCGCCATTCAGACCATTAACCGCCGAAGAGAAAGCTGTTGCACAGCTTGGTGTGGAGGATATTTACAAGGTATTTATAGGTCATGTTGCCAATGGCAGGGGAATGACCACCGAGCAGGTTGACGATATAGGTGAAGGGAGAGTTTGGAGCGGCATAAATGCCATAGAGATTAACCTGATTGACGAGTTTGGCGGTTTGGAACGTGCCATTGAAATTGCTGCCGAAAAGGCTAGCCTTGAAAAGTACAGGATTACCGAGTTACCCAAACAGAAGGATCCTTTCGAAAGCATGATTAAGGAACTTACCGGATCGGCAAGGGCAGCATTGCTAAGGGACGAGTTGGGTATGGCCTACAAGCAGTACCAACAGATGATGGAAATTGCCACTTCCCGTGGTGTTCTGGCCCGTATGCCTTACGACGTAGAGATTTACTAATTAACATAGCGTAACATAAAAGAAACTCGGTTTCAGGTACCTGAAACCGAGTTTCTTTTTGTCCTTAACCTTAACTTTTGTTATTCCTTAATCATCTTTTTAACCATTCTCTCGCCATTCCCAGCCTCGAATACCATCAGGTAAACACCCTTGGTCAGACCATCGGTTGGAATTGTTATTCGCTCTGAACCCGGTAGCTGCATATCCATCACCCTTTGCCCTATGATATTGGTAACGATCAAACGGCTCACCCCGCTGGCGTTGTTCAGCGTTATGCTACTGCTGAAGGGGTTGGGGTAAAGTATTAAGTTGGATAAAGAATAAGGTTCAACATAAATATCATCTCCATGTCTAAGATATACATAATAAGTATTGGTTGTTACTCCATTCTGAGCGGTAACAGTAAATGAGTTGTTTTCTGTAAAATCTATGACAGTTGGGTATATATAATCAACTGTAGCACCTTCGGAGATGGTCATGGTTGGAGTAAGGGCTGTTACATCAGTTCCAGCTGCAAGCCAAACAATGATATAGCCATCGTTGATCTGAACATAATCTTCTCCCTCATCAAATCCAAAAGTTAAAATGAAAGCTTCTGAACTACCGGGGAGGACACCCCATACATTGTCAATAACCATATCCCCATCTGTCACCTCAATAGATCTGTTGTAATCCTCATCCCATTCGCCACCAGCCCAGCCTGCTCCAAAGGCATCTGAGAAGTACTTATACTCGTAGTTTCCAGCCTCAAGCTGGAGGGTAGCGGTGTAAATTAGTTCGGTTGGGGGCTCATAATCAGAAGTAACTTTGAAATCATCCAGCATGAATATGAATGCATCGTACGATACGTACTGAATGGCAATGTGAACAACTTCGCCGGCGTAATCGCTAAGGTCGAAGGTGTAGGGCTGCCAATCGGTTGGTGCTTCAATGTAGTCCCCTGCCGAAATCTGGGTGAAATCGTCAGTGGCAGTTCCAGTGGTGGATACCAGCACCCTGAATCTTTCCAATCCGTAGGCGGCTGTGATCGACTTGGCAGCAAAGCTGAACTCGCTGGTCTCGTTGATGGAGGTGGCGGGTGAAATCAGCCACTTGTTGTCATTTATTGTCTGCGATTGAACGGCGATCAGGTACTTGCTCCCATCGTATGCCGGATGGTTTCCACTGATGTCGGGATCAGTTTCGGATGGGTTGAACACCATAAAGGCAAACGCTTCTCCTTCACCGGGGAAGTCGAAATCACCTGAACCCCAGGTATCGTCATCGTTGATCAGGTGGGTAACCCAGGGGGCAAGGTTGGTAGTGAAGTCATCATACTCCTCCCAGCTCTCCGCCCAGGTGTAGGGAGCATCCTTTGAATCGCTTACCAACTCCATTACGATTGAACCCTCATTGCCTGGCTCTATCCATACAGGATCGGTTATGGTTCCAGCCAGGAATACGGTGTGCTGTTCAGGATCAAAGCCTTCTACAGCGGTCATATCCACATTGAAGGTTACGCTGTAAGTAACAGGAATAATCTCTTCAACGTAAGCCTGAAGGTTCCAGTTGTAGTTTAGGGCGAAGGATTCCATCATGGAGATCCATGCATCGTTGTAGTACATCACATCGCCTTTCCAAACAAGAGCGGGACCAGCATCGCAACCTGCGGGGTGGCCGGTGGTGGTGTTGATGAAAACTCCAAACATCATCTCATCAGAAGCATCGATCTGATATGGGGTTTCCAGCTCAACGGTGTTCCACTCCATTACGGTGAACTCCTCAACATCCTGAGCATACTGCTGGGTGTGGTTTTCACCAGCCCAAATCCTAAGGGCATATGTAGCAGCCTCAACCCTGGGGAAGAAGCTGATCTGGGTGATGTACATACCATCGTAGTCTTGCAAATCTGCGGGTAACCAACGGCTGCCTACGGCAAATTCAGCAGCACCACCGGTCCCAATGCCGTTGGCATTTGCGCCGTCGTCCCAATGTATCCACTCGCCTTCATCATCCTTTACCTGATTGAAAGGAGTTGTAACGTCGGACTTATTGGCCTTGAGAACTCCCATTTCCTTTTTGGGAGCAGGGGTTAAAGCTACCCGTTGCGCAAAACCGAAGGATGAGACCATCAGGCTTAGCGCAAGGAAAATTGAAAAAAGCAGTAAATGTTTTCTCATGATATTTTCTTTTTAACAGAATCTTACAGATGATTCTTAATTATTGGGTAAGTTATTAATAATTATTAATACAACTTACTCAAAAAAGGAATAATTCAGCAATATAGAAAAAGGCGCACCACAGTATTTTGTGCTGCGCCCCTAAAGCTTTTAATTTATTGCTTCCCTAATTTGGGTTTAAGAATCACTCTTTAACCATCCTCCTTACCACCCGTTCACCATTTCCGGCCTCGAAAATCATCAGGTAAACGCCTTTGGTCAGTTCTTCAGTAGGAATTGTTATTCGCTCTGAACCCGGTAGCTGTATATCCATCACCCTTTGACCGATGATATTAGTGATTATCAGGCGACTCACCCTGCTGGCGTTGTTCAGCGTGATGCTGTTTTCAAAGGGATTTGGGAAAACCTCCAATGTTGTCAGGGCATCCTCTTCAACCCCAACGGGGGTTAATATCACCAAAACGTTTCGATTGGCATCAGCTATAGTAAATACATCACTGTAAACGGCATATCCTGATGCTATGACGGTGAAAGAGTAGTTCCCATTGGGGAGCTGCGTTGTGGCTACTCCCGATGCATTGGTGGTAAGGTTACCATGTCCTGCTATTGAAATACTGGCACCAGCTATGGGTGAATTTTCAGGGTTACGCACAATAAAAGTAACCGTATAGGTATCAACTGATTGCTCCTCATAGTTGGCTGTGAGGGTTACCGCACGTGCCGGCATGGTGAAGGAGGTGGATTGCGCCGAGGCATTGGCCAGCAGGGCTACATCCTCAGCGCTGCCTGTCCAGCTGGTAAAGGTATAACCGCTCACTGTGCTGGCGGTGATGTTCACAACCGTTGACACCTCGTGGAAACCACCACCGGTGAGCACTGCACCGATATCATCCGGATTGGCCAGCAAGGTTACCATGAAAGTGCCTAAGAGTCCCCATATATCGTTCTGCACCATATCATCGTCAACTACCACAACCCGGTTGGGCATACCATCCCATTCACCACCTTCCCAACCTGGTCCAAAGGCATCAGAGAAGTACTTATACTCGTAGGTTCCAGCCTCAAGCTGGAGGGTAGCGGTGTAGATGAGCTCATCTGGGGGTTCAACCTGAGTGGTCACCTTGAAGTCATCCAGCATGAATATGAATGCATCGTACGATACGTACTGAATGGCAATGTGAACAACTTCGCCGGCGTAATCGCTAAGGTCGAAGGTGTAGAGCTGCCAAGAGGTTGGTGCTTCAATGTAGTTCCCTGCAGAAATCTGGGTGAAATCGTCAGTGGCAGTTCCTGTGGTGGATACCAGTACCCTGAATCTTTCCAATCCGTAACTGGCTGTGATCGACTTGGCAGCAAAGCTGAACTCGCTGGTCTCGTTGATGGAGGTGGCGGGTGAAATCAGCCACTTGTTGTCATTTATTGTCTGCGATTGAACGGCGATCAGGTACTTGCTCCCATCGTATGCCGGATGGTTTCCGCTGATGTCAGGATCTGTTTCGGATGGGTTGAACACCATAAAGGCAAATGGCTCACCCTCTCCGGGGAAGTCGAAATCGCTGGCACCCCAGGTAACATCATCGTTGATCAGGTGGGTAACCCAGGGGGTAAGGTCAGTGGTGAAGTCATCATACTCCTCCCAGCTCTCCTCCCAGGTGTAGGGAGTATCCTTTGAACCGTAAACCAGATCCATCACGATGGATCCGGCATAACCGGGTTGAATCCAAACGGGATCGGTTATGGTACCCACCAGGTAAACGGTGTGCTCTGCAGGGTCAAAGCCCTCTACGCCCGTTAGGTCAACATTGAAGGTAACGGTGTTAAGGGGAGCGTCCTCATAGAGCGTTACGTTTATCGTTTGATGCTGATCCAGAACCGAGAAATCACCACCAGCGCTGGAGTGGCCTGTCTTCTCCACCGTATAGGTGTAATCTCCCACATTGGCATCGAAGCTGGCCTGTCCGCTGGCGTTAGTGTAGAGGACAATGGGCTCAATGTTCAGGACTTCAACGTACGCCTGAATGTTCCAGTTGTAGTTAAGGGAGAAGGATTCCATCATGGAGATCCATTCGTTATTATAGTACATAACATCACCTTTCCATACAAGAGCTGGACCAGCATCGCAACCTGCGGGGTGACCAGTAGTGGTGTTGATGAAAACTCCAAACATCATCTCATCAGAAGCATCGATCTGATATGGGGTTTCCAGCTCAACGGTGTTCCACTCCATTACGTTGAACTCCTCAACATCCTGAGCATACTGCTGGGTGTGGTTTACTCCAGTCCAAATCCTTACGGTGTATTGAGCAGCCTCAACCCTGGGGAAGAAGCTGATCTGGGTGATGTACATACCATCGTAGTCTTGCAAATCTGCGGGTAACCAACGGCTGGCAATGCTAAATTCAGCAGCAGCACCGGTCCCTATGCCGTTGGCGTTCTCGCCATCGTCCCAGCTAATCCAGTCGCCCTCCTTGCTAATTTCGGGAATGAAAGGTGTTGGCAGATCCGCCAAGACAGCGGATAACCTGTAATCGCTACCCTCACCATTACCCTTGATGCCTTCCCTCCTGTTTGTGAGGATTAGTGGGGTTTCAACTTTTTTCTTGCTACCGGGCATTACGGTGATCATGGCTCCCTCAATGGGTACCTCATTCTGGTTCTTCACGTTGAAGGTAACGGTATAGGTATCACCTGATTGCTCCTCAAAATTGGCCGTTAGGGTAACATCCGCAGCAGGCATGGTGTAAACAAAGCTTGCGTTGGTGCTAACCACTGCTTGGCTTGCATCGGTCCAGTTCACGAATTCGTAACCCGTGTTGGCAGTAGCAGTAACGGTAACTTCATCGCCCTCTTCGTACTCACCATCGCCGATAACAGTACCACCAGCAGCTGGATCAGCCACAAGGGTCAGGGTGTAGAATACAGGAGGTACGTACTCACCAATGTATACATCATCGATGTACCAGTAGTTGATGTTGTAGCTGTTGCCGTTGAATACGAATGCCAGCATGAATACCTCTCCCTGGTAGTCGCTCAGGTCGATCTCCATGAGGTTAGCAGCAATGTTATCCTCCACGTCGATTTCCCAAAGGATGTCCCAGGTAGAGCCATCAATGGTAGCTTGAACGCTGAGGTTGTAATCCCCGCTGTAGTCGTTAACCATATGCTTGAATACCAGGTATAGGTTCTCGTCAAGATCTCCATCGATGAAAGGAGTATGCAGCCTGAATTCGTCAGTTGCGGATGGTGTCCAGTTAAACCTCATTTCAGGAGCAACACCGCCTGCGTTGGCTGTAGCAACAACGCCCCAGTTGGCATGGGTTCTTGCCCAATCAACAGGAATAGTACCTACTCCCAGATCAGTGAAATCTTCAGTAAATGGTAATAGGTAAACTATTTGATACAATTCGTATGTCGCTGTAAGTGTTACATTTCTACTGGGCATTAAGAAAGAAGTTGCCGAAGCAGAGGCATCACCCAACAGGGCCACATCCTCAGCGCTACCTGTCCATCCGGTAAAGGTATAGCCGCTTACCGTACTGGCTGAAATGTTAACATTTGCACCCTCGGCATAATTTCCAGCACCCGTAAGCACTGCACCAATATCGCTAGGATTAGCGGTAAGGGTAAGCGAATAGGTTTCGGTGGACTCTGAGACAAGGGTTACGTTTACTGTAACGTCCTGATCTACAACATCAAAATCGCCATCTTCGCTGCTGTAACCCTCCTTCTCAACGGTGTAAGTGTAACTTCCTGGAGAAGCATCGAAAGTTGCCTGCCCACTAGCATTTGTATAAAGAATAATGGGCTCAATAACCAGGTTTTCCAGATAAGCCTGAATATTCCAATCGCCTTCTAATCCATAACCTGATAAATTTGCCCATTCTCCAGTTCCCAATTTTATTTTATTTCCTTTACCATCATAGTTTGTAGTTGCATCACGTCCTGCTGGATACACTCCAGCTCCAGGATCGTTAATCTCATAGCCAAACCAAAGTTCCTTTGTTACATCAATTTGGTAGGGAGTATTCAGTTCGATAAGATTCCAACTACTAGCTATTGGGGAAAATGCCTGACTATGATACTCAACAAGGGATGTTTCATTTGCACCTTGCCAAATTTTTGCAACCGCTCCCAGCGGTAAATCACTTATGTAAAGGTATAATTCGGTTATTGATAATCCCTCAAAAGAAGCTATATCAGCTGGTGTCCAACGAGATGCAACGGTAAAATATCCAGCGGAATTCAAGCCAATCCCAGATGAATATATACCATCATCCCAATGTATCCATTGCCCCTCTTTACTCTCTGAAATAACAAGGGGTATTGGTTCATTTGCAACTTTAGATTCAAGTTTGAGATCAGAAGTTCGGTTTTGATCGATGATGGATTGCCTCCTAATATCAACTTTGTTCGTATTTGATGCACTAAGCACTGCTTGGTTTTTTGCTCCCTCGGGATATACTGTTATCATAGCACCCTCAATGGGAACCTCAAACTGATCCTTAACGTTGAAGGTTACGGTTTGGTCGCTTACAGACCCACCCATAAAATCGAAGGTAACCGTTTTGGCCCCTACATTGCGGCTAATGTTGGTAATGGGCTTGTTGGTATTTGCGCCTGCCCATGATTTAGAGCTGGGCAGCGTTGCATCGGTAAACTGTGTTTTGCCCACACCAGTCCAAGCGCAGGTAGCGGCGTTTATGTTTCCATAGGATGATGGTGTTGCAGTGGGATCCATCGTCGCATTCTGCGACACAGGGTACATCTTCTGCGGGTGAGTATTGTTGATGTTATTGCTGACACCCGCTGCGAAAACTGTGCTGTGTACGTGGTAGATAATCATTCCGCTACCCGGAATATGACCATCGAAAAGATGCTTCTCCCTATTCTCGAGCAAAAAGAACTCGTTGGTGGTTGTGGTATTGTAACGATAGAAACTATTGCTATGCTCTGCTGCATTATTGAGGGTTATGGTTGTTGCGGAAGTGAGCAGTGTAGCTGAAGCCCAGTTGTAGTAGTAAACCTTTGTAAAACCGTTATGATGAGCAGGGGTAACTCCTCCGTTATTCCATGAACCGGAGGCCATCATATCCCATTGTCCTGTTCCTTGAAATTCTCCTCCTATTGCATAATCAGTGTCATAATAATCAGGTGCTCCAAGCACATGGCCAAACTCGTGGCAAATAACCCCAATGGCGGTTATGGTTGAACCCGTGTTGCTCCTCAACTCTGCTGAGCATGAATACCTTTGAAGGTAAACCCCATCCTTAAGAACGGGAGAGGCAAGCCACCATGCATGTGCCCAGATGGCATTTGCACCTCCTCCTGCCTCTTCGCCATAGCCAGCATATATGATGTAAACGCCATCAACCCAACCATCATCATCGTTATCATATTCAGAAAAATCCACATCGGGATCGGCAAGATTAATGGCCTCAAGCACCAGTTCACGCGGACGAATATCATAGCCATAACCATCGTTGGCCCCGTAGTATGCCATGTTCTGCGAGGCTGTGTAAGGGCCGGCCACATCAACCGTAAGGTTGAACTGGTTGTAAGAATTCTCGAGGTAGTAGTCCTTTACGCTGCCCGTTGCACCACCAGCGCTGTAGCCAACCTGATTGAAGAGATTGTTGAAATCAGACTGGGTTTTGGTAAAGGCTAAATCGGCGTAACCAATTAGTATACAGATTAATTTTCTATTCCCTGTGGTGGGGAATGCCTTTGAGGCTTCCTTTTCTTGCACCTCCCATATCTGATTCATAAGCGATATCTGCGATTTGCTAAAACGCAGGTTCTTTGCAATGCCCATCAGGAATGCGCTTTCGGTGTTAGTCCTTTCATTGGTATTGGATGCCCTGATTCCAGAACGAACCATATCATCATTGGCGTCCAAAATTGCATATTCGTAGAAACCCTCAGCGTTAAGCAGAATAGAAAAGCCATCGAGGGTTTCTGCCCATTTTACCTTCTCATCACCCATAAGCTGAATGGTGATGGTAGTCCCATCGGGGAGGTTATACTCAACCGGGTGGGGATAGGCCGAAACGGCCAGCGACTGCTGAATATTCATGAAAAATGCAGTCATTAACAGGATTAGAAAAGAGGTGATTTTTTTCATGATAAAGTATTGGTTAGTAATTTAATATTCAAGAAATTTGATTGTCGCTCAGTATTTTTTGAAGAAAGCTTGTTAAAAGAATAAATCCAAAAAAAATCTTTTTCAAAAGGACATCTATGCAAGTTAATAATTTTTCAAATCACATTTCAAAATAATCCTGAAAAATAAAATATAAAGGAAAAGCTGTCCGAATGGGACAGCCTTTCCAATAAAAGATAATTTTCTAATTATTCTTTCACCATCCTCCTTACCACCCGCTCCCCATTTCCGGCCTCGAAGATCATCAGGTAAACACCGTTGGTCAGTTCATCGGTTGGAATCGTTATTCGCTCTGAACCCGGTAGCTGCATATCCATCACCCGTTGCCCTATGATATTGGTGATGATCAGGCGGCTCACCCCGCTGGCGTTGTTCAGTGTGATGCTACTGCTGAAGGGATTGGGGAAAACCTTGAGGGATGATAACGCCTCCGTTTCCACACTTACCCCAATCATGGTTACATTAACCTGCTGGTTAGCATCTGCCACAGTAAACGAACCACTGTGAGTGTAGTATCCCGTAGCAGCAACGTTGTAGGCATATGTGCCGTTTTCCAATAAAGTTGTGGCCACACCGTTGGCATTGGTGGTTAACGTTCCATGACCTGCAATTGAAATGGTTGCACCTGCAATGCCCGCCAAACTTGTATTTTTTACAGTAAAAGTTACAGTGTAAGTTGGGATGACCTCCTCCTCATAGTTGGCTGTGAGGGTTACCGCACGGGTGGGCATGATAAAGGAGGTCTCCATAGCAGACACATCGTCGAGGAGTTCAACATCCTCGGTACTGCCAGACCATTCTATAAAGGTCCAGCCCCATACATTGCTAGCCGAAATAATTACCTCAGCGCCCTCGTAATAGTTTCCTGATCCCAAAAGCAATGAACCAATATCAACAGGATTCGAAAGTAGCGTGACTGTATATGTATCAACTATTTCGCCCCATATATCGCTCTGTACCATATTGTTGTTAACAAGGATTATACGATTGGGGTCGCCATCCCATTCTCCACCATCCCAACCATCGTTGAGGAAGTACTTGTATTGGTACTCTCCTGCCTCCAACTCAAGTGTTATGCTCCAGATCATGCTTTCGCCAATGCGTGTCATGGTTTGGTAATCGGGATTGGAGCCTGGTTCAGCCCAACCCATCATGGATCCTGTAATGTACACTACATCCTCTTCGGGGTCAAAATCTTCGGCGTTGGTCATGTTAACTTTGAATGTAACGATGTATATGGGCAATACCTCCTCATAGTTAGCAGTGAAGGTTACCGCACGGGCCGGCATTATGAAGGAGGATGTCATAGTGTAAACATTGTTCAGCAGTTCAATATCCTCAGCGCTTCCTGTCCACTCTGTAAACATATACCCAACGACGGTACCAGCAGATATGGTTACCTCTGCACCCTCGTAGTAGTTTCCTGCTCCCGTAAGCACAGCGCCAATATCATCTGGATCAGCAAGGAGTGTGACGGGATAGGTGTCAACTATCTCACCCCATATATCATTCTGGGTTATATTACCCGAAACAACGATTATACGGTTCGGGTCACCATCCCACTCTCCACCTGCCCAGCCATCGTTGAGGAAGTACTTGTATTGGTGTTCACCCGCTTCAAGATATAATGTTTTTGTCCAGATCATGGTCTCCCCAATTCGTGTCATGAGCTGATTTTCGGGATCAAAACCGGGTTGAGCCCAATCAATCATAGACCCTGTGATATATACCACATCCTCATTCGGGTCAAACTCTGCATTGGTCATGTTCACGTTGAAAGTAACGCTGTAAACTGGTACTTCTTCCTCGAAGGTTGCCGTAAGTGTTACTTCGCGGGCGGGCATGATGAAGAAGGTTTCCAGCGCGGTGGCGTCATCCAGCAGAGCGATGTCCTCCCCTTCGCCTGTCCAGCCAGTAAACGTGTACCCCTCAACGCTGCTTGTGGATATGCTCACCTCATCCCCCTCGTAGTACTCTCCCGCTCCCGTAAGCACGGCACCGATATCATCTGGATCAGCTAAAAGTATAAGCAAATACTTGGGTTGTAATTGATAGCTTGCAGTAAGGATTAAATCCCTATCGGGCATAGTGAAGAATGTTGATAACGCTGTTGCATCATCTAGTAAAGCAATGTCATCAGCCTCTCCTGTCCATCCAATGAAGTCATAACCGGCTATTTCATTGGTGGAAATTATCGCATTATCACCCTCAGTGTATTCTCCTGCACCATCGACAATGGCTCCAATGTCATCAGGATCAGCCAGAAGAGTGAGAGTATAAGTGGGTACTATGAATTCGTATGTTGCACTAAGGGTTACATCTCTGTCGGGCATCTCGAATGAGGTTGCCAAGGCGGTTGCATCTTCCAGCAGGGCGATGTCGTCAGCTTCACCAGCCCACCCAACAAACAGGTATCCCTCGATGGGTGTAGTAGAAATGAACACCTGATCGCCCTCCAGATAATCGCCAGACCCAGTAAGTAGTGCGCCAATATCATCGGGGTCGGCAAGAAGGGTTAGGGTATAAACCTCTGCATCTTCTGATTTAAAATAGGCAGTTATGGATAAATCCCCGGCACCCATTGTGAAGATGTAAGGATTATCTGTGCTAACAATATTTTCATCAATCTTCCAGTTGAAGAACTCATAGCCAGCGTTGGCTATGGCTTCGAGAGTTACTTCGTCGCCAATATTATAAATTCCTTCCCCTGTAGCAGATCCTGCATCCTCCGGCTGAATAATGACCTCAACTATATAGTCAATAAGTTGATGGTTTGCTGTGAAGGTTACAGCCCTATCGGGCATTGTAAATGTAGTTACCAGTGCAAAGGCATCATCGAGTAGTGCAACATCCTCCGCTTCCCCGGTCCAGCCGATGAAGGTGTAACCAATTACTGAACTTGTGAGTATTGATACCTCATCACCCTCATAGTAACTACCCGAACCAGATAGTTCAACACCTATGTTATCAGGATTTGCGATTAGGGTAACGGTCTTTGGTACAGGTATATCGTAGTCAACTTCGATAGTAACCGGTACCACCACCTCTGGATTCTCTGGATCGTTAGAGGTAATGGTGATCTCGCCCTCATAAACTCCCTCTTCAAGCCCCATGGAGGAGAGCGTAACGGTGACCTCGAAGCTCTCGCCGGGGTGTACGGTGCCTGAAGTGTGGCTTAGGATCAGGTTCTTCATAAGCAAGAATTCGATCTGGTTCTCGATCAACTCCTGGATGTCCGCCTTACCTGAGGTGTTGCTATCGCCGGAGTAGTTGTCGGCCTGAAAGGCGTTGAAGATGGTGTTGCCCCCCTCGTTTAGCACAATGGCTCCACTGTTGGGATAGCCACTGAAGATTGCCAGAACGGTAGACCCTGTTATAGGCTCAACGATTTGCCCGTCGGTTCCCCACTGATTGTGCGTATAGTTAAAATTATCGGGTAAATTATTGGGATTGTTTAGAATAGAGGCATCAGGTGTTAGGATGAAGTTGATGGGAGTATCAAAACTGGAAATGTAACTGATCCCCAGGGTTGAACAAATGGGGTGACTGGAAAAGTCTGAATGGGCCCAGTGTGCGAAGATCAGCTTTCCTTGGGAATTTGCATATTCATCTAAATCATCAATAATATTCGCTGATGTATAATAATTATATGAGTTTACCAGCACTAAATCCCAATCTGTGCCCTCGGCGAGAGCTGTCTCAAGAGCAGCCCATGAACCCACTGAGGTGTAGCTATAACCTAAGTCGTTCAGTGCCGCAGTGTACCAGTAAAAATCGGGCACCTCTTCGTAGATAAGGATGTTGGCATTTGACTTACCCTTAGAGCCCGGGTTATATCGGATGAAATCGTTTATGGTTACAGTGGGACTGCCAGGCATATTAGCCTTTACCACGCTGATCTCACCAAGGTCGATAGATGTGGTAACCTTCTCTTTACCTGAACTCTCAGTGCTAAAAGTGCAGCTTATGGAGAACTCTAGGGGCAACTCGCCCTCGTTGGTTATGGTCATCACCCTCTCTACGGTGTGCTCAAAACCCAGGTACTCGTAGAAGGAGGTTGGGTCGACCGAAATGGCAGGGGGTAGTTTGGCCTCTGCCACCATATCGATGGAAACGCTAGAATTGTCGGGATCGTTGGTGTCAAAGGTAAGATTAGCCTCGAATAAGCCTGAAATATCGGATTCAAAGGTAACTTCAAGAATTTTATTAGCACCCGGAATAATGCTAAACCCTGTTGCAGATATCTCGAAGTTAGGGGATGAACTCTGGATGTTTGTAACCCCCAATGTCTCTGTACCTACGTTGTAAATTATCAATTCAATAGTTTCAGAAACGTTAACCTGAATAACACCAAATTCTAGCATTTCGTGCGATAGATCAAGAGCAGGGATACCGGTAACATTGAGAGTAACAGGTATTTCAACCTCAGAGGTTTCGCGATCGTTGGAGGTAATACGAACTATCGACTCATAAACGCCAGTGCATAAACCTGTGGCATCAAATGTTAGATCGATTTCATAGTTTTCGCCCGAAAGAACCATTCCATCAGTTTCGGATAGTGAAAGCCAGCCATCGGTTACAGAACCCAGACTCAAACCCCAAATAACATCATTCTCACTAATCCCTAGCAGTGTGTACTCTCCTGGGACTATCTGATTTGTAATGAATAAACCACCTGCATTCGATGTGCCCGACAAAATCTCAAGCGATTCAACGTTAAAGGATTCGAGTTGCTCTCCATTGGCCATGTTGAATTTGTAAAGCATGTTATTTGAACCATGACGAGTGTATGCCCAAAGGAAAGGCCCACCATAGCTAACTCTATCCCATGCTAATCCGGCAAATTGACTTACAGGAGTATCGATACTCCTTACGGTTGTTCCACTGCGATTAACCAACGTTAATGGATCATTCCAGCCATTCGATACCCAGAAACCATCGTAGTAGGCATCGTAGGCTATTGCGCGAATGTTGGTGATGGAGGTGGTAATGGTACCAATGAGGGTTTGGGCAGTGAAGTCCATGATGTAGATGGTGTTGCTGTTGGGCGAACCGTAAAAGTATTGGCCATCGTATGCCAGATCCCGTATTCCCGAAACTCCGGTAATGGAGAATGTTTCCAGGTGGTCTCCATCATAGGAATACTTTAAAAACTGACCGCTAACCCATTGGGAAGTGTATATGAAATTCCCATCGCAGCCAACGCTATACTCACCAGCACCCAATGCAACAGGGAAATTAAACTGTAAATCATCTAAAGTAAAGTTTTTGGTTACAGAAGATTTATCATATCCTTCCGGATTACTGATTGCTTTTCCTTTTGAGATATAGTCGATTTCGATGGAGAAGTATAGTTCGCTCTCCTCATCGCCAATGTTTGAAATGGTTAATGTACGATCAATGCTTTCACCTGAGTTAAGGTTTTCTTCAAATGACTCCGGGTCAATTGAAATTTCAGGAATTTTATCGGTGAAGTTGGCAACCAGTGTAAGGTCCTGAGGTGGCATGTTGAATATGTACTCTGCCATCCTAGTTACCTCTTCCCCATCGAGTGTCCAGTTTGCGAAGATGTAACCTTCATTGGGGGTTGCAGTTATGGTGACCTCGTCATCCTCCTCGTACTGACCTTCCCCAGTAACTGTTCCTCCATCAACCGGTTCAACTACCAGCGTTAGCTCGTAGATCAAAATCTCTGCCGTAAGGGGTATGGTGAATGACTCCTGACCCGTGACGTTGGTGGTGAAGGTCAGGTCAGCTTCGAAAAGTCCGGGATCCTCGGAGTAGAAGGAAACCACGAGCTGTTTTGAGCTGAACGGGTTGATGCTTAGCTCAGTGTGAGAAACATCGAACTGTGATTCGCTGGTTTGGATGCTGGTCAGCTCCAGCGTTTCGGAACCTGTATTGTAGATGGTTATGGATAGAGTAGCCTCAGTGTTCAGCCTTACATAGCCAAAGTCTAGGCTTTCGTCCGATGCCTCGATAAGAGGTCGTCCGGTAACGTTTAGGGTAACGGGGACATCAACCACCGGGTTTTCGGGGTCGTTGGAGGTGATGCGAATTATCTTTTCATGCGTTCCTCCCATCAGGTATGTGGCATCGAAGGTTACCTCAATCTGCTGTGATTCTCCGGCAACTACGGATGCTTCGTCCAGATCAAGTATTAAGCAGGGCAGGGTTACATTAACTGCTACATCATCCACAAACCAACCGGGGTAATTATTGGCAATATTATCTTGTGTGTCAAAATAAAACCTTATCCTAATAGTTTCTCCCTGGTATGATGAAATACTATATTCTCTGTAAACCCATCCACCTGAACTACCAGTGGGTGGAGTTCTTAGTTGAGTCCATGAAGTGCCATCATCGGAAGAAATATCAACATAGCATCTATCGTATCCTGCTTCCGTATCATAGCTTTCCCAAAAAGTGAGGAAAATGGATTCTGCATCTTCAGGTAGGGTAATAGATGGAGATATAATGGCAGTATTTACCCTATCCCCAGTATTGTAATTTGAGCTTCCTTGGATACCACACCAAAGGCTATGGGTTGGACTCGAGTAGCTTAAGTCGGAAATATGCCATAGATCTGCGCCTGAATACACCACTGTACTCCATTCACCAATACCGCTTTCAAAGTCATCGGAGAATTGCAAATACTTGTCACCCTTTGAATCTTTGCGTTCATCGAAATTGGGATTAATGGATGTGCTGTAGTCACCGTTATACTGAACCCGGGGCATGTTTTTATCTATAATCATATCAAAAGGTTCATTACCTGCGAAGTCTCTTTGCAATTCACGTTCTCCTGCCCGTCCCTTTAAACCCTCTTCAATGCTTAAACTAACATCAAGGATACTTTCGGCAACACCAGTGTTGTAAATGGTTAATGTACGGGTAATAATTTCCCCGGTGCTAAGATCCTCCTCAAAGGAAGTAGGATCAAGCGATATTTCAGGGATTTTATCGGTAAAGTTTGCAGTAAGAGTTACGTCCGCTGCCGGCATGGTGAAGTCGAAATTTGGGGTTAAGCTGATAACCTCCTCGTTTTCGTCAGTCCAGCTTAAGAACATGTACCCTACATTGGGGGTGGCTGTAATGTTAACCTCATCGTCCTCTTCGTAAATGCCGTCCCCTGTAAGGATGCCACCATCAACCGGATCGGACAGCAGGGTCAACTCGTAAACCAGAATCTCAGCCGTAAGGGGAATTGTAAAGTCTTCCTGACCAGTGACGTTGGTTTCGAAGGTTAACTCTGCTTCGAAGAGACCAGGATCCTCGGAGTAGAAGGAGACCATTAGCTTATAGGTTTTTTTTGGATCAACTGATATTTCAGTAACTGTTGTGCCGAATAGCGCTTCGCTGGTTTGGATGCTTGTTATCTCTAGGACTTCGGTGCCAGGATTGTAAATATTGATTGGCAGGGTAACCTCCTGTGAAAGTTTCACATAGCCAAAATCTAAGTACTCTTCAGATACAACAATATCTGGGGTTCCATTAACAGTAAGGGTAACAGGAATATTTACCTCAGGGTCAACGGGATCATTGGTATTAATATTAATAACAGCCTCATAAATTCCGCCATTAAGGTTTGTGGCATCGAAGATTAACTCTATCGCTTGCGATTCTCCATAGCTAACTGTGAACTCTTCCAGATCGAGAGAGAGCCATTCTCCCTTTGCAAACCAATCGATGGTATTCTGCATCAACTGCATAAGATCGCCACCCCAGTTTCCATTCAATGGGAATACGTTGATTGCAACTATGGGTTTGTCAGGATTGTAAGCGGCAAATGGGTAACCTGTATCGTAATTACCCAGTGAAACCCCGTTCCCCTGAATGCTGGTAGATGACCAAAGAGAAGTTGAGATGGATGCCAACGAAGTGGTCAATGGGTGTTCATTAAAATTGTTGCATATTGCAGCACTAAAAGAAAATGAAGCAACTGTTAACGGGCTGTAAAACTCACTTGCCATATTTCCTCCAATTGCCCAATCGCCCCCCGTTGCAAGTGTTGCCTGCAATAAGCAAACCGATCCACCGGCATCAACGTAATCAGCAAGATTATTACCCAGTAAAGTTGTGTTGGAAAATTCATAGTTGGAAGCAACTATCACAACATCATAGTTAAGCATGTAGTCAACATTGGGGGTAATCGAGTTTGCATCTACCTCCTCATAAGAGTCAACATTTGGCAATCCCTGAAGAGCTGTTTTAAAGTCTGTATCTTCTCCTAACAATGTATTTACGTACAAAATGGAGGCCCCACTAGACTTAGGAGAAGTCTTTGGTTTTAGCGATGCATTCCTGAGGCTAACCGTGGAATTTCTGTTTTCAAATAATGAAGCGTTTGAATTTGGCATACCAGGGATCAGCTCCGGGAAAAGTTCTCTTCCTGATTTCTTTTCATCAAAATTAACCGCAAGGTTAATGTATAGCACGCTTTCGGGATCGCCATCATTTGAAATGGTAAGGGTACGAGTTATGATATCGCCGGCATCCATATACTCTTCAAAGGTCAAAGGGTCAACGCCTATTGCTGGCAGATTATTAGTTGTGGTGAAGCTAACCTGATTGCCGTACGCAGTTCCTTGGGCATTGGTGGCGTAAGCTCGAACAAAGTACTCGGTGTTTGGCAACAACCAGGTAAGGGTGCTGGAGAATTCTCCAATCCCCTCGCCATCGTTAGTAATGCCATCGTAACTATCAATGGCTGGGTTTTCACTTGTACTCCACACCACACCACGGGCGGTTACTGAACCAGCTCCCTCGTAGGTAATTGAACCGCCAGAAATAGCGCTGGCGTTGGTTACTTCAGTAGCAGTAATTGTGGAGAGGATAGGCACTAAACTTGGCTCTGATACAAAGGCATGGATGTTCCAATCGCCTGCCACACCATACCCAAGCATGTTCTGCCAAGTGCCGTCAACGCCAATCTTGATCATATTTCCCTTGCCATCATAATCTGTAGTTGCATCTTTGCCGGGAGCAGAATTTCCAATACCGGGATCATCGACCTGATAGCCAATCCAAAGTTCTTGATCGACATCTATGAGATATGGAACGTTAAGGGTTATCTCTACCCATGTATCCTCAGCAGCATTAAATGCTTGGCTGTAAACCTCGGTTAAGGTGGCGGCATCGGCTCCCTGCCAAATTTTTGCAATGGAAGCAGTGGGTACATTATGGATGAATACTGACAGATTAGTTATGTACAAACCTTCGTAAGCTGCAATGTCATCTGGTTCCCATCGCGAAGCGACAAAAAAAGTTCCAGCGCTTGTCAATCCGAAATTACCATTGTACACTCCATCATCCCATTGTATCCAATCGCCTACATCCTTAGTTATCTGGAAAAAAGGAATGCTCACTGTGGCACTTTGTGATTCAAATTCAACATGCTTGTTGTTGCCATCAGAGTTCACAGACTTGCCCTGTGCAGAGCCAAACATTGATATCAATAGGCTAACCATTAGGACTATTGACAAATGGAGAAAATGTTTTTTCATAATATTATAATGTTTAAGATTGAGGTGGTTAATACTATTTTAATTATTTCACTTTAGCATATAATAACTAAACAAGTTATAACAAAAAAAACAGGCTTGAATTCTTTTTTACAGAATATTTATCTCTTGATTTATGTTATACAGCATAAAATTATAGTTTTTTCAATTTATTGAAAATAAAAATGATATCAAGAAACTTTAATTCCACAGTAGGGTGCGTTTTTTAAAATAATAAGGCGCAATTCTATATTTTCAGAATTGCGCCTTAAAAAAGTTCCCTAATTTCTTAATGCCAGAATGTAGCTTTCGTAATTATAATTAGAATTATTCCTTAACCATCCTTCTAATCACTCTCTCTCCATTTTCAGCCTCGAAAATCATTAGGTAGATTCCCTTGGTTAACCCGTCAGTGGGAACAGTAATGAGTTCTGAACCTGAAAGAGGTATATCCATTACCCGTTGCCCGATGATACTGGTAACGATTAAGCGACTTACCCCTTTGGCATTTTTCAGCGTAATGCTGCTGCTGAATGGGTTGGGGTAAACCTCAAGAATTGTAAGAACATCAGTATCCACTCCAACAGCAATCATGGTAACGGTAACCTGCTGGTTAGAATTTGCAACAGTGAATGAACCACTATGAGTATAGTAACCAGTTGCAGCAACTGTGAATGAGTAGGTACCATTACCCAGTGATGTTGTAGCAATACCATTTGCATTTGTGGTTATACTACCCTCTCCTGCTATTGAAATGGTTGCTCCAGCAATACCATTATAGTTGACATTCCTAACGGTAAAAGTAACTGTGTAGGTTGGCGGAGTTTCTACTTCATAATTAGCTGTTAGTGTCACCGCACGATTGGGCATGGTAAAGAATGTTTCTAATGCAGAGGCATCGTCAAGCAGTTCCATATCCTCGGCAATGCCTGTCCACCCAGTGAATACATAACCAGAAACGCTGCTTGCGGTAATAGTAACTTCGGCATTCTCGTAGTAGTTTCCTGCTCCTGAGAGCACAGCACCTATGTTACTGGGACTTGCCAGTAAAGTAACAGGGTATATTTCTACTATTTCCGCCCAGATATCGTTTTGGATCATGTTGCCAGCAACATAGATTTCGCGGTTGGGATCACCGGGCCATTCACCTCCATCCCATCCATTGTTGAGGAAGTACTTATACTGGTATTCACCTGTTTCCAGTACAAGGGTTTTGGTCCAGATCATGGTTTCTCCCATACGGCTCATGGTCTGGTTGTCGGGATCATTTCCAGGCATTGCCCATCCGATCATTGATCCTGTTATGTAAACAACATCTTCGTCCGGATCAAAGCCAATGGCATCCGTCATATCCACCCTAAAGGTAACGTAGCAGTCGAAAGGTACCTCTTCCTCGTAGTTTGCAGTAAGTGTAACTGCACGATCAGGCATGCTGAGCGAAGTGGTTGCTGCCAATGGATTACCCAGTAAGGCAATATCATTAGCGTTTCCTGTCCAACCGGTGAACGTATAACCGCTAACCCAACTTGCCGAGATCACGACTGTAGTTCCCTCGGTATAGTTGCCTGCACCGGTTAATACAGCACCTATATCATTGGGATCGGCAAGAAGGCTTAGGGTGTAGTATACTGGTCCTTCATAATCAACATCAAGAGTTACCGGAACATCGATTAAGGAGTTATCCGGATCGTTCGATTCAATATTGATGGTACCTTCATAAATTCCGGGTAATAGACCATTTGAGCTAAAGATAACAGAAATATCAAAGTCCTCACCAGGGAATATAGTACCAGAAGTAGGACTAACTATCAGATTGTTTGCCAGCAGGTAAGTAATCTGGTTTTCAATTAATTCCTGTATGTCATCTTTCCCTGAACTGTTGGAATCTCCCGAGAAATTATCAGATTGGAAGGCGTTGAAAATTGAATTGCCCCCTTCGTTGAGTACGATTGCTGCGCTATTTGGATAGCCTGCAAAAATGGCCATTCGGGTTGCACCCGTAAGGGTCTCCACAATTTGCCCATCGACATTATACTGATCGTGTGTCCAGCTAAAACCATTGGGCAAGATATTGGGTGCATTGAGGATTGAGGCTTCATCGGTAAGGCTGAAGCTGATAGGAGTGGTAAAGGATGAAACGTAGCTTATCCCCATGGACGTGCTGATGGAGTGGCTACTAAAATCACCTGCTTGCCAGTGGGCAAAGATTAGTTTTCCTCCAGAATTTATATAGCTATTCAATGCATCCAGAGTAGTGGTTCCTGCAGAATTATCATATGAATTAATGAGGATTAAATCCCAATCGGTACCTCCGGAAAGCGCAGTATAAATACCATCCCAGGAGGTAGCAAAGGAAAAGTCGTAATCCAAGCTATATAAAGCTTCAGTGTACCAGTAGAAATCAGGCACTTCTTCATAGATCAATATATTAAAATTGGATTTTCCTTTTTTCCCTTCAGTGTATTGTATTAAATGTTCTCTTACAACTATTGGCTTGTCGGGATGGTTCTCCATCACTAAGGTTTCTTCGCCCATATTAATTGTTTGGTCAAACTTAACTTTGCTAGGATTACTGATATCAAGAAAACTTGTAATGGAGAACTCCAGTGGCATTTCACCGTTGTTGGAAATTGTAAGGGTACCCTCTGTGGTTTGATTGTAACCAAGATACTCGTAGAATGAGGTTGGACTTACAGATATTGATGGTGGCAGTTTTGCCTCAGCGATCATATCCAGAGCAACCGTTGGATTGTTGGTATCGTTGGTGCTGAAGCTGAGCGTTGCCTCGAATACCCCGGCAGTTGCAGATTCGAATGTTACCAGCAGTACAGCGTTTGACATTGGGCTGATAAACAGCTCCGTTTCCGAAACGATGAAGTTTGAGAGCGAACTCTCGATTTCGGTAACCTCCAAGGTTTGAGTACCAACGTTGTAAATCGTCAGTTCAAACACTTCCGGGACATCAATCTGCACATCGCCAAAGTCGAGTATATCGTGCGAAAGCTCAAGAATAGGTATTCCTGTTACGTTCATAGTAACGGGAATTTGAACCTCAGAGTTTTCTGGATCGTTAGAGGTTATTGCAATGATAGCTTCATATACTCCTCCATATAGACCAGTTGCATCGAAGGTAACATCAATATCAATGCTTTCGCCATAATTGAGTATACCCCCAAATTCTGAGAGTGAAAGCCAATCACCATCGCTTTGACCCATAGATAATCCCCAAATAACATCATTTTGACACATTCCTAGTAAAGTGTACTCACCAGGGATAATGTCATCAGTAAAGAACAAACCTCCAGCACCACTTGCACCAGATAAAATACCAAGTGTCTCGACATCAAATGTTACAATTGGATTACCTGTTGTCATGTCAATTTGATAAAGACGATTAGTGTTTCCAGCCTGAGTGTATGCCCATAAGAATGGTCCATCATCACTAACATTTTCCCAGATAAGTCCTGCAAAAGCTCCAACGCTTGTAACAAGAGTTTCAAGTGAAGTTCCATCCCGATTGATTAATGTTAGTGGGCTTTCCCAGTTGTTTGAAAGCCAGAAACCATCGTTATCCGAATCGTATGCAATTGCACGTATGCTGGGAATAGAGGTGGAAATAGTACCAATCAATGTTTGGCTGGAGAAATCCATGATGTAAATGATGTTGTTATTGGGTGAGCCATAGAAATACTGACCGTCATAGGTTAAATCCCTAATATTACCTACACCTGCAATAGTAAATGTTTCTATATAATCACCACTTAAAGAGTATTTGTAAAAACTATCTCCACTCCATCGTGCGGTATAGATATAGTTTTCATCGCAGCCAACACCATATTCACCATCACCTACGCCAACAGGAAAACTGAACTGCAAATCATCAATGGTAAAGTTCTTTGAAAAAGAAATATCTGAGTTCGATGCATTTGGAGCAAATTCAGTGTTTTTAACATCAATTGCCTTTGAAGAAACATTTACAGTATTTATAGCAGTTTGAGATGAGAGATTGTGATTTTTATTCACACTAATCGTAATCCCTTGATTCTTGAGTTTTGAGATGTATTCAAAATCCAAAGTAAAGAAAAGTTCACTTTCAGGATCTCCAGTGTTTGAAATACTGAGCGTTCTTGTTACTATATCTCCAGTGAAAAGATCCTCTTCAAAGAAAGCAGGATCGTATGAAATTTCGGGAATCTTATCGGTGAAATGAGCAACCAGAGTAAGATCTTCAGCCGGCATGTTGAACGTGTAGGAGACTTGCCTGGTTAACTCTTCTCCATCCTGGGTCCACTTAACAAAGATAAATCCAGGGTTGGGAGTAGCCGTAACAGTAACCTGATCTCCTGCTTCGTACTCACCCGCACCAGTAACAGTTCCTCCTTCATCTGGATCAACCAGCAATGTCAATTCGTAAACAATTATCTCTGCGGTAAGCGGTATGGAAACTGACTCCTCGCCTGAAACGTTGGTGTTGAATGTTAGCTCTGCCTCGAAAAGTCCTGGATCTTCGGAATAGAAATATACAAATAGCTGGGTCGAACTCAATGGATTGATATAGAGCTCGGTGTGGGAGGCGTAGAATTGATCTGCGGTGGTTTGGATATTGGTTACCTCAAGCATGTCGGTTCCAGGGTTGGAAATGGTAAGGGGTAATGTGAATTCAACGCCCAAATTTGCCAATCCAAAGTCGAGGGTTTCGGGAGATATGGATATTAGTGGTACTCCAGTTACATAAAGAGTAACAGGTACTTCAACCAGAGGATTCTCAGGATCGTTCGAGGTAATGCTGAGAACTGCCTCATACGTTCCGCCAAACATGCCAGTGGCATCAAATGTTATCTCAACCATCTGCGATTCACCCGAAGGGATGCTTCCTGATTCTATATCGTAGGATAACCAGCTACTCTCAATTATCCCATCATCAATCTGGTATAATGGTCCACCCCAGTAGCTCCACCATAGATCAGTCCCATTATGGGTAATTGAATATGTTTCATTATAGAGGTATGGATTATCAATCTGTTGAACGAATGTAGCCACTCCTTCATGAAGATGAAGTTGACTTATTTTGTCATTTGAAGAACTTGTTGTCCAGATTTGCCCCATGCTATGCTGGGGTACGTATACAATTTGGTAGCAGTAATCGTTAAGGCTTGATGTGAAGGTTTCGATAGTTGTTCCGGTTTCATCCAATCGGTAAAAAGTTGGGTTGTAGCCAAATGCGTTGTTCGCTATAAAGTACTCTCCATCCCAGGTAAGCGCGGCATAATCGTAAAAAGGAGTGCTAAACGAATATCCTGCACTTGTACCATTGAGGTTGTAGGCATATACGTTACCCGAAGAGTTTCCTATCCACAGGTACTCTCCATCCCATGTTATACCGTATGGCGAACCAATTACGCTGTATGTCTCTACCACTGACTCTGTTGCAATGTCATACTTAAGCAGCTGGCTATACTCATAGTTGAGCATGTAAAGAAATCCATTTACCCAAACCATACCTGTATTAGAAGTTGAGGAATTGTAGTAGATCCCCAGAACATCTCCTAAATCTTTTGCTGAAAGGTTAGGGTTATCCAAGACATTCTGAGGTAATGGGTTGTTCGATATCCTGCTCTCATCGGCATAGTTACCAAGATTCCTGCTCCTTTTTGAGCCAATAAAATTTGAACTTAATGCCCAGGTAAGATTTCCTAACGCTTCATTACTAATTGTTAGAGTCTGTGAAGCTGTTTGGCCTGTTTCCAAATCCTCTTCCATTGAACTTGGGGAAACAGCAATGAAGGGTATCTGATCGGTAAAATTAGCGGTTAGCGTAACATCCTCTGCTGGCATTGTGAATGTTGCCGATGCCTGTGTAAACAGCACAACCTCTTCATCATCGGTCCAACTAACAAACATAAAACCGGGATTGTGGATAGCATTTATATTCACCTCATGCCCTTCCCAATAATTACCCGAACCTTCAACGGATCCTCCTTCGGCAGGATTTGCCTCAAGGGAAAGTGTAAACAACTCTAATACAACGTTGAGGGTAAAAGGAATGTCCAGCTCAGGATTTTCAGGATCGTTGGAAGATACCCTGATAATCTTGTTATAGGTTCCCGTTGATAGTTCCGTGGCATCAAAGAATACCTGAAGATCAGCCTGATCTCCAGGAGCCACAGTGCCTGAGTACGATGATAAACTCAGCCAATCGGGATTGTACAGGGTGAACTCAATGGCCATATTATTGGCAACAATGTTTGGGTTTATGTATAGGTCACCATCCCCGCAGTTGCCCATTCCAATATCACCATAAGCATTCTCGATACCAATGGAATAAGGCGCTACAGGTGCTGTCAAATATTGGAATCGAATGGCATTATTCGATTCGTAGAGTACAACCTGGAATGTTTGGTAAATTTCGGAACCGTAAAGTTTTATGTTGTTAAATTCAACCACGAAGTAACGTTGAGGGGCACTTCCTCCCGTTAGGTATTTGATGTAACCACCAGCAGGAGGATAAAGATCTATTCCAAAGGGAACTATGCAACCCCCATAACCATCCGGAACACAGCTAGGATACCAGCTGTCAGAATTTGAGAAGCTGACCCAACCATTGGACATGATATTAATCTGCGAATAGGTTTCCCCATAGTAGGTAAAGTTGAAACCCAAAGGAATCCCCGTAATATAGTCATCGTCATAGAGCGAAACCGATGTGCCGGAGCTGGCATTTATCCAGTTGATCGCTGTGGTTGACCATGAGTAACCAAAAGCATCGGGTCCGCCTTTTGATGTTTTGGGGTTATTCAGATGTAGGCTTGGTAACTCGACACCTTTTTGTTGCTCTAATTGGGCTGATTTTTTACCTTGCCTTATAGCTCGTTTTGACTCACTCTTTTTAGCGTCAATTACTTCAATATTAAAGGATAAGTTAAAATCACCTATATTATAAATGGTAAGATTACCTTCGCCAGTTTCTCCAACATATAAAATCTCATTGAAATACTCTGGATCTAAAGATATAATAGGGAATTGATCGGTGAAATTGGCTGTCAACGTTTTGTTTTCAGCAGGCATTGTAAATGTAGCTGAAGCTTGGGTAAACAGTACAACCTCTTCCTCATCGGTCCAGCTTACGAACATATATCCCGGATTTTTGGTTGCGATAATACTTACCTGCTGTCCTGCATAGTAATCGCCTGCCCCTTCAACCGTTCCACCATCAACAGGGTTTGCTTCAAGGGTCAGAGTGAAGGATTCAAATGTGACCTCAAGAGTAACTGGGATATCAATTTCGGGGGTTTCCGGATCGTTCGAGGTTATTCTAATCACGGCTTCGTAGATACCTTGATCTAATTCATTAGAACTGAAAGTAACTTCAAAATCCTGTGATCCTCCTTGTGATATTGACGCCTGATAACTATTTAAGCTAAGCCATCCCTTTTGGCTCATAAGCCAGTCAATGGTATTCTGCATCATCTGTACCAGATCGCCACTCCAGTAACCATCGGCAGGGAATACATTGATAGCAACAATGGGTTTTTCTGAATTGTAAGCTGCAAATGGATACCCGGTATTATAATTACCCAGTGAAACTCCGGCACCCTGAACACTGGCATAAGACCAGATTCCTGTTGAAATAGTCTCCAATGCTATGGTTAAAGAATGCTCAATAAAATTAGTACAAGTTGCATCACTTATTTCAAATGATGTTATGGTTAGAGGAGAGTATTCGGATGTAGCTATACTTCCTCCTATTGTCCATCCACCACCTGAGGAGAGGCTTCCTTGCAATAAACAGATAGTCCCCCCGGCATCAACATAATCTGCAAGATTATCCCCTAATAAAGTTGCGTTCGAAAAACCCGAATTTGAGGCTATTATAACAACATCAAAGTTTAACATGTAATCAACATTGGGGGTGACTGTTGTTGCATCAACCTCTTCAAAATATGAAACGTTTGGTAAATCCTCTAAAGCCATTGAAAAAACAGCATCTTCGGCAACAGTATTTACATATAAAACAGATGCTCCCTTGGCAGAGGATAAAAATTTGAGCGCATTCCCATTATCAATGCTAAAGGGATTTACTTGCTGATCTGTCAAAGACTTCTGATTACCAGAAACACCATGAATTAGTTCAGGTGCTAGGATTTTTGAATTCTTACTGTCTTCGTATATTATGCTCAACGAAACGTTAAGATTACCCCCATCAACAACTTCGTTGGATACACTAAGGGTTTGACTCGCCTGGCTATTGTAGCCCAATGCCTGGTATAGGGTTTCTGGTTCTACAGAAATAATCGGTGGTTCAACACTCCCTCCAGCTGTATATGCAGCAATAACATGCTTAATTTCCCTGAGGGTTCGTGCATTATCCCCATCAACGGCATGTCCTGTTGGTGCACCCATATGGGATATGTTTGGATTGGAAAAGTAGGATGTTCTGATAGCAGTAATACCATCGCTAAAGTAGGCACCACTTTCGTAGGTCATTATATCGCAGTACATCTGCTCATCGCTACCCAACCATCGCCAGCCGGCCGACCATGTATTTGCTGGCCAGTCGTTCCAAACCGTTGGGCCAGGCTGCACATTTTGCTGCTTGTGATGATGAGCCCCCATATTGTGTCCCATTTCGTGAACATGGGTAAAGGTCCAACTTGCCTGCTGTACCCTTGAAATGGAGAATCCCAGTTGTGGATAACCTGACTGGTAGGCCAATAGCCAGCCAAGACCTCCGGTATCATCAACTTGTGTGAACATCGAAACCAGATCAGCTCCGTATAGTTCTCTCCATGTATGCACTTCCTCTAAATAACGTGGAGTTCCCTCATATCCCCAGGGATCGAAACCCTCATGAAAGGTAAGGCGATATAGGTCTGTACTGGAGCTACCGCTTTCGGTATAAGTAACCTGTTCAGAGTGAACCAGGGTAAAGTCCATTATCAAAAGGCTATTTTCAGCTGCAAGCTGAGCCTTTTCCATGGCCTGGGCAATGGTATTTGAAATTGATCCCTCATTGCTGCTTGCCCATGAGGCTGCAGCGGGTGTGTAAACTATCATTACATCCACATTGGCTGGATCACTGGGATCCTTTGCAGCAGCCTTTTTGAATTGCTCTATTTGGTCATTGGTTAGTTTGGGGTATCCGGGGGCAATTAACGAAGGTCCACCCTCAATCTCATCCAACTTACTAACATCTAATCTTTTTAGGTAGGTGATACCAGTTTTTGAGCTGGTTTTGATGCTATACCTTTCATTCTTTTCGGGTATCCAAATTGAGCCAAGAGAAAGACCATCGGTTGTCGAAAGCAATAAAAAACCCAGGGGGTAATCGTCAATTCGTGCACGAATTGTTACAGTTCCGTTGATATTCTTGTTTATCCTATCAATTGTAGAAGAATAAGAATCATCATCGAAAAGGTTAATGGTCAATTTATCTCCTACATTGCATGCATCAACACTTAACATCTTTGCATTTAGCATAACTGTGCTAATGCGAGTGTAGGGCTGATAAAGGTTTTCCTGACTAAAATCCTTTGTGTCATCAAATTTAACCATTAACTTAATAGTCTCCTGGGCATTGACATTGGTAAAAACCAAGGCAAGCAATAGAATCAAAGAAAAACGTTTCATAATTGGATTGGTTTTAGATTACTATTTCAAGTTATTATCATTTAATGCTACTAAAAAATACTCTTTTTAAGTTTATTATCAAGGCTTTTCGGGTGAATGAATAAATATTTCATCTTCAATTTCGTTTTCCTCATTTACTTCTGTAAGATAAACAATGTCTGATAGAATATCTGATTTTATTTGGAAGATTATGTTTCGTTCTGGAATTTTAACAACACCTTCGGTATTCCCATTTGTTGAAGACAATAGTAGGAAAGCTGAAGAAAATTCATTGAATTTTGCCCTAACAGATATTGTATTGTTCACGTTCCTGTTAATGCGGTCAACTATTGCAAAATAAGATTCATCCTTTGAAATTTGGACAATTATTGTATCAAGTTTACCCAAATTCATGTAATGTGAATTGAAAATGATCTTTGGGACAAATTCTTTTGCTTGGGTATCAAAAACAGAAATGCTATCTTCAGTTGTTGAGATATTATTGTACCCATCGTCAATTCTATGCATGCCCCTTTTTTTAGTATGATTTGATTTACTGGAACTGCAGGAATGAAAACAACCTAATAAAGCAAGAAAAAGGAATATGAAATAAATGTAAAGAGGGAAGGAATATTTCATTGATCTAAAGACTCTTAAGAGGCAATAAAGTTGGAACATTATGCAACTAGATTGTTTATATTTATTATGTATTGGCATTCGATGACAAAACATATTGAATGCCAAACAGTATGTTTATGAAACGATTTTTTATAAATGTAAGCAAATTTAGTTTTTTTTGGATCATAAAAAAGCTAAAATCTTAAGGTTCTATTAATATTTTGCATATTTGTATTAGCCTGATTAATTCATAAATAAATACATCTTAGTGAAAATTAGTGTCTTGGTGTCTTTGTGGCGGAAAAACATTTGCCACTAAGTCACAAAGAAAACACAAAGTTTATGAATTAAGCAGGTTAGGTCTTTTTCAATATTTTTTGAGATTAAAACTTTCTTTATTACAATACATATATGCTAAGGTTGCTCACAGCCCCCATTGCACTGGTCTACGGAATTGCTGTTAAGGTTCGGAACCTCCTTTACGACCTAAAAATAATTAAGTCAATTCCCATTAAAAGAGCAACCATATGTGTGGGCAATCTTACTGTTGGGGGTACAGGAAAAACGCCTCATGTTGAGTATCTTATTCACATGCTATCGCCCAAATACAAAATAGCAATCCTAAGCCGGGGTTATAAAAGAAAGACAAAGGGCTTTAGGTATGTTGAAGTTGAATCGACAGAGGAGGAAGTAGGCGATGAGCCTTTACAGATAAAAACCAAATACCCCGAAATAACAGTTGCCGTTGACGGCAATAGGGTTAGAGGGGCTAACACGTTAATCACCAACGAACCCAACATCGAAGTAATTCTCCTCGACGATGCATTTCAGCATCGCAGAATTCAACCCGGATATTCGATTTTGCTTACCGATTACAATAATCTGATCACCAATGACTATTTCCTTCCCCTGGGAAGGTTGCGCGATAGCCTTTCGGAACTTAGTCGTGCTGATTGTGTTATTGTTACTAAATGTCCAAAAGCCATTAAACCAATTGAACTGAGAATTATCACCAAGGAATTAAATCTCATGCCTTATCAGTCCATTTTTTTCTCATCGCTAAACTATGGCACTCCTCTACCAGTTTTTCGAGATAATCCAATGCTTTTGGAGATTTCTCCCAGATTAAAAGTGCTAATAATAGCTGGAATTGCCAATCCATTGCCTTTCTTCGATTATGTAAAATCAAAATTTGATGTCGTTGACAGCATTGCTTTTCCTGACCATTATCGGTACACTGAAAAAAAAATTAGAGCTATATTTGAAAGGTTTTCAAAGATCAATACGAATCATAAGATTATAATCACTACCGAAAAGGATGCAACCCGAATAAAGGCAATAAATAGTCTTGATCAAAATGAGAGAAATGCACTATTTTACATCCCGATTGAAGTGGTTTTAGCCAATGATTCTGAATCTGTATTTACTAACCAAATCGAAAGCTATGTTAGAAAAAGTAAAAGAAACGGTAGCCTATATAAAGGGAAAGGTTAGTATCTCTCCCGAAGCGGGAATTATCTTAGGCACGGGTTTGGGTGGTCTGGCAAGAGACATTAAAAATCAGCAGGTTCTCAACTATAGCGATATTCCAAATTTTCCTGTTTCAACTGTTGAGGGGCATAAAGGCCATCTTATATTTGGCAACCTTGGAGGGAAAAGTGTTGTTGCCATGCAGGGACGGTTTCACTTTTACGAGGGATATAGCATAAAAGAGGTTACTTTTCCGGTAAGGGTGATGAAGTACCTCGGAATAAAATACCTTTTTGTATCCAATGCCAGCGGGGGTGTTAATCCTGATTTTGAGATAGGAGACCTTATGATAATAAACGATCATATCAACCTAATTCCCAACCCATTGATTGGGCCCAACGACAATGAATTCGGCCCACGCTTCCCCGATATGAGCCAACCCTACGATCATAAGCTGATTGCTTTAGCTCAGGATGTTGCCAAAAAGCAAGGTGTGAAAACTCAAATTGGATGCTATGTTGGGACAACAGGGCCCACCTTTGAAACACCTAAAGAGTACCAGTACTTCCGAATAATTGGAGGTGATACCGTGGGCATGTCAACGGTTCCCGAAGTAATTGTAGCCCGTCAAATGGGTTTACCGGTTTTTGCCATCTCTATTATCACCGATTTAGGTGTACCCGGAAAGATCGTTGAGATTACACACGAGGAAGTACAACGTATTGGTCAGCAAGCCGAACAAAAGATGACCTTGATTATGGAGGAGATGCTTCAAAGGATTTAATGCCTTTTCGCTAATTCATTAGTTTTCTCTGCAATAGGTTTTATAAGTATTGTTTCATTGTCGAAGTATATGCTTTAATAATTATTGCATTGGAATAATATTCTCATTTTATGTTTAATTTTGTGCATTACTAAAAAAAGTTTTTCTAATGAATTTGGAATCAATAAACGACGGAATTCTTAAGCATGAGAACGAGGGGTACGAGAGAGTTGAGCGCTGGAATAAAGAAACTACAGTAAAGTTAGCAGAGCATTATAAGGAAATTCTCTCACTTCTTGGTGAAGAGCCAAACCGAGAGGGTCTTGAATACACTCCCATAAGGGTTGCAAAAGCCATGCAGTTTTTGACACAGGGCTATAATTTGGAACCTCAGGATATATTGAGAACTGCTAAATTTAAGGAAGATTACCGGCAAATGGTCATTGTAAAGGATATTGAACTTTACTCCATGTGCGAGCACCACATGATACCATTTTATGGGAAAGCATACGTAGCCTATATTCCCAATGGGTACATCACAGGTTTAAGCAAGATTGCCCGGGTGGTTGAAGCTTATGCCCGAAGGTTGCAAGTGCAGGAAAGGCTTACCGTTCAGATTCGTGATTGCATTCAGGAAACACTTAATCCCCTTGGCGTTGCTGTTGTTATTGAAGCAGCACACATGTGCATGCAGATGAGGGGAGTACAAAAGCAGAACTCAGTAACCACTACTTCTGCATTTACAGGAATCTTTTTGTCCGAGATTAAAACACGCGAGGAGTTTATCCATCTAATCGGCGTTAAACTTCATTAATATCCAGCCTTTTACAATAAAAAACCGAGCGATACTACATGTAACGCTCGGTTTTGCTGTTATATCAAGCTACTGCTTCACAAATTTCTTCACAACCTCACCCTGTCGGGTTTTTAGCTTAATAAGGTAAACTCCATTCTTTAGGTTATCAACGGGTAATTCAATCAGCCTACCATTGGTAATGTACGTATTAAGAGCCCGTCCGCTTAGATCGTAAAGGGTAACATGCACTATTTCAATGGGGCTATCAATCCACAGCGTATAGGATACTGGATTAGGGTAGATATTTATGCTAAGAGTGTTCTCCATGGGTTTATCAGAAGTAATGTTCGATAAATTGAAACTTGCACTCTGGTAAACCTCTCCCGTTGCAATATCCTGAATAAAAACAACAACATTGGTCTTATATAATAAAATAGCACTCGATGGGCTCCATGAATAGCTTTGAACATAACTATCGTCAGCGTCCATGGCACTTGACATCATTACACCACCGGGATTGGGCACAAAATCGCGAAGAACATTATAGAATCGTGTAACACCACTGGGAGCATTGCTGATATCCACCTCTTTTTGAACAATGGCGCAATGCATAACTAAGTCTTTGCCGCTATAATCGCTAAGAGCTTTTGCCTCAACGCTAATTTGAATTCCATTATCAGGTTGACAATCTATTGATAGGTTGAATAGAGGATCCCTAAGAATCTCCTTATCGAAAGTGCTTTGATTGACTGCTGTTGAAGCAAAGTTGAATGGAAGTGTTCCATTGATCAAAGCATACGGGATACTTGAAACGCCATAAAAGAACTCCCTTGCAGAGGGCCCGGCAGGGTAAAATGAGTGTAAAGGATCGCCTACCGGACTTGAGGTGTGGTAGTGAATTGCATTCAAATCAAGCAGGTTATCGTTTTCAAAACCAACCATATAGGTATCAGAACTCGTATTTGCCGTTGACGTATTGTTGGTAAAATACTCCAGCAGGAGGTCCTTCTGGCGGTTGCCAATCCAAAAATCGTCAAATGCAAAGCCGTCATAATCTGCTGGCTGAGGTATAAATACGTTGGTAGCATAGGCTATTCTGAACCGAACATTCGATGAATTCTTAATTGTATCGAGGGTAATACGGGCACTTGTCCAGTCTTCCATCTTCACGCTGCTCCATCCGTGGAATTGACCACCAGGTTGGCTTTCGATGGTGGTTGAGTTGAACCACTCTATGCCTTCGCCTGCAACGCCAAGGTTTTGCCAACTGTTTTGGCTGTTTAAATCGTATTGGAGTATCGCCCCATCACGCCCAATGTTGGGCGACGACCAGATGTTGAACTTCAGCATTGGTCTTTCCAATTGGCTAAGATCGAAGCATGGACTTAGCACCTGCGATCTTTCCACATGCTGATCATTAATGTCGATAACAGTATACCAGGCATTTTCGCCAGAAGCAGGGTGATCAATGATACTACCATTGGGGGTGCCAAAATTCCAACTATAGTATTGATTCTCTGTAATTGGCCGGGCATCCCAGTAACCCTTTCCCTGTTCAAAACCTTGGTAGTAAATGCTCTCGTCCAATTCGCTTACTTTGATATGGGGTTGAATATAAATTTGCTTTGTAAGTGAATCCAAACATTGATCTGTAGATTTAATTACCAGCTTAACATCGTGATATCCTATCTCAGAAAACTCGTAATACACAGAATCTCCCAGTTCGGTTAGGTCGTCAAACTCCCAACGGTAGGTCTCAATTATTGTTGGATCATTAGTGCTGGTGAACAGGGTAGGATTTCCAGTAAGGCATTCGTTAAACCAGGTAAAGCTAGCCTTTGGAACCAAACCAACGGTGAAAGATTTTTGTATACTCGAAGAGCATTCGTTTTCTGAAGTAGCTGTTAAGGTTACTATTTTTAAGCCTGCTGTAGTGTATAACCACTTTGGATTCTCCTCATCAGATGTTCCATGATTAAGAAATACCCAACTCCATGTCAAATCAGATTCGTCCTCAATAGTTGTTTCATTCCAAAACTGAACTGAATCGGTTAGCAGGTCACTACAAAGCCCTTCTACCCAAAAGTCAACAAGGGGCACAGGGTTTACGGTAACATCGATTTTACCTGAAATCGTACATCCGCTGACATTACCTGTAAAAGTATAGATAACAGGATTTAATGTGTCAGTGCTAGTATTATTCAGTAGGAAAGTGTTTCCTGCAATGTAATCACCCCCGCTAAATATTCCTGTACCACCTGTATTTGGAGATGCATTAAGTTCTATGATGGAATTGCTATAGCAGTAAACATCTTCAAGGTTAAAAATTGTCACAACCCCTTCATCGTAAACAGTAATGGTCTGCGTTTTTTCAAGAATAATTTCTGGATCATCCTCAAATGGATATTGGTAGGTGATTACATTGCTTCCTACTTCTACATCGAGGCTTGAAGGATCAAACACCGCAGTGTTATCACCTGTTTGCGTTATTCCATTACCTATAAACCATCCGTTTAAGCCATTGTTTGATGTTCCATAAATAGCAATAGGCTCCCCATCAATACAAGCTTTTTCGGGTAAGTCATGAATAGCAGCATCTACTCCTATAACCACTATTGTTCCTGAAATTGAGTTTGCGCAAGTATTACCATCGGTATAGGTGTATGTAATATTTTTTTGACCAGGTCCAGCTGAGGTCGGTGTAAAGATGTTGTTTTGAACTCCTGCCCCAGAGAAATCTCC